>Ga0073899_10001351_pt1 | contig 22494 bp, 18 predicted proteins | sample KloWWTmetaKNB5Ph_FD_88975 | JGI IMG/M metagenome (GOLD analysis project Ga0073899, IMG submission 88975) | Active sludge microbial communities from Klosterneuburg, Austria, studying microevolution and ecology of nitrifiers - Klosterneuburg... | ecosystem: Engineered > WWTP > Aerobic digester >... | reverse complement strand
CCGAGCGTGGACAGCGCGGCGCGCCCGTCGTCAAACGCCATGAACTCGCGCCGTTCGCGGTCGGCGAGCGGCGTGGGAATGAAGTCGCAGCGGGTGACGCGGGTCAGCGGACCGACGCGGTACCAGCCGTTCTCGTGCCCGAGCGCACGCAGGTACGGGAACTTCATGTACGACCAGGCCTTCACCTCCTCGGAGATCTGCTCCCAGTAGTGGCCGTAGTCGACGTGGTCGAAAATCATCCCGCCGTCCGCGCCCTGCGCGCGCAGGCCGCCGTGATAGAGGTCCATCGCGCCGTCGGCACGCACCAGGCTCAAGGTCCGCGCCTCGAACGTGCCGAAGCTGCGGTAGGTCGCGAGGTCCTGTTCGAAGAGTTTCCTTACCAGCCGCACGGCGTCGCGACTCCACGCGATCATCTGGTAGATGTCTTTCTGCAACTCGTCGCGCTCGGCGGCCGTGAGGCTCTTGTTCACGCCGCCGGGCACCGAGCCCGTGCCGTGGATGCGCTTGCCCGCCGTGTGGCGGACGACCTCCTGGCCGTACTTGCGCAACAACACGCCCTGCCGGGCGATGTCGGGATACGCCGCCGCGACGCCCACGATGTTGCGGCGCGCGACGTCGGAACCGAAGCCGAACAGCAGGTCCGGCGACGAGAGATGGAAAAAGTGCAACGCGTGCGACTGCAGGATCTGCCCGTAGTGCATCAGGCGGCGGATCTTCTCCGCCGTCGGCGTGAGCGTCGTCGCGCCGACCACCTGGTCGAGCGCCTTGCATGCCGCGAGGTGATGGCTCACCGGGCAGATGCCGCACAGGCGCTGCACCATCACCGGCACTTCCCAGTACGGCCGGCCCTGGATGAATTTCTCGAAGGCGCGGAATTCCACGATGTGCAGCCGCGCCTGCTCGACGTGGCCGTCCTCGTCCAGCAGCAGCGTGACCTTGCCGTGGCCCTCGACGCGCGACAGCGGTTCGATCACCACGCGGCGCAGCTGCTCGGGGTGGGCGGCGGTTTCCAGCGGCAGCGTGCTCATGACGGACGGCCCTGCTCAGTCGTAGTGGATCAGGCCGTGGCCGAGTTTCGGCGTGCGGCCCTCGATCAGGTCGGTGAGGAATTTCCAGATGGCGTCGCCCGACGGCGGACAGCCCGGGATGAAGTAATCGACCTTCACCACCTCGTGCAACGGATGTACCTTGTCGAGCGGCAGCGGCAGCTCGGGATCGTTCGGGATCATGCCGTGGGCCACGCCGGGGTCGGTCAGGTACACCTCCTGCAGGCACAGCCCGAGATCGAGGTGGTTGCGTTGCGCGGGCAGGCCGCCGGTCACGGCGCAGGCGCCCATGGCCACCAGGATCTTGCAGCTGGCACGGAACTCGCGCAGCACGTGCACGTTCTCCGCATTGCAGATGCCGCCCTCGATGATGCCGATGTCGCACGGCCCGCAGTGCTTGATGTCGGTCAGTGGCGAGCGATCGAACTCGATGCGCTCGAGCAGCGCGAACAGCCGTTCGTCGATGTCGAGCAGCGACATGTGACAGCCGAAGCAGCCGGCGAGCGAGGTCGTCGCGACTTTGAGCTTGCGCCGGGTGACCTCAATCATGGTTGCGCTCCAGCGGGCGCGGCGCATCGGCGAGCGCCTGTGCGCTGATCGGCGACTGGTCGTAGCGGCGCGCGCCGATCGGCGTGGCGAAGCCGACTCGCTTGCGCAGGATCACGCCCACCGGGCACACCTCGACAGCCTTGTCGGTGACCTTCACGTCGGTGTCCACCAGCCGCCCCGACTCCGCGTTCACGATCAGGTGCTTGCCAAGGCCGCGGCCCGCCAGCGAGAAGACGTGCTTGCCGTCCACTTCGCGTGCCGCGCGCACGCACAGCTCGCAAAGGATGCAGCGGTTGAAGTCGAGCAGGATCTCGGGGTGCGAGGCGTCCACGGGACGGTCCGGAAACAGGTGGCGGAATCCCGCGGTCATCACCCCGAGATCGTAGCCAAGGGCCTGCAGCACGCAGTTGCCGCTCTTCTCGCAGGAGGGGCAGAAGTGATTGCCCTCCGCGAACAGCATCTGCACCAGCGTGCGTCGCAGGTCGTTCAACTCTTCCGTTTCGCTTTCGACCTCGGTCGCGATCCCGGCGGGCGTGGTGCACGCGGCCATCAGCCGGCCGTTGACCCTGGCGGTGCAGAGCTTGCAGCTGCCGTGCGGCGTGAATTCCGGGTGGTAACAGAGGTGCGGGATGTAGCGCCCGGCCGCAAGCGCGGCCTGCATCACCGTCTGCCCGGGTTCGAACGGCACCTCGGCGCCGTCGAGGAGAAAGCTCGGCCGCTGGTTCACGGTTGTGCCTCCAGGTGCGCGTCGGCGTCGTCGCGTCCCGTCATCTTGCGGGCGCGGTGCAGCGCGCCGTCGAGGTCGAACGCCGGCGTGAAATCGAGCGAGCGCAGCTTGCGCTCGTAGGCCGGGCGGAAGCGCTTGAGCGTGTCGAGGATCGGGTTGCAGGCCGTGTGGCCGAGGCCGCAGTGGGCGGACATCAGCAGCACCTTGTTCAGCCGGTCTATTTCGCCGACGTCGTGCTGGGTGCCGTTGCCCGCACGGATCTTGTCCATCGACGCGACCAGCATCGAGGTGCCGACACGGCACGGCGTGCAGAAGCCGCAGCTCTCGTGCGCAAAGAACTGCGCGTAGTTGTGCGCCACGTCGAACATGTCGCGGCTGGCATCGAACACGGTGAACGCGCCGGCGGTGGGCAGGTCCTCGAAGGCGATGCGGCGGCCGAATTCGGTCGCATCGACGCAGATGCCCGACGGGCCGCTGATCTGTATCGCCTGCGTGTCCGCGGCGCCGCAGTCCTCCAGCACCTGGCGCAGCGTCACGCCGAACGGGTACTCGTACAGGCCCGGACGGGCGACGTCACCCGCCACCGACAGAATCTTGGTGCCGGACGACTTGAGCGTGCCGAACGAGCGGTACCAGTCGCCGCCCCGGACGGCAATCAGCGCGGCGGCGCACAAGGTCTCGACGTTGTTCACGATCGTCGGCTGCTGCCGGTAGCCGTTCGTGACGGGATACGGCGGTCGATTGCGCGGCACACCGCGCTTGCCCTCGAGCGACTCGATCAGGGCAGACTCTTCGCCGCACACGTAGGAGCCTGCGCCGACGTGGATGCGGATGTCGAAATCGAACCCCGGCTGGCCGCAGATGCCGTTGCCGAGCAGGTTGGCGGCACGGCGGCGCTGCAGGATCGCCTCGAGCGGCTCGAGCAGGTAGCGATACTCGCCGCGCAGGTAGAGGAACCCGAGGCTGGCGCCGATCGCATAGGCCGCGATCGTCATGCCCTCGAATACCAGGTCGGCATGGCTGGTCAGCAGCACGCGATCCTTGAACGTGCCCGGCTCGCCTTCGTCGGCGTTGCAGACCACGTAGCGTGTCAGGCCCGTGGCTTGACGGCACGCCTCCCACTTCACGCCGGTGGTAAAGCCCGCGCCGCCGCGGCCGCGCAGGTTGGAGCGCTTGATCTCCTCGAGGATGGCGATTGGACCCTGCGCGGCACCGACGTACGCCTCGCGCCAGGAACGTTCGTTGGCCGCGTGCTCGGACCAGCCTGCCGCGCCGCGTTGCAGCGCGGCGCCTATCGCCTCGCCGGGTTGCAGCGTGTGGCCGAGCAGGATGTCCGCGCGACGCACGTTGTCGTGCACGACGAAGAACCCCGCTGGCCACGCGTCGAGCGGCGTACGCGCAAGGATCAGATCGCAGATGCGCTCGACACGCTCACTGGTCAGCGACGGGACGGCGCGGCCGTTGACCAGCAATGCCGGCCCCTGGTCGCACATGCCGGTGCACGACGTGCGCGCGACGCTGACCAGGCCGTCCTGCGAGACTTTTCCCGGCTCCGCCCAGAGGCGGTAGCACATCGCCTGCAGCAGGGACTCGCTGCCGGCCATGCGGTCGGTGATGTTGTCGGAGAACAGAACGCGATACGCACCAAGCGGCTCGTCGGACAGGAAGGAATAGAAGCTCGCCACGCCCTTGGCGCGCGAATACGGAATGCGCAGCAGGCGCGCGACCAGCGTGAGCACGGGAGCCGGCAGGTAGCCGAACGCCTCCTGAACCTCGCGCAATACCTGCACGAGCGCGCCGGGATCGTGGCCCCAACGCGAAATGATGCGTCGTACGCGCGGCTCGAAGTCGTCCTGTGTGTCTGGCATGGCGACGATGTGCGATCCTCCTGGCGGACTGCGCGTCCAGCACGTACACAGTGCGCTGTGCCGGGCCAGCCTCGCCATCGCGGAAAACCGGACCCGCACCGCGGCAAAGCGCGATCGTCGATTTTTTCGACGACCGGCGCATGCGGGAATGCTACGGTTTGCAGTCTTCGCTTGTCAGCGAGTGCCCGATGCGAGCCGTTTTCCTCGATTACGCCACCGTCAGTTTCAATGGCGACCTCGATCCGTCCGCGTTGCGGCGCGCCCTGCCCGACCTGGAATTGCGCGGCAACACGCCGCAGGCCGCCGTGCCCGCGACCATTGCCGGCGCGACCGTCGTCGTACTGAACAAGCTGCGCATCACTCGCGAGGCGATCGCGGCCGCACCCGCCCTCAAGCTCATCGTGCTCGCCGCCACGGGCACGAACAACGTCGACCTCGAAGCCGCCCGCGAACGCGGCATCGGCGTCTGCAACCTGCGCGACTATTGCACCGCCGCGGTGGTGCAGCACGTGCTCGGCACGATGCTGCTGCTGACACAGCGCCTGCGTGAATACGACGCGCTGGTTCGCTCGGGCGCCTGGTCACGCGGCGACCAGTTCTGCCTGCTCGACTTCCCGCTGCGGGAACTCGCGGGGCGCAAGCTCGGCATCGTGGGTTATGGCGCGCTCGGCAAGGGCGTGGCACGCGCAGCCAGCCTGGCGCTCGGCATGGAGGTGTGGATCGCCAGCCGCCCGGGGGGCGAGCCGCGAGCCGGCCGGCACGACCTCGACGAACTGCTGTCGCAGGTGGACGTGCTCAGCCTGCATTGTCCGCTGACGACTCTCACGCAGGGCTTGATCGGTGCCCCGCAACTGGCGCGCATGAAGCCCGATGCGCTGCTCATCAACACCGCGCGGGGTGCGCTCGTCGACTCACAGGCGCTGGCCGACGCACTGCGCGCGGGCAGGCTCGGCGGCGCCGCCATCGACGTGCTGCCACAGGAGCCGCCCGTGGACGGCAATCCCCTGCTGGCGCCGGACATTCCGCACCTGATCGTGACGCCGGACATTGCGTGGGCAGCACGCGAGGCACGCCAGCGTTGCCTCGATGAAATGGCGGCGAACGTCGAAGATCTCGCGCGGGGCGGCCATCGCGGCCGCGTCGTCTGACAGCGGACCTGTGCAGAGCTTCCCTAGCCGCGGACGAGCGCCTGCGCGGCCCAGCGCACGACGGGCTTGACGCGCGGCGAGACGAGTTCGAGGGCGGCGTCGAAATCGACCCAGCGGTACTCGCTGTGCTCGGCACGGCCGATCATGGGATTGATCGGCAAGCCCACGTCAGTCGTGCAGGTGGATGCGAGGTAATAGCGGGCCACCTTGCCGCCGCTGTAGGGTCCCGTCTGCGTCGAATTCGAGCCCCACGCGAACTCGAGATCCTCGATCGTGGACTCTTCGCGCACCTCGCGGATGGCCGCGGCCAGCGGCTCTTCGCCCTCCTCGACCATGCCTTTGGGGAAATCCCAGTGATTGAAGGCGCGCAGCAACAGGTACAGCCAGTCGTCGCCTGCACGGCGCACGACCACGACGCCGGCCGAAAGCCTCGGGGAGCGGGGACCCATGGCGCAAGTATAGGCGATCAACCGGCCTGATTGCTTTGCACCGGCCGATAGGCTGCAGCTATTATTTCCGCATGAACCTGCGTGACCTCCGCTACCTCGTGGCACTGGCCGACGAGCGCCACTTCGGCAAGGCGGCGGAGCGTTGCTTCGTCAGCCAGCCGACCCTCTCGGCACAGATCCGCAAGCTCGAGGAGTACCTGGGCGTGCCGCTGGTCGAGCGCCAGCCCAGGCGCGTCGCCCTGACCGCGACCGGCGTGAAGATCGTGCAGCGGGCGCGACTGTTGCTGCAGGAAGCCGATGCGATCGTCGAACTGGCGAAGACCGACCGGGATCCGCTGGCCGGGCCGCTCAAGCTGGCCCTGATTCCCACCGTCGGCCCGTACCTGCTGCCGCACATCGTCGGCCGGCTGCGACGCGAGCTGCCGCGGCTCAAACTCATGCTGTACGAATACCAGACCGAACCACTGCTCGAGCGCTTGCGCGCGGGCGAGATCGACGTCGGTGTGCTCGCGCTGCCCGTGGCGATGGACGGCCTCGAGGCTGCGCCACTGTACGCAGAGCCCTTCGTACTCGCCGTGCCCGCCTCGCATGCGCTCGCCGACCGCGAGCGCGTGAAGGTGGAAGATCTGCGTGGCGAGACGCTGCTGCTGCTCGAGGACGGCCACTGCCTGCGCGACCAGGCGCTGGAGGTCTGCAGCCGGGTCCGGGTAAGCGAGGAGCAGGATTACCGGGCGACGAGTCTCGAGACCTTGCGCCAGATGGTCGCGGCCGGCCACGGCATCACGCTGCTGCCCGAGCTCGCGGCCGAAACGCCCGTGGGCACGGCGCGCGGCCTGCGCGTGAAGCCGTTTGCGAAACCTGCGCCGGGTCGCGCGATCGGTGCGGTCTGGCGCAAGTCGACCACCCGCACTCCGGCCATCGACGGCATCGTCGCGACAATCCGCAGTACGATGAAGGACGGCACGAAAAAATGAAGACCCGAGCGACCTTCGCCTTGCTTGCCCTTGCACTCCTGGGTCCAGCCACGACGACCCACGCAGCCGAGCCTGCGACGCCGGCCGTGACCGCAAGCGACGCGTGGGCGCGTGCGACGCCACCCGGGATGGCCGTCGCTGCGGTTTACCTCACGCTGGTCGGCGGATCACAGGCCGATCGGCTGGTCGGTGCCGCAACGCCGCGCGCCGCGATGACGCAGATCCACGTCGTGACGGAGGCGGAGGGCATGGCCCGCATGCGCCCGACCGCAGGCGTCGACGTTCCGGCACGCAAGCCGGTCGCGCTCGTGCCGCAGGGCACGCACATCATGCTGATGAACCTGCCACGGCCGCTCGTCGCCGGCGAGCGCTTTCCGCTGACGCTGCAGTTCCAGCAGGCGGGCCGGATTGACGTGGTTGTCGAGGTGCGCGCGCCGGATACCGCTCCGCCACCCGTGCACTGACGCGCGCACGAAAGCGACAAGGACGTCGTCCTTGAGCCGATCCTCCCTTGCGCTGCCGGTGCATCGACTCCACGACGAGGAGGTCGAGCGCCTGCTCGCTGCGGGCGAGCGCCGCGCCGAGCTCACGGCGCTCTTCGGCGACAGGGGCTACCGCGAACTGAGTGCGCTCGCGCGTCGCGCTGCCGCAACGCGTCGCGCCGACGCTGCTCGCGTGTACGTGCTGCCGGGACTGATGGGATCGCGCATCGGCTCGCGCGGACTGCTGCTCGACGACGTGCTGTGGGTCGACCTGATCGAGATCGCAGCGGGGCACCTCACTCGCCTGGCCTTGCCGGCCGGCTCGCGGCTGGTCGCGCTCGGCGCGATGCTGCTCAACACGCTGAAGCTGAAACTGTCGCTGCGGATCGCCGGGTTCGATGCGCAGCTGCATCCGTACGACTGGCGCGCCAGCGTGAGCGCGCTCGCCGACGCGCTCAACCAGCGCATCGCGGCCGAGGCCGACGGCGCGCCGGTCATGCTGGTCGGTCACAGCCTGGGAGGCGTGGTCGCGCGCCTGGCGCTCGGCCGTCAGCGCAGCGAACGCATCACGCGCATCGTGCAGCTGGGCGCTCCGAATCACGGCTCGTTTGCGCCGGTGCTCGCCCTGCGCGGCGTCTATCCGACGGTGCGCAAGCTCGCGGCACTCGACCGGCGTCACTCAGCCGAGGACCTTGCGCGGATCGTATTTCGCACGCTGCCGGCCCTGCACGAGCTGCTGCCCGACCCGACTCTGGCCGGTGGCCCGGACATGTTCGAGGCAACGTCCTGGCCCGACGACCCGTTGCGACCCGACCCGCAGCGGTTGCTGGCCGCACGGCGCGAGCGCGCACGCTGGCCGGGCAGCGACGATCGCTGCCTGATGATCGCGGGGGCGCGGCAGGACACCGTCACTGCGCTGTCGGCGAGCGGCGGTGAGTTCGAATTCGGCCTGACGCCGCAGGGCGACGGCACGGTGCCGCTCGCACTGGCCGTTCGCCCGGGTGAACCCGCCTGGTACGTTGATGAGAAGCACGGTGGCCTGCCGAACAACGGGCGCGTCATTGCGGCGGTGGTGGACCTGCTGCGCACCGGCTCGACGCAACGGCTGGCAGCGACGGCCTCGCGCATTCGCGTGCCCGTGATTCGGCAGGTGAGCGAAACAGTGTTGCGTCGCGTGGCGCCGCACAAGGTGAAGTGGCAACACCTTTCGCCCGATGCGCGACGCCGGCTGCTCGAGCCGGTCGTTTCCCCCGAGTTTCACGGCACGGTGCATCCCGCCGTGCTCGAGCGCGCGTTCGCTGTACGAGGTGCCGCGACACAACCCGCCCCGGCGCGGCCCCGACGCACGCTCGAGATCCGGCTCGTCCATGGCAGCATCACCGAGGCCAATGCACGCGCGCTGGTGCTGGGCGTCTTCCACAACGTCGATCCATCCGGCCCCGCCGCGGCCATCGACGCCGAACTCGGCGGCGCGATTCGCGAGCTCACGCTGCGGCGCATGTTCGCGGCGCAACTCGGGCAGGTCTTCATGCTGCCGGTGGCGCGCAGCCGGCTGCTCGCCGAGTTCGTGCTGTGTGCGGGCCTCGGCGATTTTGCGGACTTCGGCGCCGAGGCAACGGCGTTCGTCGCCGAGAACATCGTCCGCACCCTCGCCCGCACGCAGGTCGAGGACTTCGCGACCGTGCTCTTCGGTGCCGGATCCGGCGTGCCCGTGCCGATGGCGCTCGAGCAGCAGCTGCGCGGATTCGTCGCCGGCGTAGAGCACGCCGACCCGGAGGAGGTCGTGCGCCGTATCTCGATCTGCGAAATCGATTCACGCAAGTACGCCGCGCTCGTGCGCGCTGCCCGGGAGGTTGCGGCCAGGGTGCAGGACACGGGCCTTGCCCTGCTGATTGACGAGGTCGACGCAGCCGCGACCGCGCCGCGGCAGAGGCCCGCTCGCACGACGCCGTCCGCGCGTAACGTGGTGGCGGGAGATCCCGCCTATCTGCTGGTATCAATGACGGCTGCCGGACGCGGCGCGTACGAATGCCGTTCGTCGCTGCTCACGGCCGGCGCGAAGGCGGCGGTGCTGAGCGGTGCCGTCACGCTGGACCGTGCAGACCTGCTGCACCACATCGAGCCGCTCGAGGCCGGCATGGCGACGACGCGCGACCTCGCACGCATCGGCACCGCGCTCGCACGCACGTTGCTGCCGACGACGGTACGCCAGGGCCTCGAGACGATGCTGGCACGGCCGCTGGTGATCGTGCATGACCGCGAGGCGTCGCGCGTGCCCTGGGAAGTGCTGCGCGTCGGCGCCACGCATCCCGCGCTGGGCGCGGGCCTCAGTCGTCGTTACACGAGCGACGCGCTCTCCGTGGCACGCTGGCGTGACGACCACGACGCATCGGATCCGTTGCGCGTGCTGCTGATCGTCGATCCGACCGGCGACCTGTCGGGCGCGGCAGCCGAAGGCGAAGCACTGAGACAGCTGCTCGGCCGCAGGTCCGTCACGCTCGATGTGCTCAGCGGACGCGATGCGACCCGGACGCGCATCGTTGCCGCACTCGGCACCGGCGCGTTCGACGTGCTGCACTTCGCCGGCCACGCTTTCTTCGACGCAGGCGAGCCCGAACAGGGTGGCCTGCTCTGCGCCGGCAAGGAGGTGCTGCGCGGCGCCGATCTCGCGAGCCTCGGCAACCTGCCTGCGCTCGTCTTCTGCAATGCGTGCGAAGCAGCGCGCGTGCGCAAACGCACCAGGGTGAGCGCGTCGCCGGCGCGTCAGTTCGGCCTGCGCCGCACGATGACGGGCATTGCCGAAGCCTTCCTGACGGGCGGAGTCGCGAATTTTCTCGGCACGCACTGGCCGGTCGGCGACGACTCGGCGTTCGCGTTCTCGCAGTCCCTGTATGGGTCGCTGCTGACCGGCGACCGGCTCGGGGACGCCGTGCTCACCGCGCGTCGCCGCCTCGAAGCGATCCCCACGGTCGACTGGGCGGATTACGTGCATTACGGCAGCCCGGCCTTCCGGCTCGCCAATCTGCAAGGCAAATCCAGCGGATAGCGGCCGCGGCACCGGAAAATTGAGCAGCACGCCAGAATGGCGTGCGAAAACGCGACGTCCGTCACGGCTGCCGCGTCAAGTCGCCGCCGAGAATCCACGCCACGCGAAATCCAGTCCATTCCGACTGAAGTAACGACAACACACGGACAGGGCTGAATTCGCAAGCGTCACGAGGGAATGAGTCATGAGCCCGCACGGGCGAGGTGGCTCGGTGACGTGAGCCGAACCGGAAACTTGCATCAACTTCGAGGACTATTCATGCGTACGACATATTTTGCCCCGATCGCCGCAGGCGTCCTGCTGGCCATCGCCGGCGGCGCCCAGGCCGCCACCAAGACCGCCAGTTTCAACGTCACGGCGACGGTTGCCAAAAACTGCGTGATCAGCGCGAACCCGCTGGCACTCGGCACCTTCGACGGCACCAACGACCTCGCCGCGACGTCGACCGTGGTCGTGCGTTGCACGAACGGCACGGCCTACAACGTCGACCTGAGCAAGGGTGCTTCGCCGAATTACGCGGCGCGCACCATGTCGAACGGAACGGACCAGCTCGTCTACAACCTGTACACCGACACCACGTATACGAACGTCTGGGGTGATGGCTCGACGGGCACCATCCGCGTCGGCGGCACCGGCACGGGTTTCGCCGCTGCGACGAACCTGACCGTTGCCGGCCGACTGCAGGCCTCCGCCAACACCGGCCCGGTCGGCGCCGGCAACTACACCGACACGATCGTCGCCTCGATCGTCTACTGAACGGTGGAGTGGCGCGAACGTGCGTAACCTGCTCGTTGGCATCCTCGCGTCGATGGCGGCCTGTGCGCTGCCATCGGCGCAGTCCCTGGCCGGCACGTTCTCCATTTCCCCGGTACGCGTGGACCTGGCTGCCCAGTCGTCGACGGGCGTGGTGACTATCCGCAACCAGGAAGATCTACCGGTGGTCGTGCAGGCTGAAACCAGGCTCTGGCAGCAGACGGTCGCCGGCGATCAGCTCGAGCCAACCCGCGATGTGCTGGTAACACCGGCTGTCTTCACGATTCCGCCGCAGGGCTCGCAGGTGGTCCGCGTCGCGCTACGGCGCGAGGTGGACCCGCGCGCGGAACTGAGCTACCGGCTGATCCTGACGGAAGTGCCGCAGCAGGCGGCACCCGGCTTCAGCGGTTTGAACATGGCGCTGCAGATGAGCCTGCCGATCTTCGTCGCCGCCCACGCGCCCACGGCGCCGCAGGTCCACTGGTCGGCGACACGCAGTCCGGACGGCGCGGTGTCGGTCACCGCCCTCAATGCCGGGTCGGAACACACGCGGGTCCTGGATCTGATGATCAGCCCGCAGCCTGGCGGCGACCAATGGCTCCACCAGCCGGGTGCCTACTACGTGCTGCCGGGCCAGTCACGCAGCTGGGCCATAGAATCCGACAAGAACAACGACCGCGCCCAATGGCGCCAGCTGCGCGTGAAGGGATCCACCGAGGACGGGGACTTCGCGACGGAGTTGAGCCTGACGCCTGAGTGAGTCATGCGCGCAACACTGTCGCTCGCCATCTCGCTCGCGCTCGCCGCCACGCCGGTCCACGCGGCTGAGGGCCCGGACGCCTTGCTCGAGTCCGTCGTTGAATTCACGGTCAATGGACAACCGGCAATCACGACGCTCGTGGTGCGACGCGATGCGGACGGTATGCTGCTGCTGCAAGCGGCCGACCTCGCCACGCTGCGCCTGACGCGGCCTGCGCACGGCGTCATGCTGGTAAACGGCGAGCGTTATTATCGCCTCGGTCCCGAGATGGGAGCACGCGTGAACTTCGACGCGACGACGCAGCACGCCGACGTCACGCTGCCGCCCGAGGCTTTCCTGGCCACCGTCAGGTCCGCATCCGCTGCTGACCTGCCGCGCGTCACGACACCCGCGCTCGGCGGATTCCTGAACTACGACCTTTATGGCGAGAGCGCCTCTGAACGCACGAGCCTCGGTGGCATCGTCGAAGCCGGCGTCTTCACACCGCATGGTGTCGGCACGAATGCGCTGCTGAGCCGCGACGACGACGACAGCCGCTCCACCGTGCGGCTTGAGACGACCTGGACGCTCGACCTGCCAGAGCGGCTGGCGACGCTGCGTTTTGGCGACACGATCAGCGCGTCGGGCGCGTGGGGCCGTTCTGTGCGTTTCGGCGGCGTCCAGTTCGGCACCAACTTCGCGACGCAACCCACGCTGGTGACGACGCCGATGCTGGCGGCGCGCGGCTCGGCGGTCGTGCCGTCCACGGTCGACGTGTTCGTAAATGGCGCGCAGGTCGCAAGCCAGGCCGTGCCGCCTGGCCCGTTCACGATCGATCACGTGCCGAGCATCACCGGGGCCGGACAGATGCAGGTCGTCATCACCGACGCGCTCGGCCGGCAGCAGGTCCTGTCGCAGCCGTACTACACCGGACCCGCATTGCTGCGCGCGGGCCTGAACGAGTATTCCTTCGAGCTCGGCTCGATGCGCCAGGACTATGGCTATGCCAGCAATTCGTATGGCGACCTGGTGACCGCGGCGACGTTCCGGCGTGGCTTCACCGACCAGGTCACGGCCGAGGCGCATGTGGAAGCGCAGGCAGGCGGACCGGCGGCAGTCGGCCTCAATGGCGCGTGGCAGATGGGGGAGTTCGGCATCCTCAGCGCCACGATGGCTGCGGGCGGGGTCGACGCCATGGGCTGGCTGGCCGGGTTCGGCTTCGAACACAACGGCCAGCGTGCGAGCCTGTTCGCGCGCACGCAGTTCGCATCCGAGTCGTTCGCGCAACTCGGCACGGTCGAACTGGAAAACCGGCCGCAGCAGCGCACCTTCGTCGGCTTCGGCCTCGACTTTGCGCGCTACGGCAACCTGCAGGTCGCCTACGGCCTGCAGAGTTTCTGGACCAGTCGCAGCCAGGAAACCATCGGTGTGAGCCATGCGCTCACGCTCGGCGATTTCGGCTACCTCAACCTGATCGTCAACCAGAACATCGGCGCGGACACGGCGACCGACGTTTTCCTCAACTGGACGATGCCCTTCGGTGACCGGCGCTCGGCGGCAGTTTCGCTGCGGCAGTCGACGGGTGTCACCGCTGGCGACGATTTCGCCGCCGTCGCCTCGGTACAGCAGAGCCTGCCGGCGGGCACGGGCGTCGGCTACCAGGTGTCGCTGGCGTCGAACGAGGACGCGCAGCTCGGTTACTCCTACCAGGGTCACGCGGGCCTGGCGAGCGTGCAGTACGCGCGGCGCAACGACACCGACGGTTGGCGCGCCGACGTCGCCGGCGGCCTGGCGATCACGGCCGCCGGCGTCATGCCGGCGCGCCGGCTCGATCGCAGCTTTGCGATCGTCAGGGTCGCCGACTTCGGGAACCTGACGGTCTACGTCGAAAACCAGCCAATCGGCCGCACCGACAGCCGCGGCCGCATCCTGCTCGACGGCTTGCGGCCGTACGAGCGCAACGAAATCAGCATCGACCCGAAGCAGTTGCCGATGGATGCCGCGCTGGCCGTGCCGGTGATGGAGGTCATCCCCGCGTATCGCAGCGGCGCACTGGTCGAGTTCCCCGTGACGCGCGCGCGGCCGGCGACACTGCGCCTGGTACGCGGCGACGGCACGGCGGTGCCCGCTGGAGCGAGCGTGCGCACGGAGCACGAGCAGACGCCGGTCGGCCTCGATGGTCTCGTGTACCTCAGTGAGGCGGCGGGAACCCAGCAGGCCGTAGCCGAATGGGTTGGCGGCCATCGCTGCGAGTTCACGTTCACGCGTGCAGCCGGCACCGACCCGGTGCCCGACCTCGGCACAATCGCCTGCCGCGAGTTTGTCGACTGAGTGCCAGGTCTTGTACCGACCACGCCGCCACGTTCCCCTGATCGCCGCGTGCCTCGGCCTCGCCGGCGGCGTCGTGGCAGGCGTCGCCACTGCGGCGATCGACTGCTCGGTCTCGACCAGCGGCGTCGGTTTCGGCGACTACGATCCACTGCTTGCGACGCCGGATGACTCGTCAGCCAGCGTCGCCGTCACCTGCTCCCGCGTGATACTCGTGGACCCTTTCAGCGTCGGTTACACGCTGTCGCTCAGTCGCGGCTCGAGCGGGACGTTCGCGCCACGGCAAATGCGGGCCGGGACCGCGAACCTCAGCTACAACCTGTTTCGGGATGCCGCCCGCGCCCAGGTCTGGGGCGACGGCAGCAGTTCGACGGGCACCGTCGCCGGCACTGCGAGTTTCACCTGGTTCCAGACCTCGCAGACCGTCAATCACACGGTCTACGGCCGGGCTCCCGCCCAGCAGAACGCTACGCCGGGCGCCTATACCGACACGATCGTCCTGACGATCACGTTCTGAGCCGGCGCAAGCCCGTCAGAGTGAGGTGGCCGCAACGGCCACGGGCATCGCGTACTTGCCGGGCCGGGCCTCGGCCGTCAGGTGCAGGCGGTATTGCAGACTGATCCTGTCGGAGTGCGGCGTCAGGCCGAACCGCGGAACTTCCGCACCGAACACGCCGACTTCGATCGGAGCTCCGAGGCCACGCACCTCGATGGCACGCGCAAGTCCGGTGCGCGCGGAAAAACGCAGCATGTACCCGCGTGCCACATTGCTGCTGACAAGATAGCTCGCGCTCACGTCCTTGTAGCCCAGTGCGAGATCCGCAGCGGTCAGCACGACTGCCTCGGGAGCGTCGGCGGCGTCGATGCTGGTCCTCGGAGCGACGTAGGCCGACACCAGCAGGTGCGTGGTGGCCATTTCTGCCCGCGCGGTTCCAGGGTGGAGCGCCGCGACGAGAATGACAAGCAGCCACCCGGACCGCATGATCACCGTCGTCCCGGGCCGGGGCACCGTTCGCGCGGACCGGCCCGTTGTACGGGTATCATCGAGCCGCGATCCGGGTTCGGTCGCCATACGCCTCAATCGCCACCGGGCGTGATCCAGTTCACGTTTTGAAACTAAACCCCCGCGGCCTGCCTGCGCAACGGGTGCGTGACATAAGTCAACCCTAAGGGGTGCTGCATTGCGGCACGTCGAGCCCGCGGAAATGCGTGTTGCACCCCCCCGCAGAACCGCTAAAGTCGCGTTCCGTCTCAGGAAACCAGGGTTCTCCGTGACCGTCCCGCCGACCGACACCTCCCATCCGGACTACTTTCACCGGGTGGTCGACTGCCAGTGGGCCTGCCCGGCCCACACCGACGTCCCCGAATATATCCGCCTGATCGCGCTCGGGCGGTTCGCCGACGCCTACCTCGTCAACCGCGAGTCGAACGTGTTCCCGGGGATCCTGGGCCGCGTCTGCGACCGTCCCTGCGAGCCGGCCTGCCGGCGCGGACGGGTCGAGGACAAGCCGGTGGCGATCTGCCGCCTGAAGCGCGTCGCCGCCGACCACAAGGACGACATCTCGTCCCGGCTGCCGGTGATCCCCGCGCAGAAAAACGGCAAGAAAGTCGCGTGCATCGGTGCCGGACCCGCCTCGCTCACGGTCGCCAACGACCTGCTCCCGCTCGGCTACGAAGTCGTGATTTTCGAGCAGTGGGACAAGCCGGGCGGCCTGATGCGCACCAACATCCCGGCGTTCCGCCTGCCGGAGACGGTGCTGGCCGAGGAGATCGGCTACATCGAGCAGATGGGTGCGCAGATCCGCTACAACTCGCGCATCGACAGCATGAACAAGCTGCTCGCAACCGGCGGTTTCGACGCGGTGTTCGTCGGCAGCGGCGCGCCCAAGGGCAAGGAGCTCAAGCTCCCAGGCCGCGCCGAGGGCGACGCCAACATCCACATCGGCATCAACTGGCTCGAGTCGGTGGCGTTCAAGCACCTGGACAAGATCGGCGAGAAAGTGCTGATCATCGGCGTCGGCAACACCGCCATGGACTGCTGCCGCTCCTCGCTGCGTCTCGGCGCGAAGAACGTGAAGGTCATGGCGCGCAAGCCACGCCAGTTCTTCAAGGCTTCCGAGTGGGAACTCGAGGACGCCGAGAGCGAGAACGTCGAGATCGTCGTCAACCACTCGCCCAAGGCGTTCGTGGTCGAAAACGGCAGGCTCAAGGGCATGCTGTTCGAGCAGATGGCCTACGACTTCGACGCCCGCGGCCGCATCACGGCCGAGCGCGTCACCGGCGAGACGTTCATCGCCGCGGACGACGTCATCCTGGCGATCGGGCAGGAGAACGCGTTCCCCTGGATCGAGAACGATCTCGGCATCGAGTTCGACCAGTGGCACGTGCCGGTCGTCGACGTGAAGACGCACCAGTCGACGCGTCCCGGGGTGTTCTTCGGCGGCGACGCGGCGTTCGGCCCGAAGAACATCATCTGGGCGGTCGAGCACGGCCACCAGGCCGCGATCTCGATCCACAACCATTGCATGGGCCAGCCGGTCACCGAGCGGCTCCCGCCCACGCTGAATCTTTCCTCGCGCAAGATGGGCCTGCACGAGTGGTCGTACAAGAACGACTACAACCCGGTCGAGCGCCGGCTCGTGCCGCACGTGAGCCTGGTCGAGCGTTTCAAGAAGATCAGCATCGAGGTCGAGCTCGGTTTCGACGCCGAACAGACGGCGAAGGAAGTCGAGCGCTGCCTGAACTGCGACATCCAGACGGTGTTCGAGACCAAGGCGTGCATCGAATGCGACGCCTGCATCGACATCTGTCCGACCGACTGCCTCACGATCACCCGCAACGGCGAGGAAGCCGAGCTTTCGCAGCGCCTGAGGGCGCCGCGCAAGCACCCGCACGAGCCGCTCTTCGTCTCCGCGCCGCTCAAGCACACTGGCCGCGTCATGGTGAAGGACGAGGACCTCTGCGTGCACTGCGGACTCTGCGCCGAGCGCTGCCCCACGGCGGCCTGGGACATGCAGAAGTCGAAGATCAACCTGCCCCACGCGAACGACCACCAATGGCCCAGCCCCCAGCAACGCAAGACCGCGTAAACGACTTCGTCATCAAGCTCGCCAACGTGAACGGCAAGGGCTCGGCCAGTGCCAACACGATGCTGATGAAGTCCATCTTCCGGATGGGGGTCCCCGTCATGGGGAAGAACTACTTCCCGTCCAACATCCAGGGCCTGCCCACCTGGTATGAAATCCGCGTCACGAAGGACGCGTACGTCGCCCGGTCCGGCCGCATCGATCTGATGGTCGCGATGAATGCCGAGACCTACCAGAAGGACGTGCGCGAAGTCAGCCCCGGCGGCTTCCTGATCTACGACTCGACCTGGCCCCGCGCCGCGGTGCTCGTGCGCGACGACATCACGATCCTCGGCGCGCCGCTGGCCAGGCTCTGCAACGAGAACTTCGTCGGCGTGCGCAATCGCATCCTGATGAAGAACGTCGTGTATCTCGGCCTGCTCGCCGCCCTGCTCGAGATCGATGTCGAAGTCATCCGCCAGCTGCTGAACGAGAGTTTCGCCAAGAAGCCGGCGCTGGTCGAAGCCAACATGAAGGCCGTGCAGCTCGGCCACGACTACGCCAGGCAGCACCTGCCCTGCCCGTTGCCCCTGCGCATCCAGCGCATGGACAAGACCAGGGGCCACGTCATGATCGACGGCAACACGGCGGCCGGCCTCGGCGCGGTGTATGCCGGCGCCACGGTCGGTCCCTGGTACCCGATCACGCCGTCCACGTCGTTGATGGATGCGTTCAAGTCGTTCTGCTCGAAGCTGCGGGTCGATCCGGAAACCGGGGCCGGCCGCTATGCGGTGATCCAGGCCGAAGACGAACTGGCCGCGATCGGCATGGTGCTCGGCGCGAACTGGAACGGTGCACGGGCATTCACGGCCACCAGCGGCCCCGGCATCTCGCTGATGAGCGAGTTTATCGGACTGGCGTACTACGCCGAGATTCCGGCCGTCATCGTCGACGTGCAGCGCGTCGGCCCGTCCACGGGCATGCCGACCCGCACGCAGCAGTGCGACATCCTGATGTGTGCGTACGCGTCGCACGGCGACACCAAGCACGTGCTGCTGTTTCCGTCGAACCCGGAGGAATGCTTCTACATGATGGTGCAGGCGTTCGACCTCGCCGAGCGCCTGCAGACTCCGGTCTTCCTGATGTCGGACCTCGACATCGGCATGAACGACTGGATGTGCCCCGAACTGAAGTGGGACGACGCGTACCGTCCGGACCGCGGCAAGGTGCTGACCAGGGAAGAGATCGAGGCGCTGCCCAGGTTCCACCGCTACCTGGACAAGGACGACGACGGCATTCCGGCCCGCACGCTGCCCGGTGTTTCGCCGAAAGGCGCGTATTTCACACGTGGCTCGGGCCACAACCAGTACGGCGGTTACACCGAGGATTCGGCCGAGTACCAGGTGGTGATGGAGCGCCTGTTGCGAAAATTCCGCCAGGCGAAGACGCTGGTGCCGGCACCGGTCATCGAAGCCACGGGCACCAGCGACATCGGCCTGGTCGCCATCGGCAGCAGCCGCGGTGCCGTGAACGAGGCGCGCGACATCCTCGCCAGACGCGGCATCCCGATCGACTACATGCGCATCAAGGCATTCCCGTTCACGAAGGACGTCGAAGCCTTCATGGCATCGCACGACAAGATCTTCGTGGTCGAGCAGAACCGGGATGCCCAGCTGAAATCGTTGCTGACGCTCGAGACCGACGTGCCGAAGTCCAAGCTGCACTCGATCCTGCACTACAGCGGCCTGCCGATGACCTCGAAGGAGATCGTCGAGGCCGTGCTGGCAGAGCTGGGCGACGCGCGGCGCGCTCAGGTTGCTGCCGCAACTTAGTGATTAGTGAGTAGTGAGTAGTGAGTAGTGAGTAGCGGGTAGAGACCAGTGACTGGCGATTGGAGTCAGTCGATGGCGCGGTATTTGATGCCAATCACTAATCACTAATCACTAATCACTACTCACTACTCACTACTCACTACTCACTACTCACTACTCACTACTCACTACTCACTACTCACTACTCACTTCCCATGTCCTTCATCAACAAACCGAAAGTCCGCCACCCGGACCTGCCGCAGAACGAACTCGGCCTGACACGCCGCGACTACGAAGGCGCGATGTCGACGCTCTGCGCGGGTTGCGGCCACGACTCGGTCACGTCCTCGATCACCCAGGCGATCTGGGAGCTGAGCCTGCGCCCCGAGCAGCTGGTGAAACTCTCAGGCATCGGCTGCTCGTCGAAGACCACGGCCTATTTCGCCAGCGGCGCGCACGGTTTCAACGGCGTGCACGGCCGCATGCCGTCGATCGCGGCCGGCGCGAACGCCGCCAACAGGAACCTGTACTACATCGGCGTCTCCGGCGACGGCGACTCGCTGTCGATCGGTTTCGGCCAGTTCGCGCATGCGATCCGCCGCAACGTCAACATGCTGTACATCTGCGAGAACAATGGCGTCTATGGCCTGACCAAGGGCCAGTTCTCCGCGTCCGCGGACATCGGCACCCGGTCGAAGAAAGGCGAGGAGAACCGGCAGGCACCGGTCGATCCCTGCCTCGCCGCGCTCAGCCTCGGCGGCAGCTTCATCGCGCGCAGTTTCTCGGGCGACCGCGAGCAGCTGGTGCCGCTGATCAAGGCGGGCCTGATGCACAGGGGCTTCGCGATGATCGACGTGATCTCGCCGTGCGTCACGTTCAACGACCACGTCGGCTCGACCAAGAGCTACGAGTTCACGCGCGAGCATTACCACGAGGCCGTGCACACCGATTACATCCCCTCGCGCACGGAAATCACGGCGTCTTACGGCGCAGGTGAAGTGGTGCCGGTGCAGCTGCACGACGGCAGCCAGCTGCGCCTGCGCAAGCTCGACAGGGATTACGATCCGAACCACCGCGGCAAGGCCTTCGAATACCTGCGCACCAAGTTGCGCCAGGGCGAGCACGTGACCGGCCTGATCTTCCTGGCGCCGGGCCATGATCCCGACATGCACGAGATGCTGCGCACGACCGACGTGCCGCTGAACCAGGTGCCTTACGAGCAGCTGCATCCTGGCGCCGCGGGACTCGCGAGCCTCCTCAAGCGTTATGCCTGAGTAGCCGTTACCGCTCCCGCGCCGGCGGGAAGGTGGCGGCCAACCCGCTGGCTGACAAGGGAAAATGACCGGATCATGACGCACATCACTTGGCAGCACCGCCCGGGACCGTAGAATCCCGCCCATGCCGATGTCCATCCCGGACCTGCGCCGCCGAGCCACGGGCATGGCCACGACAGCCGTGGCTGCGTGCCTGCTTGGCATCGCGGGCAGCGCCGCGGCCTCCTCGGTCTACAAATGGGTCGACGCCGCCGGCGTCACCCACCTCTCGTCCGATAAACCGCCCGCCGGCATCAAGTACGAACGGGTCGTGCTGGCCTCGACCCAGCGTGCCTCGCCCACCCGTACCACGACTCACCCCGCCGGCGTGCGGATCGCGAACGCCTCACCGGAACAGACCGCACGCCGCAGCGAGATGCTCGACTCGCTGCGCAACCGCGAATGCGTGGTCGCGATCGAGTCGATCGATCGCCTGGCCAGGGGCGGCCAGGCCGTCGACCCGGCGGAATTCAGCCGCCTGCAGCAGACCGCGGACCAGAACTGCAGCAAGGATCCGGCGGTGCGACGCGAGCAGGAGGACATGGCGGCCAGGCTGCGCGTCGCGAAGGGTGACACCTGCGTCGACGCACGCAACAAGCTCGCCGACATGCTCGAGCCGGGCCGCCGGCCGACGCGCGACCAGCTCAAGACGCAGCAGGAATTCATCGAGTCCCACTGCACGGCGCCGGTACGCTGAGGCACGTGCCTTGACCGGCGTTGCAGCCTGCCCGGTCGCATCCGAGCACGCAGCAAGCCGCGCCTGCGCTCCTATGCCGATTGCCCCCTGGCTGGTCATCGTCAATCCCGTGGCGGGCCGGTCGCGACGCGACGCGCGTGCGTGGCGCGCGATGGAGCAGGCACTGCGCGCGGCGGCGCTGGCTTACGACGTCGCCTGGACCACGGGTCCCGGCGATGGCGCACGCATCGCTGCCGCTGCCTGGCAACAGGGCCGCGAGCGTTTTCTGGTCGCCGGCGGCGACGGTTCGGTGCACGACGTCGTCAACGGCTTGCTGTCGGCGCAGCACGCGCGCGGTGAACCCGCATTCCCCGACCCGGCGCGCATACCGACCGTCGTCCCGCTGCCGCTGGGCACGGGCAACGACTGGTCGCGATCGCTGGAATTGCCCGGTGAACCGGCGGCGCTCGCGGCGATCATCCGCCGGGACCGCCCGGTGGCGCACGACGTCGGCCGCATCGAGTTCCCGGCTGCCGGCGCGACGCCCGCAAGGAGGTGCTGGTTCATCAACGTGGCGGGTGCGGGCTTCGACGCACACGTCATCGAGCGGATGCCCGCGCGGACTCCCTCGAAATTCGCGTACCTGGCTGGCGTCCTGCGCGAACTCGCACGGTATCGCTCGCCGGCGTTCCGGCTGACCGCGGACGACGAGCGCGAAGCGGCTGCCCGCCGGTTGCTGCTGGTATTCGTTGCCAACGGGCAGTACTGCGGCGGACGCATGCACGTCGCACCCATGGCGCGGCAGGACGACGGTGCCTTCGATCTGGTGACGATCGACGACGTCGGCCTGCTGCGTGCGCTGCCGAAGCTCGCCAGGCTGTACCTGGGCAACCTGCTGCGCGATCCGCTGGTGCAGCACCGGCTGGTGACCAGGGTGTGCATCACGGCGGAACCGGTGGCAGGGATCGAGGCGGACGGCCAGTTCGTCGGACGAACTCCGACGGTGATCTCGGTCGAACGCGGGGCGTTACGGACTTTGCGCGGGCCGTGAAGGCCGGCATAGCGCCGGCGTGCGATATCGGCCGGCGCATAGATCGGTGCGAGAAGCCCCGCCGTCGGCCCAGGCACCGCCATTGGACTTGAGCAGACGGTCGAACGGGCGGTCAGTCTCGCCATCGGCAGACACGAGCCGATCCTTGCGCGCCCCGAGGCCGTTGCCGTTCGCGAGGACGGCACGCCCGATTGCGTTCGAATCGAGAACCCTGCCAGCGACGTCGAGCGGCTCGACCCCGCGATCGAGCGTGTCGAGATCGCTTTGGACCGCGTCGTGCAGCCCGTCAGCACGGGACGCGGGAGAGAGCCACGCGGCACCTTCCCTGGCACCGCGCGACGGCTAGACTGAAGTTCCCCCCGACGTCGCGCGATAAAGTCCATGTGTGTCAGATACATGCATGGATTCTTGGTGTTCTGGTTCTGACTACACGGCGATTTGATCGAGCAACTGGAAGGCGCGGCTCTGT
>Ga0073899_10001350_pt1 | contig 22518 bp, 22 predicted proteins | sample KloWWTmetaKNB5Ph_FD_88975 | JGI IMG/M metagenome (GOLD analysis project Ga0073899, IMG submission 88975) | Active sludge microbial communities from Klosterneuburg, Austria, studying microevolution and ecology of nitrifiers - Klosterneuburg... | ecosystem: Engineered > WWTP > Aerobic digester >... | reverse complement strand
GAGATAACCGCTGAAAGCATCTAAGCGGGAAACTCGTCTCAAGATGAGTCTTGCCGGGGCCTTGAGCCCCCTGAAGAGTCGTTCGAGACCAGGACGTTGATAGGCCGGGTGTGGAAGCGCGGTAACGCGTTAAGCTGACCGGTACTAATTGCTCGTGAGGCTTGACCCTATAACTTTGACGAACGCTGGTGAAGCGTTTGGTTTGATTGTTCAGGTTATGCCGGAGACGCAATCTGCTGATTAGACTCTATGAATTCGCTGTATCGTCGGAAGACGCTGCGGCAACCAGTCAAGCCTGATGACCATAGCAAGGTGGTCCCACTCCTTCCCATCCCGAACAGGACAGTGAAACGCCTTTGCGCCGATGATAGTGCGGGTTCCCGTGTGAAAGTAGGACATTGTCAGGCTAATAACGAAGCGAGGGCCCGGTCATTCAGATCGGGCCCTTTTGCTTTGGTGTGGCGCTTCGTTCCGCGATCTTCGCGGGGTATGCGCGTCAGGCGTGGCTGCGCAGTTCCCGCCGCAGGATCTTGCCGACGTTGCTCTTGGGCAGCTCGTCGCGGAACTCGATATATTTCGGCCGCTTGTAGGCAGTGAAATTGTCCCGGCACCAGTTGGCGATGTCCTCTTCCGCCAGGGTCGGGTCGTTCTTCACCACGAACAGCTTGACCGCCTCGCCGGCGCGTTCGTCGGCCACGCCCACCGCGGCGCATTCCAGCACGCCGGGGTGCAGGTTCACCACTTGTTCGATCTCGTTGGGATAGACGTTGAAGCCCGACACCAGGATCATGTCCTTCTTGCGATCGACGATGCGGATATAGCCGCGCTCGTCCATCACGCCCACGTCGCCCGACTTGAAGAAGCCGTCATCGGTCATGACCTTGGCGGTCTCGTCGTCGCGCTGCCAATAGCCCGCCATCACCTGCGGGCCGCGAATGCAGATCTCGCCGGCGGTGCCCACTGGCACGTCGCGGCCGTTGTCGTCGCGAATGGCGATTTCGGTGGAGGGAATCGGCAGCCCGATCGTGCCGGTGAATTCCTGCAGGTCCAGGCGATTGGAGGTGGCCACGGGCGAGGTCTCGGAAAGGCCATAACCTTCGACCACGGGGCAACCGGTCACCTTCAGCCAGCGTTCGGCCGTGGCCTGCTGCACCGCCATGCCGCCGCCGTTGGAGACCACCAGGCCGGAGAAGTCGAGCCGCGCAAAGTCGGCGTCGTTGGCCAGGGCATTGAACAGCGTATTGACCGCCGGGAACATGTTGATGCGGTACTTGGCCAGCGTGCGCACCAGGCCCGGAATGTCGCGCGGGTTCGGGATCAGAAGGTTCATGGCGCCGAAATGCGCGCCCATCAGCGCGCAGATCGTGAGCGCGAAGATGTGATACAGCGGCAGGGCGCAGACGATGGTCAATTGCTGGTCGCCGACGCGGTCGAGCATGGGCTTGAACCAGGCCTCGCACTGCATGATGTTGGCGACCACGTTTCGATGCAGCAGGGTGGCGCCCTTGGACACCCCGGTGGTGCCCCCCGTGTACTGCAGGAAGGCCACGTCGTCGGGGCCGACGTCGACCCGGCGCAGCGACAGTCGCATGCCGTCGGTCAGGGCGTCGCTGAACGGCGTGACCGTGCGCCCGCCGTCCAGCGGCAGCTTGAATTCGGGCACCATGCGGCGAACATGGCGCACGGCGAAATTGACGAGCCGGCCGCGCCAGAAACCGAGCAGGTCGCCCATCGCCGCCAGCACGACATGGCGCACGGGGGTGCGGTCGATGCACTCCTCCAGCGTGTGGGCAAAATTCTCCAGCACGATGACGGCTTCGGCGCCCGAGTCGGTGAGCTGGTGCTCGAGCTCGCGCGCGGTGTACAGCGGATTGACGTTGACGACCACATAGCCGGCGCGCAGGATGGCGGCGATGGCCACCAGGTATTGCGGCAGGTTGGGCATCATCACCGCCACGCGCGCACCGCGCTCCATGCCGAGCGACTGCAGCCACGCGCCGAGCGACTGCGACATCTCGTCGACGTCGCGGAAGCTCATCCGCGAGTCCATGCAGGCCAGCGCGTCGCGTGAGGCATGGCGCTGGAAGGCGGCTTCCAGCAGCTCGGTCAGGCTGCGATAGGCGTCGATGCGCGCCGCTGCCGGTACGCCGGGCGGGTAATGTTGGAGCCAGGGGTTGTGCACGGAAGGTCGCTCGGTGGGGGTGGCGCGAATGGCAAACTCGAATCGTGGCGGCGCGGCGCCCGGCGGGCCACGGTAGTTGTCCTAGCTGTCCCGTCACCGCGGGTCGGTCAACGCGTCCGGGCCGGGTCGAGCGCCGTGCCGCCGGCAAACAGCCGGGCCGCCAGTTCCCGCTCGCGGCGCGTCACCGTGGCCAGGAACTCCTGCGCCCCGCGCATGTCGCGGAAGGTATCGAAACCGCGTTCCAGGAAGGCCTGCAGCACGCCCAGCCCGGCGGCGGAGGCCGGGCCGCGCATCAGCCGCAGGCTGGTGCGCAGCAGGGGATTGCGTGTATAGCGGTCCAGCGCCGACCCCACCGCCATCATGAGCATGATCTGCCGCTCGCGATCCGCCGGCCGCCCGACCCTGCGCCAGGCCTCGGCGTATTGGCTGTCGTCGATGGCAGGGCCATCGATGACCGCCCCCATGGCGGTGTCGAACTGCTCGGACAAGGCATGCAGCTCGCCCAGCGACATCACCGTGCCCACGATCTCCAGCGGGAACAGGCGCACCAGCCCGGGTACCACGCGCGCAAACTGCTCGTCGCGGCGCGTGAAATCCTCGGGCCCGTACAGGTCGTCCAGGAAGAACTGCGCCGCCCGCGAGTAACGCGGGCTCGCCAGCAGGTCGGCGTAGGTGCGCTGGAACCGCAGGTGCTGGAAGCGCTTGATCTCGTGCACGCGCTCGGCCAGTCCCGGGTCGCCCTGGCGCCGAACGCGCTCAGCCGCCACCTCATGCAGGCACTCCAGGATGCGTTCGGCCTGCGGGTTCACGTTTCACGCCGCTCGGCGAGCGGCCACTTCATGGCTTGGTTCATGCCTGGTGTTAGTTCCCTGCCTCTAGGGTACCGCAGGCCAACGATGCAACACTGTCGAGCATGAAAAGACGCACTCTCTTGGTCGTGGGCGTGGGGGCCGGTACGCTGCTGGCCCTGGCTGGTGGCACGCTGGCCTTGCTGCGCCCGGGCCTGCAGGACGGCCGCCTTTCGCCCGCCGGGCGCGAGGTCTTCGCCGCCGTCGCGCAAGCCGTGCTCGACACCCTGCTGCCCGCCGACGCGGCGGGGCGGGCCCTGGCCATCCAGGCCCACCTGGGCCGGCTGGACGACACCATCGCCGGCCTGCCGCCCGCGCTGCAGGCCGAGATCGGCGAACTGGCCACGCTGCTGGCCAGCGCGCCGGGCCGCCTGGCGCTGACCGGCCTGGCCACCGACTGGCCGCAGGCCAGCACTGCCGACGTCCAGGCCATGCTGCAGCGGCTGCGCACTTCTTCGCTGGCCGTGCGTCAGCAGGTCTACCACGCGCTGCGCAACCTCACCAACGGGGCCTGGTTCGCCGATGCCAGCACTTGGACGGCGATCGGCTATCCCGGGCCGCGATCGGTCTGAAACCAGGCCAGACAGCACCATGAGCTCACTCCACGATCCCATCCAGGCCGGCCTCGAACGGGGCTGGAAAGTCCTCGGCGACCGCCACGGCCCGTTGCCCGAGAACATCAGCTGCGACGTGGCCATCGTCGGCACCGGTGCCGGCGGCGGCATCACGGCCGAACTGCTCACCGCCGCCGGCCTGTCGGTGGTGCTGATCGAGGAAGGCCCGCTGCGCAGCAGCCGCGACTTCAACCAGATCGAGGCCCAGGCCTACCCGGCGCTGTACCAGGACAGCGCGAACCGGCAAACCGCCGACAAGGCCATCTCCATCCTGCAGGGGCGTTGCGTCGGCGGCTCGACCACGGTGAACTGGACGAGCTCGTTCCGCACGCCCGGCGACACCTTGAAATTCTGGCGCGACCGCTTCGAGCTGCCTGGCCTCACCGACGACGCCATGTCGCGCTGGTTCCTGCAGGCCGAGCAGCGGCTGAACGTCAATGCCTGGCTGGTGCCGCCGAATGCCAACAACGACAAACTGCGCCTGGGCGCGGCACGGCTGGGTATTTCGGCCGGTGCGATCCTGCGCAACGTGAAGGCGTGCTGGAACCTGGGCTCCTGCGGCATGGGTTGCCCCACCAACGCCAAGCAGTCGATGCTGGTGACCACCCTGCCGGCGGCACTGGACCGCGGCGCCACGCTGCTGGTGCAGACCCGCGCCGAGCGGCTGGAGATCGTTGGTGATGCCGTGCAGGCCGTGGTCTGCATGCCGGTGGCGTTGAACGGCCGCGCGACAGCATCGCGCGGAACGCGCGTGCAGGCGCGCCATGTCGTCGTCGCCGGTGGCGCCATCAATTCGCCGGCGCTGCTGCTGCGCTCCGACGCACCCGACCCGCACGGCCGGCTCGGCCGCCGCACCTTCCTGCACCCGGTGGTGGCGTCGACGGCGATCTTCGACGAACCCATCGAAGGCTGGGACGGTGCGCCGCAGACGATGTACAGCGACCACTTCCTCGGCATCGACCCCATCGAAGGCCCCATCGGCTACAAGCTCGAGGCGCCGCCCATGCACCCGGTGCTGGCCTCGATCACGTTGCCTGGATTCGGCCCCGGCATGGCCCGGTCGATGCGCGATTTTCCGCGCACGCAGGCCCTGCTCGCCCTCCTGCGCGACGGTTTCCACGAGCAGTCGCCGGGAGGCCGTGTCGGGTTGCGCAAGGACGGCACGCCCTTGCTCGACTATCCGCTCAACGACTTCGTCTTCGACGGCGCCCGCCGCGCGCTGCTGAGCATGGCGGAGATCCAGTTTTCCGCCGGCGCGCTGACGGTGTCGCCGGGGCACGAAATGGCGGCGCCCTATCGCAGCTGGGCCGAGGCACGGCAGGCGATCCAGGCCTTGCCGATGAAACCCTACCTGACGCGCGTGGTCAGCGCGCACGTGATGGGCGGCTGCGGCATGGCCGGCAAGCCTGAGCTGGGGGTGACGCGGCCCGACGGCCGTCATTGGCAGTTGCAGAACCTGTCGGTGCACGACGGCTCGCTGTTTCCCACCAGCATCGGCGCCAATCCGCAGTTGTCGATCTACGGCTTGGTCGGCATGCTGGCCAGCGGCCTGGCCCGCGAGCTCAGCGGTCGCAGCGTCGCCCTCGTCTGACGCGCCGTGCTGGCGCGACTGCAGCAGTTCACCACGCTCGCGGGCCTGTTCGCCGCGCTGCTCTGGGGCTGGGTGGCGTGGACAGCGGGTCGTCCGGGCTGGGCCGTCGCCGGTGCGGCCCTCGTCGTCGGCGGCTACGCCCTCGTGCTGGCGCTGGAATTCGCGCTGCTGCGGCTGGCGCATGGCAGCGACCCGACGCCACGGGCCACGCCATCGCAGCTTCTGCGCGCCTGGTGGGGCGAGGTGCGCTCAGCGCCGGTGGTGTTCTGCTGGCGACAGCCCTTCCGCAGCCGGCGCTGGCCCGACCACCTGCCGGCCACCGCGCAGGGCCGGCGTGGCCTGCTGCTGGTGCACGGTTTCGTCTGCAATCGCGGGCTGTGGAATCGGTGGCTGCAGCGCCTGCACGAACAAGGCACGCCCTTCGTGGCCGTCAACTTGGAACCGGTGTTCGGGTCCATTGACGAGTACGTCGCCATCGTGGAACAGGGCATGCAGCGGCTGGAGCAGTACACCGGCCAGGCGCCGGTGATCGTGGCCCACAGCATGGGCGGCCTGGCGGTGCGGCGCTGGCTGGCCGAGGCCGGAGAGGCCGGCGACGCGAGGGTCCACCACATCGTGACCATCGGCAGCCCGCACCGCGGCACCTGGCTGGCACGCTTGGCACTGAGCGTGAATATGAAGGAAATGCAGATCGACAGCCACTGGCAGCAGCTGCTGGGCACACGCGAGGCGGCGCAGCGCCCGGCGCGGTTCACCTGCTTCTACGGCCACTGCGACAACATCGTCTTTCCGCCCAGCACCGCCACGCTGCGGGGCGCCGACAACCGGCATCTCCCTGCGGTGGCGCACGTGCGCATGGTCGACCACCCGGCGCCGTGGAACGAAGTCCAGGCCCGCCTGGTGAACCCGGTCAGATCATGAACTGCCTCTCGCCTGGCAGCACGACGCCGGCGTCGATCTCGCCTTGGCTCGAAATGGTCTCGCGCACGCGGGCGTAGACCGGGGTGAAGTCGGGCGCGGTGGCCTCGAAGAGCTGCCGGAACGAGTCGACGACGAAATAAGTGGCCTGGTAGGTGTCGATGCGGTAGCGGCTGCGCATCAGGCGCTGCAGGTCGAAGGCCACGCGCCGCGGCCCGGGGCTGGTGACGCTGTAGCGCAGTTCGCCGGCCGAACTCAGGACGCCGGCGCCGTAGGCGCGCAGGCCCTGCTTGGTGTCGATGAGGCCGAATTCCACCGTATACCAGTACAGCCGCGCCAGCAGTTCGCAGGCGTCCAGCCGGCTGGCCTTCAGGCCGCCGGCGCCGTAGGCCTGCATATAGTCGGCAAAGGTGGGGTCGAAGAGCAGCGGCACGTGGCCGAACAGGTCGTGGAAGACGTCGGGTTCGACGACATAGTCGAATTCCTCGGGCCGGCGGATCCAGTCGGTGACCGGGAATCTGCGCGCCGCCAGCAGCGCGAAGAAGGCTTCCTCGGGGATCAGGCCCGGCACGCAGACGATCTGCCAGCCGGTGGCCTTGAGCAGCCGCTCGGAGATGTCGTCGAAGCGCGGGATGCGCTCGGGCGCGCCCAGCTGCTGCACGGCGGCGATGAATTCGTCGCAGGCCAGTCCCGGCAGCTGCTGCAGTTGCCGGGCGTAGAGGCGGCGATAGGTGTCGTGGTCGGCCTCGGCATATTGGCCGTAGTCCTGCGCGCAGGTGTAATCGGCGCCGGCGCGCGCGTAGTCGCCGCGCGGCGGGCGGTCGCCCTGGCCATACGTCACGGGGGCCACACCCTGGTTGAGCGCCTTCGCGCTCCCGGGCATCATCGCTTCTCCAGCACACCGCGGCGCATCTGGTCGAGTTCGATGCTCTCGAACAGCGCTTTGAAGTTGCCCTCGCCGAAACCCTGGTCGCCCTTCCTCTGGATGAATTCGAAGAAGATGGGGCCGAGCTGGTTCTCGCTGAAGATCTGCAGCAGCAGTTCACCCGCCTTGCCGTCGATGAGGATCTTGCGCTTGTGCAGTTCGGCCACGTTTTCGCCGTGGCCGGGAATGCGCTTGTCGACCAGTTCGTAGTAGGTGTCGATCGTGTCCAGCAACTTGATGCCGCTGGCCTGCAGCGCGTCCACGGTGGCCGGCAGGTCGTTCGAGCCCAGCGCGATGTGCTGGATGCCTTCGCCGTGGTACTTGTCCAGGTACTCCTGGATCTGACCGGCCTTCTCGTTGCCTTCCTCGTTGATGGGAATGCGGATCTTGCCGCAGGGGCTGGTCATGGCCTTGCTCTTGACTCCCGTGACCTGGCCCTCGATGTCGAAATAGCGCACCTCGCGGAAGTTGAACAGGCGCTCGTAGAACTCGGCCCATTCGCCCATGCGGCCGCGGTGCACGTTGTGCGTGAGGTGGTCGACATAGGTCAGGCCGTGGCCCGGCGGGTTGAGGCTGGCGCCGGGCAGGGGCTCGAAATCGACGTCGAAGAAGCCGATATTGCCGATCTCGCCTTCCTTGGCGCCGCCCTTGCCGCGCCACTTGTCCACCAGGTAGATCAGACTGTCGCCGATGCCCTTGATGGCCGGGATATTCAGCTCGCCCGGCCCGGCGCTGCCGGCGTAGCCCCAGGCGCCGAGCGACAGTGCACGTTCGTAGGCCGCGCGCACGTCCTGCACACGGAACGCGATGGCGCAGATGCTCGGCCCGTGCAGGCGTGCGAAGCGCTGCGCGAAGCTGTCGGGCTCGGCATTGACGATGAAATTGATGCCGCCCTGGCGGTACAGCAGCACGTTTTTGTGGCGGTGGCGGGCGATCGCCGTGAAGCCCATGCGCTCGAACAGCGCGCCCATCGCGGCTGGGTCCGGCGCGGCATATTCGATGAATTCGAAGCCGTCGGTACCCATCGGGTTGTCCCAGGAGGTGAATTGCATGGCGGCGCCTCGCTGCGTCAAACAAAAGCGCCAACTGTAGAGCGTGCGGCTCGCAACGTGTCTCCAACCCTGGGCGTTTGGTGGGTGACTTGCGCACCCAAGCTGGAAGTTCGATCGCATGGGCAATGAAATCGGGCCTCGGGCAGCTCGAGGGCACGACGGCGCTGCCGGTGTGACGCTGGTCACGGCCCCGCCAGCCGTGGGGCCAGCGCGCGCCGACACAATGCCGGCCCATGTTCGAGTGGATCAACGAGCTGTCGGCGTGGCTGCAGTCCTGGCTGAGCACGGGGGCCGGCCTGTGGGGACTGTTCATCTCGGCCTTCGCGTCGGCCACCGTGCTGCCCGGGTCGAGCGAGGTCGTGATGACGGGCCTGGTGACCGCTTACCCAGGCATCGCCTGGCACGCCTTCTGGGTGGCGCTGGCGGGCAACGTGCTGGGCTGCCTGCTCACCTTCGGCATGGGGCACGCCAGCCGCCAGGGCTACGAACGGTTCCAGCGCCTGCAGCACGACGTGCAGAACCGGCATGTGCAGCGGCTGCGGCGTTTCGGCCCGCCGGCACTGCTGCTGTCCTTCCTGCCGTTGGTGGGCGATGCGTTGGTGCTCGCCGCCGGCTGGCTGAAGCTGCCGTTCTGGCAGAGCATGGCCTGGGTGGCGGCCGGCAAGGCGGCGCGCTACCTGCTGCTGCTGGCAGGGTTGCTGGGCCTGCTGTCGTACGCCTGAACGGCGGCTTTGCCGCCGCGCCGGCGTGCCGGGTCAGGCCGGCATCGTCTTCATGATCTGCGTCGGCGTCGGCGCCGGCCAGCCCGCTTCCTTGCACACGCGGACGATGGCCTCGTTGGTGTCGAAATAGACTTGCCAGTAGTGGTCGGTGTGGCAATAAGGGCGCACCGCGATCACGGTGCCGACGAGGTTGATGTCGAGCAGGTTGACCTCGGGCGCCGGGTCGGTGGCCACGTTCGGGATCTGCGCCACCGCGGCCTTGAAGCGGGCGATGGCGTCCAGCGGGTCCACGCTGCCGGCCAGTTGCGCCGTGCGCTCGACGCGCCGCACCGGGCGGGCCGAGAAATTCTGGATCGTGTCGCCGAAGATCTTGCTGTTGCCCACCAGCGTGAACACGTTGTCGGGCGTGACGATCGTGGTGGCGAAGAGACCCAGTTCATGTACGGTGCCGACGAGCCCGCCGACCTGCACGAAGTCGCCTACCTTGATGGGCCGCAGCACGAGCATGAAGGCGCCGGCCGCGAAGTTGCCCAGCATGCCGCTCCAGGCCACGCCGATGGCCACGCCGGCGCCGGCCAGCATGGCCGCGAGCGAAGTCGTCTGGATGCCGAAGTAGCCCAGGATGCCCAGCACCAGGGCGATATTCAGCGCCACGTTGACGATCGAGCCGAGGTACTTGGTCAGCGTCGGGTCGATGGCGTTGCGGTTCATCGCCCCGCTCATGATCGCGATGACGCGGCCGATCAGCCAGCGGCCGACGATCCAGAAGGCGATGGCGGCCAGCACCTTGACGGCCAGGTCGGCGACGGTGGTGCTGAAGAAGTTCTGTATCGATTGCATGTCCATGGCTGGCATCCGTATGGGTGTTGGGGGGGCGCTCACTGCGCGGCGCGCGAAAGCATAGGGCATTTCGGCGCCAGCCCACCCCCTACCCTGCTCGTCCGGGCGTGCGGGCAGCCGCGGTGCCAGGGCACGACGAACGTGTTCTGGCTGCAGCGGCGCTGCAGTCGCCCGGCGGCCGGGTGTCTAATCGGCGTCGATCTCGCGCAGCAGCCGCAGCGTCGGCTCGGGGCCGAGCTGCAGCAGGTGGCCGATCTCTTCAACGTCGTCGGGCAGCGCCGGGTTGTCCCAGCCCTGGGCACTGTGGCGCGCGACGCGGATCGCCAGCCGCACGTTGCGTACCTGCGGCGTCACCGTGCGCGCATGGTCGTCGGTGATGTGCACCAGCGTGGACGGCAGGCGCCAGGCCGACATCAACGCGTGCTGCAGTTCCGCCAGTTCCACGTGCAGGATCTCGCGCTGCAGCGCGGCCGAGCGCAGGCCGGGTTCGGCCTGCTGGCGGTGCGCGATCTCCAGCACCAGCGCCGGCGCGCGCAGCCACAGCAGCAGTTCGGCAAAGTCGTGCAGCAGCGCGGCTTCGTGGATCACCGGTGCGTCGTGGTCCATGCGGTGCACCGCAAAGCCGACGGCGAAACGCGCCGCCCGGTGCGAGCGCTGCAGCACGGCGTGGAAGCCGGCCAGCGCCTGCGGCCGGTCGGCGAGCAGGTCTTCGGACGCCGTCTGCGGGCCGAAGGCGCGGAAGAACGGCGGAATGCCCAGCATCACCAGCGCCTCGGTCACGGTTTCGGTGTCGCTGCCGTCGCGGCCGCGGCGCAGGCGCGCCAGGTGCGCCAGCAGTTTCAGCGTCATCAGCGGGTCGCTGGCGATGGCCTCGGCCAGCAGGTGCGCGTCGACCGCGTCTTCCACCGCGCGCAGCTCCTCCAGCGCGCGCGCCGTGCCCGCCAGCACCGGCAGCGCGGCGGGGTCGAACAGCCGCACCCAGCCGGCGAGCGACTGCGGCGGGCGGGTGATGAATTCGTGAGCGGCTGGCATGGCGTGGACTTTCGACCCGACTCGTCCACGGGTATCGGCCGCGCGGACGTCGGCCTTAAGGCTGCAGTGTCAGCATCAAGCCGGCACGCGCGTCCGCCTGGCCATTCAGCAACGACGCATATGCCGATTCCAGTGCGGGCGCGCCGCGCTCGGTGACGATGTGCAGCCAGGGATCGTCGGCGCGGCCAACGCGCGTCAGGAATGCGGCCCAGGCTTCCCCCAGGCGCTGCTGCAGGGCGTCGCGGCCCCAGCCTTCGGGCGGTGGCGCACCGCGCTTCTTGATCTGCGCCGGCGCGAAGAAGAGCACCGGGCGCGGTCCGGGCAGGCCCGCGCCCGAGCCCAATTCGGCCCAGTGCGTGCCGCCGATGGAACTGCTGTAGGCCAGCGCCGCGCCGAAGTGTTCGTGCACGGCGCGGCGCAGCGCGGCGTTGCCGGCGAAGTCGACATAGACCGTGGGCACCTGGGCGTCCAGCGTCGGCACCTCGCCGTAAGTGCGGGCGCTGTCATAGACGCCGAGCGAGCGCGTGAAGTCCAGGTGGCCGGCCGAGGTGAGGCCGACGACCGTCGGGGCTCCGACCGTGCCGCGGCGCTGCGCCAGGCAGAAGGCGGTGCCGTAGGCGGTCTTGCTGGAAGCGCTGGACAGCAGCAGTTGTCGCGCGCCGAAGAAACCGTTGTCGGCCAGGAAATCGTCGATCAGGAACGAGGTGGTGAACAGCGGCTTGAGCACGGCCTGCAGGCCTTCGGTGTCGGCCCGCCAGGTGGGGTCGGCGTCGCACCAGGTGTACTGGTTGTAGACGGCGGCGAGTTCCTGCCGGTGCGGGGCGGCATCGACGAAGCCCGCGGCGCCCACCCTCGTGGGCTGCACCACCAGGTGCGTGCCCGCAGGAAAGTAACCCCAGACGCGGCGGCCGACGGCCACGCCTTCGGCCTGCGTTTCGGCGACCACGGCAAAGCCCCACACCGGCAGGCAGCCCCAGGCGGCATCGGGCGCCGGGAAGAACTGCCAGTACTTCATGGCCTCGCCGAAGGCGGCGTAGGTGATGTTGTTGGCGGTGAGCGAGAAATGCGCGATCGACAAGCGCACCTGGCCCGGCTGCAAGGGTCGCAGCGCGGGGCTGTCGGGGTCGGCCGCGATGCGCGTGCGGTGCAGGTCGGCGCGGGCGATGAGCAGGCGTTGTCCGGCTTCCAGGGTCATGGCAGCGTCCGGCGGTGGCGGGGCGGTGAGCATGCGCGAAGGCGGCGGCCGGAGCTGTCACGCCGGCGACGCACGGGCGCCGCGGGCGATCGGCACCCATGGCCGGCCCGCTTCACAGCCGGTTCACGCCGGCGACCAGGCCGACCAGGCGGCCGTCGACATACAACGCACCTTCCGGTGCGCCGGCTTCGGCATAGAACTCGAGCACCGGCTCGGCCCGTGCGCGCACCTCGACATGGGCCAGGCGCACGGCCAGGCGGTCCAGCGCGCGGCTGCCGGCACGCATCGCCGCGGCCACGAGGTGGCGTGCCCGGCGGTCCTCGGGCAGGGCATCGACGTAGGGAAGATCTCGCAACATGATGGTCTCTCCAGTGGGTGCCCTGGCCGCTTTCGTGCTGGGTTCCCGGGTTGGGTTCTAGGGACTGGGTCGCAGGCGTTCGACTTCGCGTCGCAGCGCGGCCTGGGCCTGCTGGCGGCTCGCGCCGCCGCCGGTGCGGTGCACGCCGGCCTTGCGCTGCAGGCTCGGCGCCACCAGCGGGTTGCGCGGCTTCGGGTTCTTCAGGGTCAGCTTCATCGCAGGTCTCCTTTCGAGGGGGCAGGAAAACAGAAGGCCCGGGTCGCTGGTACGACCCGGGCCCGGAGCGGCCAGTGTCTCGCGGGCGAGACCTTCAGCGCACTCCTGCCCCGGGCGGGGCACTTTCGGCGAACCAAGCGTTCATGATCACGCCAGCTGCGGCTGCCCCGGCCGTGGGGCGGCTGGCAAGGCATTCGACGCTGGGCATGAACAGGAACATGGGGGTCCGGCTGGGGTTGATCGAGTTGCAGCGCCTGGAGAAAAACCGGCCGGCCTGCACGCTTGCGCAGATGATAAACATGTGATTATCAATGCGCAAGTGGTTTTGACCTTCGGGTCATCCCCAGGATGAGGGGTGTGCGCTGCCGGGCAGGGTAAAGGCGGCGAGGTGCGGCGTCAGCGTCGGCGCTTCAGCGGCGCCACACCGGTCTGTGTGCGCAGCCACAGCGTGTGCGGATCCTCGGCGCGCGGTGCGGGCAAGCCGCCGGCGGGCGGCACCGGAGGACGTGGCGCGCCGGCTGCCGCGGCGGCGCGCCCCGGCGCCGCGGGCGGTGGGGTCAGTACCTCGCCCAGCAGGTCCAGCAGCCGCGTGCGCGCACGCTGGGGGTGGCGGCGGTAGTAGGTGAGCACGAGGCCGACGATAAAACGTTCGTCGTCGTCCTGCGGCGACGTCTCGTCGCTCGACTGCGGCGCGCGATGGAGCTGCATGGCGTCCGCAGGCACGGCGCCTGCAGCGGCCGCGGAGGACGCGGGCGAGGTGTGCGGCACGTCCATCCAGCCGGGCGGCTTGTGGCTCAGATGCTCGAATTGCCGCGCCAGCCGCTCGCCGATCTGGCGCGAGCGGCCCTTGATCTGGCTCCAGTAGCTGGGCTGGATCTGCAGCCGCTCGGCGAAGCGCCGCTCCAGCCCGCGCAGCGTGGCGGCGTCGGCGTGGCGCGCGGTGAGGCGCACGAATTCCTCGAACAGGGCCAGCGCGTTGTCCAGGCGCACCTGGGCGAGATCGGGGGGGCCGGCTTGCATCGGTGTCAATGATAAAGCGCCGTTGCCCACCTGCCGGTGCAACGGTGGCAAGGCACTAGCATGTGTGCATGGATGCACGAACTGCCCGGTCGCTCGAGGTGACTTTCCCCAGTGGAGAGGAGCGCCCGGCCCTGGGCCTGGGCACCTGGCGCATGGGCGAGGACGCCGGCCAACGTGCCGCCGAGGTGCGTGCGCTGCGTTTGGCGCTGGATATCGGCTACCGCGTCATCGATACCGCCGAGATGTACGGCGACGGCGGCGCCGAATGCGTGCTCGGCCAGGCGCTGACCGAGGCGCTGCGCGAGGGCGTCAGGCGCGAGGAACTGTTCGTGGTGTCCAAGATCTTGCCGCCAAACGCCAGCGAACGCGGTGTGCAGGCAGCTTGCGAAGCCAGCCTGCGCCGGCTGCGGCTGGATTGCATCGACCTTTATCTGTTGCACTGGCGTGGCGGTGTGCCGCTGGCCGAGACGGTGCGCGGCTTCGAGCAGTTGCAGCGCCGCGGCTGGATCCGGCAATGGGGGGTGAGCAATTTCGATCTCGACGACCTGCGTGAGCTGGCCAGCGTGCCCGGCGGCAAGGGTTGCGCAGCGAACCAGGTCTACTACTCGCTGAGCGAACGCGGCATCGAATTCGATCTGCTGCCCTGGCAGCAGCTGCACCAGATGCCGCTCATGGCCTACAGCCCCATCGACCAGGGCGGGCTCGTCGACCACCCGGGGCTGCGCGCGGTGGCCGAAGGCCACCGCGCCACGCCGACGCAGGTGGCGCTGGCGTGGGTGCTGCGGCAGGCCGGCGTGATGGCCGTTCCCAAGGCTTCGCGCGCCGTGCACCTGCGCCAAAACTGGGCGGCGCGCGAGTTGCGGCTGGGCGAGTCCGACCTGGCGCAGCTCGGCCGCCTGTTTCCGCCGCCGCGCAGCAAGCGTGCGCTGGCGGTGCGCTGAATTCAGGCCTCTGCCGACGCTGCAAGGAGCCGCCATGGACCGATCGCTTTCGAACCTCTGGCTCGGCCTGGCGCTCGCCGTCAGCCTGGGCGCAGCGCAGGCCGCCGAGCGCGCCATCGAGAAGGAAGTGGTCGTGAATGCCACACTCGACCAGGCCTGGGAAGCCTGGACCACGCGCGAGGGCATCCGCAGCTTCTTCGCCCCCGACGCCGTGGTCGAGCCGCGTGTCGGCGGCGCCTTCCACATCCACATGGACCCCGGCGGCGCGCCGGGCATGAAGGGCGCCGACGAGATGCGCGTTATGGCGCTGCAGCCGAAGAAGATGCTTTCCTTCGACTGGAATGCGCCGCCGCACCTGCCCGAGGCGCGTGCGCAGCGCACCTTCGTCGTCGTTCGCTTCGCCGCGCTGGACGACAAGACCACGCGCGTCACGCTGCACCACACCGGCTGGGGCGACGGCGGGCAGTGGGACCAGGCCTATGCCTATTTCGACAAGGCCTGGGGCAGCGTGCTGGGCAACCTGAAGAAGCGTTTCGAGAGCGGGCCGTACGACTGGACCGAGTGGCTGAAGCAGCTCGAGGCCTGGCGCGCCGAGGCGGCGAAGAAGTCCGCTGCACCGAAGTAGCGTTCGCTTCGGCGCGACGATCGGACAGGCGCCGCGAGCTGCCCGGCCGTCAGGCGGCCACCAGGCGCACGGCGTGGTTGTCCGGTGCCAGCGGCACCGGCCAGGCCAGCATGCGCGGCGGCAGTCTGGCGTGCCAGCGGGCGATGCCTCGCGCGGCGTTCAGCGTGACGCCGGCAGCGCCGGGCCACGAGACCAAGGCGCAGGGTTCCGTCAGTTCGGCCACCCGCGTCAGCATCGCCGGACGGCCCGGATGCCACCACAGGCCCTGGCCCGTCTTCTGCGCGCTGAGCACGTAGCCACCGCCGGGCCCGGCGGCAATGTCGCCCGCATAACCGCCGCCGCTGGCATCGCGGCTGGGCACGCTCAACGTGCGGCCGTCCCACACCGCCAGCAGCGGTGCCTCGGCACGCTGCTGCGGCTGGTCGTGTTCCGCCTGCAGTGCAATGCCCAGCAGCGGCTCGGGGCCGTCCGACCAGGCCAGGTGGCGCATGCTCAGGCGCGCATCGGGCAATTGCCATTGACCCAGCAGGTGGCCGCTGGCGGGGTCGATGCGGCTCAACACAGGGGCCATCCGCTCCAGGTCGATCTTGCGGCCACTGGCGTCGCGCACGATGCCGCCGTTGGCCAGCAGCAGCGCCCCGTCGGCGGCGCGCAGCAACTGATGCGGGTCGATGCCGCCGCTGGGAAACTGCGCCACACGTGCCAGGGTGCGCGCATCGCGCACGCTGACCCAGCCGGCACCGGTGCCGGGATCGGTCTCCACCGTATACAACCAGGCGGCGTCGGCACTGCACTCCACGTGGCCGTCGAAGGTGCGCTGCGGATCGTCGGCCGTCGTGTCGAGCCGGCGCTGCACCTGGCCGCTGGCGTCGCAGCGCAGCAGCCAGCGCCCGGGGCGGGTGGCCACGGCCATGAAGCCGCCGTCGGGCAGGGGCAGCAGGCCGTGCGCGCGTGTCGGCACGGCGGTTTCCGCCAGCACACGCACGCGGGCGGCGGCCCAGTCGATCTCGATCACGCCGACACGGTCGCCGGTATCGGGCGCGGTGGCGCCGGTCAGGCGCCATGCGGTGGCCAGCTTCTGCACCGGCTCGGCGTCCGTGGGCTCGATGGAGCCGTTGCTCCAGGCGTGGCCGGCCAGCAGCGGCAAGGGGGCGAGCAAGGCGGTACGGCGTCTCACGATCGGCTCTCCCGGAGTCAGAATTTCACCGCCGTCGTGAACTGCACTTCGCGCGGCTTGCCAGGGATGTAGTGGCCGCGGTAGAGCATGTCGGCGTAGTAGGTATCGGTGACGTTGTTCAGGTTCAGCCTGAACAGCACCGGCCCCAGGTCGTATTCGGCCATCAGGTCGGCCGTCACGTAGCCGGGCGCTTCGATCGTGCTCTGCTGAGGCTTCATGCTGCTGCGGAAGTTCAGGCCGCCGCCCAGGCGAAGCTGTCGCGTCAGTTGGTAGGTGGACCAAGCGGTGCCGGAGTGCAGTGGCGTCAGGCCCGGGCGCTGGCCCTTGACTTCGCCGATCAGCGTCGTGCCCAGCACCGACGAGGCTTCGTCGACCTCGGCGTCCGGGATCCAGGCGTAGGAGACAAACACCTCCCAGGCCGGCGTGATCCGCCCGGCCACGTCCACCTCCAGGCCTGCGGCATGGCGCTGACCGCTGAGCACGTAATTGATGGCCTTGACCGTGTCCTCGTCGCGGTTGCGCTCGTTGTACTTGGTGCTGTGGAACAGCGCCAGGCGCAGCGTGGCGTCGCCGCTGGCGCTGTCGAGCTTGGCGCCGAGCTCGAAATTGCGGCTCTTCTCCGGCGGCGTGTTCGAGCCCAGGGCGTCGTACTGGTAGGCGTCGCCCGAGGTGTTGAACGAGGTGCCGTAGGAGAGGTGATAGGAGTGCAGCGGCGTGGGCTGGTAAAGCAGGCCGAAGCGGTGGCTCGGCAGCGAGTCGGTGCGCCCGCGCTCGGCAGTGAGCTGGCCCAGGTCGGCAGCCGCCGTCGAATAGGTGCGGTAGTTGCCCTCGAAGCGGTCCCAGCGCAGGCCGGCCAGCAGTTTCCAGTCGGGCGCCACCTGCAGCAGGTCCTGCACGTACAAGCCCAGGGCGTCGGACTCGAAGTCGCGGTTCTTGTTGATGACGCGCAGCGATTCGTCGATCCAGGCGCCGTCGTTGGGCGTGCCCACCGTCGTGTTCGGCTTGGTGATCGGGCCGCTGGCCGGGTTGGCGGCGGCAAAGCCGACGAAGCTGTCGGTGTTGAAGTCCAGGCCGGCCTGCACGCTGTGCTTCATGCCCCAGGCCACGAATCGCGTGTCGTAGTCGCTCTGCAACGCCAGCGTATCCAGGTCCTGCACCTTGGCCTGCACGCCGTTGCCGTTGGAGCGGCGCAGCACCACCCCCTCGCCGAAATTGTCCAGCGTGACCGCCGTGCCGCCAGGCTGCATCGCACCCGGTGCAATGCGCACCGCGCTGGCGCGCTGGTCGCGCGTGAAGGCGGAGCGGCGCAGCACGGTCCTGAGTTCGCTGCGGTCGGCCAGGCGCCACACATGCCCGAAGGTGGCGTAACTGGCCGTGCCCAGGGCCACGTCGCTGGCCATGCCGTAGTAGGACTTGCCATCCAGGCCGGGCAGCATCTCGCCCTGCAGCCAGGGCAGGCCGTAATGGATGCCGTTGTCGTTGTCCAGGTGGTAGAGGCTGACCAGAAATTCGTTGGCCGTGCCAATGCCCCAGCGAAAGCTGGGCGCGATGCCGGCCTTGTCGGTCTTGGCGCCATAGTTGTCGGCCTGGTGGGCCATGGCGTTGATGCGCAGCGCGGCGTTGTCGCCAGTGACGATATTGAGGTCGGCGGTGCCGCGCACATGGTTGCCGCTGCCCAGCGTAACCGCCACTTCGTTGGCCTGGAACAGCCGTGGCAGCTTGCTCACCTGGTTGACCGCGCCGCCGGTGGAGCCGCGGCCGAAGAGCATCGACGCCGAACCGCGCAGTACCTCCAGGCGGTCCCAGTTGAAGCTGTCGCGCTCGTAGAAGGCGGGGTCGCGCAGCCCGTCGATGAAGATGTCGCCGCTGGCCTGCAGCGAGAAGCCGCGCAGGCGGATGTCCTCTTCACCACCCTCGGCGGCCAGGAAGCTGATGCCGGCGGTATTCCTTAGCACGTCCTTCAAGGTGTCGAGATTGCGGTCGTCGATGAGCCTTTCAGTCACCACTGTCACCGACTGCGGCACGTCGCGCAGTTCCTGCTGGCCCTTGCCGATGCGGGTGGTGGTGGCCTGCGCGGTTTCCTTGCCCGTCGGTTCGGCGGCGGCCCTGGCGCGGATCACGGGCATCACGGTGTCGGTTGCAGGCGTTTCCTGCTGGGCGAGCGCGGTGCCACCCAGACCCAGGCCAACGGCCAGCGCGCCCAGGCGCAACAGGGGGTGGCGGATGGTCTGCTTTCTCGTCATCGTGTCCTCTTGGATGGGCGGGCAAAGGCGGGCCATCGGCCCGCCGGCGGCGGGTCGGGGCTCAGGGGTTTCGGGTCTGGCGCCGGGCGCTCGGGGCTCAGCGGGTCTCGGGATCGCTGACGAAGCCGATGCGCGTGAGGCCGGCGCGCGTGGCGTCGGCCAGCGTCTCGGCCACCGCGCGGTAGGCCACGGCCTGGTCGGCGCGCAGGTGGATCTCGGGTTGCAGCGGCTGGCGTCCGGCCGCTGCGAAGCGCTCGGCGGTCTGCTCGCGCGTCAGCGGCTCGCCGTTCCAGAAGCGCTGGCCGGCGGCGTCGATGGCGAAGTCGACCTTGTCGGGCCGGAGCTCGTTGGGCAACGAACTCACCCGCGGCAATTCCAGCTTCACGGCGTGCGTGAGCAGCGGTGCGGTGACGATGAAGATCACCAGCAGCACCAGCATGACGTCGATCAGCGGCACCATGTTGATCTCGGCCATCGGAGCCGCGGCACGCTGGCGGTCGAAGGTGGCAAAGGCCATGTTCTTTTCCCCCGCTCGGTCAGGCCGCCGCCGGCAGCAGCGGTCGCACGTTGTCGCCGCCGTTGACGGCCGCGCCCGGGGCCTGCCCCAGCGTCAGGAAGCTGTGCAACTCGAAGGCGAAGGCGTCCAGGCGCGCCGTGAGCACGCGGTGGCCGCGCGCGAAAGCGTTGTAGGCCATCACCGCAGGGATGGCCACGGCCAGGCCGATGCCGGTCATGATGAGTGCCTCGCCCACCGGGCCGGCCACCTTGTCCAGCGTGCCGGCACCACTCATGCCGATGGCCACCAGTGCGTGGTAGACACCCCATACGGTGCCGAAGAGGCCCACGAAGGGCGCCGTGGCACCCACCGTGGCCAGCACCGTGAGGCCGCTCTCCAGGCGCATGGTCTCTTCGTCCAGCACCTTCTTGATGGTGCGCGTGATGTAGTCGCTGGCGCCGCCGGCCTCGGCCAGCTTGGTGCTGCCGTGGCGCGCATGGTGGGCCTGGGCGTGCAGCGCGTGGGCGCTGAGGTGCGAGAAGGGGTCACGCGCGCCGTGGGTCGTGATCTCGTGCCGCACCTCGTCCAGCGAGGCGGCGTTCCAGAACAGTTGCAGGAAGGCATCGCCGCGGCGCCGGCGCTGCCAATGCGCCCAGCCCTTGATGGCGATCAGCGCCCACGATGCGATGCTCATCAGCACCAAGGTGGCCAGCAAGGTCTTGCCGACGGCGTCGCTCTGCGCCAGCAGGTGGGCCAGGCCCAGGGTGGGGGTGGTGGTTTCCATGCGGGATTCACTCCAGTGCGTATTCGATGGGGGCGGTCACCTCCAGCTCGATGGGGATGCCGTTCTCGGTGTGCGGCTTGAAACGGGCCTGGCGCATGGCCCACAACGCCTGCTCGTCCAGGCGGGCATGGCCCGACGAGCGCTGCAACTGCACCTGCGCCGGCGTTCCGTGCACGTCGACCACCACGCGCAGCCAGACGACGCCGCTTTCGCCGGCGCGGCGCGACAGTCGCGGCACTTCCACCGGCGGCAGCACCAGGTATTGCACGGCCGTGGGTGGCAGCATGCGCCTGGGTGGCGGGCCAGCCGCCGTGGGTGGGGCGGCGGGCACGGGCGCCGCCACGGGACTCGGGGCGGGAGCCGGCTCAGCGGGGGGTGCCGGCGCCAAGAAGGCTGCCGCGGGCGCTGGCGTTGTGGCTGGCGCGGCCAGGATCGGCAGCGGCGTCGGCGCCGGCCGAACCGGTCGTGGCGGGGCCGGCGCGGGCAAAGGGGGCAACGCGGGCTCGGGTGGCTGAGGGGGTGCGATGAGATCCACCATCATCGGCGATGTCTGGTGCATGGCCTCGCGCATGGCGGGGACTTGCATGAGCACCCAGATACCTAGAATGTGTGCGCACGCTATCGCAAATATCATCACCCCGTAGCGCTGCCGTGAGAACTCGTGCGGCGGCCTCAAAGCATGAAGCCATACCATGTCGATGGCATTCACGTGTTGAGCAGGGGTTGGCGCCGGCATGTGCGAGAACGGAATGAAACGGGGCGGCGAAGGACTCGAGCAAGGCCGCGAGGTGCGGTGTTCTGGCAGTCAATGCATTATGAAATGCGAACGATTCGCATTACTATAGATATCGAAGTGAATCGAGTCAAGCCTGAGTCAAGCGATAGTGCGCGCATGCCATGACCGGGCACGGCCCCTTTCGCGGGCTGCAGTCGTGCGGCTGCGAGCCGGGCAAAGAAAAGCCGCCGGCCCGTCGGGCGCGGCGGCATGGGGGATTCGGCTTGCGCCTGGAGCGACCGTCAGTCGGCCGCGGCGTCCACCGGCCTCACCGCATCCAGCTTCGGGGCGGTGCGCACGCTCCACAGCATGGTCACGGCCAGGATCGCCACCACCACACCCAGCGACAGCAGCACCGGGATCTTGACCACGTCCACCAGCAGCATCTTGCTGCCGATGAAGACCAGGATCACCGCCAGCCCGTAGCTCAGCAGGTGGAACTTGGCGGCCACGGCAGCGAGCAGGAAATACATCGCGCGCAGGCCCAGGATGGCGAAGATGTTGCTCGTGAGCACGATGAAGGGGTCGGTGGTGATGGCGAAGATGGCCGGAATGGAGTCCACTGCGAAGATCACGTCGGTCAGCCCCACCAGCGCCACCACCAGCAGCAGCGGCGTGGCGATCTTCACGCCGTTCTGGCGGGTGAAGAATTTCTCGCCGTCCAGGTGCCGGCTCACCGGCATCACGCGGCGCAGCAGCTTCAGCGCCGGGTTGCTTTCCATGTCGGGCTCCTGGCCGGCGGCCCACCACATCTTCAGGCCGGTGAGCAGCAGGAAGGCGCCGAACAGGTACAGCACCCAGTGGAACTCCGACACCAGCCAGGAGCCGACCAGGATCATCACCGTGCGCAGCACGATGGCCCCGATGATGCCGATCATCAGTACCCGCTTCTGGAACGCCGGCGGCACGGCGAAGTAGGTGAAGATCATCAGGAAGACGAAGATGTTGTCCACCGCCAGGCTCTTCTCGATGAGATAGCCGGTGAGGAACTCCATGCTGCGCGTGTTGGCCACCGCGGCCCCGTGGTCCTGGTAGACGGCCCACCAGAACAGGCCGTTGAAGGCGAAGCTGAGCGCTACCCAGACCAGCGACCAGTTCAACGCCTCCTTGACGCCGACGCTGTGCGCGCCCTGCTTCTTGAGCACGACGAAGTCGACGAACAACGCTGCGATGACGGCAAAGACGAAGAAGGCCCACAGCCAGGCCGGCGCGATGGTGTCCACGGACACTCCCGAGGAAGGGTTTGAAGTCGCGCCGAAAGGTCTTGCGGGGATGCGCTGGCGCCTCCCTGCGGGCCCGGGTGGCAGGCTGCGGCCCGCACCGTATTGACGGGCGACCGCGGCAGCAGATGCTGCTGGCTACTCCCCCTTCGACGGGCGCGATTGTGGTCGCGCCCGCGAGTCCCTGCTGCGCCCGGGCCTAATCCTCGTCCTTCACCTGGAAATGGCCTACCAGCTGCTGCTGCACCGACGGCGGCACCGCGTCGTAGTGCGACAGTTCGATGGTGTAGCGCCCCTGCCCGGCGGTGATGGCATTCAGCCGCAACTGGTAGCCCGCGAGTTCGGCCAGCGGCGCCAGCCCGCGCACGATCATCGTGCCCGGCGCGCCGTTGGCGGTGCCGTTGACGACGCCGCGGCGCGACGCCAGGTCGCCGGCGATATCGCCCATGGCGCTGTCGGGCGCGGTGATCTCGACGTGCACCACCGGCTCGAGCACGATCGGCCGCGCTTCGCGCACGGCGGCCATGAAGGCCTTCTTGCCGGCGGTGACGAAGGCGATCTCCTTGCTGTCCACGCTGTGGCTCTTGCCGTCGTAGACGATGACGCGCACGTCCACCACCGGGCAGCCGGCGATGGCGCCGCCGGCCAGCACTTCGCGCACGCCCTTTTCCACCGCCGGGATGAACTGGTTGGGGATGGTGCCGCCCTTGACCTGGTCCAGGAATTCGAAGCCGGCGCCGCGCG
>Ga0073899_10001349_pt1 | contig 22541 bp, 18 predicted proteins | sample KloWWTmetaKNB5Ph_FD_88975 | JGI IMG/M metagenome (GOLD analysis project Ga0073899, IMG submission 88975) | Active sludge microbial communities from Klosterneuburg, Austria, studying microevolution and ecology of nitrifiers - Klosterneuburg... | ecosystem: Engineered > WWTP > Aerobic digester >... | reverse complement strand
TATGACGGCGCCGGTCGATCGTCGGGCCGCGAGCGCCGAGAAGATCGCCATGACAGCGCCGGTCGACCGCCAGCGCCGCGGCGATCGCTGGATCATCACCTTCACGATGCCGAGCAAGTACACCCGGGCGACGCTGCCGCGGCCGAAGGACGCCCGCGTGCAGATCCGCGAGCTCCCGGCCCTGACCTTCGCTGTGCGGCAATTCAGCGGCTCGCCCGACGAGGAGGGCGTGCAGAAGGAGATCGCCGCGCTGCGCCAGGCCGTGCTCGCGGCCGGCCTCAAGGTCGTCGACGCGCCGCCGGTGTTCTCGCGCTATGACCCGCCGTGGACGCCGGGCTTCATGCGCCGCAACGAGGTCATGTTCGAGGTCGCCGCGGCGCCGGTCCCCGCGCCCGCGAAGTGAGGATATCTCGCGCCCTGGTCGAGGCTGATACGACGTTCGACCGCTTCCACGTCACCAGGGAACCGCTGCGCCGCGGTGGTCAAAGAAGCCGCCCGAGCTGCCCGTGGGCAAGCCGTCCAGCACGCCCAGCAATTCGCCCGCAGCCACTTCGGGCGGGCGCACCTGTAGGCCGGTCTTTGCGAACGGCTGCGAAAGCCCGGTGTCCACCGTGCCAGGGTGCAGAGCCACGCACAACGCTTCGCGGTTGCGCCGCGCCAGCTCAATGGCGGCGGTATGCACCATCTGGTTGAGCGCGGCTTTGGACGCCCGGTAGCCGTACCAGCCGCCCAGCGTGTTGTCGCCGATGCTGCCCACACGCGCCGACAAAAAGGCCGCCACGCAAAGGCCCTGGCGCGGCAACAGTGGAAAAAAGTGCTTCATCACGAGGGCCGGGCCAATGGCGTTGACCGCGAAACTATGGGCCAGATCGTCGGCATTCAGGTGCTGCCACGAGCGCTCGGGGTCGACGCGCTGGCCGCTGGCGGTGCGGCCGTGCAGAAAGCCGGTGGCCACGATCAGCCGGGTCAGCGGCTGGCCGGTCTCCTCCAATCGATCTGCCACGTGCTGCGCGCAGGCGGCCACGGTGGCCTCGGTGGTGTAGTCCAGCGCGGGTCGGGTCTGTCGCCCCAGCGCCAGCACCGTGCCACCCTGCGCACGCAGCTGCGCCACCAGGGCCGCACCAATGCCGCCGGTGCCGCCCAGCACCACACTCAGGCCAGCGCTGGGGGTCGGTCGCCCGTGAGGCGTGGGTTCATGCGGCTGGGTCATGAAAGTACAATCCCCGGTGGGTTCGTGACTGTTCACGCCGAAGCTGCTTGATGGTGTGATCAAAGCAGCAGGGGCCTGGGGTGTTTGTTGAGATCGCGGGCGAGCAGTTCGATGAAACAGCTGCTCGCCGAAGTGCTCGGCCACCCAGGCGACCGAGCGACTGCTCGCGTCGCTACCCTCAGCTCGGATTGAGCTGGATCGCGGGGCCGTCGGCGGCGACGACCTGCAGCGAGGGGGCGTCCTGGTCGTCGCTGAACGCGAAGACGTGGACGAGGATGCCGAGCCCGGGGGTCAGGGCGGCGCCGGGGATGTTCCACACGGCGTCCGGGGTCTGGTCGTTGTCGACGTCGAGGCCGACCACGAGGTCGCTGTCGGGCACGTCGGCGTTGCCCGAGGCCTTGAACGGGAAGTCGGGGATCAGCGGGGACAGCATGTCGGCGCTCGGGCCGGCCCAGACGTCGACCTCGGCGAAGGCGGCCCCGGCGGCGGCGTGGGTGACCTGCAGGCGGACCTGGGCCGCGTCGATGCCGCCGAGGTCGTCCTCGAGGCGGATGACGTCGAAGGTGTTGTTCCCGAGCTTGCCGAGCGCGACCACGGTGTAGACCTTGCCGGCCTCGTACTGCAGGGCGGGCACGCTGAACACCGCGTCCTCGATCGGGCTGCCGTCGGCGGCGATGGCGAAGGAGTACTCGCCCGCCGGCACGATCACGGTGCCCGAGCTCTTGAGCGGCAGGCCGTCGACCACCGGCGCGCCGCCGTCACCGTTGGCGAAGATGTCGACGGCCGGGGCGTCGGGCGCGAGGTGAATGACGCGAATGGTGGTGGTCTCCACGTCGCCCGTGGTACCCGGGTCCGTGCTGGTCGGCGCGTCCGTGGTCGGCGCGTCCGTGGTGCTCGCGTCCGTGGCGCTCGCGTCCGTGGCGCTCGCGTCCGTGGCGCTCGCGTCCGTGGCGCTCGCGTCCGTGCCGGTCGGGTTGACCGTGGCGCTCGCGTCGGTGGCAGCGCCGGTGGTGGCGCCGCTCTCGGTGGTGTCGGAGCCGTCGTCGCTGCAAGCGCCGAGCGCCAGCGTGATCGTGAGGAGGGGAATGCTCAGGGTACGATTGTTCATATCGGTCATGTTCTTCGTGCCGGTCAGGCACCTAATGGGGGGACCTCGAAGCGCTGTGTGGGGTCAAGCCCGAGGCGCGCCAAGACTGAACAGGGTCTCCCTCCAAGTCAAGGAACGTTAGACAAACTTTAAACAAATAGTCGATTGAGGCATGAATTCGAGCGTTCTCCGACCATGCGCAAAGTGCGCCGCCCAGGGTCGCGTCCGAATCGTCCACGATCGGCGCTCCAGCGCGCTCAATGCGCAGGGCGCGTACTGCTCCTCGCCGAGGTCGAAGCGCCGGGTCGTGTCAGCAGCGCACCGCTGACGTACGCGGCTCTCGTGACCGTGCTAAAGGTCGACGTCCGGTCGAAGGCTGAGCGAGCCCCGCTCGCGTCAGTCTCACTGCTGAATACAATAGATCGGGGTTTTGACCGCGCAGCTGATCAGGCAGGCGGTGGTCCACAGGCCGTTGATTTGGCCGGGCGGGCCGAGCATGCCGCCCTTGCTCGAGCCCGCCATGCCGTTCCAATCGTTGCAGTTGTTCTTGGGGTCGTAGAGCGCGCCGTCCTTGGTGATGTTGGTGTGCACCGGCGACCCGCCGTTGCAGTTGCCGGGCCCCACCGCCCCCATCTGGCCCAGCTCCGTCCTGTCGATCGGCGCGGCCAGATCGCCGTCCGTCAGGTCCGTCCAGTTCAACGCCACTATCTTGAAGTCGGTGCGAATGTACGGCACGTCGGCCTTCTTCATGCGCACCGCCGGCGGCTCCTTCTGGTCGCCGAGCCACGCGAGGTACGTGCCCGGCAGCTTGGCGGACTTGGCCAGGCTCTGACACTCTCCGTCCGCCCCGGCGAGGCCGCCCATGGCGCCGGAGTAGTCCTTGCTGGTCATGAAGACGAAGCGAAACGGCAGAGCGGGGAGCTTGCACCCGTCGCAGGTGTCGCCCGGGTCGTCGTTGCCGTCGTCGCACTCCTCCACCCCCGCCCACAACACCCCGTCGCCGCAGACCGCCGGCACGCAGCTGTTCAGGCAGTCGTCCGTGTTCGCGTCGTTGCCGTCGTCGCAGGCCTCGACCCCCTCGTTCAGGACCCCGTCGCCGCACTTCGCCAGCGTGCAGTCGCCGAGGCACCCGTCGTTGTCGCTCGGATTGCCGTCGTCGCAGGCCTCGACCCCGAGCCAGACCTTGCCGTCGCCGCACTGCGCCAGCTCGCAGCTGTCCAGGCAGCCGTCATTATCGTCGAAATTGCCGTCGTCGCAGGCCTCGCCCGCCTGGACGTCGCCGTCGCCGCAGCCCGCGTACGTGCACTCGTTGCTGCACGCGTTCAGCGAGTCGTCGTCGCCGTCGTCGCACTCCTCGCCCGGGTCGAGCCGACCGTCGCCGCAGTAGCCGGGGACCCCCGTCATCGCGGTCGTCTCCGCCGCGGTCGCGTCGGCGGACGTGGGCTCGGCGCTCGATCCGTCGCCGGCCGTCGTCGCGTCGGCGGCCGTCGTCGCCACGTCGGTCGTCGCGCCGGTCCCGGTCGTCGTGTCGATGAACACGGGGTTTTCCTCGACGCAGCCGCCGAGCGTCAAGATCCCCGCGACTGCGCCGCGCCGCATCATTCGCACCATCGCGGCACTATAGCAGCCGCCGCCAACGGCCCGGGCGCGGCCGCGAGCGCCCGCACATCCGGGGCCCGTCCGGGGCCGGTCGTCCGGGCTTAAGCTGGCGGCGCATGTCCGCTCCCCAGCTCCCGGACCTCCAGCGCGCCCGCGAGGGCGCGGTGCTCCTCCTGACCCTCGACCGCCCCGACGCCCGCAACGCGTACAGCGAGGCGATGGTCGACAGCCTGGTGCGCGCGCTCGACGACGCCGACCGCGACGACGAGGTGCGCTGCGTGATCCTCACCGGCGCGGGCGCGGCGTTCTCGGCCGGCGGCGACTTCAAGCGCATGCTCCAGCAGGAGGGGATGTTCGCCGGCGGGCCGGTCGACCTGCGCCGCCGCTACGTTGACGGCATCCAGCGGATCCCCCGGCGCCTGGCGCTGCTCGAGAAGCCGATCATCGCCGCGATCAACGGCCCGGCGATCGGCGCCGGCCTCGACCTCGCGTGCATGTGCGACCTGCGGCTCGCCGCCCGCGGGGCCCAGCTCGGCTCGACCTTCGTCAAGGTCGGCCTGGTGCCCGGGGACGGCGGCGCCTACTTCCTCGCCCGCACCGTCGGCTTCCCCCGCGCGCTCGAGCTGATGCTCACCGCTCGGCTCGTCGACACCGACGAGGCCGAGCGCATCGGCCTGGTCCACCGCGTCGTCGAGCCCGCCGATCTGCTGCCCGCCGCCCGCGCGCTCGCCCTGCAGATCGCCGCCAACGCCCCGCTCGCGGTCCGCCTGACCAAGCGCGCCGCCTACCGCAGCCACAAGGCCGACCTCGAGCAGGCGCTCGAGCTCGCCGCCACCTATCAGGGCGTCGTCCAGAACACCGCCGACCACCGCGAGGCCGTGCGGGCGATGCTCGAGCGCCGGCCGCCGGTGTTCACCGGCGGCTGAGCGACCACCTGCCCGTCGGAACATGTGTCCCTCAGGACAGCTCGGCGATCGCCGCGGCGATGTCGGCGAGGCCGGCGTCGACGCGATCGCGGTGGGTGCGAAACGACAGCACGCAGATCCGCAGCACGAAGCGACCGTCCAGCACCGTCGCGGTCAGGTACACGCGGGCGCGGCGGTTGATCGCCGCCAGCAGGCGCTCGTTGTGGCGGTCGAGCGCCGCTGCGTCGCCGCGCAGGCCGTCCGGGACGTGGCGAAACGCGAGCAGTGACAGCTGCGGCGCCGCCACGATCTCCACACCCGGCAGCTCGCCCAGCCTCCGGTGGGCGTGCTGCGCGAGGTCGAGCTTCTCGTCGAGCGCGGCCGCGAAGGCCCCGGCGCCGACCAGCTTGAGCGGCAGCCACAGCCGCAGCCCGCGGAAGTCACGCGACAGCTCCGGCGAAAGCTCGCAGAAGTCGACGAAGTCGGGGTCCTCCTGCATCGGCGGCAGGTACTCGGCCCGCGAGGCGTGGGCGCGGCGCAGGGCCGCCGGCTCCCTGACCAGCAGCGCGCCGGTGCCGTACGGGAGGAACAGACCCTTGTGCGGATCGAGGGTGATCGAGTCGGCGCGCCCGAGGCCGCGCAGCGCGAGCTGGCCGCGCTCGGTGAGCGCGAAGCAGCCGCCGTAGGCCGCGTCGACGTGCAGCCACAGGCCCTCGCGCGCGGCCAGGTCGGCGAGGGCCTCGAGGTCGTCGACCGCCCCGGTGTTGGTCGTGCCCGCGCTGCCGACGATCATGCACGGTCGTCGACCCGCGGCCCGATCCTCGGCGATCATCGCGGCGATCGCCGCGACGCGGACGCGAAACAGCTCGTCGACCGGCGCGGCCCGCACGTTCGCCGCCGGGAAGCCGGCCAGCTGCGCCGCCTTGGCGACCGAGTGGTGCGCCTGCGCCGACACGTAGATCGTGCCGTCGAGGAAGCGCTCGCCGAGGCGAGCCCGCGCCGCCACCGTGGCGCTGAAGTTGGCCAGCGAGCCGCCGCTCGTCAGCACCCCGCCGGCCCCGGGCGGCAGGCCGAGGATCTCGCACAGCCACGCGATCACGTTGCTCTCGAGCTGCACCAGCCCCGGCGCCGCGCGCCAGACCCCGACGTAGCGGTTGATCGCGTCGGCGATCAGGTCGGCGACCGCCGCGTGCAGCAGCCCGCCGCCCGGGATATACGCCAGGTAGCCCGGCCCCGCGGTGTTGAAGCTGACCGGCAGCGCCCGCTCGAACAGCGTCGCCAGCACCTCGGCGACCGGGCTCGGGACCCGCGGCAGCGGCTCGCGCAGCGACCGGGCCAGCTCGGCCCCACCCTCGGTCACGCAGGCCGGCTGCTCCGCCAGCCCGTGCAGCTGCGCGCAGATCTGGTCCATCGCCGCCGCGACCAGCCCGCGCAGCCCCGCCTCGTCGAGCTCGAGCTGCGAGCACCGCGTCGTCATGCAGCCCGGGTACGCCAGCCACGACGCGACCGGCAAGCCCGCGCGTGTGTGAAAACCCGCGCTCGAAAGCGCGCCGACGGCGACGGCCCCGCGCTATATGAGGGCCCCGCATGAAGCCCGCCAAGAAGCTCATGGCGATCACGCTGCCCGACCTCAACCTGTCGGAGGCGGAGCGTCGTCTGGTCCAGGAGGCGCTGACCCGCACCGGTTCGCTGGTCGAGGCCGCCGAGCTGCTCGGCACCAATCGCCACGCCCTGCGTCGACTGATCGCCAAGCACGGCATCACCTGGTGGCCCTACGCCCAGCAGCAGACCGGCTGGAAGCGTCCGCCGCGCGCGCAGGCCTGAGCGGCGGCGTCGGCATTTTCGCGTCGACCGGTTTCGCCGCGCCGTCGACGAGGCCAAGCTCGGCCCGTGCAGCCCCTGTTCCCCTGCCTCGCCGCCCCCGATGACCGACCGGTGCTGACCGTCGGCAGCCGCACGCTCTCCGCCGCCGCCGTGGCGGCCGCCGCCGCTCGCCACGTCACCGCCCTCACGGCCCTCGGCGTCGGCCCCGGCGATCGCGTCGGCGTGTGGACGCAGCCGCACCTGCGCAGCGCCCTCGCCCTCGCCGCCAACGCCCTCGCCGGGGTCGTCAGCGTGCCCCTGAACCCCCGCCTCGGCGCCAGCGAGGCCGCCCACGTCGCCCGCGACGCCGCCCCCCGGCTGTGCCTCGCCGCCGACCCCGACCAGGCCCCCGCGGGCCCGCTCGGCCGCGCCGTCGCGCTCGACCACCTGCTCGATGCGACATGTCCTTCAGGACCTGTCCCGGAGCGCAGGTCCGACGAGCACCCGCTGCTGGTGCTCTACACCTCCGGGACGACCGGCCTGCCGAAGGGCGCGGTGTTGACCGCGGCCAACGTCGCGCACAACCTCGACGCCCTCGCCGCGGCCTGGGCGTGGACCGCCGCCGACACCGTGGTCCACGCGCTGCCGCTGTTTCACGTGCACGGCCTGGTGCTCGGCTGGTTCGGCGGCTTGCGGGTCGGCGGCGGCCTGCGCTGGCTGCCGCGCTTCGAGCCCGCGCCGCTGGCCGCGGCGCTGACGCGGGGTCGCACGCTGCTCTTCGCGGTGCCGACGATGTTTCATCGGCTCGCGGAGGCCGCCGAGGCCGACCCCGCGGTGGCGGAGGGCCTGCGCGCGGCCCGGCTGCTGATCTCGGGCTCGGCCGGCCTCGGCGTCCGCGAGCACCGGCGGATCGCCGCGCTGTGCGGCCGCGGCGTGTACGAGCGCTACGGCCTGACCGAGACCCTGATCAACTGCGCCGTCCCGGTGAGCGGCCCGCCGCGCCCGGGCTGCGTCGGCCCGCCGCTGCCCGGCGTCGAGCTGCGGCTCTGCGACGACCTCCGGCGAGCGATCGACGCGCACGACGACGAGACCATCGGCGAGGTCGCCGTGCGCGGCGCGAATGTCTTCGCCGGCTACCTCAACGACCCCGCCGCGACCGCCGCGGTGCGCGACGCCGACGGCTGGTTCTACACCGGCGACCTCGCGACCCGCGACCGCGACGGCGCGCTGCGCATCGTCGGCCGCCGCGCCACCGACCTGATCAAGAGCGGCGGCTTCAAGATCGGCGCCGGCGAGATCGAGGCCTGCCTCTGCGCCCACCCCGAGGTCCGCGAGGCCGCCGTCCTCGGCGTCGACGACCCCGACCTCGGCGAGCGCATCGTCGCCTTCGTGGTCGCCCGCGACCCCGCCGCGCCCCCCTCCGCCGCCGACCTCGCCCAGCACGTCGCCGACGCCCTCGCCCCGCACAAGCGCCCCCGCGCCGTCCACTTCGTCCCCGAGCTGCCCCGTAACGCCATGGGCAAGCTGCTCAAGCCGGGGCTGCGCGCCCGCGCGGCCGAGCTGTCCTCCTGAGCCGCGCGCCGTGGTATGAGGGGCCGAGCTCCCGACCGAAGGTCCAGCCATGTCCGCAAAGCCAGGTAGTCCCCTCGCCCTCGCCCTCGCCATCTGGACCTGGTTCGAGCTGTGCCTGTTCTCGCTGCTGTGCTTCTTGGTGCTGGTGCCGCTGGCGCTGCTGACCTGGCCCTTCGATCGCAACCGCGTGATCACCGGGAGCTTCTATCGCCGGACCGCGGTGCTCATCAGTCGCCTGACCCCGCTGTGGGACTTCCAGGTGGTCGGCCCGGCGCCGGCGCGCAAGCCCGGCTGCACGGTGGTGGTCAGCAATCACTGCTCGCAGGCCGACCCCTTCCTGATCTCGGGGGTGCCGTGGGAGATGAAGTGGCTCGGCAAGGCCGAGCTGTTCCGGGTGCCGATCATGGGCTGGTCGATGTCGCTCGCCGGTGACATCCCGGTCGAGCGCGGCCAGAAGGCCTCGGCGAAGGGCGCGATGGCCCGCTGCGCCCAGTACCTCAAGCGCGGCATGCCGGTGATGATCTTCCCCGAGGGCACCCGCTCGCTCACCGAGGAGATGGGCCCGTTCAAGGACGGCGCCTTCCAGCTCGCCATCACCACCGGCGCCGACATCCTGCCGCTGGCCGTGCACGGCACCGCCTCCGCCCTGCCCGTCCACGACTGGCGCTTCGGCCGCGCCCGCGCCCGCGTCGCCATCGGCGACCCGATCTCCACCGCCGGCATGAGCCTCGAGGACATCCCCCACCTCAAGCAGCTCGTGCGCGAGGAGATCGAGGCGCTCCGCGCCAGGCTCCGCCCGCTCACCGCGATGTAAATTGCGCGCGCCCGAGAGACCTGTCTCTTCGGTCAGATTCATCGTTCCTCGCCGGCCGTCCACGGTCCTCTCGTTCGCCCCTCCTCGACCCGGGATCGTCGGGCTGCGTGGCGCCCCCTGCGCTGTCACAGGGGCCCTCGCCGCGGGCTCACGGCCCGGGCGGGCTCAGCGACGACACGAGCGCCGGGCGCTCGTCGGGCCCGGCCACTGCCCGCACCCTGGCAGCGCGGCCGGCCTGGTTCCTTGTATGCGCAGGACCGCACGAGACCGCCCGCGAGGACCCGATGACCGACCTCTGTGACAGTCAGGATGCGCGCGCCACCCGGACCGATCTTCCGGGCCTCGCGCTGTTCGCCCGCGCCCGCCACGTGCGCGAGCAGCTCGCCCGACTCCTCGTCGCCCGCGCCGAGCTGATGCACGGCACGAGCGAGGTCCTGCTGGTACGCGGCGAGCTGGCCCCGCTGCTGCGCCAGGTGAGCGAGCAGCTGACCTACACCCAGCGTCAGGACGCCCGCGCGGCCCCCTGGGACGGCCAGCGCGTCGACTATGCCGGGGCCGCGGGCCTCGAGCTGTGGGCCGAGCGCCTCGAGACCCCGTGGTTCGGCGTCGTGGCCCGGTCCCTGCGCTTCGACCTGCAGCCGATCGCGGCGCTCGACGGCGGCCTGGTCCACGGCTTCGAGGCGCTCGTGCGCGGGCGCCTCGGCGAGCGGGAGATCGGCGCCGCCGCGCTGCTGCAAGCCGCGGCCGCCCACAATCAGGTGGCCATCTTCGACGCCCGCGCGCGCAAGCAGGCGATCCTCCAGGCCTACCCGCAGCTCCCGGCCGGCGCCCGACTGTTCGTCAACCTCTCGCCGACCGCGATCTACGACCCCGACATCTGCCTCGGCGCCACCTTCCGCGCCTGCGTCGACGCCGACGTCGACATCGGGCGCCTCGTCTTCGAGATCACCGGCACCCACTCCTTCCCCGACCTGACCCTGCTGCGAAGGATCCTCGAGCGCTGCCGCGACGCGGGCGCCCGCGTCGCGCTCGAGGACATGGGCAGCGGACACACCAGCCTGCGCTCGCTGTCCACCCTGCGCCCCGACTACCTCAAGCTCGACCGCGGCCTCGTCAGCGGCCTGCATCACGGCGACCCCCGCCTCCCCCTGCTCGCCGCGATGATCCGCCACGCCCATGACCTCGGCGTCCTCGTCGTCGCCCGGGGCGTCGAGACCACCGACGAGCTGCAGCTCGTCCGCGAGCTCGGCGTGGACCTCGGCCAGGGCTACTTCCTCGGCCGCCCCTCCGCCCGCCCCAGCGAGCTCGCCACCGCCGCCCGCAACATCCTCGGCGGCGGCATCAGCCCGCGCCGCCCCGAGCCCGTCCGCCGCAGCTTCCAGCCCCAGCCCGTGCCCGTCGAATTCTAGGCCACCGGTCCGTCGACGCAGGCGCCGCGCTGGAACTCCGCGGGGTCCGGCGTCAGCACCCAGACCGCGACCAGGGTCGTCAGGTCGACGCGGCCGCCGTTGCCGTCGCCGCCCGCGAGGTCGACGACGACCTGGCCGTCGGCGCACCGGCGCTCGACGCCGACGAGCAGCTCGCCGGCGCCGGCGAAGCGGGTCGCCAGGGCCTGGAAGCTGCAGCTGCCGGCGCCCGGCTTGCAGACCTCCTTGCGGGCGAAGCTCTGGCCCCACGGACCGAGCAGCTCGCCGTACACCAGGTTGAACGCGGGGATCAGCACCGACTGGAACAGGAAGGCCGCGCGCAGGCGCTCGAGCGCGTAGATCTGCACGCGATCGTCGCCGTACAGGCGGGCGCGTCGGCGCAGGCGGGCGCAGAGGTCGGCGTCGACCACCTCGGCGATCACCCGCAGCGGCGAGCGTCGACCGTTGCGGGTGCGCGCGACCTCGAGGGCCAGCAGCGCCTGCATCGTCCGCGCGTCGCCGTCCTCGCTGCGCGACGCCAGCAGCAGCGCGAGGTCGAGGTCGCCGACGTGGCCGAAGCCGTGCGGCAGGTCGACCAGCTGCAGCAGCGCGCTGCGGTCCCCGACGGCCAGGCGGATCCTGCCGCAGCGCAGCGCCTCGCGCAGCCGCGGCTGATACACGAAGCTGCCGTCCTCCTGGGCGACGAAGCTGCCCGGCGAGAGCGTCAGCATGCGGTACTCGCCGAGGTTGCGGTGCTCACGGAAGCGCTCGCGCGCGGCCACCAGCGCGGCCTCGTCGTCGACCATCACCAGGACCTCCGCGAGCGGCTCGGCGAGCACCAGCGCCTCGAGCAGGCCGACCGTCGCGGCTCGAAAGCCGCACACCACGATCCGCCGCAGCGGCAGCTGGACCAGCTGCACGAACTCCGGGCAGCGCGCCGCCGTCGGCCCGGCCCCCTCCAGCTCCGCGGCGTCGAGCGCCGCCTGCTGCGCGCCATAGCCCGGCAGGTCGGGGCGGGCGCGCAGGTCCTCGCTGAAGTCGCGGACCACCCCGAAGTTGGGGGCGACGGCGACGAAGCCGGTCCAGCGGCGCTCGCCGAGCGCGACGTCGCCGTCGTTGCCGAGCGCGACCTTGCGGGTCGTGAAGCCGCTGGCGTCGGTCTCCTCGTGGAGCAGGCCGACGGGGACGAGGAAGCGGCGGGCCGGCAGCAGGAACGCGCGCTCGCGCAGCGCCGCCATCGCGGCGCGCTGATGGCCGGGCAAGCGCGGTGGTTCGGGGCAGGCGTAGGCCAGCTCGGGCATCGCGAAGAAGCAGGTGTAGAGCTCGTGGCCGTGGGAGGTCAGCAGCTCCTCGAGCACCGGGCCGACGCCGTCGATGCGGGCGGCGCAGGCGATCAGGAGGCCGATCAGGCGCTCGATGAGGACGACGAAGGTCCGGACCTCGCCGGCGCCGTAGTCGATCGCCGCCCACGCCGCGGGGAGGTTGCGCTCGTCGAGGATCTCCGCGATCAGCAGGCGCCCCCGGGCCTGCGTGGCGTGGCCGTCCGCGGCGCGCTGCTCGGCGAGGCGCTGGACGATGCTCTGCCGGCTCGGCGGGGGCGTGCGCGCCGTCGCCGGCGGTGAAGCGATCGGCAGCGGCGCGCCCGGCGGGGCCCGCAGCGCGTCGTAGATCGTCAGCAGCGCCCGGATCGTCTCCGCGTCGGGGTTCGGCGCCTCGAGGTCGGCCAGGACCACCACCCGCTGCGCGCGGCCGATGTCGGCGCGCTCCATGAAGTCGGTGTGGCCCGGCTCCGCGTGGCGATAGACCACCCGCGCCAGGTCCGGCCGGCGCAGGAAGGCCGGCCGCTCCTCGCTGCGACCGACGACCACGTAGCGCGGGCCCATCAGCACGCGGCGCAGGTTCTCCAGCAGCTGCCGCAGCCAGCGGCGCGACAGCGAGCCCTCGGGGATCAGCTTGCGGTAGTAGCGGACCAGCTCGTCGAGCAGCGGCCCGGTCGCGGCGTTGACGTGCACGATCACCGTGTGACCGGCGAGGCCGGGCGAGCGCAGGTGGCTGACGGTCATCACCTCGCGCACGACATCGGTGCCGAGGCCGATCAGGAAGCTGACGAGCAGCAGGCCGAAGACCGTCAGCACCATGCTGACCGCGACCGCCTCGCCCGAGCCGGGGGCGGCGAGCATGTTGCCGGGGTCCTGGATCTGCCGGAAGGCCCACCACAGATGGACCACGAACCGGTGATCGGCCGCGGTGACCTCGCCGTCCTCGTCGTAGTCGACGGTGCCGACGCCGGCCTCGAGCTGATCGAGCACGAGGGCGCCGGTGAACGACAGCAGGCCGACCATCGCCCCCATCACCAGCACCTGGCGCGAGCGCTCGCGCCGCAGCAGCACCGCGCGCAGGTCGTGCATCACCGGCGCCCAGTAGCTCAGCAGCGCCATCAGGCGGATCAGCCGCAGCAGCCGCATCCACGGGGTGTCGTGGGCGACGAGCGGCAGGAACGACACCAGCGCCAGCAGATCGAAGAGCAGCAGCAGCAGCGCGCCGCGGGTCGGCCAGCGCCACGAGGAGTGTCGGCCGCGCGCGTGCGGCTCGTCGCTGGTCCCGCGAAACACCACGAGCGCGCGCAGCACGAACTCGACCCCGAACACCGTGAGGAACAGCGGGTCGAGCTCGCGCAGCGCCGGCACCGGCATCAGGCTGGTGACGATGCACGCGCTGAGGAACAGGCGCACCTCGAAGCGGGCCAGGAAGCGGCGAAGCCCGAGACTGAGCCCGCTGCCGCCCTCGGTCAGGGGATCCACGCCCGGAGGATAACAACGCGCCCGCCTCGGGGTCCAGGGGTCGCCGGGCGCGGGGCGCCGCGGGGCCTCACTGCGGGAGGCTGCAGAACTTCGCCGGTGACAGCCAGCCGAGGATGTTGACCCACAGCTGCTTGATCTGCGGGATGTTCTTCCACTCGGAGTCGAACTCGATCCACTCGTCGCCCCAGATGAACAGCTTGCCGTCCGCGCGCACCTGGGCGACCGCGACCGGGCCCGCCGGCAAGGTGCCGACGACGGTGTTCTGGCCGACGCCGTCGTCCTTGCTGTCGATGTAGAAGCCGCCGAGGAAGGTCACCGAGGTGATGCCCTCGGACACCGGGTGCGGGTTCCACTGCGTCACGGGGCCGCTGATGATGCCCTTGCTGTTGTTGTAGCTGATGCCCATCGGCGCGATGATCGAGTTCGGGTTGAGGACATCGGGGGGCGCGCCGCTGTAGCCGGTCATCGCCATCAGCCCGCCGCCGTCGCCGACCCAGCCCTGCATGACCTTCGCCTCGTCGGCGGTGTAGGTGCGGATCAGGCGGTCGAGGATGATGATGTCGTACTTGTCGACGATCTGCTGGGTCAGCGGCGTGTTGTCGATCTGGATGCGGTCGACCTTGGTCCCCTGCGCCTCGAGCCAGACCTCGAATTCGGCGGAAGGATTGGCGCCCTTGTTGCCGAACAGCGCGATGTTCAGGCAGTCGCAGATGCCGTCGCCGCCGACGTCGACGTCGTCGACCACGTCGTTGCAATTGTCGTCGACGTCGTTGCACACCTCCGGCATCGGGACGCAGGGCTCGCCGGTCGTCGAGCTGCCGCCCTCGCCGGTGCTCGTGCCCGTCGTCTCGTCGATCGCGCCGGTGGTGCCGCCGCTCGAGCCCCCGGTGCTCCCGGTGCCCTCGGTGCTCTCCGCGCCGGTGCTGGGGCCGCCGGTGCTCGGCTCGCCGCTGCTGCCGGTGTTGCTGTCGCTCGGGTCCTGCGTGGTCGCGGAGCCGTTGCTGGTGGTCGGCGCGGAGGTCATGCCCTCGGTCATCGAGCCGCCGCCGGTCGTCGAGCCCGTCGCCGTCGCCGTGGTCGTCGCCGTCGCGTCGCCGCTGGTGCCGCCGGAGCTCGAGCTTGCGCCGCCGGTCTCGGTCTGATTGCCGGTGCCCTCCACGGGCGAGCCGCAGGCGGGGACCACGACGAACAAAGAAGACACCGCGACGCCCCGCGCCACGAGGGAGGAGACCAACCAGGACTTCATCGCTCGAGCCTACCCTCCCTTGTGACCGGACGAGCCGCGGATCTGCGGGGCGAGTTCGCCCGGTTCGCGCGATGACGCGACGAGCGAGGCGCCAGCGATCTCAGGGCAAGGGGCAGGTGACCTGAAAGTTGCCCGGCGAGATCTGGTTACAAAAGCAGCCGCCGTTCATCGTCGGCAGACACTCGCAGGTCGGCGTGTCGCCGCAGCGCGCCGGATACAGCACGCAACCGCTCTCCAGGCCCTCGGCCTCGACGATCGGGCACTCGGGGTCCGGCCCCTGCTGCACCGCCTGCGCCCCCGCGAACACCTTGCGACAGAAGCTGATGTTGATGTCGCACAGGCAGTCGAAGCAGTCGACCAGCACGGGCGCCGGGCCGGTCGTCACCTCGCCCGTCCCACCGATCCCCGAGTCGCTCGTGCTCGAGCTGCTGCTCGTCCCCGACGAGCCGCTCGTGAGCTCGCCGCTGCTCGCCCCGGTGCTCGTGCTCGTGCTGCTCGCCTCGGTCGGGACCACGCTGCTGCCCGTGCTCGTGCTGCTCGCCTCGGTCGGCGGGTCCACGCTCGTCGGCGCGGCCGTGGTCACGCTGGTGCCGGTGGTGAGCCCCGCGCTGCCGCCCGGCTCAACCTGCTCCTTGGGGCAGGCCGACACCACCAGCAGCTGGATCGAGAGCAGCGCGCGCAGGCCGAGGCGATGCATGGTGAGGACTCACGTCTCCCGCGCGCCGAGGCCTCGGCGCGCGGGTCACACGCTCAGTTGTACTCGGTGCCGCCGGAGCGCAGCAAGTACTTCTCGGACACGCTCTTCAGCTGCACCCGCCCGAGGCGCGGGTCCCGGCGCTCGACCGTCGGGCGCACGACGATGCCCTCGCGGATGTGCAGCGCCTTGCCGGTGACGGACTCCTTGCCGTCCGTGTGGGCCAGCATGGCCTCGCGGGTGAAGGGCCCGCGAAACACCACCGGCACGCGCGGCAGGCCGAGGGCGGCGCAGGCCCGCTCGAGCGCCTCGTCGCCGAGGTAGTGGCCCTGCCCCGGGCGGCCGACATGGATGTCGAACACGCGGAAGCCGAGCGCGCCGCTGGCGTCGGCCTTCGCGCCGTAGCCGAGGTCCTGCACGCCCGCGCCGAAGACCTCGCCGAGCACGAAGATCGGCTGGTCGGCCGCGAGCTCGGCCACGAAGGCCTCGCTGATGCGGCGGTCGACCTCCAGCCCGCGGGCGACGCGGAGGTAGAGGTTGCTCGCGTTGTCGGGCGCGTCGGGGATGAAGGCCAGCCCCTTGGCCGCCAGCCCCTTCGAGCTGACCACCAGGTGGCCCTGCGTCTCGATCATGCCCGGCGGCAGGTAGCCGATCTGGGCCCAGGTCCCGTGGATCTTCTCCGTGAACACCACGGCCTCGCCCGGCAGCAGCACCTCCGGGTAGGCCTTGAAGTTCTCGATGTCGTAGCGCATGCAGCGGTCGAGGCCGGCCGCGTAGCAGACCCCGTTCATGTGCGCGGGCGGGGCCGGCGGCTCCCACTTGCGCACGCCGAGCTCGCCGGCGACGTCCTGACCCACGCTCCAATCCGGCCGCGCCGGATAGACCAGGCCCTGCGACAGCACCCCGCGCAGCTTGATCGCCTTGACCCGGTCGCCGTCCTTGCCGGCGAGCTTGCCGCGCAGCCCCAGCTCGTCGAGCAGCGCCGCCGGCAGCAGCGACTGCTCCGGGATGTATGCGACCAGATCGCCGCTCTGAAATTGGCCCTTGCGGACCACGGACAGGTAATCCCCGACCCGGGCGAGTTCGAGGGCATCAGCGTTCTCGTGCGGCTCGATGGCCACACGCACGACGTAAACGGCGAAGGCGGACATGACATTCTCCTGCGACAGACAAACCGGGCGTTATCGATGAACATTGCACACAGTCGCGGGGCCCGTTCACCCGCGACCGCGTCGGCGCGCGGGCGATGCCCGCGACCTGGACTCACGGCGCGCCGGTCCTCACCGCGCGCGCCTTCACGCAGCCCCTACCGGGCCCCTACCGCGACGCGCGAGGCGCTGCGCCGGCTAATCCGGGGGCCGGACTGGGCCCGTACCCGCAGCCCGAGCATGGCCACGATGACGTCGACGACCCGGCGCGCGCGAGCAGCGGGCGGGTGATGGCGTTCGAGGATGTCGGGGCGAGTGCGAACATATACGGCCTCTTCGGAGCCGTCGACCATATCCGGATCCCTCGGGGCTGTCAAACCATCATTGTCGCGCATATGCTCGATCACCGCGGTCATCTCGGATACCCTGGCGCCATGGTCAAGCTCACCTCGCTGTTGTTCTCGACCGTCCTCGTCCTCGTCCTCGGCCTAGGCCTCGGCCTCGCCTGCGGCAGCGACGGCAGCCAGGACACGGCCAGCTGCACCGTCGGCAGCGCCGGCTGCAAGTGCACCGCCGGCGGCGGCTGCGACCCGGGCCTGACCTGCGCGAGCGACACCTGCGTCGACCTCGGCGGCGCGACCGACCCGAGCACGAGCGCCGTGCCGACCACCGGCGGCACGAGCGAGGCCGGCAGCGGCAGCGACACCCAGACCGCCACCAGCGCCCCGACGACCGGCCCGGGCACCAGCACCGGCGAGCCCGACGCGACCAGCACCGGCGGCGGCCCCAAGCTCGACGTCGGCCCCGACACCACCACCGGCCTGCCGGTCGAGGGCTGCACGAAGATCGACATGCTCTTCGTGCTCGACGGCTCGGGCTCGATGATCGAGGAGCGCGGCGCGCTCTCGGCCGTCAACGCCTTCACCGACATCGTCGACACCCTCTCGGAGCTCAACGGCGACATCGACTACCGCATCGCCGTCACCACCGACAACGACGACGGCTACGTCAACCCCAACAACTGCTGGGACCAGCCCGAGAAGTGGATCGACTCGGTCGGCAACACCCCGGACGCCGTCGCCAAGTCGTTCAACTGCGCCGTCACCGGCTTCGGCAACAACAACTTCGAGGCCGACCTCGGCTGCGAGCACGTGCTCACCAGCGCCGTCGACCTCCTCGACGGCGACGCCAGCGGCTTCGTCCGCAAGGACGCCCTGCTGGTCCTCGTCATGGTCACCGACGTCGACGACTACGGCGCCTACGACCAGCTCGGCGGCAACACCTGCGGCGTCGGCTGCGGCACCGCCCCGACCCCGCTCGCCGCGCTGTACCAGCGCCTCATCGACAACGTGAAGGACGGCGATCCCAAGGGCGTCGCCGCGATCGTCGTCGCCGGCGACCCGAGCGTCAACGCCGGCATGAATTTCTGCGGCCAGCCCGGCAGCTGCGGCTGCGCCGGCTTCGACTGCGGGGTGTTCCACGCCACCCGCCTCTACGCGTTCACCCAGCTGCTCGGCGCCAACGGCTTCTCCGCCGACATCTGCGGCGGTCCACAGGCCGTCCCCACCGCCGTGAAGACCGCGCTCACCGAGAGCATCGACCTCGCCTGCATGAAGTTCGATCCGCCCCGCTGAGCCGCCCGCGCCCGGTCTGGCGGGTTTACGTCGGCTTTACCGGCCACACATCGAGCTTTTGCGGGACGCCCTCAAGCTTGAGATGTGGCCGCCGTCGAAGCGGCCGGAAGGACACTGACACCATGATGACCCTGACCACCCGCATCGCCCTCAGCCTCGCCACCTTCGGCTTCGTCGGCCTCCTCGGCGCCAGCACGGCCCAGGCCGGCCCGAACGGCGGGGACCGCCGCCACGCCGACAAGGCCGACCGGACCGGCAAGGCCGACAAGGCCGAGCGCATGTGCGCGAAGCTGGCCTGCACCGCCGCCCAGCTGGCTCAGATCAAGACCATCAAGGACGCGAAGGTCCCGCAGATGAAGGCCGCCCGCGACAACCTGCGCAAGCTCCACGCGCAGATCAAGGTCGAGCTGCGCAAGCCGAGCCCGGACGTGAAGGCGATCGAGCGCCTCGACGCCGAGATGGCCGCGCAGAAGGCCGCCCTCCACAAGCAGCGCCGCGCGAGCCAGCTGCAGGTCCTCGCCATCCTCAAGCCCGAGCAGCGGGCCAAGCTCCTCGATCGCCTGGAGCGCGGCCACGGCAAGCGCGACGGCAAGGGCCCGGGCAAGCGCGGCGGCAGGCGCGACGGCCAGTTCGACGGCCCGCGGCGCGCCGGCTGATCGCCCTCATCCCGACACCACCCGGTCGACGCCGCGCCAGCGCGCGGCGTCCGTTTAACCGGCGGTCGTTCAGCCGAGCGCCATCTTGCGCAGCACCGTGTGCAGGATGCCGCCGTTGCGATAGTACTCGACCTCGACCGGCGTATCGATGCGCACCACCGCCGAGATCCTCGAGATCACGCCGGTGTCCGGGTGCCGCGCGATCACCATGATCTCCTGCATCGGCTTGACGTCGTCGTGGACCTCGATGTCGAAGACCTCGCGGCCGGTCAGGCCGTGGCTGCTCCGGCTCTCGCCGGGCCGGAACTGCAGCGGCAGCACGCCCATCCCGACCAGGTTCGAGCGGTGGATGCGCTCGAAGGACTCCGCCAGCACCGCCTTCACGCCGAGCAAGAACGTGCCCTTGGCCGCCCAGTCGCGCGACGAGCCCATGCCGTAGTCCTTGCCCGCGACCACCACCAGCGGCACCTTCTGCTCCTGGTAGTGCATCGCGGCGTCGTAGACGGCCTTCACGTCCTTGGCCAGGAAGTCGATCGTGAAGCCGCCCTCGCGCCCGTCCTCGAGCATCAGGTTCTTGATGCGGGTGTTGGCGAAGGTGCCGCGCGTCATCACCCGGTCGTTGCCGCGGCGCGCCCCGTACTGGTTGAACATCTCGACCGGCACGCCCTGCTCGAGCAGGTAGCGGCCCGCCGGCGAGTCCTTCTTGATCGAGCCGGCCGGCGAGATGTGGTCGGTCGTGATCGAGTCGCCCAGCAGCAGCAGCATCCGCGCGCCCTGGATCGGCTCGATCGGCCGGACCTCGGGGCGCAGCTCGGTGAAGAACGGCGGCTCCTGAATGTACGTGCTCTCGACGTCCCAGCGATACAGCGAGCTCTGGACCTGCTCGATCGCCTGCCACGCCTCCGAGCCGGCGAAGACGTCGCCGTACTGGGCGATGAACTGCTCGCGCGTCACGCACTCCTTGATCACCGCGAGGATCTCGCTGCGGCTCGGCCAGATGTCGCGCAGGTACACCGGCTCGCCGTGCTGGTCACGGCCGATCGGGTCCTTCGTCAGGTCGATGTCGACGGTGCCCGCCAGCGCGTAGGCGACCACCAGCGGCGGCGAGGCCAGGTAGTTGGCCTTCACGTCGGGGTTGATGCGGCCCTCGAAGTTGCGGTTGCCCGAGAGCACCCCGGCCGCGACCAGGTTGCCGCGCTGGATCCCGCGCGAGATCGCCTCCGGCAGCGGACCCGAGTTGCCGATGCAGGTCATGCAGCCGAAGCCCGCCAGGTGGAAGCCCAGGTACTCGAGGTCGGGCCACAGCTTGGCCTTGTCGTAGTACTCGGCCACCACCGTCGAGCCCGGCGACATCGAGGTCTTGACCCACGGCTTGCGGGTCAGGCCCCGCGCCCGCGCCTTGCGGGCGACCAGGCCGGCGGCGATCATCACCTCGGGGTTCGAGGTGTTGGTGCAGCTAGTGATCGCGGCGATCATCACGTCGCCGTCGTGCAGCGTCAGCTGCTCCTGCTCGTGCTCGACGCCGACCCCCGGGCTCGGCCCGGTCTTGCCGAAGGTCCCGGTCAGGTCGCGGTGCCACTGGCTCTTCATGTCGCGCAGCAGGATGCGGTCCTGCGGGCGCTTCGGCCCGGCCAGCGCCGGCTCGATGCCGCCGAGGTCGAGCTCGACGACCGCGCTGTACTTGACCTCGCGGCCGTCGTCGCGCCACAGCCCCTGCAGCTTGCAGTACTGCTCGACCGTGGCGATCAGCGCCTCGTCGCGGCCGGTCAGGCGCAGGTACTCGAGGGTCATCTCGTCGACCGGGAAGAAGCCGACCGTGGCCCCGTACTCCGGCGCCATGTTGGCGATCGTCGCGCGGTTGGACAGCGGCATCTCGGCGAGGCCGGGCCCGAAGAACTCGACGAACTTGCCGACCACGCCGCGCTTGCGCAGCACCTCGGTGACGCGCAGCACCAGGTCGGTCGCCGTGCAGCCCTCCGGCAGCTTGCCCGTCACGCGCACGCCGACGACCGCCGGGATCAGCATGTAGATCGGCTGGCCGAGCATCACCGCCTCGGCCTCGATGCCGCCGACGCCCCAGCCGAGCACGCCGAGCCCGTTGATCATCGTCGTGTGGCTGTCGGTGCCGACCAGCGAGTCCGGATAGAGGTTGCCCTCCTGCCCCTGCACGCCGTTGCCGTCCCACACCACCTTCGCCAGGTACTCGAGGTTGACCTGATGCACGATGCCCGTCGACGGCGGCACCACCCGGAAGTTGTCGAAGGCCCGCTGGCCCCACTTGAGGAACTGGTAGCGCTCGCGGTTGCGCTGGAAGTCGAGCGTGTTGTTGATCCGCAGCGCCTGCGCCGTGCCGAACGCGTCGACCTGCACCGAGTGGTCGATCACCAGGTCGCAGGGCACCAGCGGGTTGACCCGGGACGCGCTCGCCGGGTCCCCGGTCAGCCGCACCACGCCCTCGCGCATCGCCGCGAGGTCGACCACCGCCGGCACCCCCGTGAAGTCCTGAAGGATCACCCGCCCCGGCATGAACGGGATCTCGGTCTCGCCGACGTTCTTCGCGTCGTAGCGGACCAGCGCCTCGATGTGCGCCGGCGTGACGATGAAGTCGTCCAGGTTACGCAGGCACGACTCGAGCAGCACCTTGATGCTGTACGGCAGGTCATCGACCGGACCCAGCCCGCGCAGCGCGTCGAGGCGGTACACGGTGCGCTGGCCGAGCGGCGTATCGAGCTGGGCTTTGGCGGAGAACGGGTCGCGCTTGGAGGAGGTCATGAGGGCGGCGAAGACTACCAAATTGACCGCGGAGCGGGAGCCGCGCATTTTCCGCAATTGGGAGATCCGCCGGCATGGAATGGACAACCGGGCAAGCTCGACTATCTTCGGGACCCCTTCAAGGACCAAGCCCATGGCCGACAAGCCGTTCCTGACCGACATCAAGACCCTCCGTGAGCGCGCTCGCAAGCACATCGAGCTCGGCGCGGTGACCCAGAGCTACCACGGCGACCGCGAGACGATCCTCCGCCTGCTCAACGAGGCCCTGGCGACCGAGCTGGTGTGCGTCCTGCGCTACAAGCGGCACCACTACATGGCCACCGGTCTGCACGCCGAGGGCGCCGCCGCCGAGTTCCTGCAGCACGCCGTCGAGGAGCAGGGCCACGCCGACGAGCTCGCCGCCCGCATCGTCCAGCTCGGCGGCCAGCCCAACTTCAACCCCGACGGCCTGACCAGCCGCAGCCACGCCGAGTACGTCGAGGGCGAGAACCTGCGCGACATGATCAAGGAGGACCTGATCGCCGAGCGCATCGCCATCGACAGCTACCGCGAGATGATCAACTACATCGGCCAGGACGACTCGACCACCCGCCGCATGCTCGAGGGCATCCTCGCGGTCGAGGAGGAGCACGCCGACGACCTCCAGAGCATGCTAGAGACCGGCTCGTAGCCCGCCGATGCACCGCCTCGACCTCACCCCCGACGCCGATCGCCGGACCGTCTACGCCGAGCTGCTCGCCAGCCTGCGCGCCCTGGTCGCCGACGAGCCCGACCTGATCGCCAACCTCGCCAACATCGTCGCCGTCCTCAAGCAGGCGCTGCCCGGCGCCTCCTGGGTCGGCTTCTACCGCAAGATCGGCCCGGAGCTGGTCCTGGGCCCGTTTCAGGGCAAGCTCGCGTGTACGCGCATCGGCCCCGGTCAGGGGGTCTGCGGGGCCGCGGCAGAGCGCCGGGCCACCGTCCTGGTCCCGGATGTCGCCGCCTTCCCCGGCCACATCGCCTGCGACAGCGCCTCGCGCAGCGAGATTGTCGTGCCGATCGTCAAGCGCGGCCAGGTGGTCGCGGTGCTCGACCTCGACAGCGAGGCCCTCGACCACTTCGACGCGCTCGACGCCGAACAACTCGGGCAGGTCGCGACCCTCGTCGCCGAGCTCGCCTGGTAAGCGCGCGCGCCTTCCTGATAAGCTGCCGGCC
>Ga0073899_10001348_pt1 | contig 22566 bp, 19 predicted proteins | sample KloWWTmetaKNB5Ph_FD_88975 | JGI IMG/M metagenome (GOLD analysis project Ga0073899, IMG submission 88975) | Active sludge microbial communities from Klosterneuburg, Austria, studying microevolution and ecology of nitrifiers - Klosterneuburg... | ecosystem: Engineered > WWTP > Aerobic digester >... | reverse complement strand
GCCAGTGCAGCCAGTCCCCGCCGTGTGAGTTCGCTTCCAGCAGCCGCAACCGCTCGCAGCGGTGCGAACGTGGCCGGGTGCGCTTCCCGCGTCTCTTCTATGCGTGTAAGCGTGCCGTTTGTGTGCGCCGTCAAAGAATATGCGTTCATGCGTCCCCGTCCTTGTGATCGTAATAGGTTGTCCAGAACTTTTCATGCCGGAATTGCTGTTCGCGCTGCACAACTCGCCACAGCATAAGCGTGTGCAGCCAGGTGCTACCGTCCGGCGACACAAACAGGTGTGCAAGATAGGCGATCAGCCATACCAACCCGAACCCGGTAAAGAACCACAGTAGGGCTAGGAAGCTCAATAGAGGGGTTCCAAAGAGCGTTACAGCCGCAACGAGTGTAATTGCACCCGTGACGCTTGCCAGGGGCGTTACAGCCCGTATAAAGCCGTCTGCACGATCTTTGTAGGTGGTGCGCAGCATGACTTCCGCTTGCGCTGGCGAGGAAACCGCAAGGGGCGAAAATTCCGCTTCCGTGGGCAAGTCCGGCATACGGTAAGGGCGTATAGGTTCCACGAACCGCGGCCCAGCTGGGCGTTTTACTGGTAGTTGTTGATCGTTCACCGTGTCACCTCCCGTAGTTGTTGGGACGCAATGCGCAATGCGTCTTTGAGTGCTTCCAGGGCGTCCCCTGGGCTTGCTATAGGCTTCTGAGTGCTTGCTGTGAGCGTAACCGTCACCCCGTACCCGGAACCGTCGTCAACCGTCACTAGCAGCACGTCACCGGCTATAGGCCATAGGTGCGTAGTCGGTTTGTCTCTCATAGGTGCACCTCGCCCGCGTCCATTGCTAGAACAATGGCGGTTGCTTCTCCGATCACGGTTACGGTTATGCGTTGCGGTTCGTCGGCGGCGTCCCAGAGAATGTCCCCGGTTGCCAGATCAACGACGTGGCCGGCGTCTTCGAGGGCGAGAATTTCTTCCGCTGGACGCGGCAAGGGCAACCCGGTAGCGGCTGCCCAGTCCAGAAGTTCAAGTATACGAGGATCGTTCATGCTTGCCTGTCCCTTTCAGACTGAAGTAGAATATGTTTGCCCGGTTCACCGTCCCTTGTGCGAGGTGTTTCCTTCACTTCGCACCGGTGAGCCGGGTTTACTCACCAAAGGTTGTCCACTACGCCAAAGCTCTTGGCAGCCGCCTTCACGTCGTCTTGCAGAATGTCCAGGTAATGCCGCAATACGTCGATCCCGTCATGTCCAAGCATTTTGGCAAGGACGTAGACGTTCATACCGTTGCGCAAGCTTTGGATCGCCATAGTGCGCCGGAATGCGTGACACTTGCAGTTCTTGACGCCCGTAGTCGCACGTAGCCGCCGGGTTAGCTGTCGCAGCGTAGCAACCGCCAAGCGTCCCCCGCCACGTTGGGAGGTGAACAAGGGTTCCTCCGGCTTGGGCTTCCCGCCACGTTCCAAAGCGAAGTAGCGTAAAAGCTGTTTCCGAGTGCGCGCCCCAACGAACGTCACCCGATCCTTTCTCCCCTTCCCCTGTCGCACCATAACCGCGCCGGCGTCTTCCACGTCCCCGGCGTTCAAAGCGCACAGTTCAGCCGCCCGAACGCCGCTGTCCAACAGGAAAAGCACTATGGCTTTGTCCCGTTCATACTCGCAGGCGCGCAGTATGGTATGCACTTCTTCCGAGGAAAGCGCCGGAAGCACTTTCTTTTCAAGCCGTGGCATTTTGACTTTGGCAAAAGGGGAAACGTCTAGCAGTTCTTCCCGGACAAGGAAGTTGCAGAACGCCCGTATTGCGCGTGCATGGCTGTGAATGTAGGCAGAGGAAAGCGCCGGTTCCCGCTTCTGGAGGTTAGCGAGGTAAGCCCGAATGACGGTATGCGTCATTCCGTCCAGGGTGCTGACGTTGCGCTCGACAAGGAAGCGCAAGAAAAGCCCCAACCGATCCCGGTAGAATTGCAGCGTTCGCTTGGTGAACCCTCTAGACTCGCAGTCAAGCGCAAAGAGTTCGTAGGCGTCTTGTAGGGTAGGCTTTGCGTCCAAAATAATAACCCGCGCCTTTCACTTGAAAAGACACGGGTTTTTCAGTGGTTTTAGCTGGCGTACCCACTATCACTAGTGGGTCAGCGCCCCTGACAGGACTCGAACCTGTGCACCTGGCTCCGGAGGCCAGTGCTCTATCCTCTGAGCTACAGGGGCAGACGACTGCACTTGCTTTATAACATGGTGTGCAGGATTGTGCAAGAGAAACTCATTCGCGCATCTGATGTTATACTATCGGCCATGTACTTAGACCGTGATTACCGACCGCGGCGGCGCAGGAGAAGCGGGATCGGCCGGTTTTGGCCGTTGTTTGTGTTGGCCGCTGTGGCCGTCATTCTCTATGAAACACAGCCCGGGTGGCTTGTGGAGCGCCCAAGTGCGCCGACGCCAACACCCACCCGCAGCGCCACGTCATTTCTGGCCGATGCCGAGGCCGCATTGTTGCGCGGCGACTATGCGGCGGCGCTCACGGCCTACGAGCGCGTGGCCGCGCTTGATCCACAAAATCCAGAACCGCTAGTCGTCAAGTCGCGGCTCTACATGATCAATAGCAATGTGGCGGCGGCGCACACGACGGCTTCGGATGCGGTCGCCCTGGCGCCGAATGATCCCGATGCCCTGGCCGCGTTGGCGCGAAGCGAGGATTGGCTGGGCGACTACGAGACGGCGCTCGAACACGCGCTGGATGCCTACGAGTTGCAGCCGGACAACGTGGAAACGCTGGCGATCATCTCCGAGATCTACGCCGACGTCGGCAATTTTACCCAGGCGCAAACCTACATCGACCAGGCGCTCGCGCTGGATCCGCAGCACGCTCTGGCGTTGCGCAATAGTGCGTATCTGCTGGAGAAACTGGGCAAATATCAAGACGCCATTGCGGTGTTGGATCAGGCGCTGAAGCAGGCGCCCCAACGCGCTGACCTCCATTTGGAAAAAGCGCGCATTTACCGCGTCGGGATGGGCGACTTTCAGAACGCCATGCTCGCTTACCGCGCGGCCGTCGATGCCAACAAGACCGCAGTGACGCTCGACGCGCTGGGCGAGGGATTGTATAATGTGGGCGATCATCTTGCCGCGATTCGCACGCTCAACGACGCCTTGGAACTCGATCCCAATTATGGGCCGGCGCTGGTTCATCTTGGCATGGCGCTCTACTCGCGACGCAACTATGAAGATGCAGCCGCGGCCTTCGACAAAGGGTTGCCACTCATCGGCGACGCCGCGCGCGAGGAACACTATTACACGGCTGGCTTGGCGCACGTCTACAAAGAGCCGCGCGAATGCGAATTGGGGCAACCTTGGTTGCAAAAGGCGCTGGAAAAGAATCCCAACAGTGCACCAGCGCTGACCGGCGTCAAACTCTGCAGCGACGTTCCTGGCAGTTGAGCAGGCGCCCGCCGCAGATTACACCCTACCGAAAGCTCACATGACTGTTCATCGCTCACGTTTGAAATCCGCGCTGCCCGATAAAGTGACCTGGCATTCCCTCACAGATGGGCCAGAGGGAGAGAAACCGTCGCCGGATGACCCGGCGCCACAGCCAGCAAAGCCTCTCCACACCGACGGACGGCATTCGACGGCGCGCACCACCACCAGCAAGCGACGCATCCAACGCCGCCTGACGCCGCTGGAACTCATCCAGCAGCCGCTGCAAGTCGCCACGCGTAAAGTGTTTGACCTGCGCCGCTTCCTGCTGGTGCTTGGGGGAACAGCCATTGTGCTGATGATTCCTGCCCCGCTGGGACTGACGCCAGAGGCGCACCGCGCGCTCGCCTTGTTTGTGTTTACCGGTATGATTCTGTCGTTGCAGCCGGTTCCATTGCCGATTGCCGCCTTGCTTGTGCCGGTTGCCCAGGTTGCGTTGGGCATCGATACGGCACGCGGTGCTTTTGCGCCATTTGCCGACCCGGTCATCTATTTGATCCTGGCTAGCCTCTTTTTGGCTGAAACCATGCGCAAACATGGCTTGACGCGCCGGCTGGCCTTATATGCAATCATTTTGAGTCGCGGTGACTTTCACCGCTTGATTTTCATTTTGATTGCCCTGACTGCGTTCTTGAGCATGTGGGTATTGAATACCGCCACCGCGGCGATGTTGATCCCGGTTGCCATCAGCATCGCGCAGCAGATTCAGGATCAAAGTGCGGCCAAACGGATGCTTGCGGTGCTTGTGTTGGCCATCGGCTATGGCGCCAGCATTGGCGGTATCGGTACGCCCATGGGCAGTGGCGAAAACGCCATCGCCAATGGGCAGTTGAGTCAAGTCATAGACTTCAGTTTCCTATCCTGGATCAGCTATGGCTTTCCCGTGGTCCTGGGACTGATACCGATTACGTGGGCGATGCTCCTCCTCGTCTTTCGCGTGCCGAACCTGCGCATGGATCTTACCCCCACCCTGCGTGAATTGGTGCGCCGCCGCGGGTTGAATAATGCCGAACGTGAAACCATTGGGGTCCTGGTCATTTCCATTGTACTCTGGGTCTCGGGATCGACGCTGGAGAAATGGTTTGGATTGCCAACCACGCTGCTGAGCAGCGCCATGATTGCTATTTTGGCCGTGGCATTGCTATCCATTGAAGAATTGATCGACTGGGACGACCTGAAAGGCGTCAATTGGGGCATCATCTTTGTGATTGGGGCAGGCCTTTCGTTGGGTGATGCGCTGGACAAAACCGGCGCCAGCGATTGGATCGTCAGCTTGATCGAGCCGGCGCTGAACGGTCTACCATATCTGACTATTCTAGCTATTCTCATCGCCTCCACTTTTGTTTTGACCCAGTTCATGAACAGCGTGACCTATGGCGCCATTCTTTCACCGATTTTGGTGACCCTGGGGGTTACCACCAACATCTTCCCAACTCGCCTGATGCTGCCGTTTGTTTTTACGCTGGCACTCTGTTATATGTTGCCAAATTCGTCTGCTCGTATGACACTGGTTGCAATTTCAGGTGCGGTCGATACAAAAAGCCAACTGCGAAGCGGTCTGTTGGTCGGCTTGCCATCTGCAATCTTTGTCTTTGCATACTTTGCATTACTCAGCTTGATTGGGTTCATTTGAATGTCGGACTGTCGGAAAGCGAGGGTAAAATGCGCATATGGCTGATTGGCGCCGATGAAGCCGGCGTCGAGGCGCTACGCCAGCTTCAGAAGAATCCGAACGTCGAGGTGATTGTCACCGATACCATCGACCGCCCCAAAGCCGTGACCGATCGCGTCATCGACAAAGTCGATGCCGTAGAAAATGTGACCCAGGTGAACATCAACACGTTGGCCAAACGGATGCGTCCGGATCTGATCTTGATCGATAGCGGTGCGGCAAAACGCAATTTAAGCCGGTTGAGCGGCGCTATGGTCTACGCAGAAGCATTTCAAAACGAGATTGCGGCCATCAGCGATTTCCCATGCATCATCATTTAGGCTCACACGCACAAGCCCGAGTGATCGCAGGCACGACGCGTCCAGTTTATGTCGCGCGTGAGGAGCATCCCATCCGCACACACTACCGAATCAAAAGGCCATGCCATGGTCAACAGCCTTGAGCAGTTCGTCGAATCAGGGCATATTTCCAACAACCTGACTTTCTACCGGCTGAACGGTTTTGTCGGCAGCCGTCGCCACCTGCTCACCATACACGAATGGCTCACCGGCGGTGACGATCTGCCGGCGATCGCCATCAGTGGGGAACAAGGCGCCGGCAAGAGTACACTGGCGGTTGCATCTGCCTGGAATCACTATTACGACTTCTCCGACGGCATCATTCAGGTCAGCCCGGCCGGCGCCAGCCCTTTCCGCCTCTACGACGTGGTGCGCACCATGGACACGGTCCTCGGCACCGCGCTCACCCGCACCAGCGACAATCGGTGGGGCATCAGCATCCTCGAACAACTATACAAACGCCGGCGCCTGCTGATTCTGGATAAACTGGCCGGCGCCTCCGAGCGCGAAGTCGCCACGTTGGTAGAAATTATCGGCCATCTACATGAAAACGAAGGTCAGTCCCGCATCATCCTGATCGATCGCAAGTTCAATCCAAATATCGCCGCCCTGGTACAACATCAGCACCTTCATCTGGACGGTATTCTGCGCGAAGACCTGGACGCGTTTGTCGCCGCGCGTGCGCCACAGCGTGTTCTGACGGCGGCGCACGCCCATGCGGAGGCTATCTATGCAGCGGCGCGGGGCAATCCCATCTGTATGCGCCTCATCTTTGGGCTGATGGAAGAATTTCCTTTCTCCGAACTGGACGCGATTTTCCGCGGCATCAGCGGGCCAGACGGGGGGGTGCCTGCCAGTAGCATCTGCGCCTTTGCCCTCGAAACGTACGCGCTGCAAAATCCCGCGGCCGGCGTGTTTCTCAACCGCCTTGTGCGCGCGGTGGGCGGCGTGTACGAACCTGCCCTGCGCGAACTTTTCTGGGCCGATCTCGGCTCGCACGAAGATTACGCGCACACCGTCAGTGCACTCGCCGACCGCGCGCTGATCGAGCGCGACCGCTTTCGCGGCCGCGTCGTCATCCATCCCCTCGTGCGTCGCTATCTGGAAGAAAACACCGCTATGCTTGGCGAGGAGTGGGATCGCCGCCACGCTGCATTTTACGTAAAGCAGGCCGAGCAATATCAGATGTTGCCGCTGCAGCGGTGGAGCGAAGTCGATCTGGATTGGGGCAACATCTTTGCCGGCGCGGATTGGTGTAGCAACCGCCTCACGCGCATTTTTCAGCGCGAGCCAGAAGCAATGCTCAGCGACGATGCGGCCGAGATTACCAAATTGGCGCCACAGGACACATCATCCGCGGTTTACGCCGACCTGCGTCTGGCGGTTGACTATGCCCTGGCGCTGGCGCATTATGCTTTCTGGCGGCACCCTCCCGGCATTCTGCGCTGGCTTACCGTCGGTGCGGTCGCGGCGCTGGCAACGCAAAACATGCGCGACTATGCCTGGTTGCTCACCAACATGGGGCAGCAATATTTTTTCCTCGGGCGCGTCGAGGAAGGCATTGGATGGCTCCAGCGCGCTGCGCCAATTTTTGACGAACGCGATCTTTTGGCGGATCTGGCCTATGTCTACACCGATCTCGGCACTTCACACCGCATTCTTGACGAGCTGCGGCGCGCGCTCGAATATTTCACGGGGGCGTTCAATTGCGTCGCCCAACTAGGCGATCAACATGGATTGGCGACGGCCTACATGAACCTGGGCAGCGCCTACTTTAGTCTCAACCAGCCGGAGCGCGCCCTGGCCGAACACCGCAGATCGCTGCGCATTGCCCTGCGCGGTGACGACAAGCATTTACTTGCCAGCATCTACAACAACGTCGGGTTGGTGCTCGAAGCCCTGGAGCGTTACGACGAAGCGATTGAAGCCTATGAATACGCACTCACCATGTTCAACAAGAATGAGGATCTGACCGGCGTCAGCGCGTGTTACAACAATCTTGGGTCAGTTTGCTACGCGCGGGGCGACTTCGCGCAAGCGCATACTTGGTACACGCTGGACATGGTGCTCTTGCGCAAGCGCGGCGCCTGGACCGATCTTGCCGCCACACTGCACAATCTTGGCCACGTGGCCCTCGCACAAGATGCTCTTGACCAAGCCTCAGCTTACTTTGCCGAGAGCCGCGATCTCTATACGGCCTTTGATCTGCGCGACTATGCCAGCGAAGAAGAAGAGATGCTACGCGACGCACAAACACTGCGCGCAAACAAAACTCTAATGAAGCGTTAGCGGTTTTCATGCGCAATTAAAGCTCCTGCTACTTGCACAGCCGAACTCTATGCGCTATGATGGAGCCGGTTAGCACTCAAAACATCAGAGTGCTAACCGGCTCTTTTTCTAGAAACATACCAAGACACTTTCATGTCAAGGAGGCTCCACAATGAACCTGAAACCGTTAGGCGACCGCATCGTCGTCGAACCAGTCGAGCAAGAAGAACAGACCTCGTTGGGCATCTTCCTGCCGGAGACTGCAAAAGAAAAACCGCAACAGGGCAAGGTGATCGCAGCCGGCCCGGGTGCGCGCAAGGACACTGGCGAACGCATCGAGATGGACGTCAAGGTTAGCGACAAGGTGCTCTATGCACGCTATGCCGGCACAACCGTCAAGCTGGATGGCAAGGAATACTTGATCCTCAAAGAAAGCGATGTCCTGGCAGTTGTTGAGTAGTTCACGCCTCTGCACACCCTTGTTCCACAAGTGTAGGACAGGGGCGCTGGGGACAAATTTGCAATTTATAGGCGAGCAAAACTAGGCTTAGAGGAGAATCACCATTATGGCCAAGCAGATTATTTACGAAGATGAGGCGCGACGTGCGCTTAAGGCCGGCGTTGATGCACTGGCAAACGCCGTCAAGACCACACTCGGCCCCAAGGGTCGCAATGTGGCGTTGGACAAGAAGTGGGGCAGCCCCACCGTCACGCACGACGGCGTAACCGTAGCCAAAGAGATCGAACTGAAAGATCCGTTCGAGAACATGGGCGCGCAGTTGCTCAAGGAAGCCGCCACCAAGACCAATGACGTCGCCGGCGACGGCACCACCACCGCGACGGTGTTGGCGCAGAGCATTGTCAACGAAGGTCTGAAGAACGTGACCGCCGGCGCCAATCCCATGATGCTCAAGCGTGGCATCGAGGCTGGCCGCGACGAGATCGTCAAGGCGCTTAAGGAAATGGCGACCCCGGTCGCCGGCAAGGAAGAGATCGCCCAGGTGGCGAGCATTTCCGCGGCTGACCAGACCATCGGCGCCCTCATCGCCGAAGTCATGGACAAGGTCGGCAAGGATGGCGTGATCACCGTCGAAGAGAGCAAGGGCTTGGAATTCGAGACCGAGTATGTTGAGGGTATGCAGCTCGACCGCGGCTACCTCAGCCCCTACTTCGTCACCAATGCCGAGCGCATGGAAGCCGCCATCGAAGATCCCTACATTCTGATCACCGACAAGAAAATCAGCAGCGCTCAGGATATCGTCCCCGCGCTGGAAAAACTCGTCCAGATTGGCAAGCGCGAAATCGTGATTATTGCCGAAGACGTGGACGGCGAAGCGCTGGCGACCCTGGTGCTCAACAAGCTGCGCGGCATGGTCAATGCATTGGCCATCAAGGCGCCTGGCTTTGGCGACCGCCGCAAGGCTATGTTGCAGGACATTGCGATCCTGACCGGCGGCCAGGTGATCACCGAAGAACTGGGCCGCAAGTTGGAAAGCGTCAAGCTGGAAGACCTGGGCCGCTGCGACAAGATCGTCAGCACCAAGGATGAGACCACCATCGTCGGCGGTGCCGGCGCCGGTCAGGCCATCAAGGGTCGCATCGATCAGATCCGCGCTGAAATCGACTCCAGCACCAGCGACTACGACCGCGAGAAGCTGCAGGAACGCCTGGCCAAGCTGGCCGGCGGTGTGGCGATCATCCGCGTCGGTGCGGCCACCGAGACCGAACTGAAGGAAAAGAAGCACCGCGTCGAAGACGCCCTGAGCGCCACCCGCGCCGCAGTCGAAGAAGGCATTGTCCCCGGCGGTGGCGTCGCATTGATCAACGCCATGCCGTCGCTGGAAAATGTCATCCTCGAAGGCGACGCCCGCACCGGTTTGCGCATCCTGCGCCGTGCATTGGAAGAACCCATGCGCATGATCGCCAGCAACTCCGGTCTGGATGGCGCAGTGGTGATCGAGAAGGTGCGTATGCTGCACAGTGACGGCAAGCTGACCACCGGCTATGACGTTCTCAACAACGACTACGTCGATATGCTGAAGGCTGGCATCATCGACCCGGTCAAGGTCACCCGCAGCGCCGTCGAGAATGCCTGCTCCATCGCAGCCATGATCCTGACCACGTCCGCGCTGGTTTGCGACATCCCGGAAGAGAAGTCGGGGATGCCTGCAGGCGGCGGCGACATGGGCGGCATGGGCATGGGGATGTAAGTAAATAGTGCGTAGTGCGCGATGTATGATGCGTGATTGTAGTGCGTAATGCGTACTACGTAATATAAGATGCGTCACCTGACCAGGGTGCACCCTGGTCAGGTGACGCATCTTACTTTGCCCGCTTGGAAGCATTGCGCTAAATCAGTGACCCGCAAGTATCCCGGACTGCCTACTTCCTTCCCTCCTCACTCCTCACTATCCGCAAATTCTGACAGATGTAAAGGAAGCCGCGAGCTGCGAAGCGTAAACGGCCGGCCTTCTGCATCAAATTGCTCAATACGCTGGATGCCTTCGCGGTCAAGCACGATCAAGGTGCGCTCGCAGGTCTGACTCCCCGTTTCACTTGCAAAGACAGAAATCAGGTTGAGATGATAGGTGCGATGGCAACGTACAATGCGCACCTTGTCGCCCTTGAGCATCAAACGATCCTCGTAAGGATCATCCATCTTGCGCAAAAAGGGTCGCACATCGAAGCGCATGATATCGTTGATTGTCGTGATATCCACCCCATCCTTCGACAAAAATCCGAACGCGTCTTTGCGCAGCGTGACGAGCTTGGCATAGAGCAACACCGTCTCCCTGTTGCCGGCGAACATCGGGTCGTCGTGAACGCCCGCGCCACGCGCCGAAATCACTTCAGAAGGGATGCCGGCCCACGCCAGGTAAGTCGCCTTTTCACGCACATATCCTAGCTGACGCCGCCCATCTTGCGTCTCGATAATGGTGCGGTAATCGTAAAGACGCTGGTCAAGCAGCCGGGAGGAGAGCGATCTGCCCGTCTCTTTAATGCGATCTTTGAACATATATCCCACCACCAGTGCAATAAAAACCGGCAGCGTAAATTCATCATAGGCAGCCTGGGCATAGAAGGCGATCAACGTGGCGAACATCATCGAGACGCCGGCGACGATAGCAAAAAGCACCTGCTCCAGCGTCGTACCCTCGCGCCGCGTGCTAGTCGAAAGCCAGAGCACGCTGGAGGTGAATTTCTTCAGCACTGACACGCGCCGCATATAGCTCTCGCGCGTCTCCTTTTGCAAGACCGAAGGGTATTGCTGCGCGGTGCGGTAATCGATTTCGACGCGCACGCGTGCGACCAATCGCGCCTGCCATTTCGCCAGCAACGGGGGAGACAGCCAGGCGTGGGCAATTTGATGAACACGCAGCAACAGATCTTCGATCAAGATGCTGATCGATTCATCGGTCAGCCGAAACGCACGCAATAAATCGGGAGTGGCGCGGGCCTCGATCAATTGAGTGGACAGTGCGCGATAGCGGCGTGCAAGTTGGTCAATGGAGTCGATCGCCGTAGAGACAAGATCGATAAACTGCTTTTCGGCCTCCTGCGTCATGGGCGTGGGAACATGCGCCAACGGCGCAAGATAATTCTGCGCGGCGCTTTTGAACACGGCGCGCAAAATGCGCAATCTATCGCGCAGCGTATCTTCTGTTGCGGGCGTCAACGCGCCTACGTGCTCGCGCAGCAACGCTTCGCTGCGCACCAAAGGAGAATGCGGGCTTTCCAGCACCTCATGCAGCTTGAAGCTAGGCGTCTTCATCCGCACATAATGTTGGATGTCGCGAAAGAATTCGTGTTCTGGGTAGTTGGCGGCGTTGATTCCCAACGAATGCGGCGCAAAAAGGTACGTTTCGATCCGGTAGCGCGTCTGTGCGCCTTGCTTTAGCGGATAACCAAGTTTCAACTCTAGTTGAAAGCGGTCGTGTACGACAACCCGACGCAGGACGTTGCTCTGCAATTCCTTCCCTCATGCACAAATGATTCGACCGCGTGTGTGGCTGATAGTCGCTAGCGCTGACGCAGGTTACGCGCGGTGACGGCCTTTTCCTTGCGCACGCCGAAGCTGTCCAGATCGCTTGCGACTACCGTATCCGGGAAGATGGCTTGCGCCTCTTCGAGCACCTGCTGCGTCGTATACCGCCGGCTGACGTGATGAAGTACGAGTTGGCGCACGCCGGCATTGCGCGCAAGCCGCGCCGCGGCGGTCGCGGTGATATGACCATGCTGTTTCGCCAGTTGTTTGTCGGCGTCAAGATAGGTCGCCTCGACAGCCAGCAGATCCGCGCCCTCGGCGCTCTTGTGCAGCGGGCCAGTGTGGCTGACATCTCCGACAAAGAAGAGTTTGGCGCCACGCTGCGGCTCACCCAGCACCTCCTCCGGCTGCACCACGCGGCCATCGGGCAGCGTGGCCGCAATCCCCAGCGCCAGGTCGCGGCGCACAGGGCCGTGCGGAATACCCAATGCCTCAGCCATTGCTGGCAAGAATGGGCGCCGCGGCTTCTCTTCAAAGAGAAAGCCAAAACAATCCGGCCCCCGGTGCTGGACCGGCGCCGCGGTGAGGGTGAATACCTTATCCTCGAAGATAACCCCTGGCTCGATCACATTCAGCGACACACCGGAATTGGGAATCTGTCCGGGTCCAAAGACAACTTCCATCAGCATGTGGACGCGATGGAGCGCCATGGCGCCGCCATAAATATTTAATTCATCGAGCGCTTCCCAACGGCCCAATGTGGAAGCCAGACCGCCCAGTCCGAGAATATGATCAAGATGGCCGTGCGTCAGCAAAATCTTATCAAGCCGGCGGAAACCGAGGCCGGTGCGCAGCAGTTGACGCTGCGTGCCTTCGCCGCAGTCGATCATGAAGCGATGTTCGTTGACCATCACCAGCGCCGACGACAGACCGCGCTGGACGGATGGCGCCGAAGCGGATGTGCCGAGAAAAACCAATTCAAACAAGGGAACCCTCGCGCTAGAAAAAAAGAAATGTCTTCCCAGTTTACCGGAAGGCAGAGACGCAGCCAAATCGAGCGTTGACAGGACAGCACTCACTTCTACGTGAATGGAGTATGCTAGACGCGGACACGCAATCAAAGGGCTAAAATTCGATCTTTGAGACGCCGAGCTTTGACAAGGAATCGGCGTTTGCTTTATCATTATTTATGAACGAACGTTCATTCATAAAATCACGAGAGAGCATGGCGAGGAGAATCATGACGCCGACGCCCAAAGGCGAAGATGCCCGCACCGAAATTTTGAATGCGGCCTGGAAACTTTTCATCACACGCGGCTATGCCAGCACCAGCCTGCGCGACATCGCCAAAGCGGCCGGCAATCGGGCGGTGGGCGGCATCTACAACCATTTTGCCAGCAAGGAGGCGCTCTTTACGGAACTACTGGAGATGGCGGCGCCGGTGGAGGAAATGCGCGCCGTATTCGCTGCTTGTCACGGGGAGACGGCGCCGGAGTTGATCCGTGCGTATCTGCGCGCCTGGCTGCCACTCAATCAGCGCTACTACGAATATCTCAAACTGGTGCAGATCGACCTGGGCGAGTTCGGCGGCGCCAATATCCAGCGCATCTTCCCGGAGCTGACAACGCCCTTGCAGGAGTTTGTCCGCTCGATCCAGGCGCTGCCAGGATTGAGGCCGATGCCCACCGTGGTGCTCATGCGCCTGCTCGACGCCATCGCCGCCGGCTATGTAGTGACTGCACGCTACGGGCCAGACGACGTGCGCGCCGATTTTACACCGGAGGCATGGATCGATCTGCTGATCGATGCGTTGCTCAACGGCATTGCCCAGCAAAACGACGAAGGCGGCATTGAACTGGAAAATTTGGAGATGAGCCATGATAACAGAGCAAATTGAATGGAAACAGATCATTCGGCCACTGGGCGGCGCAGCACTGTCACTAAACGAAGCGGGTGGCAAGGGCGCCAATTTGAATGCCATGCTGCGCGCCAGGCTGCCGGCGCCAGATGGTTTTGTGATCACGACTGCCGCCTATCAGGCGCTTGTCGATGGCAGCAACCTTGCACCCGTAATTGACGATCAGTGGCAGGGAATTGACGCTGCCGACGCAGCCAGCTTTGAGCAGCGTTCGGCCGCGATTCAAGCGGCATTTGCTGCCGCCATCTTTCCTCAGCAATTGGTCGCACCGATTTTGCAAGCCTATGCCAGTCTGGGCGCTGGGGTTCCGGTTGCGGTCCGTTCGTCCGCCACGGCCGAAGACCTGCCCGGCGCCAGCTTTGCCGGCCAGCAAGACACCTATCTCAACATCAGCGGCGATGCCGCGCTGCTCGACGCGGTCAAGCGCTGCTGGGCCAGCCTATGGACAGCGCGGGCCATGGCCTATCGCGCGCGTCAGAGCATTGCACCCGGGCATGTTGCTCTCGCCGTGGTGGTGCAGGTGATGGCGCGCGCCGACGCAGCCGGTGTGATGTTTACGGTCAACCCCATCACTGGCGCCGATGACGAGATGGTCATCAATGCCACCTGGGGATTAGGTGAGGCGCTGGTGGCCGGCCGCGTCACCCCGGACGCCATCACAGCCAGCAAAGCAGACGGGCGCATCAAGCAGGTGGACCTGGGCGAAAAGGCGCTCATGACCGCGCTGACCGCCACCGGCGTGCATGAAGTCCCAGTGGACGAGACGCGCCGCAGCCAGCAGGCAATCGACGCCGTAGAGGTGGTCGAACTGGTGAAGCTTGGCCGCGCGCTGGAGGAATTGTTCGGCCAGCCGCAGGATGTGGAGTGGGCAGTGGCGGGCGGCAAGGTCATCCTGCTCCAGTCGCGACCGGTGACGACCACAGCCATTAAAACAGGCCCGCCGGGTGACGACGATTGGCCGACGCTGGATGGCTATCCTGTGCAACCCTTCGACTTTTGGACGCAGCAGGATCTGGGCGAACGCTGGCCCGATCCGATCACGCCGCTGAGCTGGTCGATCTGGGAGCCGATGACGCAGGAGAGCACCGACGCCATGCTCGCCAAATTGCGTGCGCCCTACGCCGGCAAGATTCGCTGGTGTAAACGCGCCTACGGCCACGCCTATCTCAACGAGGGCGCAGTGCTCCACGCCTACACGCATGGCTTTGGCATGCCGATGCCGCTGATCGAAAGTGGGCTGACCCATCCTGCGGCGCGTCCTGCCGATGCGGAAGGCTGGCGGCTCGGCCAGGTGCTGCGTCATCTGCCCTGGTTCTGGGAAGTGGCGACGGGTTGGGAACGCAATGTCAATCGCTTTGAGGCGGATTTCCCGATCATCGACCGCTGGGTCGACGAGTTTATGACGCGCGACCTGAGCAGCGCCCCCGATGCCGCGCTGCTCGACGAAGCGCGCACGGTCTGGTATCGACGCGGCCTCGACTATATCGCCTATCACGCCAACTCCACTTCGCTCTCCATGTCGGCGCTGACGCAGATAGAAGGCTTTCTCACCAAGCATGTAGGTGACGCCACGCTGGCGCAGATGGTGGCGAGCGGTCTCTCCGGCGTGATCACCGCCGAGATTGCGCCCGATCTGTGGGAGATGGCGCAGACGCTGCGCCAGGCTGAGCTCGCAGCGGTTGTCTCTACGCTGCCACCCGCCGAAGCGCTGGCCGCGCTGCGCGACAATCCCGCGGCCGCGCCCTTTTTCGACCAGTTGCAGCGCTTCCTGCAGCGCCACGGCCACCGCTGCATGGTGGAGGCGGAGCTGCTCTACCCGCGTTGGAGCGAGGCGCCGGAGCAGGTGCTCCAGGCGCTGACGCCCTATTTTTCAATGGAAGTTGGGCCGGCGGCGGTCAGCGGAAGTGCAATACAACGGCGTGAGGCAGCGACGGCGCAGATCGAAGCACGTCTCAACGCACGCCAGCGCAGGACCTTCCGCAAGGCGCTGGGACGGCTGCACCGTTTCACCCGCATGCGCGACAACGGCCAGAATTATATCGTCAAGCTGCTGCTGCCGATGCGCCACCTCTACGCCGTGCTGGGTGAGCGCTGGGCCGCGCGTCATTGGCTGACCGCGCCGGGCGACATCTTTTTCCTGGTGGCAGAGGAACTGACAGCCGTCGTCGAGGCCGGCGAGCCGCTCAAGGCCGGGTTGGAGCTGTGCAGACTTGCGGAAGATCGCCGCGCTGCCTACACCTACTGGTTCACCCGGCCGACGCCCGACGCGCTCGACGCGCAGGGCGTGCCGGTTGCCGTCGCCGCAACCGATGGCCGCACCCTGAGCGGCATGGCCGCCAGTCCGGGCCAGATCACCGGCCGTGCGCGCGTGGTGATGTCGCCGGAGGGCGCCTCTGCCCTGGAGCCGGGCGACATCCTCGTCACGCGCGCCACCGATCCTGGCTGGACGCCGGTCTTCTCGCTCATCAGTGGCGTCGTGTTGGAGATCGGCGGGACGCTGTCGCACGGCGCGATTGTGGCGCGCGAATATGGGCTGCCCGCCGTGGTCAACGTGCCGCAGGCGACCCAGCACATCCAGGATGGACAGATCATTCAGGTGGATGGGACGTGCGGGCAGGTGATCCTGCGTCCTGACTGAGTATATGTTCTGTTTTTCAGCGCCCATCCGCTCAATCCGCATCATCCGCGTTCTATTTCCTATCTACACCGGCTCGAAGCGCGCCTGGAAAAAGCGCAGATACTGCGGCTCGAAGACCATGCGCAGCCCCTGCACCTTTTCGCGTTCGTCGTAGACCGCCTTGACGGCCTCGGCGACGACATCCATGTGCGCCTGTGTGTAGACGCGGCGCGGGATCGTCAGCCGCACCAGCTCCAGCTTGGGGTAGCGGTGGTCGCCGGTGACGGGGTCGCGGCCGGCGCTGACCACGCCGCGCTCCATGGCGCGGATGCCGGAGTCGAGATAGAGCTGCGCGGCCAGCGTTTGCGCCGGGAAGCGATCCTGCGGGACGTGGGCGTAGATCGCCTTGGCGTCGAGGAAGATGGCGTGGCCGCCCACCGGCTGCACGATGGGGATGCCCCAGTCGGTCAGCAGCTCGCCCAGATAGAGCACCTGGCCGATGCGCGAGGTCATGTGGTCGTCCTGCAGCGCCTCCCCAATGCCGATGGCGAGCGCCTCCATGTCGCGGCCGGCCATGCCGCCGTAGGTGTGCAACCCCTCGTAGACGACGACCAGGTTGCTCGCCGCCTCGAAGAGATCCGCATGGTTCATAGCGAGCCAGCCGCCGATGTTGACCAGGTGATCCTTCTTGGCGCTCATCCACGCGCCGTCGGTGTAGGTGCAGAACTCCTTGACGATGGCCGCCACCGATTTGTCGCCGTAGCCCTCCTCGCGCTGCTGAATGAACCAGGCGTTCTCCGCCATGCGAGTGGCGTCGAGATAGAGGCGGATGCCGTGGCGGTCGCACAGCGCGCGCAGCGCGGCCACATTGGCCATGCTCACCGGCTGGCCGCCGGCCATGTTGACCGTGCCCGCCAGACTGACGTAGGGAATCTTCTCGGCGCCGACTTCTTTGATCAGGGCTTCGAGCTTGTCCAGATCGACGTTGCCCTTGAAGGGGTGGAGGCTGACCGGGTCGTGCGCCTCGTCGATGATCACATCCACAAAGCGACCACCGGCCAGTTCCTGATGTAGTCGCGTCGTCGTAAAGTACATATTGCCGGGGATGACATCGCCCTCTTTGATCAGCGCCCGGCTGATCAGATGTTCGGCGCCGCGGCCTTGGTGCGTGGGGACGAGATATTTGTAGCCGTAGTAGTTCTGCACCGCCTCCTCCAGGTGATAGAAGTTGCGGCTGCCGGCATAGGCTTCGTCGCCCAGCATCATCCCGGCCCACTGACGGTCGCTCATCGCGCTGGTGCCGCTGTCGGTGAGCAGGTCGATGTAGACATCTTCCGAGCGCAGCAGAAAGGTGTTGTAGCCAGCGTCGCGGATCGCGCGCTCACGGCCCGGCCGGTCGGTCATCTTGATCGGCTCCACCATCTTGATCTTCCACGGTTCAGCCCACGAGCGGCGGCCAAACTGCTGGCCCATGGTCATCGGCGTCGGTTGCGTCATGGCAGTGTGCTCCTTTGCATCAAGTTCGTCAGACGATCAATTAGGTTGAAGAATCGTAACTATTCAGACGGGACAAGAATCGTTCAACCAATGGCACGCGGATGACGCGGATCGGGCAGATAGCTGCGGATCAGATCAGCGAAAAGCTGCCCGATCCGCATTCTATTCTTACCCGGCTGAATAGTTACGAAGAATCAAGGTCTTGCGGTTGTCAGTTCAGAAGAAGAGCCGGCGGCAACATTGAACGTGATGCTTGTCATATCGCGTGCGCCAAGCATGTTTTTTGCAAACAAAATCTCAATCCCTAGCGGCACGCCGCTGGCATCGACGTCCACATAAATGTACTTGCTGGACTCCACTGTTTGCGCTACTTCACCATCACGAAGGCGAATATAAACCGCATCGGCTTCAGGATCGTAGTCGATCTGCATTCGTCATTCCCTTGTTTGTATAAGCGGGGTTCGTATCACTGTAAACACCAGACATGTACCGTCAGCCCACTCTTCATAAACAACTCGAAGCTCGTCTTACCGAAGCCGCCGAACTGCAATTGTCTCGCCCATATCTCCATCGATCACATCATCTGGAGATTCAAGCGTGTCAAGCACGTCACGCTCGTTGATGCGCCGTTGAATCATGCGCTGATGGGCGTGACGCGTGAATCTCACTTGCATTGCTAACACCTGCCACGGATTGTATCACAGCCTTGAGATGTACTCGATGAACATATAAACGATTCCTGTCCCCTGGATTTGAACAGGGTTATCTTGGCAGCAATCAAGTTGCGCTTGTTTCAAACCGAGCCGGCGAGCGGCAGCGCGGTCGACGTCTTGATCTCCGAAAAGACCAGGCTGGTGTGGATGCGCGCCACGCCGGGGATGGGCGTCAGCTTTTCCATCACCAGCCGCTCCAGCTCCTGGCGGTTGCGCACCACGATTTTGAGCAGATAGTCGTACTCGCCGGTGACGTGGTGGCACTCGAGCACCTCGGGAATCTGCTGGACCGTGACGCGGAAGTCGGTGACCTGCTCAATCTGATGCAACTGCAGCGTGATCTGAATGAAGCAGAGCATGTCAAAGCCCAGCCGCTCGCGGTCGAGCAGGGCGACGTACCCCCGCACCAACCCCTCTTCCTCCAGCCGCTTGAGGCGCGCATGAACGGCCGGCGGCGACAAATTCAGCCGTCGCGCCAGTTCGGCGTTGGCAATACGGGCCTCGCACTGGAGTTCGATCAAGATGCGGCGGTCAAGTTCGTCAAGGTTCATCGCTGAAATTGATCGTAACACCAACCGCGATATTCGTCAACGATCATTCATTAACTCGCCGAAAATGCCATAGTTTCTGCTGTAATTTTTTGATAATACCGATGATTCTTCGGAAAGGATGCCTGAACTGAGCTTGTATACGAACGATCAAAAGCAGCCCGGCAAGAATGTGGCGATCCGATTCATTCCTTGCCCGGTGCAATCTCGTTGCTTGTCGGGACGTAGCTAGCGCGGGCTAACAGAATCTCCTCCAGCGTCATGCCAAAAACTTCTTCGATCACAGCAGGCCAGGTGTCGGCCGTGCCAAACGCAGCGAGCAGCCTGGCGATCGAACTCGGGCCGCGGTTGAAAACAAGAAAGTCAAAAAACGACTGGGCGGCCGACGCCACACTCTGGTTGCGATAGACTTGGTACCCTTGCGCGTAATCTTCCACATCATCGACAAAGAGCGTTGTAAATCGATAAGTAGATAGCCATCTATCGGCGTGGGGCAAGAACGTCGACGGATCGCTCATCTCGACAAGCAAGGGCAGATGGTCGCCGTGTGCTTGAATCCAAACCTGGAGATGTGCCACCAACGGCAACCATGCGGCCTTGACGTGATTCTGGTCGACTGCTTCCTGCATCGTCTGTGCAATCATGAGATGGCGCAGACGCGCATAGAGCAACGCGTCCAGTTCTTCGTCGGGGCGCGCATCAAACAGCAACGATGACGGCTGCACGATGCACCTGTCCGGGATGATTTCACCCGGCGCAACATACTCTGGGACAATACTCACCGTGATCCGCGCCGACGGCGCCAGCGCGGGCAGGCCAAGCAATTGGCGCAGCGCAACGTGAAAGGTCGTGAGCGGTTCAGCGACCGCGGCCACATAGGGCCGATCCAACTCGTGAAAGTCAAAGTGGATGGTGGCCGTGTCGAGCGCAGTGGCCCGACCCCAGAAGGAGTGCAGCGGAGCTGTACGCTGCCACCCACCCGCAAAGGGCCGGTAGAAACGCGTCTCCTTGCGTACAAGCACGTGCCCCATGGGCAGGGTTTTGGTCACGGCTGCGCGCACCATCACGCCACTGGCATTGCGTGCGATTGACTCGATGACGACTTCTTCCTGCGTTGCCGGATTGGTCACATACTCGTGTAGGCTTTCCACTTGCACCAGCGCGCCTACTTCCCGGTGGATGGCAGCCGCGCTCGTCTCTGTTTCGACTTGAACCCGGTGGCTGGTGATCATCGCCAGCATAGCCACGATGGTGACGGTAGCGATCAGGGACGCCGCACGGCTCCAGCCGCGGGGTTGATATTCGTCGGCGTGCCTCGCGCTCGTGCGGTGTGCCCACTCCTCCGCTTCGGCTTCCAGAATTTCCCACTCCATCTGTGTGAGATGCTGCATACGCACCTCCCTCCAGGTGTACTGCCACCCGGTTATCTACAGTGTAGACCCCTGCGCGTTGCAAAATCGTTGCAGCCTGTAGATGGCGACGATCAGCTTGGCGTTCATCGAACCAGATAAGCAAGCCAGACTCGCCCACCAGCCATCGTCGTGAATCATGCTTCCCTGTTCAGCATAGCTGTGTAGCGCGCGGAAAACGCGCGCAGATCATCCTGTGCACGTGGCTGGAAGCGCAAGGACGCGGGTGTAGTTCGAGTTGGGGGTGCCTAGTACGTCCCCGGCACGGTGCACAAGCGTTTTGGTCATGTCGCCATCTGCTGCACCGTGCCGGGGACGTTGCCTGCCCCAACCCTGAAGTACACCCCAGGGCGCTGCTTATCGCCCGGGCTACGATTCAGCCCGGTTCCAATCGGCCACGGAGTAGACGGAGTAGACGGACAAAACCGGATGATTTTCGGATGAAATCCGCGAGAATCCGTCTACTCCGTGCCATCCGTGGTCTATTTTTGCGATCGACTGGAGGTACTCGTCGAGTGTACGTCACGGTTGAAACGTGCTGGACGCCCCCAACTTGAAGTACATCCGTGCTCGTCCAGCCTGGTAGGCTCCCGATTATGCTCTGCCTACTGTTCAGGCTCAATCCGATAGAGCACGTTGGCCAGATCGCCTGTTACAAAGATCGCACCCGATGGGCTGACCGCCACACTGCTCATCAGCCCGGTTGGCGTCTGTCCTTCTGGCGCGACGGGGTCGAATCCAAGTCCTTCGGCAAGGGTGCGCACCGCGCCGGTTGTCAGATCGATGGACAGGAGCCGCCCGGTTCCGGTTTCGGTCACCAGCAGGTTGCCCTGCGGCGTCAGCGCCATGCCCTCCGGCCGATCCAGTCCGCTGGCGATGACCTTGGGTGCTGGCAGCACCTCACCACCGGCCACGATCTGCAAGACCTCGCCCGTGGCGCGGTCACTGACCCATAGATTCTCCTCGTCGGCGACCAGCCCGGCAGGCACGCCCAAGCCCTCCACCAACGTCTCGCGCTGCGCCGGATCGGCGGCGCTGGCGCGCACCACGCTGCTCGTGCCCAGCTCGGCGACCACCAGGTCACCCTGGAAGCGGATGGCGCTGAGCGGCATGGCGAAGTCGTAGTACTCCTCGACAGCTTCATACGTCTGCGGGTTCCAGACCATCACATAGTTGCTAAACCAGCTTGACAGCAGCAGATTGTCGCCATCCACCACTACCGTCCACGGCCCCAGATCGTATTTGTTGCGCAGTTCCCCGGTCGTGCTGTCAAACTCATGCAGCATCCAGAGATCGGCCACATAGATGGACTCGCCGTCAGATCGTGCTGCCACGGCCACGCCGCCTGGACCCACCAGCCCCACCGGCCCCAACATGCGCAGCGCACCGTCCTCCATCACCTCGGCGACGCTTCCCTCAGCCAACAGGCTAAGAAACAGACGGTCCTGGGCATCGAAGGCGAAGTTGTCGATGCCGGATGGCGCAACGGCCACCGTTTCGAGTTCGCCCGTAGCCATGTCGATGCGCGTGATGCCGGCTGTTTCCACATCGGGGGCGCCGCTTGCATAGAGACGGCCTTGCGAATCAAATTTGGCAGAGAGCGGCCAATTCAACCCCTCGGCCACCACCTCGATCTGAATTGGGTCGGTGGCGACATCGATGCGCACGACCTGCCCCTTTTCCATCACCGGTGAATACAACATGCCGTCGGGGCCGAATTGGAAGCTGTTCAGCCCACCCAAGCCTTCGGCCAGCAGGCGAGGCGGCGCAGCCAATTCTGGGTCGAGTTGGTAGAGCGCATCGCCCAGAAAGGCCAGCCCCACAAACAGCCGCCCGTCAGGCGCAACGATGATCGGATTGACGCCGGGCGCCACCATCTGGCTGCTCGTGCTGCCGTCAGGCGCCAGGCGGCCAACCGATCCTTTGAAGAAATCGGTCCAGTAGATCGAGCCGTCCGGCCCAAACGCCAGATCGTCCGGCCCATCAATGCCTACTTCGGCTCCCAAACGGCTGAGGATTTGGCCGGTGTCGGGGTCGATAACCAGGATCGCTTGCTCGTTCACGCTGGCCACGTATAGATTGCCGTCCGGCCCTACCTTGATCCCGTTGGGGCTGCGGATCTGGGCGCCTTGCACCAG
>Ga0073899_10001347_pt1 | contig 22568 bp, 20 predicted proteins | sample KloWWTmetaKNB5Ph_FD_88975 | JGI IMG/M metagenome (GOLD analysis project Ga0073899, IMG submission 88975) | Active sludge microbial communities from Klosterneuburg, Austria, studying microevolution and ecology of nitrifiers - Klosterneuburg... | ecosystem: Engineered > WWTP > Aerobic digester >... | reverse complement strand
GTTCTGCGGGCTTGGCCGCATCCACACCCGGTTCCACCGCTGGCTCATCGTCCTTGATCGCGCGCTGGTGCTCGGCGACCGCGTTCATCTGTGCGGCCTTCGCCGCAAGTTCGGCGCGCGCCTCATCGACGCTGGCCTTGAAAGTGGCGTAGCGCTTGCCTTCCGAGGCAAAGCCGGTGATCTCGATGACGAGCCCGTCGTAGGTGCGGACATGCGCCACCAGCATCGAAGTCGGGTCCGGTACGACCGCCCCGGCTTGGGTCACGTCGTCGAACTTCAGCCCCGCCAGCACCGAGGCGATACCGTTCGGTTCATATTCCGAGAGCAGCTCACGACCCGCTGGCAACGGTTCGACCTGGTAGTTGTTTTCTTCGGGGGAACGCTTCACCACTGCGAACTCAGAATCGCCGCGACGGATCTCGACGCGCATGACGCGGTCCGAGCCGATATCGACGAGGTTCTTGTCCAGCCAGTTCGTGGCCAGGCGATCCGCGATCAGGTTGCCCTTCGCCAGCCAAGCCTGCACCTCGTCGTTGCGGCGCACGAAGCTGCCGCCGCCCTGTGTGCTGTAGGTGCCGACGACGATCCTGGCCGCGACTTTGCCCTCGATCTCGATGCGCATGCCCTTGGCATCGGCCCTGGCAACGTCCTCCAGACCCAGCAAAGAGTGCCGCTCCGGATTGGCGGTCTTGGCCTCGATCAACGTGGACTCGGCGAAATTGATCAGGGTCTCGCGCACTTTGGCGATATCGGCGGCGTAACCCGAGCGTTCGAGCACCCTCCATCCGTGCTCGGAGCGCTGCAAGGTCACCGCGGTCTTGTCGCCGGCTTCGATGATGCGCAGTCCGGTAACGTCGTTGATGGTCGCGCTCAGGCCCGGCACCAGCGGCCCGCCGGCGCCGGCGATCTCGCTGCCCGGCGTTCGCGATGAACTCGCCCACAGGGCCAGTACCACGGCAACGATCGTGCCGAGGGCGAGCTTGACGAGAGTGTGTCGTGTCATGGCGATCTCCGGCTCAGGCCTTGGCGCGTTCGCGCTTGCGCCACCACAGCATGCCGAGCGCGCCGAGCGTGAGCAAGAACGGCACCAGGCCGATGTTGATGAGTTTCAGCCGACTACCAAGCGACTCGATGTCGGCGTCGAGCTGACGTCGCACCTGGCGCAGTTCCTTGCGAATGCGCAACTTGTCGGCGCGGAAGCGCTCCAACTCCGTCTGCTGCTCGGCGGTCAGGATGGTCGCGCTCTCGGCCGCCTTGCCCTGCTGCAACTCGTTCAACTTCTGCTCGGTCGTGGCGAGTTGCTGCTGCAGCTCCTGCTCCTTCTGACGGAAGCGCTGGTCGGCCTGGCGCTTGATCGCCTCGACGGTGGTGAACGGACGCGCCGACGCAGCGCGGCCACGAATTCCGATCAAGTCAGCAGAACCGGCCAGGTTGTCGACAATGTTGATGATCAAATCGCCATTGTTGGCGAACGCATTCATCAGCTTCTGCCCGAAGAAGTTCTGCACCTGTACCCACAGCCGGTCGCTGAGCGCATCGGTGTCGGCGACCAGCACGATGTTGGCCTCGCCCTTGGACTCGGCGAGATGACCGTCGCCGCTGCGACCCGGGAACGCGGTCTTCAGATTGCCTACGAGCCGACCGGCGATCACGTAGTGTTCCTTGGTCGCCGCGAAGCGCTCGTACAGCTGCTCGGGATCGGGCATGAACTTCAGCTGCTCGGCGTCGTAGAGCATGGCGTCGCCGCTCGACTGCGCAAACGGGATCAGCTTCAGCGTCGATCCCTCGGCCAGTTTGAACTGGCCGGCGGTCGAGAAGTTGACGGTTTCCAGCTGCGCGGTCGGGATCTCGTCCTGGCTCAGGCTGCCCTTGCCGAGCCCGAGGATGGCGAGATGACGCGTCGGTGGCGCATTTGGCTGGGTCTGTACGGGCAGCGCATTGGCGGCGTCGAGCACCACCTTGCCCGGGTCATAGTCGATACCCCAGGCCTTGAACAGCTCCGGCAGATCGGAATCGCGCTTGGCGAACATCGCCGCCTGTGGATTTTCCGGGTCGTTGCCGGAGTCGTCACGCTCCGCATAGGGATCAACGAATACAACCAGACGCCCGCCACGCAGCACGAACTGGTCGATGGCGTACTGCAACTCCTCGCTGAATCCCTTGGGATGCACCAGCAGCAAGGTGCCGATCTCGTCGTCGATCTTTGTGGTTGCGGCCGGATTGAGCTGGCGCAAGTCGAACAGGTCGCCCAGTTCCTCATGGAACGCCCAGCCGTCGCGCATCTGGCGCGTGGCCGGATCGAAACCGGGTGCAATGTTCAGCGTCGAGATCACGCCGACCACCGGCTTCTTGCCGACCACCAGGCTGTGCACCAGCTTGGCGATGTCGTACTCCAGGAACACCTCTTTGTCCGGCTGGAAGAACGGGATCACGCTCTGGCCGTCGGTGCTGTTGGTGCCGGCCAGACCGAAGAACACCGACTCGCCCGCCGGGCCGACCGGCAGCGCCTGCAGGCCGAAACCTGAGGCACGATCCTCGTCTTCGGAGAACGGCAGCGGGTCGATCACCGAGAGGCGCAACTTGCCGCCACTCTTCGCCGCCATTTCCTCCAGCAGTTCCCGCACGCGCACCGAGTAGTTGCGCAGCAACGGGATGTTCTGGGTACCGCGGTCGGAATAGAACAGATAGAGATTGAGTGGCTCGTCGATGCTGCCGAGGATGTTGCGGGTGCCCTGCGACAGCGTATACAGACGGTTGCCGGTCAGGTCGATGCGCGCGCCGCGCAGCACCACGTTGCCGATCACCAGTACCGCAACCAGCAGCACGCCCAGCAGCGCCAGCGAGCCGCCGGTCAGGGTACGTCGATTCAGAGAGAACATGGCTCGGCCTCCTCAGTCGGCTTTCTTGAGGTCGATGACGATGGTCGTGGCATACAGCCAGAAGCCGATCATCAGTGCGAAATAGAACAGATCGCGCAGATCGAGCACGCCCTTGCTGATCGCGTTGAAGTGGGTCAGGAACGACAACCCGGAGATGGCGTCGATCACGCCCTGCGGCAAGCCGAAACCACGGAAGAAGTCGAGCACCAGCGGGAACCCGGACAACAGCAGCAGAAAGCAGGCAACCACGGTCAGGATGAAGGCGATCACCTGGTTGCGGGTCAGCGCCGACAGGCAGGAACCGACCGCGAGGAAGGCACCCGCCATCAGCAGCGATCCGAGGTAGCTCGCCAGGATCACGCCGTTGTCGGGCTCGCCGAGGTAGTTGACGCTGATCCAGATCGGGAAGGTCAGCGCCAACGCGATGCCGACGAAGGCCCAGGCGGCGAGAAACTTGCCGAGCACCGCCTGGCCCATGGTCACCGGCAGCGTGAGCAGCAGTTCGATGCTGCCCGACTTGCGCTCCTCGGCCCACAGCCGCATCGCGACCGCCGGAATCAGGAACAGGTACAGCCAGGGATGAAAGCCGAAGAACGGCTGCAGATCAGCCTGACCGCGCTCATAAAAGCTGCCCATGTAGAAGGTGAATGCGCCCGACAGCAGCAGGAAGATGACGATGAACACGTACGCAACCGGTGTCGCAAAATAACTCGCGAGTTCGCGTCGAAACAGGATACGGGTCGGATTCATGCGGCCTCCGTTGCCGGCGTGGTGATCTGGCGGAAGACTTCGTCGAGACGGCCCTGTTCGAGCGCGATCTCGCGTACCTGGATGGCGTTGGCGCGCAAGGCCTCGACGACACTGGCGAAGATCGCCTTGCCCTTGCGCGGAAATGCCGTCAGGCGCTGGTCCTGGGCGTCGATCTCGACCGCCGCGACATCGCCGATGCGCACCAGCACATCGCGCACGGCGGCAGCGTTGTCGGCGGTCAGCGACACCGCTTGGTGGAAGCGCGAACGCGCTTCGAGCGCACTCGGCGTGTCGTCGGCGAGCACCTTGCCACGCGCGATGATGATCGCGCGGTTGCACACGGCATGGACCTCTTCGAGGATGTGCGTCGAGACGATGATGGTCTTGTCCTTGGCCATCGCCTGGATCAGCGCGCGCACCTCGTGCTTCTGATTTGGGTCGAGACCGTCGGTCGGCTCATCGAGGATCAGCACCTTGGGATCGTGCAGGATCGCCTGCGCCAGGCCGACGCGGCGCCTGAAGCCCTTGGACAGAGTATCGATCGACTGTTGCACCACACCCTGAAGGCTCAGGCGGCCGATGGCGTCGTCGAGTTGCCGACGCCGCGCGGCGCCGCCAAGGCCGCGGATGTCGGCGACGAATTCGAGGAATGCGCGCACGCTCATCTCGCCATAACTGGGCGCGCCCTCGGGCAGGTAGCCAACCAGGCGCTTGGCGGCCAGTGCCGAGTCGATCACGTCATGGCCGCAGATGCTGGCGCTGCCGGCGCTCGGCGTCAGGAATCCGGCCAGCATTTTCATGGTGGTGGACTTGCCGGCACCGTTCGGCCCAAGGAAGCCGAGCACCTGTCCGGGCTGGACCGAAAAGCTGATGCCATCGACGGCGACGAGATCGCCGTAGCGTTTGCTGAGGTCTCTGGTTTCGATTATCGTCGCGACTCGCGCAGGTGGAACCGGGAACAGTGCCGCCAGCTTGCGTGCGGCGCGTAGAATTTCAAGCCGTGCTGAGTGCGCGGCGCAGGAAAGAAGTTCCTGCACAAACGACTCGCCCCGGACGAGCCGGGGCGAGGTGTGCGTGACCGCTGCCGGACTACTTGATCAGCGGCAGGAAGACATTGGTCATCGGATAGCCGGTGGCCGGATCGTCGCCGATCCATTCGTCGTACTGGCCGGATCCGTCCCACGGATAGACATGGCCATGGGTCATCGCATAGGCCTTCAGCGCCTCGCGCGGCCCGCGCGGCACGCCAATGGCCAAACGATCGCCGACGAACTGCAGCTTGAGCGCCTTGCCGGTGTAGGTCTTGCCGATGCGCACGTTGTTCTTGACGGCGATGCTGTCGGAATCGACCGGATAGGCCATGCTGAAGTCGTTGAATTCCTCACCCAGCACGTTGACCACGCGCAGCTTCGGGCCGCTGGCGGTGATGTTGCTCGACTTCATGAAGTCCTCGACCTGCTTCCAGGCCTTGTCCATCTCGATCTGCGCCTCTTCCCACTTGCGCGGTGCCGCCGGGATACCGCCGCCGACGTAGAGGATGCTCTGGCCGGTGAGATCGACCTCTTCCACCAGCATCTGGCTGTAGTCGACCTTGGGCACGGTGGCCAGGTTGGTGGCCAGGCGCGCCAGCGCGATTTCGAGATCCTCGCCGATGCGGCCATCCAGATAGAGGCCAGCATAGCGGCCGATCACGTTCCAGCCGTATTCGACGTTGAACTCGGCGACGATGCTGACGGCGCGCGTCTTCGGATCCTGCTTGAAGCGGAACACCAGCTCCTTGTTGGTGCCGAGCCAGTCGTTCTGGACCGCGAAGCGGATCTTGCCGGTCTCTTCGAGGGAACTTTCGATCAGCTGCAGCGAACCGTTGCCGACGCGATTCTCGGCGCTCTCGTAGTCGAGCCGGGCACCTACCCCGAACGTCTCGCCGCTGATCGTCTTGTTCATTTCCTGATCGACGTGGTGCCACGGGTTCCACTGCGAAAAGTTGTGGAAACCGTTGAGGTTGTCGTGCACCTGCGCAATCGGGTTGCCAACCTCGACCGAACGGGTGATGCGGGCGTCCTTGCCGAAGAACAGGCCAAGCACGACAAAGAACAGCGCGGCAAAGATGACGGCCAGGACGATTTCGACGATTCGCAACATGGGCAGGGGCTTCTTTCCGGGGGCGCAAAAGGTGGGCGATGTTACTGGCTTCAGCCGCCGGTTTGCTACCGGCGGCTGCGAAAACCGTCACACGATACCGATCTCGAAGGCCTTGAGCACGGCCCGCGTGCGATCTCGCACGCCGAGCTTGGACAGGATATTGGAGACATGATTCTTCACCGTACCCTCGGCCACACCCAGCGAATTGGCGATTTCCTTGTTGCTGTAGCCGCCGGCCATGAGCCGCAGGATCTCGGTTTCGCGCTCGGTCAGCGGGTCCGGCTGGTCGAGGCTGGCGAACTGGTTGTGCATGTGCTCCAGCCCGGCGAGCAGGCGCTGCGTCACCGCCGGCTTGACCAGCGAACCGCCCCCAGCCACCGTCTTCACCGCATCCACCAGTTGATCCAGGGTCACGTCCTTCAACAGGTAGCCGCGCGCGCCGGCCTTGAGCCCGGCCAGCACCAGCTGGTCGTCATCGAAAGTGGTCAGGATGATGGTCGGCGGCAATTGCCCGCGCGCCGTCAGCGTCTTCAGCACGTCGAGTCCGGAGAGATTCGGCATGCGCATATCGAGCAGCACGACATCGGGCTTGAGGCGCGGGATGACCTCGATCGCCTGAGCACCATCTGCTGCTTCGGCGACCACGCGGATCGAATCGGACAGCTCGAGCAGGCTGCGCACGCCCTGGCGCACCAGCGTCTGGTCGTCAACAAGTACGACGGAAATCATGGTTTGGTCTCCATTGGCAGTGTGGCCGCAAGCCTGAAGCCGCGACCGGGGGCGGTGTCGAATTCCAGCGCGCCGCCGAATTCCTTGAGGCGCTCGCGCATGCCGGACAGGCCGTTGCCGACGGCGACCGCTTCGCCGCCGACACCGTCGTCGCGACTGCGCAGCGTCAACGAGCCATCAGCGTCGCGCGCGAAGGTCAGCCACAGGTGCTCGGCGCGCGCGTGACGAATGGTATTGGTCAGGATTTCCTGGGCACAGCGCAGCAAGACGTGGGCGCGCCGCGCGTCCTCGACCCGAAAGTCGTCCGGCAACTCCATCATCACCTTCGGCGCAGGCACGCCCTCGACCAGCGAGCGCAATGCCCCGCCGAGGTCGATTTCGGCTTCGTCGCGCAATTGGCTGACGACTTCGCGCACATCCGACAACAGCAGCTTGGCCACTGACTGCGCCTGGCGCACCTTGTCCTTGGCATTGCCCTCGACCAGATGGCTGGCAACTTCGAGGTTGAGCGTGAGCGCAGTCAGATGATGACCGACGAGATCATGCAGTTCGCGCGCGATGCGCACGCGTTCGGCGATGCGGCTGGACTCGGCCAGCAGCGCGCGGGTCGCGCGCAGCTCCGAGTTCAACCGGCGCTGGTTCTCGCGCGCGTCGGTCTGGCCCAGTGCGACCATCGAGGTGACGAAGGCGAAGCTCGAGAATCCGAGGTAGAGAAAACTCTGCAGGATTGCATCGAGCCAGCCCCACAGCGGCTCGCCGGTGAGGTCACGCAGACCCATGAACACCGGCAGCAGGCTCAGGTTCTGCACGATCGCCCACAGTACCGCTGGGCGCGGCGCCAGCAGCCAGGGCAGCACGCCGGCCATCACCAGCAGCAGGATCCCGGACAGGCCGCTCTGGCTGAACCAGCTGATCGCGACCGACGCCAGCGTCATCACCACCAACAACGGCACGCGCACCGCCCGCGGTCGCGAGCGCGCACGCGCCAGGTCGTTGGTCAGCACCCAGTAGGAGATTCCGAAACCGACGTAGGCGATCCACCAGCCGGCGGAGTTCTGCAACTCCTCGACTCCGACTTCCAACGGCACCACCTGGTGCAGGGCCCAAGCCAGCAGATCGGCGTCCTGGCCGAGCAACCAGGTTTCGCGCACCAGCGGCACTCCGACGCAGGCATAGGTGAACAAGCCCGCGTAGCGAAGCCAGTTCACGTGGTCGAGTCGGGTCAGCGCCATAGCGCCATCATAGGGCCTCGTCCAGTGCCGCAACACGCCACGAAAGTCATGCCCGAACGGCTGGTCAATGAGTTCCGGTCTGCCATAATCCGCGCCCGCTTCCCTGCCCCGCCGCAACCTCATGACGCTATGTCTGCGCGATGTTCGTGACCACGAACTCGATCAAGTTCTTGCCCTGAACAACAGCGCCGGACCGACCATCCTGCCCATGGAAGGCGAGCGCGCACGCCTGTTCTTCGCCGAAGCGCGCTACTTCCGAGTCGCCGAGATCGACGGCCACCTCGCCGGGTTCCTGATCGCGCTGACGCCCGACGCCGACTACCACAGCCCGAACTTCCACTGGTTTCGCCGCGAATACGCCGATTTCGTCTACATCGACCGCATCGTCGTCGCCAGCACCTATCGCCGCCACGGACTCGGCCGCGTGTTCTACGCCGATGTGCAGAGCTTCGCCGAAGTGCGCAGTCCGCGACTGTGTTGCGAGGTGCAACTCGAACCGCGCGACGACGCCTCGGTGCTGTTTCATGGCACCTACGGCTTCCGCGAAGTCGGGCAGCAGGCGATGGAGCCCTACGGTCGCGTCAGCCTGCTGGCCAAGGACCTGTGCAGCTACTCCTGGGTCCGCGACAGCTACGGCAACAACGGTCAGATCCGACTGCCAACGCTGCCGTGGCTGGCGGAACGCGAGCGCCTGATGACGGCGACGCGGGCGATCAAGCACGGCTGAGCGGCCATGGTCGCGGTGCTGACGCTGGCCGAGATCGATCGTGGCGCGATCGTGGCGCTGCTCGGCCGTTTCGGATTGATCCTCCACCTGCTTGATCCCGGCACGTCCATTCCCGGCAGCTACTGGGGTGAACCGGAGGCCGGAATCATCGGCAACACCTTGTACGCACGCGACGACACGCCGCTGCACTCGCTGCTGCACGAGGCCTGCCACGTGATCTGCGCGCCGCCGGAGAAACGCTCCGCGCTGCACACCGACGCCAGCAATTGCCAGCTGGAGGAAGACGCGACCTGCTGCCTGCAGATCCTGCTCGCCGACGAACTGCCCGGCGTCGGCGCCGCGCGCATGCAGCGCGACATGGACGCATGGGGTTACACCTTTCGACTCGGCAGCGCGCGCGCATGGTTCGAACAGGACGCCGAAGACGCTCGCACCTGGCTGCTCCAGTGCGGCCTGATCGATCCGCTCACGCATGCTGCGACCTCACTTGCCGCCGACCGGCGCGGCCACTAGCCTGCGCCCCCGCTTTCCCGTCTACCCCGCCACCTCGGAGCTTTCCGTGAAACTGACCCGTACTCTGCTCGCCGGCGCGGTCGCGCTCGGCCTCGCCGCCTGCCAGAACCAACCCGCGCAACCAACTGCAGACACGGCCAAGCCCGACGCTGCGGCCGCCGACAAGTTCGTCGCCGACATCAACGCCAAGATCAAGAAGGACTACCCCGAAATCACGGCGGCGCAGTGGCTCTCGGTCACCTACATCAATGGCGACACCCAACTGCTGGCCGCGAAGTCGAACGAGAAGTTCCTCGGCGAGCTCAAGTCGAACGTGGACAAGTCGGTGCAGTTCAATGGAGTTGAGCTGAAGCCGGAGACGGGGCGCGCGATCGATCTGCTGAAGCTGTCGACGGCGATGCCCGCACCGAAGGACCCGACCAAGCTCGGCGAACTGACCGCGATCGCAACCAAGATGGAAGGCATGTACGGCGCCGGCAAGTATTGCCGCGAAGGCGAGAGCGGCGACCAGTGCCGCGACCTGGTCGTGCTCTCCGAAGTGCTCGCGAAGAGCCGCGACTACGACGCTCAGCTCGATGCCTGGAGCGGCTGGCACACGATCTCGAAGCCGATGCGCGCCGACTACCAGCGATTCGCCGGGCTGATCAACGAAGGCGCCAAGGAACTTGGCTACGCCGACGTCGGCGAGATGTGGCGCTCCGGCTACGACATGAGCCCGGCCGCGTTCGAGCAGGAAACCGATCGCCTGTGGGATCAGGTCAAGCCGCTGTACGAACAGCTGCACTGCTACACCCGCGGCAAACTGGTCGAGAAGTACGGTGACAAGGGCCAGGTCAACGGCATGATCCCGGCGCACCTGACCGGCAACATGTGGGCGCAGCAGTGAGGCAACATCTGGGATCTGGTCGAACCCTACCCGGGCGTCTCCAGCCTCGATGTCAACGCCGGTCTGCAGAAGCAGCGTGATGCCGGGTTCGACGCGATGATGAAGGCCGCCGGCAAGGTCGACCCCGCCCGCCAGATCGAGATCGGCCGCCAAGCTGACTTGGCCAACGCCAAGAAGATGGCCGAACTGGCCGAGGGCTTCTATGTCTCGCTCGGCATGCCCAAGCTGCCGGCATCGTTCTGGAGCAACACCCAGTTCATCCAGCCGCGCGACCGCGATGTGGTCTGCCACGCCAGCGCCTGGGACATGAACTACAGCGGCGACGTGCGCATCAAGATGTGCATCGCCCCGACCGAGGACGAGTTGACCACGATCTACCATGAGCTCGGCCACGTCTATTACTACCTCGCCTACAACCACCTGCCGCCGCTGTTCCAGAGCGGCGCACACGATGGCTTCCACGAGGCCATCGGCGACACCATCGTGCTGTCGCTGACACCGAACTACCTGAACTCGATCGGGCTGGTCGGCACGCCGACGGTCAGCAAGGAAGCGCTGATCAACGAGCAAATGAAGATGGCGATGGACAAGGTCGCGTTCCTGCCCTTCGGCAAGATGATCGACCAGTGGCGCTGGGGCGTGTTCTCCGGCCGCATCGCGCCGGAAAACTACAACCAGGCCTGGTGGGACTTGCGCGCGAAGTACCAGGGCGTCGCCGCGGCCAACGAACGCAGCGAAACCGATTTCGACCCGGGCGCCAAGTACCACGTGCCGGGCAACACGCCGTACACCCGCTACTTCCTCGCGCACATCCTGCAGTTCCAGTTCCAGAAGGCGCTGTGCGACGCCGCCGGCTTCAAGGGACCGCTGCACGAATGCTCGATCTACGGCAACAAGGAAGCGGGCAAGAAGTACTGGGCGATGCTGCAGCACGGCCAGAGCCAGCCATGGCCGGCCACACTCAAGGAACTCACCGGCACCGAGCAGATGGACGCCAGCGCCATCCTCGACTACTTCGCGCCGCTGATGGCCTGGCTGCAGGAAAAGAACCAGGGCCAGCAGTGCTCGTGGACACCGCCGGCGGCCTGATCCCCGTCACAGCAGGCGTGAACGAGAAACGGGCTTCGGCCCGTTTTTCGTTGGAGCGCTCACACCGGCTCCTCAAGCTCGGCTTCGGCGGCATCCTCGCGTGTGGGCGCATGCAGGAAAACGATTCTCGGGCCAAGCCACAGGCAGAGCGCGCCGGCGGTCCAGAACCCGAACGACGCCAATGCCAGGTGCAACGGCGTGTCGTGGGCGAGCGGCGCGGCGAAGCCGGACACGAACACCATCATCAGGCTCCACATTGCCGATTGCACCGAGGCCGCGGCGCCGCGATGCAGCGGATGGCGATCGAGCGTGGCAACGTTGATCGGCGGTGTCGCCAGCGACACGCCGCAACCGTAGATCGCGAATGGCAACACGGCCCACGGCACCGCCGGATATTCGGTGACGGCGTTGTAGGCGAGGTTGATCGCCTGGCCGGCGATCATCACCAGGAGACCGATGTAGGCGCAGCGCGCGGGGCTGGTGCGTACCGCCAGCCGCGCCGACAACGCCGAACCCGTGGTCATGCCGACGATGGTCGGCACGAAGTACCAGGCGTAGCCGAACGAATCCAGCTTCAGGAACTGCTCGATGAACACCGGCGCCGAGCTGATGTAGACGAACTGGCCGCCGAAGAACAGGCCGGTGGCGCCGATCCAGAGCATGAACGGGCGATCCAGCGCGATGCGTCGATAGGTGGCGAGCAGCGACAGCGGCCGCAGCGGTACGCGCGCTGCCGGCGCATGCGTTTCCGGCAGCATGCGCACGCAGGCCCACAGCATCAGCACGCCATAGACAACCATGAACGCGAAGATCGCGCGCCAACTGGCGAAGCCATGGATGATCGCGCCCACGATCGGCGCCAGCGCCGGTGCGATGCCGAACAGCATTGCCACCCACGACATCACCCGCTGCGCTTCGCCGCCATGGAAGCGGTCGCGGATGATGGCGCGCCCGACGATCATCCCGGCCCCGGTCGAACAGCCCTGCCAGAAGCGCGCCAGCAGCAGCGTCTCGATGTTCGGCGCGATCGTGCACACGAGCGAAGCACAGACATAGCTGCCGACGCCGAACAGGATCACGATGCGCCGACCGTGCGCGTCCGACAGCGGCCCGTGCAGGAACGACATCAGCGCGTAGCCGAGCAGATAGGCGCTGATCGTCTGCTGCATCTGCCACGGATTGGCGTGCAGGCTCTTCGCCACTTCCGCGAAAGCCGGGAAGAACGAGTCGATGGTGAACGGCCCGAACATCGCCAGCGCTGCGAGCAGCGGCACGATCGCCCGGGGTTTCAGGTCGGTTGCGGAATGCGGCATGCCAGCGCGACGAAAAGCCGCAGGCAGCATATCGCCGCCTGCGGCCCGGGGTCACGCCATTCAGTTCTCGAAGCCGTCGCTGAAGACCGGGATCAGCACTGCGGCGTCGATCGTGTACACCTGCGTTCCGGCCAGACCGCTGCCGAGCGGATTGCCGGCGGCATCGGCGATGCTGTCGTCGTCGAGCAGGTCGATGCCGATGGTGCCGCTGGCCAGACCCGTGTACACCTGCACTTCGAAGGTGGTACCGCTGCCGCTGGTGCCGATGACCAGCGCCCCGCTGATGCCACCGGTGGTGACCAGCGCGAAGTCGTTCGGATCAACGCCGCTCACCGCTTCGTCGAAGACAACTTCGAAGCGCACGAATGGAATGACCGGCAGGTCTGCGTCGAGCTTGCTGATCGACACCGGCAGTGGCGCGACCGCATCCACCACCAGCGTGTCGTCGTCGCTCGCCGGCACCGTCACCGGGGTCAGGAAGAGATCGAGTACAACGCCGGTGAGTGCCACCTGGAAACTGCCGCTGCCCGTGGCGGTCAGCGTCAACCTAACCGTGTCGGCATCCACGGCGACGACACTGTCGATGGTCGCGGCGGCATCACCAACCAGCGCAAAGTCGCTCACTGCCACGGACGCAAAGTCGATGGTGCGGCTGAAATCGACATCGACATGCACGACGCCGTTCAGCGGCAGCAGGTTATCGGCATCGTCATCGACGAAGGCGAGCACCGTCGTCGGCACCAGCGGTGCCTCGATGGTGATGGTGAAAGTCTGCGGCGACGATGCGTCGACGCCGCCGCCGGCCACGCCACCGTCGTCGCGCAAGACCACCGAGATCGTGGCGACCCCGGTGCTCGCCGGGTTGGGCGCATAGCTCAAGGTGCCATCGGCGGCGATCGCCGGCGCCTGTGCGAACAAGGCCGACAGGTCGGGGGTGACCTCGAAGGTCAGGGCCTGACCCGACTCGTCCGCCGGACCTGGTGCAATCGCCGTCGCGAACGCGGGCACGGTCTGCGGCCCGGCATCGGCGGTCACAGTCTGGTTGGCGCCGATCGTGAACGACGGCGCGTCATTCACGGCTGTCACCTGGATGGCGAGAACATCGCTGTCCGACTTCGGTCCATCGGTACCGAAGCTGCCGTTGTCATTGCTGACCATCGTCAGGTTGGCGTTGCCGTTGAAGTTCGCCGGCGGCGCGAAGGTTGCGCCGGCGATGGCCGCATTCAATGCCGTCAGTGTCCCGGAAAGGGTCACCGCACCACTGCCGTCGCTGCCGGCGTCGATGCTGATGCCGGCCAGGCTCGCCAGGGTCAGCGTGCCGGCGTCGAGGGCCAGCGCCACGCTCAGGCTGGCGCTACCGGCGTCGCTGTCGGCCAGCGACAGCGCCAGTGGCAGCGTTCCGTCTTCCGCCAGCACCGGAGCCAGGGGCAGCCCATTCACCGGAGCCGCATTCGGCCAGGCGTTGCTGGCGCCGATATGGTTCAGGGGCTTGCTGGCCACGCCAGCCGGAACTGCGTTGGTTGCGCTCAGCAGGAAGTTCGGATTGGCGCCGCCAAGCGGTCCGCTGTCCACCCAAGCCGTGGCGGCGACACCGAAGGAATCGCCGAAACGCCCCGCGTACCACGCACGCACGGCCATCGACACCGTCGTCCCGACCGTGCTGGTGCCGGGTCGGAAGTTCAGCGCCGCGTAGGTCTTGTCGTTGGCGTTGTCGGCCAAGGCCACGGAATCAATCAGCGTCCAGGCGGCCCATTCGGCGCCATCCGGAACACCGTCATTGTTGCTGTCGATGTCCGCGCCCGGGGTCGGCGCACTGGCGGCGCTGACCAGGAAGAAGCTGGTGCTGGGCCGCTCGAACGCGACCGATCCGGTCCACCCGGCAATCCCGGAGAAGCCGCTGGCGCCGCTGGTGATGGCATTGGCGCCCGGATCAACGGCGAAGCCATTGCCCGCAGGCAGCAGCACCAGAAAGCCATTGCCGCCGATGACCTTGCCACCCAGGTCGAGCACGACATCGATGCTTCCGGGATTCTGGTTGCGGTCGCCATCGACCGAGACCAGCCAGGTACCGGTGGCGATGCTGGCCGCGGCTGGGCCGCGCAGTTCGATGTACTGCTGCGCGCGGCGACTGGCCGGGCTGCCGCTGCCAAAGGTCTGGATCTCGTTCAGACACAGATCGGCCGCGGTGGTGCAGGCCAGGACCGTGGAAACCGTGCCCAGATACAGGGCGATTGCGCCCAGCCACTTCCGGTTCAACATGTCGACTCCTCGCCTTGGGCAATGCTCAATGGTCGCAAGACGCGAACCACGTCACACTTTTCGCGCGTGAACAATGATGTCGACGTTCGCAGCCGCCCAGCCGCCGCGGCGCTTGCCGCGGCCGGCGCGGCACGCATAATGCCCGGCTTCCCGAAGGACCCCGCATGACCGATCCCGCCCGCCCCAGCTTCCATGGCTTCGAGCAAGTTCCGCTCAAGGACTACGCCGAACGCGCCTACCTCGACTACTCGATGTACGTCGTGCTCGACCGCGCCCTGCCCTTTGTCGGCGACGGACTGAAGCCGGTGCAGCGCCGCATCATCTACGCGATGAGCGAACTCGGCCTCGATGCCGGGGCCAAGCCGAAGAAGTCGGCGCGCACCATCGGCGACGTGATCGGCAAGTTCCATCCGCACGGCGACAGCGCCGCGTACGAGGCGATGGTGCTGATGGCGCAGCCATTCTCGTTCCGCTATCCGCTGATCGAGGGCCAGGGCAACTTCGGCTCATCGGACGACCCGAAGAGCTTCGCGGCGATGCGCTACACCGAGTCGAAGCTGACCCGGATCGCCGCCGTCTTGCTCGACGAGCTCGGCCAGGGCACGGTCGACTGGGGCCCGAACTTCGACGGCACCCTGCAGGAACCGAACTGGCTGCCGGCGCGGCTGCCGCATGTGCTGCTGAACGGCACCACCGGCATCGCCGTCGGCCTCGCCACCGACATCCCGCCGCACAACCTGCGCGAGGTGGCGAGTGCCTGTATCCGCCTGCTCGACGACCCCGAGGCCAGCACGCGCGATCTGTGCGAGCACATCCTCGGGCCCGACTACCCGACCGAAGCCGAGATCATCACCCCGCGCTCCGAACTGCTGGCGATGTACGAGAGCGGCAACGGCTCGGTGCGCGCACGCGCCGTGTACACGCGCGAGGACGGCAACATCATCATCACCGCAACGCCGCACCAGGTCTCGCCGACCAAGATCATCGAGCAGATCGCCAACCTGATGCGCGCCAAGAAGCTGCCGCTGGTCGAGGACCTGCGCGACGAGTCCGACCACGAGCACCCGGTGCGCATCGTCATCATTCCGCGCAGCAGCCGCGTCGATGCCGAGGAACTGATGGGCACCTGTTCGCGACCACCGATCTGGAGAAGAGCTTCCGCGTCAACATGAACGTGATCGGGCTCGATGGCCGGCCGCAACTGAAGCCGCTGAAGACCATCCTCGGCGAATGGCTGACGTTTCGCACCGACACCGTGCGCCGGCGACTGCAGTTCCGACTCGACAAGGTCGAGAAGCGCCTGCACCTGCTCGAAGGGCTGCGCATCGCCTACCTGAATCTCGACGAGGTGATCCGCATCATCCGCGCCGAGGACGAGCCGAAGCCGGTGCTGATGGCGCGCTTCAAGCTCAGCGAGACCCAGGCCGACTACATCCTCGACACGCGCCTGAAGCAACTGGCGCGACTCGAGGAAATGAAGATCCGCGGCGAGATGGACGAACTCGAGGAGGAGCGCGCGCGCATCGTCAGCACGCTCAAGTCGAAGGAACGCTTGCGCGCGCTGGTCAAGGACGAATTGCTGCAGGACGCCAAGCAGTACGGCGACCCGCGCCGCTCGCCGCTGATCGAACGCGGCGCGGCGCAGGCGCTGTCCGAGTCCGATCTGGTCGCGGCCGAGCCGGTGACAATCGTGATCTCGGAGAAGGGCTGGGTGCGTTCGGCCAAGGGCCACGACATCGACCCCGCCGGCCTCTCCTACCGCGAAGGCGACGGACTGCTCGGGTTCGCGCGCGGCAAGTCGAACCAGCAAGCAGCCTTCATCGATTCCAGCGGTCGCGCCTACACCACACCGGCGCATACCCTGCCCTCGGCGCGCGGCAATGGCGAGCCGCTGACCGGCCGCTTCACGCTGCCCGCGGGCGCGCAATTCGACGCCGTCGCGATCGCCGATGCCGAACAGAAACTGGTGATCGCGACCAACCTCGGCTACGGCTTCGTCACCCGCTTCGACGCGCTCGCTTCGCGCAACAAGGCCGGCAAGGCGCTGGTATCGCTGCCTGATGGCGCGCGCGTGGCGGCGGTGTCGGTGTGCAACGACTCGGCGCGCGACCGCATCGTCGCGATCACCAGCGCCGGCTACATCCTGATGTGCTCGGTCGCGGAACTGCCCGAGCTGGACAAGGGCGGCAAGGGCAACAAGCTGATCGAGATCCCGAAGCGCAGCTTCGCCACCGGTGAACGCCTGCTCGGCCTCGTCGTCATCCCCGAAGGCGGCGATGTGATCGTCACCGCCGGCAGCCGCCCGCTCAAGCGCGCCTGGTCGGACCTGGTCGAAATCGCCGCTGCGCGCGCCACCCGCGGCACCCTGCTGCCGCGCGGCTACCAAAAGGTCGAGGGCATCGCGCGCGGGTGATTGCGTTGGCAGCAACGCGTGATGCGGCACGGCGTGCTAACTTTTTGTCCGCAACCCGCGTGAGGACACCATGATCGCGACAACGAAACTGGCCGAACTGCCTATCGCCGAACGAATGATGCAGATGGAAGCGCTCTGGGATTCGCTGTGCCGCGAGCCAGAACAGGAGCTTTCGCCTTCCTGGCACGCTCCACTCCTCGTGGAGCGCGAGTTGGAACTGGCTCGTGGCGAGCACGAGGACTGGAACACTGTGAAGGCGCGTCTGCACGCCGCTACTCAGCGTTCGTCGTGACACCAGCGCCCTGTCGCGCACGTCTGACGCCATCGGCGGAACGCGACCTGCTAGCGGGTTTCGATTTTTACGAACAGCTTCAGTCCGGCGTGGGCACCTATTTTCTTGACAGCCTGATGTCCGACATCGACGCACTCGTGCTGTACGGCGGCGTTCATCGGCAGGTCTACGGTTTCCATCGCGCGCTGTCGAAACGGTTCCCGTTCGCGATCTATTATCGCCTCGTCGAAGACGTCGTGATTGTCGTCGCTGTACTCGATTGCCGACGACGCCCTGCGGTGGTGCGCAATCGCCTGCGCGGGGCGTGAGCACCATCGGATCCGGTGCTCCGGCCCGTTCTGGCTTTGCGTCCAGCGCATTCCGAAGGCATCGCGCGCGGGTGATGGCGTGTGACGTGCGTCGCAGTTCGGGCGCGCGTCAGGGCGATGTCGCGACCTTGTCATCGCCGGCGCGTAGGCTGCGCGTCCATTCCCCGCGCCGAGCCATCGCCATGTCCGCACCCCTCCCGCGCTTGCGTCCGCTGCTGCTGACCATCGCCATCGCCACCCTGATCAATGGCTGCACGGAAGCGCCTTCGGACAACCAAAGTGCCGGCGTGCCGGCTGGCGCCTCACCGGTTGCGGCACTTCCCGAAGCGGCGCCAGCGTCGGCGGCGGAGTTGATGCGCCGCGCCAACGACGCGTTCCGCGCCAATCGCATTGCGTCTCCGGCGCGGAACAACGCGATCGAAATCTTCCTCGCCGTGCGCGACCTCGATCCGCAGCATCCGGGCCTGTCCGAAGTGCTGGTGGAGCTGATGCCGCTGGCGAACTTCGCACTCGAAGCCGCGATCCGCAATCGCGACCCGGACGAAGCAGAACGATTGCTCGTGCTGCTCACGCGCCTCAACAGCGAGTCCGCAGTCACGCACAGCGCGCGCACGCAATTGACGCAACTCCGGCAGCAAATCGCCGCGCAGGAAGCCGCCGCCACGGCCGCGGCGCAGACCGCGGCGACAGCACTGGCCAGCCCGGCGAGCGCCGACACCGATACACCAGTCGCGCCGGCGCCGATGGCGGCGCGCACAAACGACACCGCAACGGTTGTGGCGAATGCAGACCGACCGGCGACACCTGCCCAGTCCGCGACCACTCCAGCCGCCACAGCGCCGACACCGAGCGCACCGGTGGCTGCCGCCGCACCCGCCACCACACCACTCACCGCACCGCGACCAATCGCGAAGGTCACTCCCGACTATCCGCCGCAGGCGCGCAGCCGCAAGATCGAAGGCTTCGTCGAGCTCGAGTTCCTGGTCGCCATCAATGGCAGCCCGCAGGAGATCCGCGTCGTGCGCAGCGAACCGGAGGGCCTGTTCGACCGCAACGCGGTGCGTGCGCTGATGCGCTGGAAGTTCAAGCCGGCGGAACGCAATGGCGCGGTCGAAGCCACCACCACGCGCACGACGATCAACTTCCGCCTGAGTTGAGGCCAGCGCCGCGCGTCCCCATCTGCGACGGCAGTGTGTCCGCTACCCTGCCGTCCGATGACCAAGACCCTGCTTTCCAGCCTGTTCGCGCTGTCGCTTCTCGCCTGCTCGGCTGACGCACCGGACGCTCCCGCCGCCAAACCTTCAGCGCAGGACGCGAGCGGCACCGTGGCCGACACCAGCGCGCGCGTGCGCCTCGGCATGGTGTTCGGCGACAGCGACCCGTGGATGGCCGGCGCCGTCATCGACCGCGGTCGAATCCACGTCGGCGACCGCCTGTTCCTGCTCTCGCCAGACAACCAGCGCATCCCCGTGGAGATCATCGCGATCCGCGACGACGACACGCAATCCGACGTAACGGAGGCCAGTGCAGCGCAGGGTGTCTTCCTCGGTTTCCGGCCCGAGCCATTCGCGGCTACCAAGCTCACTGCTGACTGCGTTCTGGTCGGCGATCCTGCACTGCGCGACTACGCCAGCAGCACTCGCTCGGAGATGTCGCGATAGATTTCGGCGAGCACGTCCAGATCGGCGAGGCGCACGTGTTCGTCGATCTTGTGGATGCTGGCGTTGAGCGGGCCGAGTTCGACGATCTCGCTGCCGAGGGTGGCGATGAAACGACCATCCGAGGTGCCACCCCCGGTATCGGCAATGGTCTCGGCGACGCCGCGCGCGCGCAGCGCCGCCAGCGTCGCGTCGCGCAGCACGCCGTCCGCGGTGAGGAATGGCGCGCCGGACAAATCCCAGTCGATGCGGTAGTCGAGGCCGTGGCGCACCAGTACCGCTTCGCTCGCGCGCATCAGTTCCTCGGCGCTGCAGGCGGTGCCGAAGCGGAAGTTGAAATCGACGCGGAGATCGGCCGGGATCACGTTAAGCGCGCCGCTGCCGCCGTGGATGTTCGAGATCTGGAAACCGGTTGGCGGAAAGTGCGCATTGCCCTCGTCCCAGCGCCGCGCCGCGAGCTCGGCCAGCGCCGGCGCCGCGGCATGGATCGGGTTCAACGCCTTCTCCGGGAACGCGACATGGCCCTGCACGCCACGCACGCGCAGGTGTCCGTGCAGCGAGCCGCGGCGACCGATGCGGATGCGGTCGCCAAGCAGTTGCTCGCTCGATGGTTCGCCAACCACGCAGTAGTCGATGCGCTGACCACGACGCAGGAACTCGTCGACGACATGGCGGATGCCGTGGATGGCATCGCCCTCCTCGTCGCTGGTCAGCAGCAAGCCGACCACGCCAGCATGCGCCGGATGCTCAGCGACCAAGGTTTCGAGCGCGACCACCATCGCCGCGACACTGCCCTTCATGTCGGCGGCACCACGCGCGAACAACAGCCCGTCGCGCAGGCTCGGCACGAACGGCGGCGAGGTCCAGGCGGCCGGATCTCCGGTCGGCACCACGTCGGTGTGGCCGAGAAACGCAAACACCGGACCGACGCTGCCATGCCAGGCCCAGATATTGCACACGCCACCGGCGTCGATGCGCTCGATGGTGAAGCCGGCGCGTGCCAAACGCGCGCCGATCAGGTCCTGGCAGCCGGCATCCGCTGGCGTCACCGAGGCCCGCGTGCACAACTCGATCGCGAGACGCGCAGCCTGCGAGAGCGCGCTCACGGTGCCTGCCCCGCCTGCCGGAAGCGCTTCTCGTAATGGCCGCCGCTGAAGCCGACCAGGAACTCGTCGCCAATCACCGCGAACGGCCGCCGCAGCAACGCCGGATGATCGCGCAACAACAGGATGTACTCGGCATCCGTACGCGGGTCTTTGCGGTTGGGCAGCAGGTTGCGCCAGGTGGTGCTCGATCGGTTGATCAACGCATCCCAGCCGAGCGCAGCGGCCCAGGCCTTCAGCATGTCGCCGGGAATGGGCTGCGCGCGGTAGTCGATGAAACGATAGGCCACACCCTCGCGCTCCAGCCAGCGTCGCGCCTTGCCACAGGTGTCGCAGGTGTCGAGGCCGTAGAGCGTTGGCAGATCCATCACTCGATCCCGCGCAGCAACTCGTTGAGACTGGTCTTGGAACGCGTCTTCGCATCGACTTTCTTGACGATGATCGCCGCGTACAGACTATGCGAACCGTCCCGGGCCGGCAGCGAACCGGAAACGACCACACTGCCCGCGGGCACGCGCCCGAGGTGGACCTCACCGCTCTCGCGATCGTAGATGCGCGTGCTGGCGCCGAGGAACACGCCCATACCGATCACCGAACCGCGCTCCACGATCACGCCTTCGACCACCTCCGAGCGCGCACCGATGAAGCAGTCGTCCTCGATGATGGTCGGACTGGCCTGCAAGGGTTCGAGCACGCCGCCGATGCCGGCGCCGCCGGACAGATGCACATTGGCGCCGATCTGCGCGCAGGAACCGACCGTGGCCCAGGTATCGACCATGGTGCCGGCGCCGACGTGCGCGCCAATGTTGACGAAGCTCGGCATCAGCACGACGTCGCGGGCGAGGTAGGCGCCGCGGCGCACAATTGCCCCCGGCACCACGCGCACGCCACCGGCGCGGAACGCGGCTTCGTCGAAACCCTGGTAGCGCAGGCCAACCTTGTCGAAGTACGGTGCTGGCGCACCGTCCATCACGCGGTTGTTCTCGATGCGGAAGGACAGCAACACTGCCTTCTTGATCCACTGGTGCACGACCCAGCCGTCAGCGCCTGGTTCCGCGACGCGCAGGCTGCCGGCTTCGAGCGCGGCGATCACCGCGTCCACCGCCGGGCGCACTTCGCCTTCGATCTCGGCGCCGGTGAGTTGCATGCGCCGCTCGAACGCGGTTTCGATCCGATCCTGCAATTCGTGCTTCATCTCAAGGGTGCCAGTTCGTTGCCGAGGGTGCGTTCCAGCGCCTGCGTCGCTGTGCCATCCAGCGCGCGGTCATGTTCGTCGGAAAGCACGAAGAAGTCCTCGACGCGCTCGCCGAAAGTGGCGATGCGCGCGTCGTGCACGCGCACGCCGCAGGCGCGGAACGCCTGCGCGACATGCGCGAGCAGCCCGGGGCGGTCCGAGCAGACCAGCGCCAACTGCGTGCGGCTGCCACCATCGCGTTCGCTGAACTCGAACCGCAACGGCACCTGGAAGTGCTTCTGCTGGCGCGACCAGGCGCGCCGCGCCGGAGTCAGATTCAGCTCCGGCTTGCCGAGTTCGTCGGCAAGGCGCCGGCACAGATCATCGATGCGCGCCGGATCGGTCAGCCGCTGCCCCTGGGCATCGAGGATCTGGAAGGTGTCGAGCACACGCTGGCCGCGGGTGGTGACGATGCGCGCATCGTGGACGTTGATCTGCATGCGGTCGAGCACGGCGGTGATGGTCGCGAACAGGCCGTCGCGATCCTGCGAGATCACCAGCAGTTCGGTGCCGCCGCTGTCGTCGTTGCGCACCGCCACGCGTGCGCTCGCAGCTCCGCCCTGGGCCAGCACCTGCTCCGCCTGCCACGCCAGCTGCGCCGGCGAAAAGCGCAACACGCTGTCCTCGGGATAGTCCGCCCACACCCACTCGGCCGCGGCGACATCGCCCCCAGCGGCCTGCAGCGCCTCGCGCGCCTGGTCCAGCATCTCGGCGACGCGCTCGCGACTGTGCACCGGATGCTCCAGCCCGCGCCGCAGCGCATAGCGCGTGGCGTTGTAAAGATCCGCCAGCAGACGGTCCTTCCACGCGTTCCAGAGTTTCGGGCTGGTACCGGAGATGTCGGCGACAGTGAGCAGATAGAGGTAGTCGAGTCGTTCCCAGTCAGCGACCAAGGTAGCGAAGCGGTGCACTACCGCCGGGTCGCCGATGTCCTGCTTCTGCGCGGTGAGCGACATGTCCAGATGGTGGCGCACCAGCCATGCGACCAGATCGGCATCCGGCTGCGACAGCCCGAGCCAGCGCGCAAATTCGCGCGCATCG
>Ga0073899_10001346_pt1 | contig 22571 bp, 15 predicted proteins | sample KloWWTmetaKNB5Ph_FD_88975 | JGI IMG/M metagenome (GOLD analysis project Ga0073899, IMG submission 88975) | Active sludge microbial communities from Klosterneuburg, Austria, studying microevolution and ecology of nitrifiers - Klosterneuburg... | ecosystem: Engineered > WWTP > Aerobic digester >... | reverse complement strand
TCCGGCGCCTGGCCGCGCGAGGACAACCCGCTGAAGCACGCCCCCCACACCGCTGCCAGCCTGGTGGCCGGCGAGTGGACTCACGCCTACTCCCGCGAAGTCGCCGCCTACCCGCTGGCCAGCCTCAAGCGCCAGAAGTACTGGGCCCCGGTGGGCCGGGTGGACAACGTCTGGGGCGACCGCAACCTGTTCTGCTCTTGCGTGCCGGTGACAGCCTACGAGGCGTGACATCGGCCGGCGTGGTGGTGAGTGCAGCGCTGGCCAGACAAGTGGCAGCGTGCTAATCTGGTCAGCATGACCAGTCTTATCACCCCATCACCCCTTCGCGTCGAGGAGCAGCCCGTCGCCTCCTGGCGTCTGCAGGACGCGAAGGCTCGATTCAGTGAGGTGGTCCGCCTGGCCCACCAGGCCGGGCCACAGCGTGTCACCGTCCATGGCCGGGAGGCGGTGGTCGTGGTGGACGCGGCCGAGTTCGATCGGCTGCAGGGCGACCAGACAGGCCGCGCGCTGATCGAGGCGCTGCAGGCCTCACCCCATCTGGACATCGAGATCGAACCGTCCCGCTCAATCCCGATGCCGGTTCGGGCTGTCGAGTTGTGAGCGGCTGGCTGCTTGACACCAACGTGCTGTCCGAGCTGCGGCGACCGCGCCCAGACGCGCGCGTGGTCGACTTCGTCGCCGGCCAGCCGCTGGAGAAGCTGTTCGTCAGCGAGGTGACGCTGGCCGAGATCCGCTCCGGCATCGAGTGCGTCGAGGACGCCTTGCGCCGCCGCGAGTTGCACGAATGGCTCGATGGCCGGGTGCGCCCCATGTTCCGCCAGCGCACGCTGCCGGTGTCGGAAGACGTGCTGCTGCGCTGGCGTCTGCTGGTGGAACAAGGGCGCAAGACGGGCCCTACCTACTCGCAGCCCGACCTTTTCATCGCGGCCACCGCCTTGCACCATGGCAAGACGCTGGTGACCCGCAACACGCCCGACTTCGTTCGCACCGGCGTGCCACTTTTCGACCCATGGACGACCGTCACGCCATGACCGCACCCGCCCCCCTCCCCCGCCAGCACTTCGCCAGCGACAACTACGCCGGCATGTGCCCCAACGCCGAGCGCTGGTTCCATGAGGCCAACGGCAGCGGCCATGAGCCGGCCTATGGGGAGGACCGCTGGACGCAGCGCGTGTCCGACCAGTTGCGCGATCTGTTCCAGACCGACTGCGACGTCTACTTCGTCTTCAACGGCACGGCGGCCAACTCGCTGGCGCTGGCCTCGCTGTGCCAGAGCTACCACTCGGTGATCTGCACCTCGGTGGCGCACGTCGAGACCGACGAGTGCGGCGGGCCGGAGTTCTTCTCCAACGGCTCCAAGCTGCTGGTCGCCGAAACGTCCAGCGAAGCCGCCCGGCTGGGCAAGCTGACGCCGGATGCGGTGGAAGCGCTGGTCACCAAACGCAGCGACATCCACTACCCCAAGCCGAAGGTGGTCAGCCTGACCCAGGCCACCGAGCTGGGCACGGTGTACTCGGTGGAAGAGGTGCGCGCCATCGCGGCGATCGCCAAGCGCCGGCACCTGAAGCTGCACATGGACGGTGCGCGCTTTGCCAACGCGGTGGCCACGCTGGGCTGCCACCCGAGCGACATCACCTGGCGCGCGGGGGTGGATGTGCTCTGCTTCGGCGGCACCAAGAACGGCCTGCCGGTGGGCGAGGCGGTGGTGTTCTTCGACCGCGCGCTCAGCGAGGACTTCGCCTACCGCGTCAAGCAGGCCGGCCAGCTGGCCTCGAAGATGCGCTTTATCTCCGCGCCCTGGCTGGGCCTGCTGGAAAACGACACCTGGCTGGCCAACGCCCGCCAGGCCAACGCGATGGCGCAGCGGCTGTACCAGGCGCTGCAACCCGTCCCCGGTGTCGAGCTGCTGCACCCGCCGCAGGCCAACGCGGTGTTTGCCAAGCTGCCGCGCCCGGTGATCGACCGAGTGCGCGCGGCCGGCTGGCGCTTCTACGAGTTCATCGCCGGCGGCGGCTGCCGCTTCATGTGCAGCTGGGACACCCGGCCGGAGTCGGTGGACGCGCTGGCAGCGGACATCGCAGCGGCTTCGGCAGCGGGCTGACCTGCCCCACGGCCGGCGGGGCGCAGCCCGCCGCATTGCAACGCATCGAACGCTGGGTTCGGCCCCGCTGCGCCGCGGGCCGGGCCGCGCTCGCTACAGTGCGGGCATGAACCCGTCTTCCGACTCGAACTTCCTCGAACTGCTGCCCGCCCAGGGCGACGCGCAGCAGCTGTTCATCCTGCTGCACGGTGTGGGCGCGACCGCCGACGGGCTGCTGCCGCTGGCGCGCTACCTGCAGCAGCAGTTTCCGCAGGCCGCCTTCGTGCTGCCGCAGGGCTTTCACGCCTTCGACGGCGGCGGTGACGGCCGCCAATGGTTCTCCGTGATGGGCGTGACCGAGGCCAATCGCCCGGCGCGCGTGGCCGATGCGCTGTCGCCGCTGCTGGACTTCATCCGCGCCACCCAGCAGCGCCTGCGTGTGGGCGAGGCGGCCACCGCGCTGATCGGCTTCTCGCAGGGCTCGATCATGGCGCTCGAAGCCATCGCCCAGGCGGATGGCCTGGCGGGCCGGGTGCTGGCCTTCTCAGGCCGCTACGCCTCACTGCCGGCCCAACCGCCGCGGTTGACGACACTGCACTTCTTCCACGGCGGGGCCGACCCGGTGATCCCGGCTGCCCACGCCCGCGAGGCCATCGAGCACCTCGGCGCGATGGATGGTGACGCAACGCTGGACATCGCCCAGAGCGTGGGCCACGAGATCCATCCGGCACTGGTCGAGCAGGCCCTGCTGCGCCTCACGCGCCACGTGCCCAAGCGCATGTGGCAGGAGGCGCTGGGCGCAGCCGCAGCGTGCTGATCGCGGTGGGACCGTGGCCCCGCCGCCTCACGGCGGCCAGGCAACGGCGGGCAGTCAGATGACGCCCTGGGCGAGCATCGCCTCGGCGACCTTCACGAAGCCGGCGATGTTGGCGCCATCGACGTAGCTGATGCTGCCGTCGGCACGCTTGCCGTGCGCCACGCAGGCCTCGTGGATGCCGGTCATGATGCCGTGCAGGCGGGCATCGACCTCCTCGCGGGGCCAGGACAGGCGCATCGCGTTCTGGCTCATCTCCAGGCCGGAGGTGGCCACGCCGCCGGCGTTGCTGGCCTTGCCCGGCGCATAGAGCACGCGGGCCTCCTCGAACAGGCGCACTGCCTCCAGCGTGGTGGGCATGTTGGCGCCTTCGGCCACGCAGAGCACGCCGTTTCGGATCAGCGTGGCAGCGTCCTGGGCATCGAGCTCGTTCTGCGTCGCGCAGGGCAGCGCCACGTCCACCTTCACGCCCCAGGGCTTGACGCCCGCCTCGAAGCGCGAGCCGGTGCGCGCGGCGTAGTCGCTGACGCGGCCGTAGAGGTGGTTCTTCACCTCCATCAGCTCGGCCAACTTCTCGGTGGTGAAGCCGTCCTCGTCGATCACGGTGCCGCTGGAGTCGGACACGGTGACCACCTTGGCGCCCATCGCCATGGCCTTCTCGACCGCGTACTGGGCCACGTTGCCCGAGCCCGACACGCTCACGCGCAGGCCGTCGAAGCTGCGGCCGGCACGCTTGAGCATCTCCTCGGCGAAGTAGACGGTGCCGTAGCCGGTGGCCTCGGGGCGGATCAGCGAGCCCCCGAAGCTCAGGCCCTTGCCGGTGAACACGCAGTCGGCCCGGTTGCTGAGCTTCTTCATCATGCCGGCCATGAAGCCGACCTCGCGGCCGCCCACGCCGATGTCACCGGCCGGCACGTCGGTGTCGCTGCCGATGTGGCGGAACAGCTCGGTCATCAGCGCCTGGCAGAAGCGCATCACCTCGCCGGGGCTCTTGCCCTTGGGATCGAAGTCGGATCCGCCCTTGCCACCGCCCATCGGCAGTGTGGTCAGCGCGTTCTTGAAGGTCTGCTCGAAGGCCAGGAACTTCAGGATCGACAGGTTCACCGACGGGTGGAAGCGCATGCCGCCCTTGAACGGGCCGATGGCCGAGCTGTGCTGGATACGGTAGCCACGGTTGACCTGCACGTCGCCGTGGTCATTGACCCAGGACACGCGGTACATCATGACGCGCTCGGGTTCCACCAGGCGATCCAGCAGGCCTTGCCCGGCGTAGCGGGGGTTGGCGGAGATGAACGGCCAGAGGCTCTCCATCACCTCCGTGACGGCCTGCAGGAATTCCGGCTGGCCAGGATTGCGTTGGGCGACGTGCTCCAGGAATTGATGAACGGAGGTGTATTTCATGATCCTCATGCGCTACAAAGGTGCATGCGATTATGCATATCGTGCATTTTCATGAGACTGACGCACTACAAATGTTCGCCGTGACTATTTGTGGTGCGTTTTCACGCCCGCATTGACCTAACGACCTCAAATGGTGCATGTACCGATGATGCGGTGCAGGCCGTCCGCCAAGGCTTCAGGCGGGTGCGGTCACCGGCAACAGGGTGTTCACCGGCGCAACTCCCCGGTCCAGCCAACTGACAATGTCGCTGTTGGCCATGGGCCTGCCGCAGTGGTAGCCCTGCACCAGATCGCAACCGAGCTGCTGGGCCAGCGTCCACTGCGCCGGGGTCTCGATGCCCTCGGCCACGGTGCGCAGGCCCAGGGCCGAGGCCAGCCGCAGGATGGTCCGCATGATCTCGGCCGCCACCGGGTCGTGCCCCGCGGCATGCATGAAGCTGCGGTCGACCTTGAGCGCGTCCAGCGCGAACTGGCGCAGGTAGGCCAGCGAGGACTGCCCGGTGCCGAAGTCGTCCAGCGCCAGCCGCACGCCCAGGCTGCGCAGCGCCTGCAGGGTGTGCCGGCTGCTCTGGACGTCACGCAGCACGCTGGACTCGGTCACCTCCAGCTCCAGTTGCGCGGCGGGCAGACCACTGGCCGCAAGGGCCTGCTGAACCAAGCCGACCAGATCCCGGCTGCCCAACTGGATCGCCGAGAGGTTGACCGCCACGGTCAGCGGTGCCCCGTGGCGCGCGCCGCTGGCCGGCCACGCTGCGGCATCCTGGCAGGCCCGTTCGAGCACCCAGGCGCCCAGCGGCACGATCAGGCCGGACTCCTCGGCCAGCGCGACGAACTCGCTTGGCAGGATCACGCCCCGCTCGGGGTGATGCCAGCGCAGCAGCGCCTCGAAGCCGCACACCTGCTGGTCGGCCGGGGAGACCTGCGGCTGGTAGACCAGCCGGAACTCCCGGCGCTCGACCGCCCCCGCCAGATCGGCCAGCAGCTCGCGGCGCTGGGCGTGCGCCTGCGCCAGCGCGGCATCGTGCACATGCGCGGTATCGCGCCCGGCGCGCTTGGCGGCGTAGAGCGCCATATCGGCGGCCCGCAGCAGCCCCTGCGGGTCCGACGCGTCGCGCGGTGCCGTGGCGACGCCGATGCTGGCGCGGATCTCGACGCGGTTGCCGTCGAGCGTGCAGGGCTGGCGCAGGCCGTCGAGCAGGGCCTGCGCACGCCGGCGCGCATCCTCGATGCCCATCTGGTGCGGCACCAGCAGCGCGAACTCGTCGCCGCCGAGCCGGGCCAGCAACGCGTCGCCAGGCAGGCGGGCCGACAGGCGCACCGCCACCTCCTTGAGCAGCAGGTCACCGACGCCGTGGCCCAGGCTGTCGTTCACCGCCTTGAAGTTGTCCAGATCGACCAGCATCAGCGTGGCCTCGGCCGCGCCGGCCTCGACCTGCGTCATCGCCTCGGCCAGCCGCTGCTGGAACTGGTGCCGGTTGGCCAGCCCGGTCAGGGCGTCGGAAGTGGCCTGCAGGCGCAGGGCAGCGGCCTGTTCGCGCTCGACCGTGATGTCCTGCGCCGCCCCGCGCCAACCGACGTGGCGATCTTCGCTGTCGAACCATGGGGTGCCGCTCAGGCTCCACCAGCTCAGGCGCGCACCGGTGCGCAGGGGTAGCCGGATGCCGCGGAAGGGCTGCGAGGCCCCCAGTACCCGCCGCAGATCGGCCTCGCCCCGGGCCACGTCGCTGTGCGCCGCCGCGTCGGCATGCAGCAGCGGCAGGTCACGGCACAGCAGATCGACCAGCGAGCGCCCCAGCAGATCGGCGGCATCGCAGCGCAGCAGGGCGGCCAGCCGCTCCGGCACCCGGGTGATGCGGCCTTCGCGATCGGTCTCCCACAGCCAGTCGCTGGCCTGGGACTCGAAGTCGTGCAACAGCAGCGTCACGGCGCTGCGCGCACGCAGCACCTGCAGGCGCGCAGTCTGCAGGTGGGAAAAAACGTTCGCAAGGATCTGCACCGTGGCCACGAGCAGGACCGAGTACACCACCAGCAACAGCCCGGCCGGCAGGTAGGCCGGCTCACCCGCGCGCCACAGCGCCAGCACCGCGCCCAGCAAATGCACCCCCAACCACACCAGGCTCATGCCCGGCACGATCGCGAGCGTGAACGCTCCGGCCGCCATGCTGCCCACCACGACCATGCCGAGCAGGAAGCGAGTGCCGTGGTCCGCCACCGGGAAGGCAACCACCTGGATCGCCGACAAGCCGCAGGCCAGCAGGCCGATCATCAGCATCGACAGGCGGCCACTGGCCGGGCTGGCATAGACCTTCGGGCCTCGGCCGAGCAGCCAGCGCGCACGCCAGCTCCAGATCAGGCCGGTGAGCGTGAGCAATCCGGTGAAGGCAAACACGTCATCCGCGACGGGCAGCGAGCGGCAGTACCAAGCCACCGCCCAGGCCGTCATCAGGTAGGTGAGCTGGGCCTGGGGCACGATGCGCAGTGCCACGCCCATCTGCACCGCCTTGGCCGACGGCGTGATGCTGGACGGATCGGCCGGATCCCCCTCGATCTCCTGCATGGTTTCCCACAGCCACCTTGGCACGCTTCCCCCCCGCATGTGCGCTACGACCCAAACAACTCAGGTCAACGCTGGGCCTGGATGCGTCCCCCCAGGTTGCGCGGCAGTCTAGCAGTGGGTTTTCCCGAACCGGTAAAACCCACCGAGCGCGGCATCGCACCGCAACCGGGGAGTGATTTCTGCACGCTCTGGCGTGCAGCCATGCCATAGCGGGGAGGGGCCTCACCCGGGGGGCTCGCGGGGGATCAGCACCCCTCTCGTGGAGCTCCGGGTCGCGATGTGGCCACTGCGCCACCGCTGGGCAGGCCGGGCGCACCGAGCGGTGTCGCCGGCTCGCCCTTGGGGCGCGGCTCACGCACCAGGTAGCTGTAGATCACCGGCACCACCACCAGCGTCAGCAACGTGGAGGTGATCACCCCGCCGATGATGGCGCGGCCCATCGGCGCCTGGATTTCGCCACCCTGGTTGAGCGCCAGCGCCATCGGCAGCATGCCGAAGACCATCGCCATCGTGGTCATCATGATCGGGCGCATGCGCGCCTGGCCGGCCTGGTGCAGTGCCTCGGCCACCGTGGCACCGCCGCGCCGCGCCTGGTTGGCGAAGTCCACCAGCAGGATGGCGTTCTTGGTCACCAGGCCCATCAGCATGATCAGCCCGATCATCGAGAACAGGTTGATGGTCGAGCCCGACAGCAGCAGCGCCCCCATCACGCCGATCAGGCTCAGCGGCAGCGAGGCCATCAGCGCGACGGGCTGCAAGAAGCTGCCGAACTGGCTGGCCAGCACGATGTAGATGAAGATCACCGCCAGCCCGAGCGCCGCAAAGATGGCGCCGAAGATCTCCGCCTGCTCCTTGGTCTGGCCGCCCACGTCGAAGCGGTAGCCCGGCGGCAGGGCGGTGGCCTTGACCAGCTTCTGCACATCGGCGCCCACGTCGCCCACCGCGCGGCCGGATTTCTGGTCCACCCCGGCGTACACGCCCTGGCGGCGCTGCAGGTTCTGGCGCTTGATGACGTCCGGGTTGGCCACTGGCACCAGCGTGGCCACGCTCTCCAGCGCGATGGGCGAGCCGTCCTTCGCGTAGGCCACTGGCAGGCGGGCGAGCTGGGCCACGCTGCGGCGCTGTTCCTCGGGCAGGCGCAGCTGCACCTCCACCTGCTCGCCGTCGGGCGTGGTCCAGTGGGTGGCCACCTCGCCGTTGACGTAGGCGCGCAGGCTGGCGGCGAGCTGCGGCGCAGTCAGCCCCAGCTCGCGCATCGCGTCCGGGCGCAGCCGCACGGCGTAGGCCGGCAGGCCGGGCTTGACCGAGGTCTCCAGGTCGGTGATGCCGGGGATCTTCGCCACCTGGGTGGCGAAGTCGCTGGTCAGCCGCTCCAGCACCGCCGGGTCCGGGCCGAGCAGGGCGACGTAGATCGGCCGGTTCCAGCCCAGCGCGACCTCGATGCCCGGCACCGGCTTGAGCGCCTCGCGCAGCGCCTCCTCGATCTCGGCCTGGCGGCGCCGCCGTTCGGCCAGCGGCTTGAGCCCCACGCCCAGGGTGGCCTGGCTGCGGCCGTTCTCGCCGCCGATGCTGGTGGTGAGCGTGCGCACCTCCGGGAAGGCCATCACGATGGCCTCGACCTGGCGGATCTTCTCGTCCGAGCGCGCCAGGCTGCTGCCCACCGGCAGTTTGACGGTGATCTGGGTGTAGCCCTGGTCGGTCTGCGGCATGGTCTCGGCACCGATCAGCGGCACCAGCGCCAGCGCGCCGGCCAGGCTGGCCGCAGCCACGCCCAGCACCACGCCGCGCGGCGTCAGCGTGGCCAGCCGCCAGCGGCGCGGCTGCGTGGCATCGCGCCGACCCTGGGCGTCGAAGGGCCGGCCATACACCGGCAACGGCAGCCAACGCAGGCGATAGCGCCGGCCGCTGAAGGCCCAGCCGATCAGCCCCTCGTAGGCGCGGTGCAGCCCGTCCATCAGGCCGTCGGTCAGCGCGATCGCGTGGCGCACCACTGGCCAGCGGCGCACACGGTCCGAGGGCGGGTCGGGCCAGACCGAGGACAGCATCGGGTCCAGCGTGAAGCTGACGAACAGGCTGACCAGCACCGCCACCGTCACCGTGATGCCGAAGGGGAAGAAGAACTTGCCGACGATGCCCTTCATGAAGGCCACCGGCACGAACACCGCGCAGATCGCGAAGGTGGTGGCCATCACCGCCAGGCCGATCTCGTTGGTGCCGTCTTCGGCGGCACGGTGGTGGTCCTTGCCCATGGCGACGTGGCGCACGATGTTCTCGCGCACCACGATGGCGTCGTCGATCAGCAGGCCGATGCACAGGCTCAGCGCCATCATCGTCATGAAGTTCAGCGTGAAGCCGAAGGCGTAGACCGCCATGAAGGTGGCGATCACCGCGATCGGCAGCGTCAGCCCGGTGATCACCGTGCTGCGCCAGCTGTGCAGGAACAGGAAGACGATCACGATGGTCAGCAGCGCACCCTCGATCAGCGTGCGCTGCACGCCGGCCAGCGAGTCCTTCACCCAGTCGCTGTTGGCGTAGATCGTCTCCAGCGTCACGCCCGGCGGCAGGGTCTGGCGCAGCTCCTCGGCCGCCTCCAGCACCGCGTCGCCGGTGCGCACCACGTTGGCGTCCTGTTGCTTATAGACCTGGAAGTTCACCGCCGGGCGGCCGTTGACGCGCGAGATCGACTCCGGCTCCGCCTCCCGGTCCACCAGCGTGCCCACGTCGGCCAGCGTCACCACCGCCCCGTTGACAGCCCGCGCAATCACCACCTCGGCAAAACGGCGCGGGTCGCGCACGCGGCCCTCCACGCGCAGCACGGCGTCCTCCACCGCGCTGCTCAGCAGCCCGACCGGCTGGTCGCTGTTGGCGCGCGCCAGCGCGGCCGACACATCGGCCGGCGTGAGCCCCAGCGCGCGCAGGCGCTGCGGGTCCAGGTCGATGCGCAGCTCGCGCTTCGCCAGGCCGGTGCTGACCACCCGGGCCACGCCCTCGGCGCGCTCCAGGCGGCGGCGCACCGTCTGGTCGGCGATCAGCGCCAGCTCCCGGGCGCTGCGCCCTTCCGACAAGAGCGCCAGCACCACGGTGGGCTGGGCGTTGTCGTTGTCGAAGCGGCCGACGAAGGGCTGCCTGGCCTCCTTCGGGAAGTTGACCTGCACCTGCGCCACCTTGTCGCGCACCTCCTGGGTGGCGCGCTGCACATCGGCATCGAGCTGGAACTCGGCCACCGTCTCGCTGCGGCCCTCCCAGCTGTTGGAGCGGATCATCTTCACGCCGGCCACGCCGTTGAGCGCCTGCTCCAGCGGCTGGGTGATTTCGGTTTCCACCGCCTCGGGCGAGGCGCCCGGGTAGGCCACCGAGACGAAGACCACCGGCGGGCTGACATCGGGCAGTTGCTCGACGCCCAGGCGGGCATAGGCAAACAGCCCCAGCACCGTCAGCGCCACCATCACCATGGCGGCAAACACCGGGTTGCGGATCGCGACGCGCGTCATCCACATGGCTGGATCTCCTGTGCGCGGCGCGGCGGTCAACGCGAGGCCGCCGCGGCGCCGGCCGCAGCGGCCTCGCCCCGCACCCGGGCCGGCATGCCCTCACGCAGGTTGTCAAAGCGCGCCAGCAGCACCGGCACGCCCTCGGGCAGGCCGCCCAGCAGCTCGACGCGGCCACTCGCCGCATCGCGCCGCCCGGTGGTCACGGCGCGGCGCATCAGCTTGCCCGCCTCCAATGTCCAGACGTGGTCCTGGCCGGAGGCCGAGGTCAGGGCCGTGGCAGGCAGCGTCAGGCGCGGCGTGGCATCGTCCAGCACCACGCGCGCCACCGCGTAGGTGCCGGCACGGTAGCGCTCGCCCGGGTTGGGCAGCGCCACCGTCACGCCGATCGAGCGCGTGCCCGGCTCGGCCGCCGGGGCGATGCGCTCGATGCGCGCCTGCGCGGGCTGATCGTGCCCCTCGACCTGCACCTGCACCGCCAGCCCCGGGCGCAGCCGCGCCACCTCGTGGGTGCCGACCAGCCCGGCCAGCTCCAGCCGCGACAGGTCGACGATGGTCAGCACCGCCTGCTCGACGGCCAGCTGCTCGCCGGCCAGCACCTGCCGCTTCGTGACGATGCCGGCGATCGGTGCGGTCAGCGTGGCGTCGCGCTGCGCCAGCCGCAGCGTGTCGAGCTGCGCCCGGGCGCTGTACCACTGGGCGCGCGCGGCGTTCATCTGGCTCAGCGAGGTTTCCAGCGCCGTGGGCGCGATGAACTGCTGCGCCGCCAGCCCCTCGTTGGCGCGGTGCTGGCGCTCGGCCAGCGTGAACTGGGCCTGCGCCGCCTCGGCCGCCGCCTCACGCTCGCGCAGGCGGCTGGCCAGCTCGCTCTGGTCGATCTGGCCGAGCACCTGGCCGGCCCGCACGCGCTGGCCCTCGGCCACCGCCAGGCTGAGCAGCCGCCCGGGAGCCTTGGCGCGCAGCACCGCGGTGCCCGGCGCCACCAGCGCACCGGAGAACTCCACCACGCTCGGCAATGCCAGCCGCTGGGCGGTCACCACCTCGCGGGCGGCGAACTCCAGCACGGTCGACGCGGATGCTGCCGCTGCGGCGGCGCGCGCCGTCGTGCCACCGGCGGCCCGCGCGGCCCACCAGCCCAGCGCACCCAGCATGACCAGGCTCACCCCACCCACCACCACTGCCCGCCTGCGCATCGCTCACCCCTGACCGGATCGGCACCGGGTGGCCACGCCAGCCCGGTGAACGAACCGGCAGTGTAGGCAGGCTGTGACAAATGCACAGCGCGCTGCGACGAACTGCCGCACGGGAGGGATGAAAGGGCGAAAGGGGCGACAGGGGCGATAGGAAGAAACGGCCGTGCGGCAGGGCGGCCCTGCTCGGCCGGGTCAGGCGTCGTCTGGCGTTGGCGAGGCCGGCAGCGCCGGCACAGCCGCCTGCACATGGACGCGGTTGCGGCCTTCGCTCTTGGCCGCGTAGCAGGCCTGGTCGGCCATCAGCAGCACGTTCGCCACGGTGGCGGTCCCCGGCGGGATGGGCACCACGCCCAGGCTGACGCCCACCGGCAGCAGCTGGCCGTCGTGGACGATGCCGATGCCGTGCACCGCGGCACGCACCTTCTCGGCCACGCGCGCGGCGGCAGCAAGGTCGCAATGCAGCAGCACGACGACGAACTCGTCGCCGCCCAGCCGGGCCACCAGCTCGTCGCGCCGCACGCTGCCCACCAGGGCGGTGGCGACCTCGCGCAGCACCCGGTCACCGGCGGCGTGCCCGGCGGTGTCGTTGATGGCCTTGAAGTGATCCAGGTCGATGAACAGCGCCGCCGCCGGGTTATCCGCGCGCACCTGTGGCAGCAGCCGCTGCAGCTCGGCCTCGAAATGGCGCCGGTTCGCCAGCCCGGTCAGCGCATCATGGCTGGCCGACCAGGCGAGTTCGCGGTGCTCCGCGCGCTCGGCGGTGACGTCGCGCAGCAGCCAGATGGTGCCGGCCGACGGGTCCTGGTGCTTCACGGGGCGGCCCCGCAACTCGCCGATGAAGTGGCTGCCATCGCGGCGGACAAACTCGCAGTCGGTGACAAACTCGAACTGCTGCGCAAAGGCCTCGGCCACGCGCCGGCCCAGTGCCACGTAGTCGTCCCGGCTGGCATAGATGAGCGAGGCGGGCTCGCCCACCAGCTCGCCGGGGCCGTAACCCAGCAGCGCGCAGAACTCGTCGCTGACCAGCTCGAAGTTGCGGCTGCGCGTGAAGGCGATGCCGATCGGCGCGGTGTGCAGCATCGACTGCATCTTGCCGAGCAGGCTGGCGGTGTCGGCCTCGGCCTGGCTGCGCTGCTGCACCGCCTCGCGCAGCGCATGCACCAGCGCGCCGATCTCCCCGCCCGCACTGGGCCAGCCTTCGCCGGGCGCCGGCCCGCCGGGCACCAGCGCGCGCGCGCGCCGTTCGAGCTGCTCCAGCGGGCGCATCAGCCAGCCGGTCCACAGCAGGATCAGCCCCCCGGCGAGCACCGCCACCCCCAGCGCGATGGCGGCCACTTCCGTGCGCGCCGCGTCGAAGCCGGCCAGCATCTGCTGCGTCGGCGCCACGCGCAGCACCTGCCACTGCAGTTCAGGCACGCTGGCACTGGCCACGATCAGTTCCGCCGGCGCCTGGCTGCTGCGGACCTCGCCCGGCGCGCCGCTCCCACCCGCCGAAGCCGTCGTGCCCAGAGGGAGGGCAAGTGATTGCCACACCGGCAGGAGTCGCGCGTCATCGCGCAGCGGGCGCATGACCATGCGCGCATCGGGATGCGCCAGCACGGTGCCGAAGCGGTCCACCACCACGGTGTCCACGAAGCCGCCCGCGTCGATGCCGGGCCGGCCCAGCCCAGCCTGGCCCCCGCTGCCGGTGACCAGGTCAACCAGCAGATCACGCGAGTTCAACCGCAGGCCACCGCTGAGGGCACCTACCACACGCCGATCCTCGGCCCGGATGGGGACGCTCAGATACAGCATCGCCTCCCCGCCCACGCGCCCGGTGACCGGATCGGACACCACGCTCGCACCACGGTCGAGCGCGGCGCGGATGTGCGGCCGATCCGCCAGGTTGACGCGCGGGCGCCGCACGCCCGACTCGTCGCGCGCCACCCGCACATCGCCTTGCAGGTCCACCAGCGTCAGCGTGGCAAACAGCGTCACCGTGACCTGCCGCTGGCCCATGTAGACCGCCAGGGCTTCGGCATCATCGAACTGCCCGACGGGCGCCACCGCGGCGGCCGACTGCAGCGCGGACTGCAGGCGCGCCACCCGCTGGCCGAGGATGGCCGCCAGGCGCTGCGCATTGGCTGCCTCGGACTCGCGCAGGATCTGCGCCGTCTGCCCGCGCGCCTTGGCCAGCGCCAGCCACGCTGCGGTGGACACGCTCGCAGCGATGATGAGCACGCACGCCAGCGCGATGCGCGCCTTCAGCGATGCCCCCCAGCGCCGGCCCAGCGCCGTCCAGCGGTACCACGGAAGCGTCACGGCGCCGCCGCACGCGTCATCGCATGCCCCATTGCTGCCAACGGCTGTCTCCTGTGGTGATGTTCTGACAGGAGTGTAATGATTTGCCATCTCGGGGCACCGCATGTCGGCAGGCCGTTGGGGTGCCCGGGCGAGGCAGCGCCCGACGGCTGGCAGGTCAGACCAGCTTGAACTGAGCCATCGCCGTTTCCAGCGTGTCGCCCTGGCCCCGCAGCGCGACCGAGGCGTCGGTGAGCTGGTTCATCAGCTGCACGTTGCCGTCGGTGGCCGTGCCGACTTCGCGGGCCAGGCCCAGCACCTCCTCGGCCTCGGAGGTGCTGGCGCGCAGCACCTCGACGATGCGGTTCATGCGCTCGTTGATCGCGGTGATGCGCTCCTCGGTGAGCGTGACCATCTCGCTGGCGCGCCCACTCAGGGCGTGGCCATCGACGATCTCGGCGGTGGAGGCCTCGATGATCCCGGCCACCTGCGTGGCGGCTTCGGCGCTGCGCTGTGCCAGCGCACGCACCTCCGAGGCCACCACGGCAAAGCCCTTGCCGGCCTCGCCGGCCCGTGCCGCCTCGACCGAGGCGTTGAGCGCCAGCATGCGGGTCTGGTGCGCCAGGCCGTCGATCAGGCCGATGACGTCGCCGATCTGGCTGCTCTTGCGCTGCAGCGCATCCATGCGCTCGCGCAGTCCGGCCATGCTCTTCTTGCTGCGTGCGGCGTCGATGCGCATAGCGCGGGCGTGGTCCACCGCCTCGTCCACCTCGCGGCCGCAGTCGTCCATCTTCTCGGAGAAGGACAGCACCCGGCTGGTCATGCGGTGGATGCCCTGGTCGGCGGTCTGGGTGCGCTTGGCCAGGCCGGCATTGCCGTCGGCCACCTCGTGCACCGCGTGCGCGAGCGAGGACACACCGCGCGTGACGGTGGCGAACAGCTCGTTCATGCGCAGCAGCGACACGCGCAGGCTGCCCAGCGCCTGGCCCACCTCGTCGTGGCCGCGCGGCTGCGGGATCTGCGAGAAGTCGCCCTCGGCCATGCGCGCCGCATGGCTGCGCAACGTGACCAGGCCACCGCTGATGACGCGGTAGCCGCAGACCATCATGTAGGCACAGGCCAGCAAACTCAGGCTCAGCAAGGTGGTTTCGACCAGCAGGGCCTGGTGGCTGCCGCTGCGCGCAGCGGCCGTGCGCTCCTGCAGCAGGCCCAGCCCGGCACGGCGCATGTCACTCAACGTGGCGATGAAGGCGTCGGCCGTAGCGGCCGAGTCGTGTCCAGGCTCACCCGGCGCCGGCAGCAGGGCCTTTGCCTGCGCCTGCACGCGCTGGAGCAGCGGCTGCAGCCGCGCCTGCAGCGGGCCGTCCTGCAGCATCAGCGGTGCGCGCAGTCCGTCTTCCATCAGGTGCACGGTTTGCAGCAGGCGGCCGTGCGCGATCACCGCCGCATGGCGGCGGCGGGCATCGTCGCCCGCCTGCTGGAACGCCACCGCCTCCAAGCTCAAGGACTGCAGCTTGTGCGCAGGCAGCACAGCCGCGGCCAGCAGCCCGGCGGACACCGGGTCGAGCCCGGGCAGCGTGACCGTGGTGTCGACGATGGCCCGCTCCAGCGCGCGGTGGGCGCTGCGGTAGGCCCGCATCGCCTCGGCGCGGTCCTGCGGCGTCGACCTTGCGGACTGCTGCAGCCGGGCATGGGCCTGCTCCAGCGCCGGCCACAGTGGCAGGATGGCCGGCTCGACGACCTCCAGGGCCTGCGCCGCCACCGCGAGCTTCTGCCAGCTCTCGTGGTCGAACCGGTCGGTACCGGCCTTGCTGCGATCCAGGCCGTCGGGCGCCAGCGCGCCCTGAGCGTCCAGCAAGGACACCGCAGCCTCCAGCACCTCGAACCGGTGCCACTGGGCGTTGCGCTGCAACGCGTGCGAAGTGATCAGCCAGCCCGCCGGGATGGACACCACCGCCAGGATCAACAGTGATTTCCAGGCCATCGAGAGGTTGCGCAGCACCAGCATGCCGGGGCCCCACACACCGTGGAAGCGCCAGACAGCCCGCAACTCGGCCAGATCGATGCCATCGGTCCACCGGCGCACGGCGGGCAGCGAGGCGTTGGGCGGAGGGTGAGTCATATCCCTTGTTGAGGTGAAACGGCAGCGGGCGAACCGCGGTCTGGCGGCGTCCGCCGGCGATATCGGTACGCGCCTGCCCCGGCTTGAATGGCCCGGGGACGCCAGGCAAGCCTAGCCATCCAGTCGGTGCATCAGCTGCCGATATGGCGCCGACGGCCACGGGTTATCCGGCCATCCCCCCCCGGGTCACGGGCCTAAGGTGCATAGCCTGAGCCGACCTGCCCGGTCCGCACACCACCCCCAAATCAAATGGAATCAGGAGCCTCGTCCCCACCCCCCGCCGGCGCACCGCCCGCCCCGGCCTGGCGCCTGGCACGCTGGCGGCCGGATGCACGCTCCCTGGGCGCTGGCGCGCTGTCTGCCCTCGCCTGCGCGGCGGCCACCCAGGCCGGCCCCTGGGCATGGGCCGTCGGCCTCGTGGCGGCGTTGGGCGTCACCGCACTGGCATGGCACCGCGCGAGCCCCTCCACCTCCGCGAACCGGTCCGCCACGGAAGGCGACCGACACACCAGCGGGCTGACCCGCGAGGTTGTGCCGATCTGGCAGCGCAACGTCGACGCCGCCCGCACCGAGGGTGAGCAGCAGGTCAACCTGATCATCGAGAGCTTCGCCACCATCCAGGGTCGCCTGGACGAAGTCCTCAACGCGGGCGGCCAGCTCAGCTCCCCGGCCGGCACCGGCGACGCGCTGATGCAGGCCTGCGAGGCCCAGGTGCAGGCACTGCTGGAGCCCACGCGCCAGGCCTTTGCCCGCCAGGCGACGATGTTGCAGGCCCTGCAGACCACCCGCACGACGCTGGACGAGCTGTTGCGCAGCAGCATGCGCATCGGCCAGCTGGCCGGCAGCACCCACTTGGTCGGGCTGAATGCGGCCATCGAGGCCAGCCGGGCCGGCGAGCAGGGGCGCGGGTTCGGCTTCGTCGCCCAGGAGGTGCGCCAGCTGGCACGCCAGAGCGGCGACACCGCCGCATCGATCGGCACGCAATTGCAGCAGCTGCTCGAAGGGCTCGACCGCCTCGCCGCACAGGCCGCGCAGCACGCCTGCGACGACGAGGAGATCGCCTGGCAGGCCGAGGAGCGTGCCCGCGCCGTGGTGCGCCAGATCCTCGATGACCTGCAGCGCCAGCGCGGCAACTCGCAGGCCCTGCGTGCGGCCCGGCTGGACGTGGGCGACGCGCTGGACCGCCTGTACATGAACATGCAGCACCAGGATCGGCAGAGCCAGATGCTGACCAACGTCACCGCCGACATGCAGCGCCTGGTCGAGTGGCTCGACGAGGGCGGCCGGGCCGACCACGCCACCGTGCAGGAGTGGCTGCACCGGCTGGAGCGCAGCTATTCGATGCGCGAGCAGCTCGACCACCACCACGGCACCGTCAGCGTGCAGGCCGGGCCCGCCGTGGAGTTCTTCTGATGGCCGGGCGCCGCGCCCGGCCACCGCCGTTCCCCTTTACGTCCCTGAAAGCGCAGATCTGCATGAGGTTTGCCGCTGATTTCCACGCCTCGTCGATGACCCGTCGCGGCCACAGTACCTGCCAGAGTCTCTAGGAGTCCAGATATGAGCAAGACCATCCTCGTGGTGGACGATTCAAGCAGCTTCCGCACCGTGGTGAAGCTGGCCCTGCAAAAGGCGGGCTACACCGTGATCGAAGCCGGTGACGGCAAGGACGCGAGCGCCAAGCTCAACGGACAGAAGATCAACCTGATCGTCTGCGACGTGAACATGCCCAACATGGATGGACTGAGCTTCCTGCGCCACGTCAAGACGCAGGCGGCCTACAAGTTCACGCCAGTGATCATGCTGACCACCGAGAGCCAGGAGGCCAAGAAGGCCGAGGGGCGCGCCGCCGGTGCCCGCGCCTGGATCACCAAGCCCTTCCAGCCCTCCCAGCTGGTGGACGCCGTCAACCGCCTGTGCGTGTGACGTGATGGGCACGACAGGCACGACGCGCACGCTGCGCCTGGAAGGCGAGCTGACCATCCAGACCGCCGCCGACTGGCAACTGGCGCTGCTCACCAGCCTCAACGAGCTGGGCGATGCCCCCGGGGCCTGCCTGGCGCTGGACCTGGCCCCCCTGGCCACGCTGGACAGCGCCGGCGTGCAGTTGCTGCTCGCCACCCGGCGCAGTCTGGCCGCTCGCGGGCAATCGATGCAGCGGGCCGCCAGCAACCGCGGCGTGGACGACGTGCTGGACACCCTGGGCCTGGGCGATGCGCTGTGGGCCGCCCTGCCGGTCGAACCCGAAGGAGTGCTGGCATGACGACCCGCCACGACGACGACGAGATCCTGGCCGCGGCGCGTGCCGGCTTCCTGGAAGAGGCGGACGAACTGCTGAGCCAGTTCGAGCAGTGCCTGCTCGGGCTGGAAACCGATCCGCACGACGCCGAGGTCATCAACGCCGCCTTCCGCGCCGCCCACACGATCAAGGGCACCGCCGGCCTGTTCGGTTGCGACGCCGTGGTGGGCTTCACCCACGAGGTGGAGACCCTGCTCGAAGCGGTTCGCGCCGGCCACCTGGCGGTGGACGAGCCGCTCATCGCCGCGCTGCTGCAAAGCCGCGACCAGATGGAGCGCCTGCTCGACGAGGTGCGCGCCGGCCGTTCCGACACGCCCGACCCCGAACTCGATGCCATCAGCCGCGACCTGGGCGCCCAGCTGCGCGCCCTGCTCGGCCTGGAGGCCCCTGCGCAGCAGGCCCACACGTCGGGCGCCGGCACCGCAGCGGCGGCACCGGTGGGCGGCTCCTGGCAGATCTCGCTGCGCTTTCGCCTGGATGCGCTGCGCAACGGGCTGGACCCGCTGTCCTTCATCCGCTACCTGGCCACGCTCGGCACGGTCGAGCACGTGACCACCCTGGACGAGCGCGTGCCGGGACTCGACGCGCTGGACGCCGAGGACTGCCACCTGGGCTTCGAGCTGCGCTTTGCCAGCGACGACGCCGACCGAGCGATGATCGAGCAGGTCTTCGAGTTCCTGATCGATGACTGCGACCTGACCATCCTGGAGCCCGATGCACCCGCGGCGCGTTGGGATGCCCTGCTGCGCCAGCGCTGCGGTGACGACGACGAGGCCCGGGCCCGGCTGCTGGCCACCTGGGCCGCGCAGGGCGTAGCCCTGCCGATGCGCGCCGCACCCGCGGCCGACGCGGCGCTGGAACGCCCCGCCGACGTCGAGGCCACCGCGACCAGCGAGCCCCTCGCTCCCCCCGCTGCGCAGATCGAACGCCGCGCCGCCGAGTCCGGCGAGCGCCGCCGCAACGAGCCCGAGCGCCGGGCCGGCAGCAAGGACCGCCGCGGCGACGACGCGCGCTTCCTGCGCGTCTCGGCCGACAAGCTCGACCGCCTGATCGACCTGATCGGCGAGCTGGTGATCGCCGGCTCGGGCGCCCAGCTGGTGGCCCAGCGCGAGGCCTCGCCCGCCTTCCTGGAAGCCGCCCAGCGCATCCACGACCTGGTGCAGGAGGCGCGCGACGGTGCGCTCAGCCTGCGCATGGTGCCCATCGGCGAGACCTTCGCGCGCTTCCAGCGCGTGGTGCGCGACGTCAGCAAGGGCCTGGGCAAGGACGTCGAGCTGGAGATCACCGGCGGCGACACCGAGCTGGACAAGTCGATGGTGGAAGCCATCGCCGACCCGCTGATGCACCTGGTGCGCAACAGCCTGGACCACGGCATCGAATCGGCCGAGGACCGCCAGCTCACCGGCAAGTCACCGCGCGGGCGGTTGGCGCTCAACGCGTACCACGAGAGCGGGCTGATCGTCATCGAGGTCAGCGACGATGGCCGCGGCCTGCCGCGCGAGCGCATCCTGGCCAAGGCCATCGAGCGCGGCCTGGTGAGCGCCGACCAGCCGATGACCGACGCCGAGGTGAACCAGCTGATCTTTGCGCCGGGCTTCTCGACCGCCGAGAAGGTCACCGACCTGTCCGGCCGTGGCGTCGGCATGGACGTGGTCAAGCGCAACATCGACTCGCTGCGCGGCCAGATCCACATCGCCAGCACGCCCGGCGCAGGCACCACGATGCAGATCCGCCTGCCGCTGACGCTGGCGATCATCGACGGCTTCCTCACCACCGTGGGCGAGGTGCACTACGTGGTGCCGCTCGAAGGCGTGGTGGAGTGCATCGAGACGCCGCCGGCCTGCAAGTCCGACGACGGGCGGCTGTCGGGCTGCTTCGACCTGCGCGGCGAGGTGCTGCCCTACGTCGACCTGCGCCGCGCCTTCCGCCAGGACGGCGAGCGCCCCGCGCGCCAGAGCATGCTGCTGGTGCGCACCCCCACCGGCAAGGTCGGGCTGCTGGTCGACCGCCTGCTGGGCGAGCACCAGACCGTGCTCAAGCCGCTGGGGCGCGTCTTCCAGCACCTGCCCGGCATCGCCGGCTCCACGGTGCTGGGCAGCGGCGAGGTGGCGCTCGTGCTGGACCTGCCCAGTCTGGTCGGCCACGCCGCCATCAGCCACGCCGCGCTGCGCCGCCAGGGCCATGCCGGCCTGCGCCTCGCCACCGCCTGAGACCCACACCCCACCGCCTGAACACTAGGGACCTCCACCGTGCGCACCAATCTCCCGGTCACCCAGAAGGAATACCCGCTGCCCGCGGGCAGCTGCATCGTTTCGCGCACCGACCCCAAGGGGCGCATCACCTGGGTGAACCAGGACTTCATCGTGGCGGCCGGGTTCACCGAACGCGAGCTGATCGGCCAGCCACACAACCTCGTGCGCCATCCGGACATGCCGGAAGAGGCCTTTGCCGACCTGTGGAAGACCCTGCAGGCTGGCAAGCCCTGGTCCGGCATGGTGAAGAACCGCCGCAAGGATGGCGACCACTACTGGGTGCTCGCCAACGTGACGCCGCTGGAGGAGAACGACCGGCTGGTGGGCTACCTGTCGGTGCGCACCGTGCCCACGCGCGCCCAGATCGACGCGGCAGAGGACGCCTACAAGCGCCTGCGCACCGGCCAGGCTCCGGGCTGGACCGTGCACGAGGGTGAGTTCGTACAGGTCGCCGCCATCCGCCGCAGCGAGCGCCTGGCATCGGCGCTGGGCACCACGTCGATCGGGCGCCAGCTCGCCATCGCCGCGGGGTTGGGTGGCGCGGCGGCAGCCGGCGGGGTCGGCATGGCCGCCCTGCAGGCCTGGTGGCTGGCACCGCTGCCGGTGGCCGCCGCGGTGGCTTCGGCCTGGGCGGTGCACCGCCTCGGCCAGCGCATGCGCCAGAGCCTGCAGGACATCCGCGAGCACCTCGACCGCTACGCGCAGGGACGCTTCGACGGCCTGGTGGGACGCCTGGACGGGCAGGACGAGCCTGTGGCCGCGCTGCACGCGATCCGGCGCCTGCAGACCCGTCTGGGCTTCGAGCTGGCAGATTCCAAGCGCCGTGCCATGGAGTCCGAGCGCATCAGCATGGCGCTGGACGTGGCCACGGCACGCATGCTGGTCACCGACGCCGAGGGCTTCGTCGTGTACGTCAATGCCTCGCTGCGCGAGTGGCTGGCCGAGCACCAGGACGCCCTGCGCGTTGATTGGCCCATGCTGGACATGACCCGACTCCAGGGTGCCCGCGTGCATGCCACGCTGGTCGACACGCAGGGGCAGGCCCTGCTGCCGCCGCTGGACCACCGCCAGCGCGTGACCCGCATCGCCGGCGGCCGCACGGTGGAGCTGACCATCACGCCGGTGCGCACCGGCGACGGGCCGATCACCGGTGCCGTGATCGAGTGGCTCGACCAGACCGAGGCCCTGGCGGCGATCGCTCGCACCGAGGCCGCCGCCTCGGAAGACCGCCGCCAGCGTGACGCGGCGCTGCGCGTCAACCGCGCGCTGGACGCCACGCCGATGCCGATCCGCATCGCCGACGCCAACGGCACCATCGTGTACGCCAACGAGGCGCTGATGGAGACGGTGCGGCGCGACGCCTCGGCCTTCCGCAGCGAGATCCCCGGCTTCGACCCCGAGCGGGTGCTGGGCGGCTCGATCGGCATGTTCTACCGCGACCCGGCCGCGGCGATCAAGCGCCTGCGCGGTCTGCAGTCGCGCGTGACCAGCCGCATGGTGCTGGGCGGACGGACCTACGACGTCACCACCACGCCCATCGTCAACACCGATGGCAGCCGGCTGGGCTCGATCGGCCAGTGGCAGGACCGCACCGAGCAGCTCGCCGCCGAGACCGAGCTGTCCAAGCTGGCCGAGGCCGCCACGCGCGGCGACTTCACCGCCCGCATGGATGTGCAGCGCCACGAGGGCTTCATCCGCCAGGTCGGCGAGATGCTCAACGGCCTGATCACCACGATGAACAGCACCTTGCTGGAAGTGCGCGGTGCCGCCAACCGCCTGAACCTGGCCGCCAGCGAGACCACCAGCACGGCCCACTCCCTGGCCCAGCAGGCCTCCGAGCAGGCGGCCACGGTCGAGCAGACCACCGCCTCGCTGCAGGAGATGTCCGAGTCGGTGCAGCGCAACGCCACCAACGCCACCGAGACCGGCCGCATGGCCACCGGCGCTGCACAGGAAGCCCAGGAAGGCGGCGAGGCCGTCTCCCAGACCGTCGAGGCCATGAAGTCGATTGCCACGCGCATCTCCATCATCGACGACATCGCCTACCAGACCAACCTGCTCGCGCTCAACGCCGCCATCGAGGCCGCC
>Ga0073899_10001345_pt1 | contig 22595 bp, 21 predicted proteins | sample KloWWTmetaKNB5Ph_FD_88975 | JGI IMG/M metagenome (GOLD analysis project Ga0073899, IMG submission 88975) | Active sludge microbial communities from Klosterneuburg, Austria, studying microevolution and ecology of nitrifiers - Klosterneuburg... | ecosystem: Engineered > WWTP > Aerobic digester >... | reverse complement strand
GCGCTCGTTTCGCTATACCTATTCAGGGGCTGCCGACAGGGTAGCCCCTGCGTTTTTCTTACCGTGTTGTCCTCTCTCTGGTCTGCAGGGCCATCAGGTTATCTGCCCCTGTTTTCCCAAGATAGAGATTTAGGAGTGTTGTTGCATGGTGTCGTTTGCCGAATTGTCTCTTACATCGTTTCTCGCTGATCGTTTACAACAGGCCGGGTTCACCGCGCCGACCCCCATTCAGAGCGCGGCCATTCCACTGGCGTTGGAGGGGCGTGATCTCTTGGCTTAGGCCAAGACCGGCAGCGGGAAAACGCTCGCCTTTCTGATTCCCTTGATCGAACGGGCCGTCAAAGAAGGCTGGAAGCCTGCCGGTCATGCCTCCGCATCGCATGGCGGATCTGCCAGATCGCCGCGGGCCCTTGTGCTCGCGCCGACCCGTGAGTTGGCCCTTCAAATTGAAATGGAACTGCGCAAGTATGCCCCGCCGTCCGTGACGTCGTTGGCGGTGTACGGCGGTGTACCCATTGAGCGGCACTATCGTGCGTTGCGCCAGCCGCCGTTGATCGTGATCGGCACGCCGGGGCGGTTGTTGGACGTGGCTGGAACGCGTCATTTGGACCTGCGCGGCGTGGAGTATGTCGTGATGGATGAAGCCGATCAAATGTTGGATCGCGGATTCCTGCGTGACATTCAGCGTATTCTGCAATTGCTCCCAGCGCAACGGCAGACCATGCTGTTCTCCGCGACCTTTTCGCCGGAGATTCTGACGCTCGCGGAATCGATGCTGAAGAATCCGGCTCGCACGGCGGTGGATCCCGGAGTGAATACGCCGACCACGATTACGCATGCGTATTACGTCGTGCCCAGCGAATCCTCTCGGGTGCAGTTGATTCACACGCTGCTCCAGTCTCCGGAGTCCGGCGACCAGTCGATGGTCTTCTGCGACCAGAAATACAAAGTGAAACGATTGGCTGCCCGTCTCGGCGGAGAGCCGGCCTCGGTCGGGGCCATCACTGGAAATCACTCACAGGCCCAGCGGGAACGGACCCTCACCGCGTTCCGATCGGGTCGGTTGCGCACCCTGGTGGCGACTGATGTCGCGGCTCGTGGATTGGATGTGCCGACGGTGTCCCAGGTCATTCACTACGAATTACCGGGGAACCCCACGTCGTATGTGCATCGCACGGGCCGAACGGGTCGGGCTGAACGATCCGGGGCCACGCTTTTGATTCTCTCTCCGCAAGAAGAGCATGAATATTTGGCCATGGTGCGCCGTTTGCGAATCCAAACGAAGCGCCTGACCTTGCCGGTATTGGCGGCACTGCCGCCTCCAGCGCACGAGCCGGAGTCAAACGGCCAATCCCGACATGATGGGCGGGGGCGTGATGCCCGACCGCGGCGTGCAGGAGAGCGTCAAAATTCCACGCCTCAGGATGCGCGAGGCGGGCCTGGTCGTCGAGGTTGGCGTGCTGATCGTCCCGCCGCGCCGCGCCGTGGCAATAGTTGAAGAATCGCATGGTCCGGCAGGGATTGCCGGACCGGCATGATTGAGGAGGACGTGTCGATGAAAGTTGGACGGAGTTTGTTGCTGGGCCTGCAGCTGGCCGCGGGTAGCCTGCTCTTGGGTGAAGGTGCGTACGCCCAAGTCGAGCTTCCGATTACCGATGGGGTCAAAGTGTCGTTGGAGTACATCCTGACGCTTCCCGACAAATCCGTGGCCGATTCGAATGTCGGTCAGGAACCGATTGTGTTCGTACAGGGGGCGCATGAAATTGTCCCCGGCCTCGAAAAGGCTCTCGATGGCATGAAGGCCGGACAGAAACGGCGCATCGAGGTGGCGGCGCAGGATGCCTACGGTCCCTACAACAATAAACTACGCCAGAGCGTGGATAAAGAGAAGCTTCCCAAGGACGTCAAGGTCGGGGACATTTTGCAGGCGTCGGATAACCGGCTGGTGAAGGTCTTGGAAGTGAACGACAAGAAGGTGCTGATCGACCTCAACCATCCATTGGCTGGAAAGATGCTCACCTTTGATGTCAATATCCTCAAGGTCGAAAAGGGCGATGCCACGGACGCTCCCGCAAGCAAGACCCCCTAAGCGCGCTCTCCTTACCTGATCGGCGTGGCAGCCGGCGTGAAGCCGGCTGTACCGCCGCCGTTCTACGCAGACATCATTGTCAGGAGTTCCATGAGGCCCATCGATTGCGCCGTTGTGCCGCAAGGGCCTGTCCCCATTCTTGACGCGCACTTCGTCTCCGTGTAGGTTCACAGCACGAAACTTTTTGGACTGAAACACGATCCAAAGCATAGAGGAGATCCATCGCAAATGGGAACCATCAAGCAACGACCGGTGGTGGCAATTCTAGTGGGGGGTGGGCCGGCGCCCGGTATCAATAGTGTCATCGGAGCCGCCACGATCAGGAGTATTCTCGGCGGCTGTGACGTGATCGGCATTCAGGATGGCTTCAAATGGATCATGGACGGCCAGACCAGTAAGGTGAAGCGCCTGTCGATCGAGGATGTCAGTCGGATTCACTTCAGCGGCGGCTCCTACCTCGGCACGGCGCGTGCCAACCCCACGAAGAAACTCGAGCATCTCGATGCCTGCCTGGCGAGTTTGAATACCCTCGGTGTGACCCGGCTGATTACGATCGGCGGTGACGACACCGCGTTCTCCGCGTTGAAGTTGGAACAGCGGGCCGCCGGCCTCTTGCAGGTCGTGCATGTGCCGAAGACCATCGACAACGATCTGGACCTGCCGCATGGAATTCCGACCTTCGGATTTCAGACGGCGCGCCACATCGGCGTGGAGCTTGTGAAGAGTTTGATGGTGGATGCGGAGACGACCTCACGCTGGTATTTCGTGGTGACGATGGGCCGCAAGGCCGGACATCTGGCGCTCGGTATCGGCAAGGCCGCCGGCGCCACGTTGACGGTCATTCCCGAGGAGTTTCAACAGAAGCCCCTTCGGCTGAAAACGCTGGTCGATATCCTGGCCGGCGCGTTTATCAAACGGCTCAATGCCGGACGATCGGACGGCGTGGCGGTCTTGGCGGAAGGGCTGGTGGAAATCATCGATCAGCAGGATCTCGACGGGCTGCAGGATGTGGAGCGTGACCAGCACGGACATGTGCGGTTGGCGGAGATCAACTTCGGTTCCATGCTGAAGCGGGCGGTCGAGAAGGAATTGCGTTCCTTCGGTATTAAGACCACCATCGTCGATAAGAACATCGGCTATGAGCTTCGCTGCGCCGATCCCATTTCGTTCGATATGGAATACACCCGGGATCTCGGTTATTGCGCGGCGCAGTTTCTCCTGGAGGGCGGGAATGCCGCCATGGTCTCGATTCAGAACGGCCGGTTCATACCGATTCCGTTCGGCGACATTCTGGATCCCGCGACCGGCCGCACCAGAGTGCGTATGGTGGATGTGGAGTCCGAGTCGTACGTCATCGCGCGGCGGTACATGATTCGGTTGGCTCCGGATGATTTTAATCACCCTCAGGATCTAGTTCGATTGGCGACTACGGCGGGTCTGGCCGTGGATGATTTCCGGAAACGGTTTGAATACCTGATGGGCAAGGATGTATGAGCGAGGGGCGAGGGCGTGGACCTTGCCTCATCTGCGCGTAGGGCGTCATGACGAGTGACACGACATCGGACACAGAAATTGCGCTCGCCTATGGGCAGCAGCGCGCGCGGGTCTCACCCTGGGGAGCGGCGTTGCGCCGATACTACCAGCTTGAAGGCGATGGGAGCGAAACTGACATTGTCTGGGGGTATGCAGGCGGGGCGCATAAGAAGGGCGGGCAGGGGGATGTGCTCATTCCCTTTCCAGGCCGTGTGGCGGAAGGACGCTACTCCTTTAACGGACAACCGCTGCAGCTCGAACGCAACGACAAGGAAGGTCCGAACGCGATCCATGGATTCGTCCGAGCCCTGCCGTGGAACACACAGCAGGTCGACACGAATAGCGTCTTGTTCGAGGTGTCGCTCGATGCTGCGACGTATGGCCCACGAGGGTATCCCTTTTCTCTTGTCATTCGTGTTGGATATCGTTTGGACGCGCAGGGATTGGCCTGCTCGTTCGCCGTTCACAATGTGGGGCCTGAAGCCGCGCCGGTTGGAGTCGGATTCCACCCCTATTTCGCGGTCGGGACTGCGTTGGTGGATGAGGTGGATGCTAAGATTCCCGCTTCCGGGTACCTCGAGTTTAATGAGCGACTGGCGCCGACGGGCAAGGTCCTCGATGTGAAGGGCACCGAGTGGGACTTTCGCCACCCTCGCCGGGTCGGCAATCGCCGTTTCAATCATTGCTATATCGGATTGGAACGTGATGCGAACGGAACGGCGACGGCCTCCTTGCAACATGAGGGGAGTGGCCGCAGAATCGACATTGTGATGGATCGTTCTTTTTCCGCGATCGTCGTCTACACCGGCGATGCGATCGTCGATGCGCCGCGCCGTGCGTTGGCGATTGAGCCGATGACGTGCGCGACCGATGCCTTCAACCATCCTGAGTGGGGCTTGAAGCGCCTTCTGCCGGATGAAACCGTGTCCGGCCGATATCTGGTCACCCATCGTTCCATCTAACTCTCCTGTTCGGCTGAGACCACCCGAGCCCATCCGCTGTGTGTGCGCTACGACGGCTTCGTCGATTCAACGATACGGAACCGCACTTCATCCACCTGGGTGTAGGCCGAGGTTTGCTCCCCTGCAAATAACCCGCATCGGTAGAGTCCCGTCGTCCAGCCGGTGGATGGACGTGACAGGACGAAGTAACCGGATTGGTCGTTGGTGGACATGATGAGCTGATCCTGTGCCACCGCTGGCTGCGCGCCGGTTAGTTCCGCGTGCTCTTTGAAACAGCGCGCCGAGAGCGGAATTTCATCGTACGAGGCCGTCACCAATCCGAACACCAGGTAAATGTCCGGCTGAGTAGCGGAAAAGCTGATCCCGGGGTCCAGAGGAATGAAGTCGTGGGCGCCGGTGGGCGAATCGTCCCGCATGACTTTCTTTGCCGGGATGACGAATCGGAACCAGGCAAAATCGGCGTCCCGTCCGACCAGGGAGGCCGCTGCATCCAACGTGTTCTGTGGTTTCAAATTCTCCATGGCCTTCGCGGCCAGCTCTGCTTCCGACGGAACGACCGGCGCCGCCGGCGTGGCCTGGGCGGCGTTCTCCATCTCGATTTCCTTGGCCAGTTCGGGGACATGCGGACGAATCTTCTCCAGCCAGCGCAGCAGTTTGTGTTTGTCCAGAATTCTGGTTCCTACTGGAAGTTCGACCTCCTTCGTCGACTGCTCGAATGCCACGGTCGTGTCGTAGAGGATCTTGAATTGAATGTATGCGTCTTCCCATTTCCCCAAATCTACCAGACATTGACCGAGTCGATAGACAGTGGCCGCATAGTCTTCATCAAGCGGATCGAGCCCTTCCATTTTGGGGATGATGCTGATGGCCTCCTTGCACCGGCCCAGGTTCATAAGAATCAGTCCAAGGTGCTGCTTAGCAAGGGGGTCCATCGGATTGAGGAGCAGGAGTTGCCGATACATCGGTTCGGCTTCCTGATAGCGCCCGGCCTCGAAGAGCGCGTAGGCGTCGTGGCGAATCATCGACCAGTCTTTGAGTTGTTTCGGGTTCGCGTCCGGGCTCATCATAGGTGCAAAGCGGCGGCCTCGCTCCGTCGATCCGTAAAACACGGTCAGCAGATTCTTGGCGGACAGCTCCAACGGGGAACCGGGGGAGACTTGTTGCAACACAGACTGCACCTCGCGGTCTGCGCCTTCGTAATCCAAAATGTCGAATCGCGCGCGGGCCATCGCCAACCGCCAGTTGAGCATGTCGGGTCTCAGCTCCACCGCCTGCTGATAGGACTTCAGGGACTCCTCCAGCCGGTCAAGTTTCCGAAGCTCACGGGCCAGTCGCAAATGGATCAACGGGTTCTGAGGGTCGATGGCGGCAATGCGCTGCAATTTAGTGACCGCTTCTTCCACCTGCCCGGACCGTACCAGCACGCTCCACTTCGCCCATCGCACGTCGAGAGCCTTGGGAATGCTCGCCAGGACGGTTTCATAGGATTCAAGGGCCGCTTCGGTGTGGCGTGAGGTGGCGAGCATATCGCCGCGGAGTTGGTGCAGGGCGAACGCGCGCGGGTTGTCATGAATGCCCTGGTCAAGAATACCGAGGGCCAAGTCGGTCGTCCCCTGCTCCCAGGCGGCTTTGGCGCGTTGGGCGACCTGGCTTTCCGAGTGCGGTGCTGGATCGTTCGCCATAGCCCTGGGTGCGTCTGTCAGCGTGACGGGCAGGAGCAGGAGCAGTCCGAGGATGCGAGAGGCCTGAAGGATGAATAGTTGTCGCGCATGTGCGTGAAACCATGTATGGATCGTCATGACATGAGTCTCTAGTGAAGGTGAACAGGTCCCTGTCATTCTCAGGCGAAACACCGGATCGATAGAGATACACTCGGCGCATCGGCCTGTATGCGGTTAGAGGCACCCCGAAGGAGAAGGATTCGCCGTGCTCAGCGGGCGCCTGCACCGTAAATGATCTTACTGTACGATGGCCCAGTTCTGCGAGGTGTCACCACCGGAGCCGGTTCAGGGCGGAGCACGAGGCATGTCCTGACAGGAGGTCCCCCGGTCGGCCGGTGAGGGTTGTCACTGATGCGATTGTCCGGATGGCCCGGAACTGAACCCGCCTACCGCACGTTGACGAAGCGGCCGTGAGCCATGGTTCGAAGCTGATCGATGTCTTCGTGGCGAGTGACCGAGAGCGGCACGGTGCCGGACAGTTCCTGAATCAGGAGATCGGTCGTCAGAGACGTTTTGTGGTGCAAGGCCCGGTAGAGTGCGGCCACCACCGCCTGTTCGATTTCCGATCCGCTGAATCCATCGCTGACACTGACGATCTTTGAAAGATCAAACTTCGTACAGTCCTGTTTGCGGAGCGCGAGATGGATCTTCCAGATGGCGGTCCGTTCGTGGTCGTCCGGCAAGTCCACAAAGAAGATTTCGTCGAACCGTCCTTTACGCAGCAGTTCAGGCGGAAGGGATGCGAGGTTGTTTGCCGTGGCGACGACGAACACCTCCTGCTTCTTTTCCTGCAGCCAGGTCAGAAACGCGCCGAAGAGCCGACGGCTCAATCCGGCGTCGGCGTCTCCGCTCCCGCCGCCTGACACCATGGCCTTTTCGATTTCGTCGATCCAGAGCACGATCGGCGAGAGGGACTCCGCCATCTCGATCGCCTTGCGGAAGTTTTTCTCCGACTCTCCGACGAATTTATCGAAGAGTCGCCCCGCATCGAGTTTGAGCAGCGGGAGTTGCCACTCGCGCGCGATTGCTTTTGCGGCGAGTGACTTGCCGCAGCCCGAGACCCCCACCAGCATAATGCCGCGCGGCGGCGTCAGGTTGAGCGCCTTGGCTTCCGCTGTAAATCCCACCTTCGCCCGCTCCAACCATGACTTCAGGTTGACGAACCCGCCCAGTTCAAATCGGTTATCTTCCAGGGGATAATATTCCAGCAAGCCGCCGTCTTTGATGGCCTGGACTTTCCGTTTCAGGATGGTCTGCACGTCATTGGCGGAAAGGGTGCCGTCTTCGACGATACATTGTGTGATGACCTGCCGGGCTTGATGCAGGGTCAATCCCTGCAGGGCGCGAAGGATGGCGTCGCGTTCCTGTGCCGAGGGGCCGGACTGTGCGGGTTTGGAATCGGTGAGCGAGCGAAGAATGCTCTGCACGACGGTCGTCGAGCCGGGACGACGAGGCGACGTTCTCTTGCCGAGTGACTGCAGCACACTGTGGAGCATCGACTGTAGTTCGTCCCGATCAGGCAGTTGCAAATCCAGCCGAACCGCGATCTGTTCGATGTCGGACGGGAGGACGATGGGATGACCGGTCAACAGACAGGTGGTACGGGAGCGGCCGAAGTGATGACTGACTTCACGCAACTGACGAGCCACGGCGGCGTCTTGCAAGTGCGGCGCAAGATCCTTGAGCCAAAAGATCGCTTCCACAGTCAAGCCGTTGAGGTGTTGAAGGACCGCCAGGGGAGTGGCGGTCATCTTGCTGATGGTTTGCCCCTCGTCCTGCCTGGTGAGGCCCCTGGTGATCGACCATTCGAACAGCGGCATGCGTTCCTGAGCCGCCACGGATTGAAGCAACGTCAGCACCCGTTCTTCTTCCACCGTCTCGATGATAATCAGGGGGTGGCTGGAGCGAATCAATGTGCGGAGGTCATGTACGCTCGTCGATAACGCCATAGGAATGAAATGCTAGCACGAGGGTTTCACCACACCAAGAAAAGGGGCGAATGTGACGAGGCTGGAGGCGCAACGCTAGCGCTGAGGACTGATGGTGGGAGACAATTCCGACAGTCACGACTCCTTCCGAACCGTCAGCGATCGGCCATTCGCCAGCGGCTCTTCTTCCGCCTAGGCGTCATTCTCCGTGAGGCAGCGACCGAGGCCCTGTTGTTCGGCGAGATGGTAGGCATAGTGGAGCGCCGCCAGGTTGGCAACCCGTTCTTCGGCTTCTTCGCGACTGTCTGAATAGATGATCTGCAGCCCGAATCTGGCCGTTAGGGAATCCAGAAAGTCCACGATGCCGTTTCGGTGATACTGGCCGAGCCGCCCTCCGCCGCGGTTGTATTGGATCGTGCCTTCGATCACCAGAAAGCGATGGGGAAAAGCGCGGAGCGGTTCGAGCTCGCGGAGAAAGCGCGGGCGGTTGTCGGATGGATTGGAGAAGATGGTGTCGAACTCCTCTACGCGACGGCGTTCCACGCAAAAAATATCCGGGGCTTCCGCAATCGCATAGTCACCGGCCGGCAGGGTTTGTTTGACTGTTCCAGCGATGCGCACCAGGCCCTTGAATTCGTAGGGCTGGTGTTCGCGGCTATCGACCAGGATATGGATCGCCGGTACCATGATTTTGGGATGGCTGAATCGGGTGACGTTCAGCATCGTTTGTGGACCCCGCAGTTCCTGACGGGATCGCGGAGCTGGTTGCGGTCGAGGCGCCGGCGAGGGGCGTGGAGGCGGTGTCGGTGAGGAAGGATGTTGCCTGCCGGCATCGTACCTGGCCCGGGCCGCGGGGTCGCTGAGTGTTTGATAGGCCTGATTGATTAGTTGGGTTCTGGCCTCGGCCTTCCGGTGCAGAGCCGGCGAATGAACGAAGCGATCGGGATGCCAGACCTGCATGTGCTCATGCCAGGCGCGTTTGATCTCCGCGTCCGACGCGCCGGGAGAGAGTTCAAGAATGGTGTAGTAGTTCGTGGTCCGTTCGTCCCGCATGCGGTGTCCTGATCGATATGACGAAGTGTAGCGGAGTGCGACGGCGAAGCGCTAGCCCGCATGATCGGAGTCGGCAAGGGGCGGTGGGTGAATCCTGCGCGTGTAATACGGGTTCGCCATTGTGGGAAAAGTGTCGGCGGTGTATCGTACGTCAGGATCAGGTAATTCCTGTTGTAAATTCCATCGGAGGCGATTCGCATGATTCTGGTCACCGGCGGTGCCGGCTATATTGGTTCGCATACCTGTGTGGAACTGTTGAATGCCGGCTGTGCGGTCACGGTCTTCGACAATTTTTCCAACAGCCATCCCGAAGCGTTGGTTCGTGTGGAGCGGATTACCGGAAAGTCTGTTCGCCTGATACGCGGCGATTGCCGTGATAAAGCCGCCCTGGTGGCAGCCCTGCGCGAGAGCCGGGCGACGGCGGTGATTCATTTTGCCGGTCTCAAGGCGGTGGGCGAATCGGTCCAGCAGCCATTGACCTATTACGACAACAATGTTGTCGGGTCACTGCGTCTCTTGGAGGCGATGCGGGAGTGCGGCGTGCAGCAGCTGGTGTTCAGTTCCTCTGCCACCGTCTATGGCGATCCGCAACGGCTTCCGCTCACGGAGGACCATCCGTTGTCGGCCACGAATCCCTACGGCAGGACGAAGTTGATGGTGGAGGAGATTCTGCGCGATGTCCAGCGTAGCGATGCCTCCTGGCGAATCTGCATTCTCCGCTATTTCAATCCGGTAGGCGCGCATGCCAGCGGCTTGATCGGTGAGGATCCTCAGGGGATGCCGAATAATCTCCTGCCGTTCGTGGCCCAGGTGGCGGTGGGTCGGCGGGAATACTTGAACGTGTGGGGCAATGATTATTCGACTCCGGACGGCACGGGAGTGCGGGATTATATTCATGTGGTGGATCTGGCACTGGGGCACCTCAAGGCGCTGGAAGCGCTTGATCGGCTGGAGCGTCCGGGCGAATGTTTGACGGTGAATCTCGGGACAGGGAATGGGTATAGCGTGCTGGAGATCGTGCGTGCGTTTGAAGCGGCGAGCGGCAAGCCGGTTCCCTACAAAGTCGCCCCCCGCAGACCCGGTGACGTGGCATCCTGTTATGCCGATCCAGAGCAAGCCCTAAAATCTTTAGGGTGGCGGGCGGCGCGCGGATTGGACGAGATGTGTGCCGATGCCTGGCGCTGGCAAAGTACGAATCCAAAAGGCTATGGGGGCTGACTCTATGGTCGTGTTTCGGGCTGCAGCATGGACAATCGGTGTCGGGGCAGTTGTGTGCGTGCTCTACTTCGTGCCGGTGGCGCATGCGAATCATCAAGGCCATGGAAGCCACGCCGACGGCGAGACTCATCCAAGGGTGGGAACGGGGTACTCGATTCCAGGTGCGTCCTTTCAGATATTCTTGGGGCAAGCCAACGATGTGGCAGAAGGGACCGGTCTGATTCAGGCAGACCGGAGCGCCGCCGTTGAAACGGTGCGGGAGGCGTTGGTTGTCCTCTTGCAGCACCGGTCCGACTATCCGCGTGTCGATGAAAGTCTCGCGAAAGAGGCGCTGGCCAAAGTCGTGATTGAGACGACTGTGGTGAATGACGAGGGGAAAGCATTTCCGTTTCTCGTCGTGCGCACCACACAGCCGGGACGCGTCATCCTGCTGATCAGCGCGGCCTCGCTGAAGGAGAAGGGGTATCTGCATCACCCGGAGACACTGGTTCCGGTGCTTGCGAGAGAATTTCAATGGGTGGCCAGCAAGGCGGACACCGCGCCGAAGCCCAAACTGGTGTCAGGTGAACGAGTGTTGAAATCGGCCGCGATCCGCACGGACCAGGACATTGCCGCCTTGCCTGGGGAGGAGCGGGTACGTATCCTCCAGCAGCTATTCGACACCTACCTGCGAACGGTCGATGAGCAGAAGAGCCTCGATGGTCAGCCCTTTTATGAAGTCGGCAGCACTGCGCCGGTCGCGCCGATTCATCAGGATTCGACGACCAAGCTGTATGAGATCCGGGTTCGTGAGGCCCTGCAGAAGATCGTCCGCGAGCCGTTCTTCTGGGACCGTACGCCGAAGGCAGTTAGAAGCCTGCTGAACGGGAAGGTGTGGACTGTCGCGTTCGTAAAAATCGATCAACGAGATTGGGCGACCCGAACCAGGGTGCTGCCGGAAGAGAAGGCCATTGTGGTTGGCGCGCACGACCAACGCATCCAGCCGGCGGCCATCTTGGTGAATACCTATCGAACGGCTGCGTCCGACGACCCGTTTTATTCGGATACGCAGGGGTTGCCTATGGGCGCACTTTCGGCGGACCAATTGGCGCGTGTGATTGCCTCGGAGATTCAGCACAATATTCAGGAAAAATCGATGACGGGTCACGTGGCGCAGGATGCGCTGACGGCTCCTAAATAAAGACGGAGCCAAGCAGCACAGGATTTCTATCGATGCATCGGTCGCCCGAGTGCCTCACTGTCTGCCGAATAAGAATCGGAAATGACTCTCTGAGGGCTTGCTGATGTTGGCAAGCAATTAATCGAGCAGGAGACCCAACTCGATGCGTTGACGACCTGAGTGCCTACGCAAAACAATTTTTATGTCTCATCGCAATTTGCTGAAATCTCAACAAAAGGTGCCCCATGGTTTACCTTTTGGGAGTTGGGCATCAGGTACAACACAACGGCCCACCCATGACACCGGAGAGGGAGCATGCGACTCGTGATTTCTGCACGTTTCTAAAGTCACGGGCTAAAGATTTGAACATTTCAATGTTGGCAGAAGAATTTAGTGAAGACGCGTTGCGCATAAGCAAGGCCCATGTCGCGATTGTTAAGGATGTCGCCCACAGCCTCGGGTTAAAACATCTTTTCTGCGACCCGACGCGTCAGGAGAGGGTCGAACGTGGTATCAACAATAATCTCGAAAGCCGTGAGCAGTATTGGCTATCTCGACTAGAACATCATTACGACAGCGAGACCATTTTACTTGTGTGTGGTGCTGACCACTTAGAAAGTTTCCGGGAAAAGTTGCAGGATAAAGGTGTTAAGGCGGAGATTCTTCCCGATCAGTTCGGTATCGGTTTACCACCGCTCATGATCACGGAAAAGTCCGGTGTATTTTTAGATTTTTAAGAGCATAGGTCGGAACCCACTCAGTCTTTCGGTGAGCTGTTTAATCGAGTCCGATGATTGTTCAATGCACAACTACTCCTCATTTACCCACAGCAGCGACGCAATAGCTGATGAAAACTAATCTATTGCCCTCTATAAACACAGGTCTGCAAAGCACCGACAAAGGCCAGTACCAATCCGACTATTGCAACGAGAAGACCAACTTTTGCCAATCGATCTGCCGATCTGCCAGCGGTATCAATTACCTCAGTGAGACGTTTGAAATGACGGCTGGTCAATTCCATGCGGAACTGTTCTGCAGGGGGAGAATCCACTTGATACCCTTCCAAAGCCTCCAATAGTTCCTCATCATTCTTCTGCTTGGCCATTTCCCGATATGTTCCCACGTAGTCCGTCTCCTATTATGCGCACTCTTGCCACTCGTCGCCCTTAGAGGACTCCAGGTCTTCAGGCGAAGCAATTTCCATGGTAGAAACAGAGTTTCGCATTAACTTATAACGGATCCCATACTTCACTACATCATAGGCGCGCGTCACTCTTTGATGGTCCGACCACGGCCCCTCTTGCTTATCTAGAATTTGGCACAATATCCGTATCTCTTTATCAAACCTTGCAAGAATGTTGGCGGCGCTGTCGCCACAGATAATGCCATTCAAAGATGTGAAATCAGTTTTGTTTTCCATGCATGAATATAAAACGCGCACTATTTTGCCGTTTCGTAGCGTTGCCTGCACGTGAAAGGGGTTGAAGGAATATATTTCTTCTTTGTTCGTGGGTAATTCAATCACAAATCGACCAGGATTTCCGAGCTTGAATGTTGCGTCGGAAAGACTTTCGCCAAGCTTTAGCTCTTTGAATTCAGTTATGACTTTCGGCAATCCGTGGTAGTGGCGGTATATGAAAAGTCCGCCGATTGAAATTAGCCCTAGCAGGATACCTACGACTAAAGTAACGAATGCTACTTTGCTTGCCCTTGTCCAATTCCATCTATCCATAGTTTGAGTGTAAAGATAGATTATTCCGCAGGAGAATAACCCCAAAAAAATTCCTGAACCTATGCTCATAGTGAACCGGCCAGAGTGTTGAAGGTAGGTATCAAGCACGAGCAAATCATGGTCTCAATTACTTTCTCGCCTTTAGAATCCACTCTCGCAGACCAAGGCTAGGCCAGCCGTGAGAATGTGTCAAGATTGAATGGACATCGGATATGTTGAGCGACACCGTAAGCTCCCCTTGAAATTGAGACCACCCCGACGACATGGTCCAGAGTGGACCGCGGAGGTGGCGAGATGACCGCAGGTGCAATCGAACCCATTGAACGCTGGACGACTTAACCGCGCGTGGCCCTGGTGGCCAGTATCCTGAAGGGCGAGACCTCCGTGGCGGAGGCGGCTCGGACGCATGGGCTGACGGTGGCGGAGGTGGACGAGTGGCGGGAGAAGTTTCTGCTGGGGGCTGAGAACGCCCTGCGGAGTCGCCCGCGAGACGAAGAGGCGTTGAAGGAGGAGCAGATCAAGAAGCTGAAACAGAAGATCGGGGATCTCGTCCTCGGAAACGATATCTTACGGGAGGCCTTGAAACCGTACCCTTGAGCCCGGAAGACATCCGACGCGTGAGGGCCGGCGTGTCGGGTGTCTCGGAACGGCGGAGCTGCCAGGTGCTCGGCGTGGGCCGGGCCTGCCTGCATCGACCGGCCGTTGCGAGAGGGCGGCGTCAGCGGACCGACCCGCCGTGGACGGAACGGCTCCGTCAGCTGATCCAACAGCATCCTACGTTCGGGTATCGGCGACTGTGGGTGCTGTTGCGACTATCGCCTGCAGCAGGAGTTCATCACGCCCTATACGCCGGAGCAGAATGGAATGATCGAACGGTTTTTTCGGAGCCTGAAAGAGGAGTGTGTCTAGCCACACACGTTCCAGACGTGTGTGGAGGCGCGGCGAATCATTCGGAACTGGGTCCAGTGGTACAACCACGAGCGGCCGCATCAGGCGCTGGGGTATCGGAGCCCGATCCAATATAGGGGACAACAATCAACGCAGGTGGCTTGATTTCAGGGGAGTACTACACTGAGTCATGGTGGCTGGGCTAACGGCCGGTCTGTTTGGGCTGTCCGGCTTTGGCTAATTGCATGTTCACGCTCACGACGCCCTCGTTGAGATTGCGATAGGGATAGGCGGAGGTGATGACAGGGAGGGCATCGGCTTGGTCCTGTGTGGTCACGAGGGTGAGCGCCGGTACATACCGGCCGGCGGCGACTTTGACACCGATCAATTTCGCGCCCGGTTCGACCACGACGTGATCGCCGAGTTCAGTGCGGAAGACCAGGGCTTGCATGCCGACAAAGGTATCGTCACCGATTCTGGCTGGTCCATGCACCTGCGATTGGTGGGCCAGCGAGACGCGCTTGCCGATATAGACCGAATAGGTCTTGCCCGCGACCTGCACTTCATTCTCCGGCAATTCATGGTCCCCCTCGAACGTTTCCAACCCATGAATGACGACCCCGTCCTGCACGTTACTGTGATCCCCGACAAAAATGTTCTGCCCTTCATCGGCCCGGACCGAAGCGCCGGGCGCGACGAAAATCAGCTCGCCGATGGTTACGGATCCGATCACCGCAGCCAGGGGATGAATGCGTGCCGACGTGGCAATCGTGGGCACCGTCACGTGAGGATTAAATGTGGTGGGCACGTTGGGGGACACCCAGCCGACCAGCGCGATGCCGATGAGGAGCATGTTCAGGCTCAGGCTGAGTGAGAGTGGCCATGATCGAGTCATCAACGATTCTCCACGGGACAACGGCACTCACCCTTGCTTGGTCGAGGCGGTGTTTGTTCCCTGCATGACGATGTAATGAATCCCCGCATGTAACGCTTTGCGCCATTCAGTTTCTAAGCTCGGCGTACAGTCGCCGTCGTATTCCTTGACGGTGGCAATTAAGCTGTTGACCCAGTACTCATAGAGTTGCGGCGTGATATTCATATGGCGGGCATTATGGGTATCGGCAATACGATTCAGGCACAGGGTACCGACTGGTTTGCCCTCCAAATGCATCAGCATCATGGCGATCCCTTCACGCAGGAGCGCTTTTTGCTTCGTGAAATTGGTATGGGCGAACATCGGTCTGATGCTCGGATGGATTCCGAGAAACATCTCATAGAACCGGTCGAAGAATTCCGGTTGCAGGCAGCATCGTCCATAACTTGCCATCACCTGCTCGATCGGCATGAAACCTCCCTGGGACCGGGCTCACAGCTCATCCTTTTGAAGGTACCCCTTGTCTCCATGTCGGCGGATGGCGCCTTAAACTTGAGGTACGCTTCGGGTCCCTTCATCCCGGCACTCGGGAGTGGACCGGACCGGCCTGGAACACGTAGAATGCGCCTCCGCGGTGCTCACCCCCTCCACCGGTGAGGGGGGTGGGAACCGACAGGGCTGAAACAACAGTGGGCTGACTAGGAAGGGATCGTCATGAGTGTGAAATGTGGAATCGTCGGGCTGCCGAATGTGGGCAAGTCCACCCTGTTCAATGCGCTGACCAAGTCTGGGATCGCTGCGGAGAACTATCCGTTCTGCACGATCGAGCCGAATATCGGCATTGTGGAGGTGCCGGATGCGCGGATGCAGGCGCTGTCGGACATCGTGAAGCCGCAACGGATGCAGTATGCGACGACTGAATTCGTGGACATCGCCGGGTTGGTGGCCGGAGCCTCGAAAGGGGAGGGCCTGGGCAACCAGTTTTTGGCCAATATCCGAGAGACCGACGGGATTGTGAATGTCGTACGTTGTTTTGAAGATGATAACGTGGTCCATGTGGCGGGTAAGGTCGATCCGATTTCCGACATCGCGACCATCGTGACGGAACTCGCGCTGGCCGACCTCACGACAGTGGAGAAGGCTCAGGAGCGGAACGTGAAGCTGATCCGCTCGGGGGACAAAGATGCCGCCAAGCTGGGGGAATTGCTGGTGCAGGTGGCGGCCTGTTTGAACGAGGGGAAACCGGCCCGCACGTTGACGCTCGATCCGGCGCAGCGCGCCTTGTTGAGGCCGTTGTGCCTGCTGACGATGAAGCCTGTGATGTATGTGGCCAATGTGGCTGAAAAAGGGTTTGCCAATAATCCGCTGCTGACGCGAGTGGAAGAATATGCTGCGCATGAAGGGGCGCCGGTCGTGGCCATCTGCGCCGCACTGGAGTCCGAGATCGCGGTCCTCTCTGATGAGGAAAAGCGAGAGTTCCTAACCGACATCGGGATGACCGAACCGGGGCTGAATCGACTGATCCGCGCAGCCTACCAGCTGCTGGGCTTGCAGACGTATTTCACTGCCGGGGTGAAGGAAGTCCGTGCATGGACGATTCATATCGGCGATACCGCGCCGCAGGCCGCCGGCGTCATTCACGGTGATTTTGAGAAGGGGTTCATTCGCGCGGAAGTGATCGGGTATCACGACTTTATCGCCTGTAAGGGGGAAGCGGGAGCGAAGGAAAAAGGGAAAATGCGACTGGAAGGGAAGGAGTACGTGGTGCAGGACGGCGACGTGATGCACTTCCGTTTTAACGTTTAGATGGGTGCGCGAAACATGGGTGGCGCCGGAACCTCCGGCTTAATTGGAGAGATGCGATGAACGAACAAGATACAGAACGGGCGGTCGCGATATTGAATCGGATTATGGAACTGGAGTTGGCCGGCGTGGTGCGGTACACCCACTATGCCTTGATGATCTATGGGTACAATCGGATTCCGATCGTGTCCTGGCTGAAGGGTAATGCGGATGAAAGTTTGGCCCATGCCCACAAAGCCGGCGAGTTGGTGACTCTATTGGGCGGGCACCCCTCGTTGAAGATCGGCACCTTGCTCGAAACCGAGAAGCATGATGTGGGGGATATTCTGCGCGAGAGCCTGGAGCATGAGAAGGCCGCTGCCGCCTCGTATTACGAATTGCTGAAGCTTGCGGAAAGTAAGTCTGTGTTGTTGGAAGAGTATGCACGCGAGATGATCGTCGGGGAAGAGTTGCATCTCGATGAGGTCAATAAAATGCTGCGCAAATCCGGCGATGTGCAGGCATTTCGTTCCTAACGGTTCAAGCTGCCTGACGGAGGCTTGGTCCGGAACTCCAGGCCAAGCCTCCGTTAGGATTCCATGTGCCGGTTACTGTCGCGCGCTGAAGTCGCCCTCCCACCGTCACCCGCTGCTGTCTCCTCATGTTTAACGTGATTCTGTACCAGCCGGAAATTCCTCCGAACACGGGCAACATTATCCGACTCTGCGCCAACACGGGTGCGTCGTTGCATCTGGTCAAACCGTTGGGTTTTACGCTGGAAGACAAGCAGTTGCTACGAGCCGGACTGGATTATCATGAGTTCGCGTCGATCACCGTGTACGAGAGTTGGGCGGAGTGTCTGGAACGGATGAAGGATTGCCGGCTGTTTGCCGTGTCGACAAAGGGCAGGCAACGGTACGATCTGGTGCGTTACACCGAAGGCGATGCGTTGGTGTTTGGCCCGGAAAGCCGTGGATTGCCGGCGGAGATTCTCGGGAGCGTACCTGACCAGCAACGGATCCGCGTACCGATGGTGCCGGGAAGCCGCAGCCTCAATCTGTCCAACTCGGTCGCGGTGGTGCTCTACGAAGCCTGGCGACAGGCGGGGTTTGAAAAGGGGATCTGATCGCTGATCATTTCTTGGCCTGCGCCGTGAAGTCCGACGGAGCAGAATGTGTTACCTGCCGTTCAGTGGAGCCGTCAAATCTCCAGCACCAGCCCTATTTCGACTACCTGATCCGCCGGCAGGTGGAAATAGGAGCTGGCTCGCTGCGTATTGCGTGACAGGAAGACAAATATTTTCTCTCGCCAGATCGCCATCCCCGGTTTCGGTGTCGCCAAAAAGGTTAGTCTGCTCAGGAAGAACGTTGTCTCATCGACAGGAATCGAATGGCCGTGGGCTGCGAGGTGGGCGAGGACACGTGGAATGTCCGGCGTTTCCATGAATCCGCATCTGGCGACGACTTGAAACAGGTTTTCTTGGATGGTGGTGACCTTCAATGGGCCGCCCGATGGAATATAGGGTACGGGCTCTGTGCGGACCGTGAGGATGTAGACCTGCTCGTGGAGAGATTTATTGTGCCTGACATTCTGTAACAACGCGGGCGGGGTGATGTCCGGATGTTGAGATAAAAATACGGCGCGGCCGGGGATTCTGTAGGGTGCCTGCGAAAGAACTTCCCGGACGAACTGAAGCAGGGGAGGAAACTGCTCGCGTAAGTGGTCCGCCACTATCGCGCGTCCTCTCGCCCAGGTACTCATGATCGTGAAGACCGCCGCGCCAAGCAGCAGCGGGAACCACCCGCCATGGGGAATCTTTTGGGCATTCGCGAGAAAGAAGGCGAGGTCGATGAGCAGGAAGCCTCCGACGGTCATGGCTGCCAGGAGCGGGCTCCAGTGCCAATGGGCCTGGACCACGCGATACATCAGGAGGGTCGTGATGATCATGGAACCCGAGACGGCGATGCCATACGCTGCGGCCAGATTACTAGACGATCCGAATGAAAGGATCAGGCCGACGGTACCGATGAACATGAGCCAATTCAACAGACCGAAGTAGATTTGGCCATGTTGCTCGGCGGACGTGTGGGTGATTCGCAACGGCGGCAGATAGCCCAATTGAACGGCTTGCAAGGTCAACGAGAAGGCCCCGGACAGCATGGCTTGTGATGCAATGACAGTCGCCATGGTCGCGAGCGCGATCAAGGGGTACAGCATCCAGTCGGGGGCCAGGAAGTAAAAGGGATTGGCCAGAGCCGCCGGGGTCCGCATGAGGAGCGCACCCTGGCCGAAGTACTGAAGTAGGAGGGCAGGCAGTGCCACCGCAAACCAGCCGAGTTGGATCGGCCGGCGTCCGAAGTGGCCCATGTCGGCATACAGCGCTTCGGCTCCCGTGAGGACCAGAAACACACTGCCCAGCACCAGGATACCGACTGCGGCATGCCGAATCAAAAATTGGATTGCATAGAGCGGACTGGCTGCACGCAGTATTTCAGGGGTTTGGATCAAGCTGTGGAGCCCGAGCAGAGCCATCGTGACGAACCAGAGCAGCATGATGGGACCGAAGATACTTCCGATCGTTCCGGAGCCGCGGCGTTGGATCATGAACAATAAGGCGACCAGCGCGACGGTCAGAGGCAGAATGTAGGGGGTGAACACATCGGTGGTCAGCGTGAGCCCTTCGACCGCGCTCAGGACCGAAATGGCCGGTGTAATTATGCCGTCGCTATAGAGAAAGGCCACGCCGATCAAGCCGAGGGTGACGACAACGTTGAGTCCTTTGCGGAGATCGACCGGGCGGGACTGTTGACTGAGCGCCATGAGCGCCAGCATGCCTCCCTCGCCCTCGTTGTCGGCTTTCATGACGAACAACAAATATTTCACGGTGACGACAAGCACGAGCGACCACACGATCATGGAGAGAATCCCCAACACGTTGTCGGGCGTGACCGGCAGGCCATGCGATTCGTGAAAACATTCGCGCAGGGCATACAGCGGGCTGGTTCCGATGTCGCCATAGACCACTCCCATGGCGGCCACGGTGAGGGAGACGGAAGAGGATTGCTTGTTGAGATGCTTCGGCATGGATGCGTGACAGGGGTTGGACCCGATTCGCGATGCTCCTGTGTTGCAACGGGCGGACTATACCATGTTCGATGAAGAGATGCCGGTCGGTTGTGCAGGACGTCGTACGGCGAAGCATCTGCTCCCATAGGGAGAGAGGTGCGGTTTCCGCATCCGGCCTGGAAGTTGTGCGAATCTTCTGCTAGATTCCGGGTCGACTCGTGAGAACGATCAGCGGCGTCGAGCCGGCCAAGTCCTTCACGTTCATTTGCCAAGAAAGCCTCTGCGACCGGGAGCGTTGCCTCCAGCCAGATTTCGCTTTCGGAAAGTCTACACGAACCTATGACCTCTCCAACGACGCCGACTATTTCCGCTTCAGCGCAGCAACGTATTGTCGATCTCATCGCCAAGGAACTTGGGGTAACCGCCCCACAGATCGCGGCCGCAGTGACGCTGCTGGATGGCGGGGCGACGGTACCCTTCATTGCGCGCTATCGTAAAGAGGCCACCAATAATCTGGACGACACGCACCTGCGCACGTTGGAAGAGCGGCTGCTGTATCTGCGTGAACTGGAAGAGCGACGGCAGACGATCCTGGCCTCGATCGAAGAGCAGGGCAAGTTGACGGACGAACTGCGTCGGGCGGTCGAGCAGGCCGCGACGAAACAAGCCGTGGAAGACATCTATCTTCCCTATAAACCCAAACGTCGCACCAAGGCGCAGATTGCGCGCGAAGCCGGCCTGGAGCCGTTGGCGAACGCGCTCCTTGCCGACCCGACGCTCGATCCGGAGCAGGAAGCCGTAGCGTATGTAAAGGTCGTGCCGGCAGCCGAAGGAGTCGAGGCTATCAATGTGCCTGACGTGAAAACCGCGCTCGAAGGCGCACGCGATATTCTGGTCGAGCGATTTGCTGAAACCGCCGACCTGCTTGCGGCCTTGCGCGCAAAATTGTGGAGCGAAGGCATCGTGACCTCCACGGTCATGCCCGGCAAGGAAACGGCGGAGGAAGAAAAGTTTCGCGATTATTACGCCTATTCGGAAACGATCCGGACGATTCCTTCGCATCGCGCCCTGGCGATGTTCCGCGGTCGTACGCTGGGCGTCCTGAAGCTCGACCTCGGTCTTGGCGAGAGCCTCGAAGCTGTGGTGCCGCATCCCTGCGCGGCGATGATTGCCGCCCATTTCGGCATCGAACAGCGCGGCCGTCGCGCCGACAAATGGCTCACCGATGTTTGCTACTGGGCCTGGCGGGTGAAGGTGCATCTGCATCTGAGCACGGAGTTGCTGTTGCAGGTACGTGAGGCGGCGGAAGCGGAGGCAATCAAGATTTTCGGGCGCAATCTTCATGAACTACTGCTGGCGGCCCCCGCCGGTCCGAAGGCCGTGCTCGGTCTCGATCCTGGTCTCCGCACCGGCTGTAAAGTGGCGGTCGTGGATGCGACTGGAAAATTGCTGGAGACCGCGACGATCTATCCGCATCAACCCCGCAATGATTGGCAGGGGTCGTTGTCAACCATCACACAATTGGTGTTGCGGCACGGTGTCGCCCTCATCTCGATCGGCAACGGCACGGCCAGCCGTGAGAGCGATAAATTTGCCGTGGAAGTCGTCAAGCTGGTGGCGGCGCAGAAGCCGGAACAGAAGCTGGCGAAGATCGTCGTGAGCGAAGCCGGCGCTTCCGTCTACTCGGCATCGGCTTTTGCCGCCGCGGAGTTTCCGGCGCTGGATGTGAGTCTGCGTGGCGCCGTGTCGATTGCCAGGCGGTTGCAGGACCCGTTGGCCGAGCTGGTCAAGATCGATCCAAAATCCATCGGAGTCGGCCAGTATCAGCACGATGTTAATCAGCGAGCCCTGGCGAGATCGCTCGACGCCACGGTCGAAGACTGCGTGAACGCAGTGGGCGTAGACGTGAACACGGCATCGGCGCCGCTGCTGGCGCGAGTATCGGGACTCAATCGCGTGTTGGCTCAAAACATCGTGGAGTACCGCGACGCGCACGGGCGATTTCAGAATCGGCATACGATCCTCAAGGTGCCTCGTTTGGGCGAGAAGACCTTCGAGCAGGCGGCGGGGTTCCTGCGGATTAACGATGGCGACAATCCATTGGATCGTTCCGCCGTCCATCCGGAGGCCTATCCGGTCGTCGAGCGCATGTTGGCGCGGCTCAAGAAAGACCTTGCCGACGTCATGGGCAAGCCGGCTGTGCTGAAGGACCTCTCACCGGCGGAATTCACGGATGAGACATTCGGTCTGCCGACGGTGCGCGATATCCTGACGGAGTTGGAAAAACCCGGCCGTGATCCGCGTCCTGAATTCAAAACGGCGACCTTCAGGGACGGAGTCGAATCGCTTGCCGATCTCCAGTCCGGGATGGTGCTCGAAGGGGTGGTAACCAATGTCGCGGCGTTCGGCGCATTCGTCGATATCGGCGTGCATCAGGACGGCCTCGTGCATGTGTCGGCGTTGGCGAACAAGTTCGTCAAAGATCCGCATGACGTCGTGAAACCGGGGCAGATCGTGAAGGTGAAGGTGCTGGCCGTTGATGTGCAACGGCAGCGGATTTCGCTCACGATGCGCATGGAAGATGCTGCAG
>Ga0073899_10001344_pt1 | contig 22604 bp, 22 predicted proteins | sample KloWWTmetaKNB5Ph_FD_88975 | JGI IMG/M metagenome (GOLD analysis project Ga0073899, IMG submission 88975) | Active sludge microbial communities from Klosterneuburg, Austria, studying microevolution and ecology of nitrifiers - Klosterneuburg... | ecosystem: Engineered > WWTP > Aerobic digester >... | reverse complement strand
GGCAACAAGGCGGATCCGGCGACGGCCAGTCTGCTCGATGCGCTGAATTCGCTCTACCGGGTGATTGCTTCGCGCAATCAGGCGCTGCTTGATCTAAATCGCACCCTGGAGCAGCGCGTCGAGGAACGTACCGAGGCTTTGCAGGCGGCCAATGCGCAACTGGTGCTTGAGCAGGCCGAACTGAAAGTGGCTTTGGAAACGGTCAAGTCGACTCAAATGCGTCTTTTTGAGTCGGAGCGCAAGCGTTCGCTCGAAACCAAGCGAAATATGGAGTTGTTTCTGGCGCAAATTGTCGATGGCGATCCGGTACCGACCCTGGTGATCAATGCCGAACACAAGGTGATGCACTGGAACAAGGCCTGTGCCTTGATTACCGGTGTTTCAGCCGAAGAGATGATCGGGACAAAGCGCCACTGGTCGGCGTTCTATGCCGACGAGCGGCCGATTATGGCCGACCTTATTATCAGTGCCGACTTGGAGAACCTTGAAACGCTCTATAAAGGCATGTTCCGCCGTTCCTCTGTGATTCCGGATGCCTTCGAGGCCGAGAGTTTTTTTCCGGGATTCGGCAAAAACGGCCGTTGGTTGTTCTTTACTGCGGCACCCTTGCGCGATTCGGCGGGCCGGGTTATCGGTGCCATCGAAACTTTGCAGGATGTAACCGAGCGCAAGAAGGCCGAGGAGAGGTTACGTTTGTATCAGGCCGATCTGGAAAAGCTCGTTGCCGAGCGCACGATGCAGCTTTCGGCGACCAAGGACCAACTTGTGCAGTCCGAAAAACTGGCTTCCATCGGTCAGTTGGCAGCTGGTGTGGCGCACGAAATCAATAACCCGATTGGCTTTGTTTTTTCCAATATGGGTACGCTGGAAGGCTACCTGGCTAGCCTGTTCACCATCCTCGATGCTTATGAGTCGGCGGAATCCAGCTTCAATGACCCGGCAATGCTGGCCGGCATGAAGGCGTTGCGGCAGAAGGTCGACCTCGCTTTCCTGAAGGAAGATATTCCGCTGTTGATGGGGGAGTCGAAAGAAGGTATTTCGCGGGTCAAGAGGATCGTTCAGGACCTTAAGGACTTTTCGCGGGTCGACAGTACGCAGGACTGGCAGTGGGTCAATCTGCATCAGGGGATCGATTCGACGGCCAATATCGTTGCCAATGAAATCCGCTACAAGGCCGATGTGGTCAAGGAATACGGCCAGTTGCCCGAAGTCGAATGCCTGCCTTCGCAGCTCAATCAGGTTTTCATGAACCTGCTGGTCAATTCGGCGCATGCCATGGGCGAGGAGCGCGGGCGAATCACGATTCGTTCGGGCCTTGAAGGTGAAAAGGTTTGGCTGGAGTTTTCCGATACCGGTTCGGGTATCCCGGAAGATATTCGCCAGAAAATTTTCGATCCCTTCTTTACGACCAAAGCGGTCGGTAAAGGCACCGGGCTGGGGTTGTCACTGTCCTACGGAATCATCCAGAAACACAACGGGCGGATTGAGGTGCGCAGCGAAGTCGGCAAGGGCAGCACCTTTCGCATCACGCTGCCAGTCAAGCACGTCGGGTCGGCGGGCAAGGCTGGTTAGCGTTCGGCTCAATCCAGCGCCCACAGTTGATGCGCGTCGAGCCGCAGGCGGTAGCCCAGCTCAAGCGCTTCCAGCTGGAGCAGACGGGCCGTGAGCTGAGCTTCGTTGGCCAGGCGGCGGGCGGTTAGCAGGTCGTTCAGGCTGCCTTCGCCGAGTTGATAGGCGCGGGCTGTCATCTCGGCGGCGCGGTTCAATTGCTCGGCCGCTTTGCGGCTGGCTTGCCAGGTGGGGAAGGCAGCGTTGGCGGATTGGTAGAGCGTGGCGGCTTCGGCTTCGATTTTTTGCCGGGTGGCAGCTTCGCGATAATTGGCGGCGCTGGCCCGAGCAAGCGAGGCATCCGAGGTGGCACGGCGGCCGTCGCCGGGTAGCGGGATGCTGATGTAGGCGCCGACGACGTTTTCTTCACCGCCGCGCTCGCGCGAAACATGCATGCCAATTGTCGGGTCGGGCAGACGGTCGCGGCTGCTCCGGCCAGCCGTGGCCTGGGCGAGTTGCGATTCGCCGCGAGCAATACCCAGTTCATGGCTTTCTTGCAGGATTTTTTCGAGCCATTTCGCTGCGCTGCCGCTAATCGGCAAAGGCTCGGCGATGCTGCCCGGTGCGTTGAGTGGCAGGCCGGGGAAGCGGCGCCGTAAGTCTTCGGCGGCGGTACGCAGGCGGATCTGGGCCTGGGTGCGCTGGGCTTCGGCCTGAGCGAGTGCTGCTTCGCTCTGGATGGCTTCCAGTTTCGCTGCATCACCCAGTTGCTGGCGGCGTTGCACGGCTTTGTTTTGCTTTTCCAGAAGTGCAACTTGCGCGGTCCACTGCGCTGCAGCGGCATTTTCCTTGAGCCAGACGAACCAGGATTTCAGCAGGCCGCGACTCGATTCGTGCAGCGCATCGCCATGTGCCGTTTCGGCCAGTGCGACGCCGGCGGCACCGAGTTCGGCATCGGCCGAGGCCTTGCCGGGCAGGCGCCAGGGGCGTTCAAGCGCAGCGTTCCATTCGTTGAAGCGTTCATCCTGAGCACTCGTCGGATAGGTTTTACGTTGTTGCCCGCCAAGCCGGACGTTCCATTCGTAATGTCCGGCTTCGAGGCGGCGGCGATTGGCTTCCTCGACAGTTATCTGGCTGGAGGCGGCATTGACCAACGGATTGGCGTGCAGGACGCGGGCGACAACTTCATCCGGCGGCAGATTCGGGTTGGGTTCGGCGGCCAGCGCCGCGCTGCCAACGCCAGCAAGAAAAATGGCAATCAGCGTTTTCATAGTCGCCCCATTTCGATGACCGGCACCAGCCAGAAAACGATGTTGGCTTTCGGTAGTTCGGCCTTGATCAGGGCCAGTGTGGCGCGCATGTTTCCTTCCGGGCCAAGCAGGCGGATCTGCGTGCGTGGCGAATGGCCGCTGACCAGTTCGCTCGGTGCTACAAGCGGAACGACCGAGCCGTGGCCTTCGGCCTGGGTGGCAGTGAAGCCGCGCACGAGGTCTGGCCGCGAGAGCAGCAGGTCTTTGACATGCTCGGCAATATCGTTGGGCAGGGTTAGCGAAAGCAGAACATCAGCCATGGCGGTCCTCGGTAAATGTCGCCGTGCGTTTGACCCCAAAGCGGCGGAACAGGATGGGGAGCAGGACGAGCGTCAGTGCAGTTGAAGTCAGCAAGCCGCCGATGACGACGATGGCCAGTGGACGCTGTACTTCGGAACCGGGGCCACTGGCGAAGAGCATCGGCACCAGGCCGAAGGCAGCGATGTTGGCGGTCATCAGCACTGGCCGCAGGCGGCGTTTGGCGCCTTCGACGACGACTTCGGCAACCGCCATGCCGCGGGCCAGCAGTTGATTGAAGTAGGTGACCATCACCACGCCATTGAGCACGGCGATGCCGAGCAGGGCGATGAAACCGACCGAGGCCGGGACCGAGAGGTATTCGCCGGCTAGCAATAGCCCGAAGACGCCACCGATCATCGCGAACGGGATGTTGGAAAGAACGAGCAGGGCTTGCCGCACCGAGCCGAAGGTGGAAAAGAGCAGGAAGAAAATCAGCAGCAAGGCGACCGGGACGACGATCATCAGGCGGGCCGCGGCCCTTTGCTGGTTCTCGAACTGGCCGCCCCAGGCGATGCGGTAGCCGGCCGGCAGCTTGATGTCGCGGGCCACTGCTGCCTTGGCGTCTTCGACAAAACCGACCAGATCGCGGTCGCGAACATTGGACTGGATGACGACGTAACGCTGGGCATTCTCGCGGTCGACCTTCACCGGGCCGCCAATTCGCTCCAGCCTGGCGACGCTGGCCAGCGGCACACTGTTGCCGTTCGGCAGCGTCAGGCGCAAGGCTGCGAAATCGGCCGGGGAGGTACGCAGGCTTTCCGGGCCGCGCAGGACCAGCGGAATGCGCCGGCCTTGCTCGATCACGGTGCCGACGGTGCGCCCTTCAAGCAGGGATTTCAGGTCGTTCTGGATATCGTCGACATTGAGGCCGAAACGACCGGCGGCCAGACGGTCGACCGCAACCTTCAGGTATTGCACGCCATCATTCTTCAGCGTGAAGGTATCCTCGGCACCCGGCACTTGCTTGAGGCTGGTGAGGACTTCTTCGGCCAGCCGGTTCAAGGTTGGCAGGTCGGTGCCATAAATTTTGATTGCCAGATCGCCGCGCACGCCGGTCAGCATTTCGGAAACCCGCATGTCGATCGGCTGGGTGAAGGCGTAGCCGATGCCGGGGAAATCGACCATCACCGCCCGCAGTTGATCGGCCAGCCAGGCCGGGTCGGGCTTGCGCCAGGTGTCGCGCGGTTGCAGCACCATGAAAGTGTCGGTCTGGTTGAGACCCATCGGGTCGAGGCCGAGTTCGTCCGAGCCGGCACGGGCAACGATGGCCTTGATCTCCGGCACCTTGGCGAGAATCGCCTGCTGGACGCGGCTGTCGATGGCGATGGTTTGTTCCAGCCCAATCGACGGCAGTTTTTCCAGTTGCAGGATCAGGTCGCCTTCATCCATCGTCGGCATGAAGCTCTTGCCGAGCAGCAGGAAGGCGCCGGCTGCAGCGAGCAGCGTGATCAGGGCGCCGATGATGAAACGGCGGCTGTGGGCGAGGGCGGCGTTCAGCACGCGGTCGTAGAGCGCCGCCAGTTTTCTGACCAGCCACGGTTCGTGATGCACGCCGCGCTTGATCAGATAGGAGGCGAGCACCGGGACCACGGTCAGCGAGAGCAGCAGCGAGGCGGACAACGCAAAAATGATGGTCAGCGCGACCGGGCCGAACATCTTGCCCTCCAGCCCTTGCAAGGTGAGCAGCGGCAGGAAGACGATAACGATGATGACGATGCCTGATGTGACCGGCGCCGCCACTTCGCGGGCGGCGCGGAAAATCAAGTGCAGTGTCGGCAGATTGTCCGGCGCTTCGGCGAGCTGGCTTTCGACGTTCTCGACAACGACCACCGCCGCATCGACCAGCATGCCGATGGCGATGGCCAGACCGCCCAGACTCATCAGATTGGCCGAGAGACCGGCCATGCGCATCAGGATGAAAGTGGCGAGCGCCGAGAGCGGCAGCATCAACGCGACCACCAGCGCCGAACGCAGGTTGCCGAGGAAGGCGAGGAGCAGCAGGACAACCAGTACGATGGCTTCGAGCAGTGCTTTCGCGACGGTGCCGACCGCCCGTTCGACCAGATTGCTGCGGTCGTAGAAGGCTTCGATCGTGATGCCTTGGGACAGGGTGGGGGCGATCTCGGCCAGCCGCGCCTTGACGCCGGCGACGACGGACTGTGCATTGGCGCCGCGCAGGCCCAGCACCAGACCTTGCACCGCTTCACCCTGACCGTTCTTGGTCACTGCGCCGTAGCGGGTCAGGCCGCCGAGGCGGACTTCGGCGATATCGGCAATCCGCACCACATTGCCATCATGGGCCTGCAAAACAATGGCTTTTACGTCGTCGACCGTAGCAATGGCCCCTTCAGCCCGCACCAACAAGGCTTCTTCGCCATCAGTCAGGCGGCCGGCGCCATCGTTGCGGTTGTTGGTTTCCAGCACAGCCTGCAAATCCTTCAGCGTCAGACCGCGAGCGGCCAGACTTTGCGGATTTGGCACGACTTCAAAGGTTCGTACCTCGCCGCCCAGGCTATTCACATCCGCGACGCCGGGAATTGTGCGCAGTTGCGGCCGGATCACCCAGTCGAGCACGGCGCGTTTTTCGGCCAGCGGCAAATCGCCCTCGATGGTAAACATGAACATTTCGCCAAGCGGCGTGGTGATCGGCGCCATGCCGCCAGTCACGCCGTGGGGCAGGTTGCCCATGGCCGTGGTCAGGCGTTCGCCGACCTGCTGGCGCGCCCAGTAAATATCGGTGCCATCCTCGAAATCGATGGTGATGTCGGTTAAGGCATATTTTGACGTTGACCGCAGCAAACGCTGGTGCGGAATGCCGAGCAGTTCCTGTTCAACCGGCACGGTGAGGCGGGTTTCGACTTCCTCCGGCGTCATGCCTGGCGCTTTCAGGATGATCTTGACCTGGGTTGTCGAAACATCGGGAAAGGCATCGATCGGCAAACCGAGGAAAGCCTGCACCCCAGCGGCGATCAGCATGACGGTCAGCACCAGAACCAGCAGGCGCTGGGTCAGCGAGAAACGGATCAGGGCGGCGAGCATTATTCTTTTCCGACGCCAGTCAGCATGGCCTTGAGGCCGGAGAGGCCTTTAACCGCCACCCGTTCGCCCGCCTTCACGCCATCAATCACCACACTGTCGCCGCCCTGGCTGATGACGCGTACCGGCCGCACCTCAAAGCGAAGCTCCTGGTCTGTGCTCCTGGTCTGCACGAAGGCGAGCGGTTTGCCCTCATTGCGGATCAATACCGACGCCGGCAGACGCTGGCCTCGATCCTGAGCAATGCCATCGGCAATTTCGACTTCGATGACCTGTCCCGGGCGCAAGCTGTCGGCGCCCTTGCTCACCAGGGCACGCAGCAAAACGGTCTGGCTGGTGGCATCAACGGCGCGGCCGATGCCGATCAGTTTGCCGCCGATCTTGCTATGGGCAATCCTGACCGCCATGCCTTCCTTGAGCGTTTCGGCGAAATCGACCGGTGCCTGAATTTCCAGCCAGAGCGGCGAGAGTTTGGCGATGCGGTAGATCAGCGTTGCCGCTTCGACGCGCTGACCGAGTTGCACACCCTGTTCCAGGACTACGCCATCGATTGCTGCGGTCAACGCTAAAAAACCGCCTAATTTGCCTGGCGCCACCCCCGCCAGCGCCAGTGCCTGCCGACGTTCGCTGGCCATGGCACTCGCCTGGCTGGCCGCAGCCCGGCTGCCTTGCAGGCGGGATTCGGCGATCAGGCCTTCGCTGAAAAGCTGCTCATCACGTTTGAGATTTTGTTGCAGCAAGGCCGCCTGGCTACCTGACTGCAAGGCATCGCGCTGCAACTCCAGCGCCTGCGGGCTGGCCAGATGGGCGACGACCTGGCCTTTTTTGACCGATGAGCCGGGCGCCACGGCCAGCATTTCAACTATCCCGGCAACCGGCGCGGCAACTACCCGCATCTGTTCATTGGGCACCAGCACACGCGCCGGCAGGGTGCCGGGTCGTGTTGCGCCAGCCTCACCGACCAGCATCGTTTCAATGCCGAGTGCCTTGGCTTGCGCGGTTTGAAGAACAATAGGTTCCGCCGCGCCGGCCAGGCCGGAAAAGACAAACGGAACAATCACGGAGAGGCGCTGGAAAATGGTCATGGCTTGGCTCACAAAACGTCAGATACCAAGTCTAGTGATACTCGCTTAAGCCTTCCTTAAGAGCGGCTTGATCGTCACTGCTTTCATGATGATGGCATTCAAAAAAGAATCCCTGCTCAGCGTAGTCGCTGCGTGGGGATCGGGCTGACCATCGCATTAATTTCGTGCACGCTGAACAGGGGGCTCGCCGTTACACATCGTTACAGAAGGATTGTCATCGCAAACATCTACCGGATCGTTATGTGGGCATAGCAACTTAAAACCTATGGAAGACATCATGATCCGCAACCCGAACACCGAATCCACGTTATTCATTCAGTCGCTCAAAGTGGCTGGCGTCGCGATCAGCAACGAGCGCGAAGTGATTGAGCGCCTCGAAGAAGCGCGCGAATGGCATTACGCATTCACCACGCTAGTGAAACAAGGGCAGCGGATCGGCATCAGCTTCCTCGCCAACCCTGGCATGCAATCGGCTGAGTTGCAGCGCTTATTTGCTCAGTACAGGTTTGCGGACCATGCCGAAGCCGCTTTCGAAGCAAGTCTGCTCCACTAATCTGAGCCACCTAACCCAAAAAAATTACCTTGCCGGGAACCGGAGGGGGGCGCCCAAGGGCCTTGGTTTGCATCAGGCTGGTCGCGTAAACTCTAGGCGCTCGCCCAATCCGAGGCAAGCCTTCTACGGCGGGAATGTCGGGTTTCAAGCTAAATTCCGGATGCCAGGTAAAAATTTCAAAGTTGTGACAACGAAAATCAGTTTGATGCGTTAAGTAATATTATCAGTGGGTTATAGGTATGTTTGTGCGTAAGCTTCTAATCGTTGTTATGACTTCCCTTGCGGCCATGGGCGTGCATGCCTGGGAGCCGACGACAGCGGATGTCCAGACCGAAAACGTGACGGCGCAAGAGCCCTACGCCGAAGCTCTGGTTACCATCGCACCGGTGCCCATGCCGGCCGCGGTCATTGAACTAGCCCGCTATTCGCCCAAAGGCGCAGGGCATGGGCAGGCCAAAAAAGTCAAAGCGGCAAAGGTAGCACGGGCGAAGTCGATGCTCTCCCGGTCGGCCCGCGAGCAAATTGCGTTAGCCAGCACGAGTGCCAAACCTGATGATCGGGTGCGGGTCAATGCATCGGATAACGAGGACGCAGACACCGGTATCGATCAACTGGATCTGCACCGTTCCTTTAGCCAGCCCAAAGTCGCCAAGGCGCCAGATCAAGTGGATGATGACGATGAAGGCGTCATCGATCTCCCCTATCACGTCAAGCTTCGGCTGTTGATGGCGCGGACGAAGGCGGTGGATGCCTTCATCCTTAGCCAGGTGGGTAAGGCGTCGGGTCCGGCGGATGAGGAACTATCCGATACCGTGAAGGTCCGGTTGTTGTTGGCAAGAGTCCGGGCGGTGAAGGCGCACAGCGAAAAATACGGGGCAGCTTAAAAACGCTTGGGGATTACCTGAGTTGATGGCTTCGATGCTGAATCAAGGCTACCTTGGTGTCCATTGGCGACATATGGCCAGTTGCAAGGATTTTCCGTCAGGCAGCAGATCGGTCAACGCACCCGCTGGAGCGGGAGGTTGGAGTTAGTCGGATAGCTTCCGCCATACGCTGGCAAGCCAAGGCTGTTGCGCAAAAGGAAGCCCGGCTGGACGGTAGTAGTGCTCCAGTTCCAGGAATGCTGCCGACTCGAGAAACGCGCGCCATGATTGGAGCTCGTGATAGACCCCGTACCGCCCGCGATTCCAGCCCTCTTCGTTATTCCCGCGAGGGTTCGAGGTAAATAGAACACCATCGGGTTGGAGCGCTGCATGCAACTCGCTCAGCACCCGTGGAAGTTCTTGGCGTGGCACATGGAAGAGCGAGGCATTGGCGAAGATGCCGGCGAAGTGGCCGGCGGGAAGTTTCAGGGCAAGGAAATCTTGCTCCCACACTTCGCAGCCGCTGTGCTCGCGGGCCATGGCGGCCAGCTGCGGGGAGCCATCGAGACCGACAGGCTCGTGCCCTAATGCGCGAAAGGCCACCAGATCACGCCCGGGGCCGCATCCAAGATCGAGTATGCGCCATGGTGGTGCCCTGCGGATGTGCCGCAGCAGCGCCTCAATGTTCTGCTTCACATCGTGGTCGCGCGTGCCTTCCCAGAACTCGGCGGCGCGTACGTTGTAGTATTCGAGCGTATTCGTGGTAATGAGCCCCAAGTCCTCAAGCAGCGGTGTCATTGCTTTCCTTCGATTCCCTGGTGAGATCTAAAACGGTTGTCAGACGGATCGCCTGAGTCCGTAGATGAATTAATATCCGTGCCCTCATTTTGCCTACGGAATCATTTGCCCGGAAGGAAATTGCCAAAGTCGGATCCTTTTACATTGGCACTCGGATGCCATTTTGGGAAGGGGCGACCATCTCATTACAAAAACTCCAGCACCCTTGGCGCGAACGAGCATCGTTGGCTACAGTTCCTTCATAACCTCCTGTGATTGATGGAGTTCATGAAGACCTTGCTGATTGTTTATCACTCGATGACTGGCGGAGCGCTACAGATGGCCCAGGCAGCTGAAGCCGGTGCCGCTACCGAGAGTTCAATTAAGGTAAGGCTTCTTCATGCGCCAGAAGTGGAAGCCGATGATGTGCTGGCTGCGGACGGATATTTTTTCGTCACCCCAGAATACCTCGCAGCAATATCAGGGCTGATGAAAGACTTCTTTGATCGGACCTATTACCAAGTTCTGGAGAAGATCAACGGAAGACCCTATGCAGCATTGATCTGTGCAGGTAGCGACGGTCAAAATGCTGCTCGCCAAATCGAGCGCATCGCTACGGGGTGGCGATTGAAGCCGATTGCCTCACCCACAATTATTTGCACCCATGCCCAAAGCACGGCCGAAATTCTTACCCAAAAACATATTGGTATGCCTGAACGTGATTTGTGCAAAGAGCTTGGTGCCACAATGGCCGCAGGGCTTGAAATGGGCATCTTTTGATATTTTGATAACTGGAATTGCTCTTGCCAAGGCAGTTACAAAGCATGAAGCCCATGTGTTTTAACATGGGCTTCGTCAATCTTCGACCTTGGCACTCATGGCCTCGGAGTTCGGCTATTTGCCGTTTGGGTGCTACTCAGCCTTCTCAAGAAACTGCGGTGGACTATCAACCATAGAACCTCCAGTTACCGAATAAAAACACCGCTCTGACCGAACCTGCAACTAGCCAGAACTTGATTTAAGAGTACTCTTTTGCGATGGAAAGTCCAGCTTATTTATCGGTATTTTCAACGACTCCCATTGCCAAAGCATCTGCGCATTTCCTCAGCAAAATGGGGTTTCCGGAAATGGTTGTGGGTTTTAGTTTGTATGGAACAGCAGGTTGCAAACTTGGTTGCAGGCATGCATTGGTATCTGCAATATTCCGTTTGGTCTTCACCATGCCTTGCGGCAACTGCTGGTGTAGAGCACGAACTGCGCCACCAAATCCAATATGTGACCTGAGTGGCGTATGCTCTTGGCAGCCATTTGGCTGTTGTTGCATTCGCAGCGACAAAACCTGAGTGAAAGGACAGCCTCATGAGCAATGCTGCAAAAACTAATGAGCTCTTCGATCTGCTGCGTGCCGCCTGCGCCCGCCAGTTCCGCTTTAATCCACGACGGATCACGGCAAGCATTCGCTATGTCGGCAAGGAAGGTCACGGCAAGGATCTGGTTCATGTTTTCCGCGATGCCGGCACGCATTCGCAGATCGTCCTCCAAGGCACTTTCGCCACCTTGCGCATCACGCATGGCGACAAGCCGCACTGGAGCGAGGCCGAGCAGGCGCATTACCGGGAAAGTGACGCCGAAATGGATGCCAAGATTGCAGCCAGGCAGGCCGAGGTCGAGTTCACCCGCAGCAGCCCGCTTTACCTGGCATATCGTGCAGAACTCCTGTCGCACTACAAGGACAGTCCGACCTACATCGTGGGCGGGCCAAGTCCACGTGCAGCGGCCAAGGCGTTGATCGATACGCTAGCGGTGGCCAACGATGCACTGCTGGCTGCCTTTGCCGAACACATGAAATCGAATGACCCCGAACATCTGGCGAATCAGCTACTGGCACCTTGCCACTTCGACCTTGAGGCAATTCGGGATACGGCAAGCGGTAACGCTGATTTGCCGGCTCAATGAATATTGACGAAATGGCCGAACATTTAACGCGGGTTGGCTACATCGTTTTAGACGACCCGCGGCAAAAAGCATTATCCGACTTATTTTTTACGCGCTGCCAGGATGATGACTCCTTCAGGTTCAAGGCTGCGCAAATTGGCCGAGGCTCAGCCAAAAAACACCTGAGCCCGCTTCGCGGCTATCTGATCAGCTGGCTCGACGACACCAACAGCACCGATCACCTCACCTGGCCTGGATGGAAGCGCTGCGCTTTGGCCTGAACTCCGCACTCTTTCTCGGCTTGTTTGATTTTGAATGCCACTACGCCATCTATGGTGCCGGCACTGGCTACGCCAAGCACTCTGACGTCTTGCAAGTGGCCAGAAACAGGATCCTTTTAACGGTTTTTTACCTGAATGAGGATTGGTAAACCGGGAATGGCGGGGAGTTGCGCTTGTTTGAGCCAAGTGGTGAAACGGCCATCGCGACGGTTAGCCCGAACTTCGCCACCATGATGATCTTTCTCAGCGAATCGTTTCCACACGACGTCTTCATGGCACACAACAAACGGCGCAGCATTGCCGGGTGGTTTCGCGTCAGGGACGGCTGATTATTCGCCATCCGAACCAGCTCTGGCTCAGGCCTGCCACTATTACTACGGCGGGGAACGATCGCCGGAGCCGACGATCCTAATCAACGAGAAGGGCTGTTGATAAAGGAGACAGCGATGCTGGGTGCACAGTCGAACAGCGGTTTGCGCGGCGACTATTCCAGGGCGCGGGCCGATTTCACGGTGGATCAGGACATGGCCGGCTACAGCGCGACCGACCGCGCGGTATGGGGCAAGTTAATGGCGCGCCAGAGCATGATGGTCCGCTCGCATGCCTGCGCCGAATTCATCCAGGGCGTCGACGCCTTGGGCGGCAGTGCCGGGATTCCCGAGCTTTCGCGCATCAGTGACTTCATCGCGCGGCGGACGGGCTGGCGCTTGGTCGGCGTTCCGGGCTTCATTCCCGACGATGCCTTCTTCGCGCATCTCGCCGCGCGGCGTTTCCCGGTCAGCGTCTGGTTGCGGCGGCCGGAGGAAATGGATTACCTGGTCGAGCCTGACCTCTTCCACGATTTCTTCGGCCATGTGCCACTGCTGCTCCATCCGGTGTTCGCCGATTACCTCGCGGCCTACGGCGCCAAGGGGCTCGAAGCCATGCAGGCACATACCCTGCCGCGCCTCGCACGGCTCTACTGGTATATGGTCGAGTTCGGCCTGATCGATACGCCAGGCGGGCTCAAGGCTTACGGTGCCGGCATGCTCTCGTCGAATACCGAGACGCATTATTCACTGGAGAGTCCGCTTCCCCATCGCGTCTGGTTCGACTTAAAGCGGGTGATGCGGACGCGCTACATGATCGACGCCTTCCAGAAAACTTATTTCGTGCTGCCGGATTTCGAGGCGCTGTTCAACGCCATGGCGCAGGACTTTCGCCCGCTCTATGAAAGCCTGCAGTCACTGCCTGACATCGAAGCCGATACCCTTATCGCGGGTGATCGCGTCTATTCTGCGCCGGCGCCCGCCGGCGCGTCGGGCTGTAGTTCGGGCCGGCTGCGCGCGAAAGCCTCGAGATCAGCGCAGGCCGCGTCGATTCCGCACAGCCGCGGATAGGCATCGAGGGCGAAAGCGTAGCGCCGGGCGTTGTAGAGTTGCGGAACGATGCACAGGTCAGCCAGGCCGACCGTCTCCCCCAAAGCATACGGCCCGCGTTCATCAACCAGGCATTCGCAGGCGTCGAGTCCGAGTTTCAGCCAGTGGTGATACCACGCCCGGCGCGCCGCTTGATCGGTGCCGAGTTCGTTTTCCAGATAGTGCATGACGCGCAGATTGTTGAGCGGATGGAGGTCGGCGCTGATTGCCTGCGCGATCTGTCGGGCACGCGCGCGCGCGCTGGCGCCGGGCGGCAGCAGGGGAGGCTGCGGGTAACGTTCGTCGAGGTATTCGACGATGGCCAGCGACTGGCCGATCACCGTCTCGCCGTCGATCAGCGTGGGAACCATCTGCTGCGGATTGAGCGCAGCGTAGGCCGGGCTGTGCTGGGCACTGACCGGCGGGCGCAGATCCACGCCCAGCGTTTCGTAGGACAGTTCCTTGAAGTTCAGGGCGATACGCACGCGATACGACGCCGACGAGCGCCAGTAGCTGTAGAGCTTCATCGCGGCGACTCGACGGTTTGCTCGATGGCGCCGAAGATTGAGGCGCCGTCGGCACCGAGCATCTCGATGCGCACCCGGTCGCCACAGCGCAGGTAGGGCGTCTGTGCGGTGGCCCCGGCGAGCAGCTGCCGCATGCGGCGTTCGGCGATGCATGACGAACCGAGCGCCGGGTCGCGATTGGCGACGGTGCCCGATCCGATGATGCTGCCGGCGCCGAGGGGGCGGGTGCGCGCGGCGTGGGCGATCAGCTCGGGAAAGCCGAAGGTCATGTCGGTGCCGGCGTCCGGCCAGCCGAACAGCTCACCATTCAGGCGGCTGTGTAGCGGCCGGTGCAGCCGGGCGCCATCCCAGTCATCCCCCAGTTCGTCAGGCGTCACGGCAACCGGCGAGAAGGCGGTCGGCGGCTTCGACTGGAAGAAGCCGAAGCCCTTGGCCAGTTCGGCCGGGATCAGGTTGCGCAGCGACACGTCATTGACCAGCATCAGGAGCACGATATGGCTTCCTGCCCGGGCGGGTGCGATGCCCATCGCGACATCGTCGGTGACTACCGCGATTTCGGCTTCGAAATCTATGCCCCAGGCTTCGTCGACCGCAGCGATCGGATCGCACGGACCGAGCAGGGTATCCGAGCCGCCCTGGTAGAGCAGTGGCTCATGCCAGAAGCTCTCGGGCATTTCGGCACCGCGCGCCTTGCGCACCAGTTCGACGTGGCTGACGTAGGCCGAACCGTCGGCCCACTGGAAGGCGCGCGGCAAAGGCGCGGCGCATAGGCCGGGGTCGAAGGGGCGCTCGCCGGGCAACGGGCCGCGCTCAAGCGCAGCGGCAAGTTCCCGCAACTGCGGCGCGCAAAGGCGCCACTCGTCGAGCGCCCGCTGCAGGGTCGGCGCCACGGCGCCGGCCGCGACGCAGCGCCGCAGGTCGCGCGACACCACGTGCAACTGCCCATCGCGTCCACCTTTGAGGGAGGCCAGTTTCATTTTGCCGCCACCTTCCAGCTATCCACATAGTGCGGCCACTCGACCGGCAATACGGCCGGGGCGACGTCGAGCGGGTCGCGCGCATCGATCATCACCGCGTATTCGTCGGTACCCGCCGTCTTCGGCGTGAAGGCGTTCTGCAGGGCCTTCGGGTGCGGGCCGTGGGTGAAGCCGCTGGGGTGGAAGGTGAGCATGCCCGGGGCGATGTTGTCGCGGCTGAAGAAGTTGCCGGCGTGATAGAAAATCACCTCGTCGTAGTCGTCGTTGCTGTGGAAAAAAGGTACCTTGAGCGCCCGCGGGTCACTTTCGAACGGACGCGGCACGAAGCTGCAGACAACGAAGCGTTCGGCGACGAAAGTGGCATGAGCCGAAGGCGGCAGGTGGTAGCGCGGGCTCATCAGCGGGCGGATGTCGTCGATGTTGAGGCGTACAGGCGCCAAGTCGCCGTGCCAGCCGACCGCGTCGAGCGGGTTGTAGGGAAAACTGGCGACCGAGACAGCGCCGGCGCGCTTGATCTCGACGCGCCAGGGTTCTTCGCTCTGCTGGGCGCGGAAAGTGTCGTCGAGCGCCGGCACGTCGAGCATGGCCGGATCGAAAATCGCGTGCGCGCCGACGATGCCCTTGTCCGGCAGGCTGTAGGCGCCTGCGCTGGCCTCGATCAGCAGGAAGGCGCTGGGCGCCGCCGGTTCGAGCCGCCACATGGTGCCGCGCGGCAGCAGCAGGTAGTCGCCGCTGCGATAGCCCAGGTGGCCATAGTCACAATACAACTCGCCGCTGCCGGCATGCACGAATAGAAGATCGTCGCCGTCGGCGTTGCGGGCCAGCGCCGGCATCGCGCCATCGAGCCGCCAGAAGCGGATTTTCACCTGCGCGTTGGCGAGCACCGGCAGCGCGTTCCACGGGCTGGTGCCGGCAGCCTCAAGGCCGGCGAGGTTGAAGGCGCGGGGGCGCAAGGGGCCTTCGAAACTGCTCCAGCCGGTCGGTGGGTGGGTATGGTGCATGTGTGTGGCGGGGCCGAAAAACCCCTCGCGGCCGATCTCGCGCTCGTAGGTGCATGGCGGCAGGTCGGCGTGGGCCTGGCGCGACGCGCTGCCGGCGCTGTGCGGGAAGGAAATCCAGTGGCGCTTCATGGCTGCTTTTCCTGATTTTTCTGCAGTACACCGCGCCGGATCTGGTCGAGTTCAATCGACTCGAACAGGGCGCGGAAGTTGCCTTCGCCGAAACCTTCGTTGCCCTTGCGCTGAATGATTTCGAAGAAGATCGGGCCGATTGCTTCGCGCGTGAATATCTGCAGCAGCAGCCCTTGGCCCTCGCTCGGCGCGCCGTCGAGCAGGATGCCGTCGGCGCGCAGCCGCGCAAGGTCTTCGCCATGCTCAGGCAGGCGCTCGACGAGCGCTTCGTAATAGGTGTCCGGTGTTTCCTGGAAGGCGATGCCGCGGGCGCGCAGCGCCTCGACGGTGGCGTAGATGTCATCGCTGCCGAGGGCGATGTGCTGAATGCCCTCACCGTGATAGCGGGCAATGAATTCCTCAATCTGCGATCTGTCGTCGCGGCTTTCGTTAAGCGGAATGCGGATCTTGCCGCAGGGGCTCGTCATGGCGCGACTGATCAGGCCGGTCAGCTTGCCCTCGATGTCGAAATAGCGGATTTCGCGGAAGTTGAAAACCTGTTCGTAGAATGCCGCCCATTGCTTCATGTGGCCGCGCTGCAGGTTGTGCGTCAGGTGGTCGAGGTAGCGCAGGCCGACGCCGCCACTCGCGTCGCCGCGCTGCGCCAGCGGTTCGAAATCGACATCGTAGATAGTCTGCGCGCCGTAGCGATCGACCAGATAGATGACCAGACCATCAATCCCCTGGATCGCGGGAATCTTCAGCTCCATCGCACCGACCGGCTGTTCGACCGGTGTGGCGCCGCGCCGCAATGCTTCCTGATAGGCGAGGGCGGCATCCCTGACGCGGAAGGCCATGGCGTTGGCCGAAGGCCCATGGCGGGCGGCGAAACTTTCCGCCTGTCCGCCCGGCTCGCGGTTCAGGATGAAATTGATGTCGCCCTGGCGGTAGTGGCTGACGTCCTTGTGCCGGTGGCGACCGGCCTCGACAAAGCCGAGCCTCCCGAAAAGTTCGGCGAGGCTGTCGGCGATCGGGCTGACGAATTCGACGAACTCGAAACCATCGGTTCCCAGCGGATTGTCGAACAGCTCGCTCATAAAACCTCCCACCTCCACGCCTCTGGCTTTTCTCTGATACCACTCCCTTATTGCATAGAGAGTTATGGCGCGGCCAAGTTCAATCGTGCGCTCCCGGCAGCGCTGTGCATCGTGCGGGGGGGTACCAGCGTCAGTTGACTGCTGGAGAGCAGACACTCATTCGACGGATACTGTATGAGCGGATTGGCCGAACTGCCGTCGGATAGCTGGTTTTTTGAACGGCTGGTATCAGATCAGGAAGCCGTCACCCAGTTCTGTTGGTCGTCGGACCGTTGCTCGGCCAAAGCGCTCGGCAATCTTCCCGGCTACGTCTGGCTGCTAACCGAACTTTCGTGACGAATGTACGAAGCGGTTGCTTGATTCGTTGCATGCGTTCGATGTAACAATCCCGTCTTCCTCTCGTTCAAAATACAGGGATTCCTATGCGTTCGACTATGCTGCTGCTCTGCCTTGTTGCAACTTCGTTGCTGTTCGGATGTGTCAGAGTTAACGATATTCATCTGTATGACGGATCGATGGGTCACACGATTACTTGCGATGGCAGGGAACTCAGTATCGAAACCTGTTTTGATAAGGCGACCGAGTTATGCGGTGCTAACGGTTTTGAAACAGTGACCCGCGAGGGGAGGTCAACCGGCCGTTCAATCGCTAAAGGAAGCACAGACCTAAACTCCGGGGCATTTGAGACACGGAACATTCTGATTCGTTGCAATGACCAAAGACCAATTCCGCAGTATGAGTAGCGCTCCTTCGCCAGCAGCCATATATTGGACGTATGGCCGCTCTGGTGGCCGCACCGGGCCAAATATTTGTTGATGGTTTTGCGGCAAACCGACTAGCATGAATTTGAAGCAAGCATTTCTGGAAGCTTGCTTCGTCGACATGAGACCGGTTACTCATTTTCCGATTACGACTGCAGTCATCGCTCTACGCATCCCATTTGTAGTGCTGATGATCGTGTTGGCCGGATGCGCCATGCCTGATCGCCTCCCCGATCACGCTCCCGAGAGTGCACCAAAGGTTTTTGTACAGGTTCCGGAGTGGACCTGGTTGCAGGTGGATAGTGACATCGGGGCTGCATCGCTGGCTGCCAGCGGCCAAGCCAGGGGCTTCGCCCGTGTGCAGATGGAGGCCTGGAAGAAACTCGTCGCCAGCAAGGCCGAGACCGATTTCACGCCCTGGTTCTCGAATTACTGGACCCAGCAGTGGCTGACTGCCCGGGCCGCCTGGTACAAGCTGAATCTGCCGGATGATGAGGAACTCGTGGTCACCCGGCTAGCGGCCTACCTGCAGACGCAATACCGTGAACGCGTGCTGGCGCCAGTTGCCAAAGAAATCGACCCCGCGGCGGTCAGGGCGCAAGCAACCGAATACTATATCCAGCGCTTGCGTGTGGCGCTCCAGCCGATCCCGCTGCTTCACGGCGTCCCGCCGGATCAGTTCGACAGACGGCTCAGGGAAATTCCCGCAATTGAGCTGGCGCCGCCGCCGGCCCACAACGCATCTCTCTATCAGATTGTCCATGCCGAACCACTCGACAGCTTGCCCGCCTATCTGGCCTTGCTCGCACAGGCCCGCAAGGCCGCTGGCGAGGCGGGCGCCGGGCTGTCGGAAACGGCGATATCGCCCGTGGCTCGGCGGGTCAGCGAAAAACTGCTGGAGCGGCTGGCGATCAGCGGCGGATCGAGCGCCATCTCGGCGCTGGTCGGCGGCGTCGCAGCCTCGGTGATTTCCCTGGGTGCCGCGAGTGTTGGCGTCATCCTGTACGAAAGTACCCGTGAGGCCACGGACTCGGTGCTTCGGGAGAGTCTGGCGGCAGGGACAGACGAGATCTGGCATAGCTTGATGGAAGATCCAGCCAGCAGTGTAATGGCGGGGATCGACTACCTGTCCGACCAGATCGAAAAATGCTGCCCGCGAACCTTTGCCCAACCCGTTGAACCGGCCATGCCGCCGGAGGAATTGCCGCTGCCTGAAGAGCCTGCATCGCAACCAGAAACGATCGATGGCGGCGCTTCGGAAGAAAATGTGGACGACGATGAATTGTCAGGCTTCCAGACAGTAGACTGAAGTTTTGCCAGCCGAGTCAATGCCAATGGAACCTTGTCCCTGGTGCACAGGTTTTGACCTGTACCGCACCTACCACGATACCGAATGGGGCGTGCCGCTCCGCGATGACCGCGCCCTGTTCGAGTTGCTGATCCTTGAGGGCGCCCAGGCCGGCTTGTCCTGGGCGACGGTGCTGAAGAAACGGGAGAATTACCGGCGCGCCTTCGACGGTTTCGATCCTCTACGGATTACCCGCTATGGTGATGAGAAGGTTGCGTCATTACTCGGCGATCCGGGAATCATCCGGAACCGTGCCAAGGTTGCGGCAACCATCCAGAACGCCCGGTCATTCCTGGCGCTTACGGCAGACGGGACATCGTTCAGCGATTTCCTCTGGCAATTCGTTCACGGCACTCCGCTCCAGAATCAATGGGCTTCGCTGGCCGAGGTGCCTGCCCGGACGGCGGCCTCCGATGCGCTGAGCAAGGCCTTGGGCCGAGCCGGATTCAAGTTCGTCGGTTCAACCATCTGCTATGCCTTCATGCAGGCCGCCGGCATGGTTAACGACCACCTGACGACGTGCCCGCGCCATGCCGAAGTTCGGGGCCTCGTTCGTTAATCTATTTTGTCATTCCCGTCGGCCAGCACACCATGACGCTTAACCCCGGTGCCGGGGTAGCCTCCGCCAATTCAAGCCGGGCGCCGTGCAGTTCGGCAATGCGGGCGACGATAGCCAACCCCAGGCCGCTGCCTGGCTGCTCATCCTGATTCAGGCGGTGAAAGCGGTGCAGTACTGCAAGCCGTTGATCGGGCGGAATGCCCGGACCGCTGTCGCTGACCTGAATTAGCGCGGTTTCATTGGTCTGCCTGATGCCAACGCGAACCTGACCGTGTTCCGGCGTGTAGCGAACGGCGTTATCGACCAAGTTGCGGATCAGAACACGCAGCCATTCGGCTTGGCCTAGGACGGTGCAGTGTTCGTCGGCGTGCAGTTCGAAGTCGATATTCCTGGCCATAATCTGCGGCCCGAGATCGGCACAAACGGATTCAGCCAGCCTCGCCAGATCAACAGTTTGCGGGGTGGGCAGGCCGAATTCCGGGTCGAGGCGGGCCAGTTGCAGCATTTGATCGACCAGATGCGAGGCCCTGCTCAGGCCGCTTTGCAGTTGGCCGAGCGAACGGTTGCGTTCGTTGTCGTCGCGGGCGCGCAGGGCGACTTGAAGCTGGGCTTGCAGCGCGGCGAGTGGCGTTCTCAGTTCGTGCGCGGCATCGGCAGTGAAGCGGTGTTCGGCTTCGAGGGCGGTATCGACGCGCTGAAAGAGACCATTCAGCGCCTCCAGCATGGTGCGGATTTCTTCCGGTGCAGTGGCCGGAATCACTGGTTGGAGCTGTTGCGGGGCGCGGCTGGCGATCTGCCGGGCGATGCCGTCCAGCGAGGCAAGACCGTGGCGGGTGGCGAGCCAGACCCAGAAGCCGATTAGCGGCAGGCCGAAGAGGGCGGGCAGGAGCAGCCGCCAGGCAATGTGACCGATCAGGTCGTCGCGGATATGGTGGTTTTCGCTGACCTGTACCTGCAGATTGCGTTCCTCATTCCACTGGCTGAAATAGCGCCAGTGTTCGCCATCGCCGCTCGCTTCGGAAAAACCGATTGCTGCGGTCAACGGCGTTTTCGGGGCATTATTCGAGCGCATCAGCAACTTGCCGTCGGCCCGCCAGATCTGAAAACGCAGGCGGCGCTGGTATTTATGGGCGACATCGCCGAGGTCTTCGATGTATTCCCCATCGTCGTGGCTGGCCAGCGCAAGCAGGGTTTGGGCGGCTTGGGCGAGCTGGGCGTCGAAGAGTTCATCGACTTCGTGATGCGCATCGATGTAGCTGAAAACCATGGTCACCAGCCAGGCGGCAGCCACGCCGCCGAGCAGCAACCCAAGCAGGCGGCGGCGCAGGGAGAACCAGGCGGTGGTCATTTGGCGATGGTGTAACCGACGCCGCGCAGGGTACGGATCAACTCGCTGCCCAGTTTTTTGCGCAGGTGGTGAATGTGCACTTCGAGGGCGTTGCTGTCCGGTTCGTCGCGCCAGCCGTAAATGGATTGTTCGAGCTGGGTACGGGTCAGCACGCGGCCGGCGTTTTCGAGCAGTTGCTGTAATAGCGAAAACTCACGGCTCGAAAGCTCGACGACCAGCCCGGCCTGCGTCAGCGTATGCGCCGCCGGGTCGAGGGCGAGGTCACCGTGGATCAGCAGCGGTTCGGCGCGGCCGGCACTGCGTCGGGTCAGAGCACGAATGCGGGCGGTCAGTTCGTCGAGATCGATCGGCTTGACGAGGTAATCGTCCGCCCCGGCATCGAGACCGGACACCTTCTCGCCGGTGGCATCACGCGCCGTCAGAATCAGGATCGGCATGTGCTGGCCACGGCTACGGGCGCGGCTCAAAACCTCCATGCCGGAAAGTCGCGGCAAACCGAGATCGAGCACGACGAAATCAAAGGTTTCCGATTGCAGCGCCTGGTCGGCGGAATTGCCGTCTTTTAGCCAGTCGACCGCAAAACCGGCCTGGCGCAGGCCGATGGTCAGGCCGTCGCCCAGTTGAGGATCGTCTTCGACAAGCAGGATGCGCATGGCCGGATTCTATCAGCTGGCTATCCACCAGCTGGCGGCGCCGACCCAGAGCAGCAGCAGGAAAGCGGCGAGCGGCCGGGCTGATGGAATGGCTTGTTCCGGCGTACCTTGTTTGTGGCCGGTCAGCATCGCCGGCACCAGATTTTCACCATGCAGCAGGCTGCCGGAAAAGACCCCGATCAGATGAATGAACACGACCGTCAGCATGGCTGAAGCCAGGCCTTCATGCAGTTCCTCGAACCAATGACCGCCGATGTCGTTGTAGATTGCCCAGCCGGAAAAGCCGGTCAGAATGGCGCTTCCAAGCAGCAGCACAATGGCCCAGCCACCGGCCGGATTGTGGCCAACGTGATGTGCCGGTTCCAGTTTGAGCAGGCTGTTGGCGTACTCCTTGACGGCCGTTGGGCCGCGAACGAAATCCACGAAGCGGGCATAGCGGCTGCCGATGAAGCCCCAAGGCAGCCGGAAGATGGCAACAGCGAGCACGACGCCGCCTGAAATGGCATGCACCAGACGGAAGGTTTCGCTCTCCGCTGTCAGCCAGGCCAGCACAAAACCGCCGACCATCAGCCAGTGGCCGATGCGCACCGGCAAGTCCCAGACTAGAATTTTTTGCATGATTTATCTCCGCAGCTCGGGAATGCTGATGTCGTGTTCGCTGAAATTTCCCTGGGCAGCGCCGCGATGGCAGGCTTCGCAATTGGCCGCCGATTTGATGCGCGGGTCTTTCCAGTATTTTGCTGAAATCTCCCGGTGTTTGCGGATGAAGCGGGCCGTCTGGGTGAGGCGCGGCGGCTCGCCAGCGCTACCCAGCTTGCCCGCGTCGCCAGCGTAGCGGGCAAGGAAAGCGCTGATTTCCTGCCCATTTTTGCCGTCGACCGCAGCATCGGTGCCGAAATGGTCGTTCAGGCTACTAATGGTGCGTCGCCAGTCGTTGGCCGAAAGCAGGGCAGGTGGAAAAGCCAGGTGGCAACTGCCGCACTCAGCCTTGTAACTGGCCGGCGTGCTGGTCGGGAGCGGCAGGCGGTCGGCAAAGGCGGGCAGGGTTATGGCAATAAGTAGCGTCAGGGCAATGCCTTTCATCTCAGCGTACCTCGCTCATGTAGGTGACAAAATCGGCCTTCTCGGCCGGCGTGCAGG
>Ga0073899_10001343_pt1 | contig 22633 bp, 18 predicted proteins | sample KloWWTmetaKNB5Ph_FD_88975 | JGI IMG/M metagenome (GOLD analysis project Ga0073899, IMG submission 88975) | Active sludge microbial communities from Klosterneuburg, Austria, studying microevolution and ecology of nitrifiers - Klosterneuburg... | ecosystem: Engineered > WWTP > Aerobic digester >... | reverse complement strand
GCCAGCAGCGGACGCGCCATCGACACCATGTCGGCATCGCCGTCCGCAAGAATCCGCTCGGCGACGTCGGGCGCGTTGATGCGATTGGTCGCGCACAACGGAATGCCGACCTGCCCCTTGAGCTTGCGCGTGACCCACGCAAACGCGGCACGCGGCACCGACGTCGCGATCGTGGGCACGCGGGCTTCGTGCCAGCCAATGCCGGTGTTGATGATGGTGGCGCCCGCGCGTTCGATCGCCTGCGCCAGTTGCACCACCTCGTTCCAGTCGCTGCCCTCGGGCACGAGATCCAGCATCGACAGCCGGTAGACCAGAATGAAGTCCTTGCCGACGGCCTGGCGCGTGCGCGAGACGATCTCGAGCGGCAACCGGATCCGGTTCTCGAAGCGGCCGCCCCAGCCGTCGCTGCGCCGGTTCGTGTGCGCCGCGATGAACTGGTTGATGAAGTACCCCTCGGATCCCATGATCTCGACGCCGTCGTACCCGGCTTCGCGAGCGAGCGATGCGCAGCGCACGAAGGCGCGGATCTGGCGCTCGATCCCGCGTTCGCTCAACGCCCGTGGAGTGAATGGCGAGATCGGCGATTTCAAGCGCGAAGGCGCGACCGCCAGCGGGTGATAGCCGTAGCGGCCCGTGTGCAGGATCTGCAGCGCGATGTGGCCGCCCTCGGCATGCACGGCAGCGGTGATCGGCCGGTGCCGTGCGGCGGCAGCGCGCGTCGTGAGACGACCGGAGAAGGGCGCGGCCCAGCCTTCGATGTTCGGAGCGAAACCGCCGGTTACGATCAGGCCGACACCGCCGCGCGCACGTTCCGCGAAATAGCACTCGAGGCGCGCGAACTTTTTCGGGTCGTCCTCGAGCCCGGTGTGCATCGAGCCCATGAGGACGCGATTGCGCAGCTTGACGAAGCCGAGGTCGAGGGGTGCGAGCAGGTGCGGGCAGGGAGAGTCCATGATGTGCAGCCTGGTTGGCAGCGTGCGTGCGTGGTACCACGGTCGGGGCGCCGCGATGGCGGAATCCCCGTCGCCTCAGAGAACGAGCCGCCCGAGGTAGTAGGCAAACGCGGCCATGATCGCGGCCGCCGGCATCGTGACGATCCACGCGATCACGATGTTGCCTGCGAGGCCCCAGCGCACGGCCCGCACGCGCTGCGCCGAGCCCACGCCGACGATGGCGCCCGTGATCGTGTGTGTCGTCGACACCGGGATCCCCAGGCTGGACGCCATGAACAGCGTAATGGCGCCGCCGGTCTCGGCCGCAAAGCCACCGACCGGACGCAGCTTCGTGATCTTCTGGCCCATCGTCTTCACGATGCGCCAGCCGCCGACCATCGTGCCGAGCGCGATGGCAACGTAGCAGCTCACAATGACCCAGTTGGGCGGCATGGCAGCATCAGTCGAGGTGACGCCAGCGGAAATCAGCAGCAGCCAGATGATTCCCATGGTCTTCTGTGCATCGTTGCTGCCGTGGCCGATGCTGTAGGCCGCGGAGGAGGCGAGCTGCAGGCGCCTGAACCAGCCGTCCACTCTGCGTGGCGCGGAGCGCAGGCATATCCACGAGACGGCGACCATGATCAGTCCACCGAGCATCATGCCGAGCACCGGCGAGATGAAAATGAAGGAAACCGTGCGGACGATGCCCTTCATCACCAGCGGATCCACGCCCGCCTTGGCGATCGTGGCGCCGATCATGCCGCCGATCAGCGCGTGCGACGAGCTCGACGGGATGCCGTAGTACCAGGTGATCAGGTTCCAGATGATCGCGCCGATCAGCGCACCGAAGATCACGTAGTGGTCGATGGCGCCGGGATCGACGATGCCCTTGCCGACCGTGGCCGCCACTTTCAGGTGAAAGATGAAGATCGCGACGAAATTGAAGAAAGCCGCCCAGGCCACTGCGTAGTGCGGGCGCAGCACGCCCGTGGAGACCACCGTGGCGATCGAGTTCGCCGCGTCGTGGAAGCCGTTTATGAAGTCGAACGCGAGCGCCAGCGCGACGAGCAGGACCAGCGTCGCCAGCGGAATCGTGAGCCCGGCGTCCATCAGACGTTTTCCACGATCACCGATTCGATGACGTTGGCCACGTCCTGGCACTTGTCGATGGCTTCTTCGAGGTACTCGTAGACGTTCTTGTGCTTGATCAGCTGCCGGACGTCCTGCTCTTCACGGAACAGGCGCGAGATTCCGTCACGGGATACCTTGTCGGCATCGCTTTCGAGCTGGTCGATTTCTTCGGTGAGTGCGAGGGCCTTTTCCGCATCGTCCATCGACTTGAGCAGCGCGACACCGGCCTGGACCCTGACCGAGCACTGCTGCAGCAGTTCGGCCAGCTGCAGCGAGGCAGGCGGCAGAGTCTGGATGTCGAACAGGTGCATCGACTCGGCCGCGTCCTGCATGAGGTCGAGGATGTCGTCCATGCCGGAGATGAGCCGGTGGATGTCGTTACGGTCGAACGGCGTGATGAACGTGGAATGCAGGACCGACACGGTCTCGTGCGTGATCTTGTCGGCACTGCGCTCGATGTCGCCGATGCGCTGGATCAGCGCGGCGCGGCGGACCGTGTCCCCGTAGTGCTGCACCAGCTCGACGACCGCATTGGCGCCCTCGACGATCAGCGCGCCGTGGCGGTCGAACAGCGCGAAGAACCGCGTCTCACGCGGCATCAGGGCGGATAACCACCGCATTGCGAACCCCCAGGCGTATCGGTTTCGTTCTGTTTCCAAGTATCTGCGATCCGGGCAGATCGTGGTAGCGTTAGCAGGCCCGTCGTTTCCCCCGGGCTCCCTCGATTCCCATGTCAAAGTCGCCCCACGACAGCATCCGCATTCGCGGGGCCCGGCAGAACAACCTGCGGGGCCTCGACCTGGACATCCCGCTCCGCCAGCTCGTCGTCGTGACGGGCGTGTCCGGATCGGGCAAGTCTTCGCTCGTCTTCGACACGGTCTATGCCGAGGGCCAGCGACGCTACGTCGAGACGTTCTCGCCGTACGCACGGCAGTTCCTCGATCGCATGGATAAACCCCAGGTTGAACGGATCGAGGGCATTCCGCCGGCGATCGCGATTGACCAGACCAATCCCGTGCGGACCTCGCGCTCGACCGTGGGCACGATGACCGAGCTGAACGACCACCTGAAGCTGCTCTACGCGCGCGCCGGCCAGCTGCATTGCCGCGGCTGCGGCGGTCCGGTTCGACGCGACACGCCCGATTCGATCTACGGCACGCTGGTGGAGCGGGCGCAGGCAGCGGGGGACCCGCGACTGCTTGTCACCTTCCCGGTGTCGGTGCCGGCCAACTTCAGCGCCGCCGAGGTGCTCAAGCTGCTTGAGCAGCAGGGCTACACCCGCGTACAGGCGAGCGGAGCGGATCAGCTCGAAGTCGTCCAGGACCGCTTCCGGCTCGGTCACGTCGACCGCGGCCGGGTCATCGATGCGTTCGAAGCCGCGCTGCGGGTTGGGCGCGGACGGGTGAACGTGCGCGTGCCCTCACTTGCCCCCGCGCCAGCGAACGTGGGAATGGGGGATGCTTCCTCTCCCACTGCAGCGCTGGACGGCGGCGGAGCGAGTGAGGGTCCGGAAACGGTCTGGCGCTTCTCCACCGACCTGCACTGCGCCGACTGCGACATCCACTATCGCGATCCGGCGCCGAGCTTGTTCTCGTTCAACTCGCCGCTCGGCGCGTGCGAGGCGTGCCGCGGGTTCGGCCGCGTGATCGGCATCGATTTCGGGCAGGTGACGCCGGACACGGGCAAGACACTGCGCGGTGGCGCGATCAGGCCATGGCAGACCGAGTCGAACCGCGAGTGCCAGCAAGACCTGCTGCGCTTCGCGAAGAAACGGGGCATTCCCGTCGATACGCCGTGGCGGGATCTCACCGGGGCGCAGCAGCAGTGGGTCCTCGAGGGCGAAGGGCCGTGGGAAAAGAAAGTCTGGTACGGCGTGCGCCGGTTCTTCCAGTGGCTCGAGACCAGGAGCTACAAGATGCACGTGCGCGTGCTGCTGTCGAAATACCGCAGCTATACGCCATGCCACACCTGCCATGGCGCGCGCCTCAAGGAGGAAGCTCTGCTGTGGCGGCTCGCGGACCGCGAGCGGCCCGGGTCCGGCCTCAGCATCCACGAAGTGATGTTGCTGCCGCTCGACGCGTGCCTGTCGTTCTTCGAGCGCATCGAGCTGCCCGCGCCGCTCGATGAAGCCGCCGACCAGCTGCTCGGCGAGGTTCGCTCGCGCTTGGGCTTCCTGGTCCGGGTGGGCCTCGGGTACCTGACGCTGGACCGTCAGTCGCGCACGCTCTCGGGTGGCGAGGTGCAGCGCATCAGCCTGACCACGGCGCTCGGCACGTCGCTGGTCAACACGCTGTTCGTGCTCGATGAACCCTCGATCGGACTGCATCCGCGCGACATGCGCCGCGTGATCGAGGTGATGCACCGCCTGCGCGACAACGGCAACTCGCTGCTGGTCGTCGAGCACGACCCGCAGATCATGCTGACGGCCGACCGCGTCATCGACATGGGACCCGGTCCGGGCGAACACGGCGGCCAGATCGTGTTCGAAGGCCCGCCCGCCGAGCTTGCGGCGCGCTCCGACACGCTCACGGCAAAGTACCTGTCGGGTCGCCTCGACGCCGTGACGGCAGCCGGCAGGCGCGGCGCGCCGGAGCCCGGTGCGCCGGCGATCAAGATCCGCGGTGCGACGGAACACAACCTCAAGAACCTCGACGTCGAGATTCCTCTGCGACGACTGGTCTGCGTAACGGGCGTATCGGGTTCGGGCAAGTCGACGCTGGTGCAGGACGTGCTCTACGCGGCCCTGCGCCGCGCGCACGGCAAGCCGACCGAGACCCCGGGCGCTCACCATGCGCTCGAAGGTGCGGATCTCGTGAGCGAAGTCGTGATGGTCGACCAGACGCAGATCGGTCGCACGACCCGCTCGAACCCCGCGAGCTACGTCGGCGCGTTCGACGCGATCCGCAAGCGCTTTGCCCGCGACCCCGTCGCGGTGCAGCGCGGCTACACGCTCGGCACGTTCAGCTTCAATTCCGGCAACGGCCGCTGCCCCACCTGCGGCGGCAACGGTTTCGAACACGTCGAGATGCAGTTCCTCTCCGACGTCTACCTGCGCTGCCCCGATTGCGACGGCAAGCGTTTCCGCCCGGAAATCCTCGAGGTGCACATCCGTCGCAACGAGGGCAAGGCGGTCAGCATCGCCGACGTGCTGGAGATGACAGTCTCCGAGGCCGTGGTGTTCTTCGCCGACGACCGCGAGGTGCTCGACCGGCTCGAGCCGCTCGCCGCGGTCGGTCTCGATTACCTGCGCCTCGGCCAGCCGGTGCCGACCTTGTCCGGTGGTGAGGCCCAGCGATTAAAGCTGGCGGGGCACCTGGCGGACGTGAAGGCGGCCACAGGGAAATCGGGGACGCTGTTCCTGTTCGACGAGCCGACCACGGGCCTGCACTTCGACGACGTCGCCAGGCTGCTCGGCGCGTTCAAGCGCCTGCTGGATGCGGGCCATTCGCTGCTGGTCATCGAACACAACCTCGACGTGATCCGCGCCTCGGACTGGATCCTCGACCTCGGCCCGGAAGGTGGCGACGGTGGTGGACGGCTGCTGGTGGCCGGCACGCCGGAACAGGTCACGGCTGAGTCCGCATCGCACACGGGTCGTGCGCTGCTCGACTTCGAGGCGGAGCGTGCGGCGGTTCTCAGGGCCGGCCGTGCCAGGATCCCCGCCATGTCACTGCCCGCAGTGGCACGTGACGCAGTCGCCGACCGCGCCCGCGATTCGATCGTCGTGTACCGCGCACGTGAGCACAATCTGCGCGACATCGAGGTCACCCTGCCGCGTGACGGCATGACCGTGCTGACGGGCGTGTCCGGCTCCGGCAAGTCCACGCTCGCGTTCGACATCATTTTTGCCGAGGGTCAGCGGCGCTACCTCGAGTCGCTCAACGCGTACGCGCGGCAGTTCGTGCAGCCGGCATCGCGTCCCGACGTCGATGCCATTTTCGGCATTCCGCCGACGGTCGCGATCGAGCAGCGTACCAGCCGTGGCGGTCGCAAGAGCACCGTCGGCACGCTGACCGAAGTGCACCATTTCCTGCGGCTGCTGTACGTCAAGCTTGGCGTGCAGCACTGTCCCGACTGCCACGTGTCGATCGAGCCGCAGAGCGCCGATTCGATCGCTGCACTGCTGTTGCGCGGGGCGAAAGGCCGCAAGATCGAGCTGTTGGCGCCGTTGGTCGTGTCGCGCAAGGGCTACTACACGGACCTCGCGCAATGGGCGCTCGCGAAGGGCTACGCGGGACTGCGCGTCGACGGCGCAATGCGTCCGACTGCCCAATGGCCCCGGCTCGATCGGTTCCGTGAGCACACAATCGAATTGCCGGTGGGCTGCGTGAAGGTCGGCGCTGCGACGGAAGCGCCGTTGCGGGCCGCGCTCGACAGCGCGCTCGAATTCGGCAAGGGCGTGGCTCACATCGTCGACAAGGGTCGCACGCGCGTCTTCTCGACCCGTCGCGCCTGCCCGTCGTGCGCACGCAGCTTCGCCGAGCCTGATCCGCGCATGTTCTCCTACAACTCCAGGCACGGCTGGTGCGAGGAATGTTTCGGCACCGGCCTGCAGATCAGCGGCTTCGACGACGAGCAGTCCGGTGAGGAAGCCTGGTGGAACGACTGGTTCGAAGGCGAAGCCGCGGCGTGCCCGGCCTGCGCGGGCCAGCGGCTGAATTCCGTCGCGCTCAACGTCACGTTCAAGGGCAGGTCAATCGCACAGTTGTCTGCATTGCCGGTCGAGCAGGCGCTGTCGTTCTTCGACACGCTGCGGTTGCAGGGGCGCGAGGCCGAGATCGCACGCGACCTGCAGGCGGAAGCGAAGTCTCGGCTCGCATTCCTCAATGACGTCGGGCTCGGGTACCTTTCGCTCGACCGTTCGGCGCCTACGCTGTCGGGCGGCGAGGCACAGCGCATCCGGTTGGCGGCACAGTTGGGCTCGAACCTGCAGGGCGTGTGTTACGTGCTGGACGAACCGACGATCGGCCTGCATCCGCGCGACAACCGCACCCTGCTCGATGCATTGCAGAAACTCGCCAGCAAGGGCAACACACTGCTGGTCGTCGAGCACGACGAAGCGACGATCCGCCGGGCCGATCATCTGCTTGACCTCGGACCGGGCGCCGGCACACGCGGTGGTCACGTCGTGGGCGAGGGGACCGTTGCAGACCTCATTCGCTCCCCGCAGTCGCTGACCGGCCGCTTCCTCGCGCATCCGCTGCGCCATCCGCTCGTGCCGCGCCGCCCGGTGACACGCAGTACACCGAGCCTGGTCGTGCGCGGCGCGCACTTGCACAACCTGCGCAAGACGAAAGGGCGGTTTCCGCTCGGCCGACTCTCGGTGGTCACGGGTGTGTCGGGCTCGGGCAAGTCGACGCTGGCGCGTGACGTGCTGCACGCGAACATGAGCGTCCGTACGTCGCAGCAGAGCCGGCGCAAGGCGCCGCCATGGGTCGGCTGCGATCGCGTCGACGGAGCCGAGGCGATCGCGCGCGTACTCGAGGTCAACCAGACGCCGATCGGCAAGACGCCGCGCTCGTGTCCGGCCACGTACGTCGGCTTCTGGGATGACGTGCGCAAGCTGTTCGCCGGCACGACCGATGCGAAGGTTCGCGGCTACGGCCCCGGCCGGTTTTCCTTCAATACCGCGGGGGGACGTTGCGAGGCCTGCGAAGGCCAGGGCGTGCAGACGATCGAGATGAGCTTCCTGCCGGACGTGAAGGTGCTTTGCGACGTGTGCGGCGGTCGGCGCTTCAATGCCGAAACACTTGCCGTGACGTGGCGCGACCGCAGCGTCGGTGACGTGCTCGCCATGTGCATCGATGACGCGGTCGGCTTCTTCGAGGCCCACCCGAAGGTGCACCACGCGCTCACGCTGCTGCAGGATGTCGGCCTCGGCTACCTGACGCTCGGTCAACCCAGCCCGACACTCTCCGGCGGCGAGGCTCAGCGCATCAAGCTCGTCACTGAACTGGCGCGGCTGCGTCCCGGCCGCGCGGGGACGGCGCAGACGCTGTATGTGCTCGACGAACCGACGGTCGGCCTGCACATGGCTGACGTCGAAAAATTGATCCGCGTGCTGCATCGACTGGTGGATGCCGGCAACACGGTCGTAGTCATCGAGCACAACCTCGACGTGATCGCGGAGGCTGACTGGATCGTCGACCTTGGCCCCGAGGGTGGGGCGGGTGGCGGGCGTGTCGTGGCCGAGGGCCCGCCCGAGCAGCTGGCTGCGGCGCCGCGCAAGTCGCATACGTCGGCGGTCCTGTCGGAGTTTCTCGCCGAGCGCGGTCCGCGCTGACGGAGTGTGGTGGATCCCCGCACGTCCGCCCTCTGGATCTCAGGGCTGAACCGTCACGTACAAGGTCGGCGCGTGTCCGTCCACCGGATTTCAGGGCCGGGCCGTGCGCGGCATGGACGCCGCGCCTTTATGCCCTTTAGGGTACGGAGCCCCCACGGACGGGTTTATGGCGTCCCGGCCTGAAATCCGGTGGGCGGCCAGGAGGCGGCCCGATGGGGCTGCGTCACCCGCGCTCGTACGCGCGGCGCACTTCCTCGGCGAGGATCGCGATGCCGGCCCGCACGCTCTCCGGCGGTTGTGCGTAGCTCAGGCGCAGGCATTCACGCTGGTGCGGATCGTCCTGCTCGACGCCCGGGAAGAAATGATGTCCCGACAGCACCAGCACGTCGCGCTGCTTCAGCCGCCGGTAGAGCACTTCGCTTGAGATCGGCAGGCCCGGGAACCACAGCCACAGGAAGAACGCGCCTTCGGGCCGGTGAATTCGCAGTGGCAAGCCGGCGCAGGTGATCGCGGCAAAGCCTGGCGAGTTCACCGCTGCGCGCCGCCGGCAGCCCCAGCTTCGACAGGCTGAGGCACAGCACGACATTGGGATTCCACAACAAATCGAGGTGCTCGCGCTGAATCCCGGGAAAGGGCAGGCCATAGGCCGCATCGATGATGAACGGCACCCGGCGGGCCGCGCCATGCGCTCGGCAAATCGTGTCCCGAACTTCGTCATGTAGACTCGCCGCCTGCGTGAATTCGCGGCGCGTCATACGGCAATCCCCATGGGCGGCATCCGGGCGATCATATTCGACCTCGACAACACCCTCTGGGACGTGTGGCCGGTCATCGTGCGCGCGGAGCACGCGATGCACGACTTCCTGGCGCGCCACTATCCCCGGGTGACCGCGCAACACGATCTGCGTTCGATGCGCGACCTGCGTGCGCGCATGGCGATCGACCACCCGGCGATGCGGCACGACTTCACGTGGCTGCGGCTCGAAGCTTTGCGCCAGCACGCGCGCGAGGCCGCCTACCCCGAAGCAATGGCCGACCAGGCCTTCGAGGCGTTCTATCGCGCACGCAATGAAGTGACGCTCTACGACGACGTCCGCCCCGCGCTCGCAGCACTGGCACCGGAATATCGCCTGTTCGCCCTCAGTAACGGCAATGCGGATCTCTCCCTGTGCGGCATCGGCCTGTACTTCGAGATGGGCCTGGCAGCACGCGAGGCGGGCATGCTCAAGCCCGATCCGCGCATCTTCGGGATCCTGCTCGAGCGTGCCGGGCTCGCGGCTGACGAGGTCGTGCACGTCGGCGACGATGCAGAAGCCGACGTCGAAGGCGCGCGCGCCGCGGGCGTGCTGCCGGTCTGGCTGAATCGCGCAGCCACGCCGTGGCCGCGTGAATCCGAGCCGCCCGGGATCACGATCCGCGGGCTCGACGAGCTGGCCGCCGCGATTGCGACAGTGACTCAGGCCCGCGCGAGCACGTAGTCCAGCACCGCCGCTTCGTCATCGAGCGGCAGGCACGGCAGGTCACTGCGCACGGCAAAAGTCGCGGCCTCGTCAGTCGCCAGCGCCAGGATGCCCTGGTCGTCGAAGGCCAGCGGCGTCTGCCCGCAACTGGCACGGTACACCTCGAGCCGCAGGTCAACTTCGCGCTCGAAACCTTCGACCAGCACCTCGTGCGCACCGGCCTCGCGCTGCAGGTGGCTGTCCTTGCCGGGGCGATCGATATCGAAGGAATGATGCGCGTGCTTGATCGTCGATACGCGCAGTCCGCGCCGCGAGGCGAGCCGCAGCAGCCGGGTGACCAGGTGCGTCTTGCCGGAGTTCTTCCGGCCCACGATGCCGAAGACTTTCATGCTGCGTCGTCGTTGAACGATACCTGCATGGCACCAATCCGTGCGCTGGCTCGCAGAACGCACTGCCTGGTGCTTGCAATGTCCTCGCGACTGACTCTAGTTTCGGTCGCGTGGAACCAGGTTCGCGGCGACGCGATCTGTCAGCAGGCGCGATCGCTGGCCGTCAATGGCACCGCAGAGGAACGCGACATGACCCACGAGTCGACGATCGATGTACGCAACCTGCAGGAGTTCTTCCGCGATTCGGTCCATGCCGCACTCGAGCGGCAACGAGTCGAGGTGAAGGACCACACCGAGCATTACGTCGTCAACCTGCTGACGATGTTCGCGCGCTCGGAGGCTCTGTTCGATGGCGCCCCAGGCCGGTCGCAACTCAAGCCCCTGGCGCTGATGCTGGCCGAAGCGGGCGAGGCGCCTACGCGCGAAGACCGCCTGCGCACGCTGCAGCGTCTCGGTGACGTCTCGCTGTTCATGGCCGGCTTCTTCGCGCAGGGCTTTGCGCGACGGCTAATCGACATCGACTATCACGTTGCCATGGGTGGCCGCGCCTACGGCACGCTCGCCGATTCGTGCCGTAGCGGCGCTCGTGGACGCGCGCTTGGCACTGTCTTCACCGAGCTTGCGCAGAAGTTCCAGCGACTCGTTGACGCGCTGAATGACGTCAGCGAGATGGCGCATCGCCACGATCACCGTGACGTGCTGCGCCAGTACGAGATCTGGCTCAAGACCGGCAGCCTGCGTGCGCATGGCATCCTGCGCAGCCTCGGTGTCGAGCCGGCCATCGTGCCGACCGGGAGCAGTCCGAACTGAGGCTGGCACATGACGTTGCTCGGGCGGATGCAGTCACTGCTGGCAGCGCTCTACGACGCGCCTGTCGCGCACGACGTGCACGACTACCTGATCACCGATCCGGCGCATGCCGCGGCTTTGCAGGAGTTGCCGTCACCACCCGGGACCGACGAGCAGTTGCTGATCGCGGCAACGGACGATGGGCTGGAACTGGGATTGTACCTCGATGCGTCCGTGCTGGAACGGCTCGGCCGGCGCTGCCCGCTCGTCGCACTCGATGAATCGAACCTTGGTGACTACTGCACTGCCCTCGAGGGCGTGAGCCACTTTCACTACGTGACGTGGAGCGCGGGCCGCGATCGCTGCGTGTCGTTGCTCGAACTCGAATTGCAGGCCGAGGTGGACAAGTATGTGAGCGCGCTCAGCCTGCTGCTGGCGCAGCGCGAAGGCCGCTTTCCGGGCGAGCTGTTTCAGCGCTTGTTCGAAGGGTGTCGCCTCCTGCCGCACCTGACGGCCGCGGAGCGGGAGCGCTACTCGGAAGCTCACCGCTGTGCGGCGCGACTCTGCGAGCGGCTCGAGACGAGATACCTGCGCCGGCGGCAGGCCCGGCCCGCGGCACTGCTCGCGGAGTTACGGTCGTTCTATCGACTGGGGAGCCACGCCAAGCTCAGGCACGCACTGCAGTTCGCGTGAGCTCGCCCGGGCGGGCTCACTCCTCGGGGTCGTCGGATCCATCGACTTTGCGCTTCGTTTCGATCCATTTCGACAACTCGCGCATGTCCAGTTTCTTCAGTCGCGCCGTCTTGCCGAGTGACCCGCTGTCGTACGGGTTGTAGCCGACTTTCAGGCCCTTCGGGTTGTCCCGGATCGGATTCCTCGTGGCGTCGTCGTCGACGATGTCGAGTTGCGGATCGACCAGGGCACGCAGTCGCTCGATTGCCCCGGCAGTGTCGTCAGCCTGGAAAACGTCTTCGTTCGCCCATTGCCAGGTAATGTTGCCGCGGTCGTCTTCGGCCAGACGACCGGGCTCGCCCGGCTCCGTCGGGGCCGGCGGCGTTGCCGGAAGGCCCGGCGGTTTATGCGAAGTGTCGTCGGCCATGGGGCTTCGTCTTGCTCTTCTGCGGGACGTAGGTCGGCCGTAGTGTTACAGAATGCTCCGATCCGCCAGTGTGAAATACATCACGTTCCGGATCGAACGCCAGCCCTGGCGCGCTGCTCGACCTGCAGGCGTGTCGCGGCCCAGAACAGGCCGATGGTCGTCTTCGCGTCCTGCAGCCTGCCGCCTGCCGCCAGCGCCGTCGCCTCGGCCATGGGGACCCAGCGTGCCTCGAAGACCTCGTGCATCTCCGGCGCCGAGCCGCACGGCGCCAGCCCTCGCGCCAGGAAGACGTGGATGACCTCGGTGAACACGCCGGGGGAACTGAAGAACTGGCCAAGGCGTTTCCAGTAGCGCGCGGTCACGCCCGCTTCCTCGGCCAGCTCGCGCCGCGCGCACTCGAGCGGCGGCTCGCGGTTGTCGATCTTGCCGGCCGGCAACTCGGTGATCCAGCCGCCCGCCGCATGGCGGTACTGCCGCAGCAGGCAGACGCGACCGTCCGCATCGAGCGCGACTACGGCCGCTCCGCCCGGGTGGTGCGCGACTTCCAGCTCCACTACCGCGCCATTCGGCAGCTTGACGCGCTCGACATTGAGCTTGAGGACTTTGCCTTTGTAGACGCTGCGGACCCTGCCAGCCATGCCGTTCCCCGTCCCCGACGATGCCGCATTCTGCATTTGGTGCGGTGCACCAAGCCAGCGCGCGGTGTGGTAGCGTTGCGTTATGGCGAGGGCGCCTGCAGTCGGCGGGAGACGGGGATGACCACAGCGGAATCGATACCGGACGTGCTGCAGCGCGTGCGGGCCACGTTCGCCAGCGGGAAGACACGCCCGATCGAGTGGCGATTGCACCAGCTCGGCGAGATCGCCCGGATGATGCGCGAGCACGAGGCGGATTTTGCCGACGCGCTGCAGGCCGACCTGCACAAGGGCGGTTTCGAGACGGCGCTCAGCGAGCTCGGTTTTGTCGCGAGCGAGGCGCGATACGCGCGCAAGCACCTGCACCGTTGGGCCCGGCCCAAGCGCGTCTCGACGCCGATGATGGCGCTCCCGGGCAGCAGCTACATCCAGCCGGAGCCCAAGGGCGTCGTGCTGATCATCGCCCCCTGGAACTATCCGCTGTCGATGGTGTGCGCCCCGCTGGTCGGCGCGATCGCCGCCGGCAACTGCGCGGTGATGAAACCATCCGAAGTCACCACGCACACTTCGGCGGCGATCGCCCGGATCCTGCCGCGCTACCTCGACAGGGACGCCTTTGCCGTGGTCGAAGGCGGTGTTCCGGAGACGACCGAACTGCTCGAAAACCAGTTCGACCACATCCTCTACACCGGCAACGAGCGCGTCGCGCGCATCGTGATGACCGCCGCCGCGAAGCACCTGACCCCATGCACGCTCGAACTGGGCGGCAAGAGCCCGTGCCTCATCGACAAGAGTGCAAACCTCGAGGTGGCGGCGTCGCGCATCGCCTGGGGCAAATTCATCAATGCCGGACAGACCTGTGTCGCGCCCGATCACGTGCTGGTGCACAGGTCAGTGGCCACGCAGTTCACCGAACTCCTGGCGGCGAAGATCAAGCAGTTCTACGGCGAAGACCCGAGCCAGAGCCCCGACTACTGCCGCATAGCAAGCGAACGTCACGCCGCGCGGTTTGCCAAGCTGCTGCAAGGGCAGAGGATCCACACGGGCGGACAGGTGGACGTGGCGAAGCGCTACGTCGCCCCGACGATCGTGCTGGATCCGGCGCCCGACGCCGAGCTGATGCAGGAGGAGATCTTCGGCCCGGTGCTGCCCGTCATCACAGTCGACGAGATGCACCACGCGATCAAGTTCGTCGCCGACCGGCCGAAGCCGCTCGCCCTGTACCTGTTCACGAAAAGCAAGGCGCTCGAGGACGCCGTACTGGACAAGCTGAGCGCTGGCAGCGTCTGCATCAACGACGCGGTGATCTTCATGGTCTCACCGGAGCTGCCGTTCGGGGGCATCGGCAACAGCGGCATGGGCCGCTACACCGGCTGGTACGGCTTCGAAACGTTCAGCCACATGAAGCCCGTCATGAAGCGCGGCTTCCGTTTCGACGCGCCTATGCGCTATCCACCGTACAACGACTTCAAGCGCAGGATCATGGAGCTCGTCCGCTAGGGCTGCAGCGGGAAACTGCCGAAAATATCCACGACCGCCGCGTCGAGCACGGGGCCGAGGTTGTCGGTCGTCCGCTGCGTCACCCGGCCCAGGACGAAGCCTTCCCAGACCAGTTGCCGCCGGGCCGCGTCGACTATGTCGATCCCCAGCGTGCCTTTCGTGTACTGGCGGATTTCGGTCTGCTGGTACATCGGCCAGGTGCTGTAAAAGCCCCGCCGGTGACTGTTGAAGCTGCGCGAGTGGGCCATCGGTGTTTGCGTGACGCGCAGTCGCTGATCGAGATCCGCGCTGAAGTTCACGAGCAGGTCAGGACTGGCGTCCTTGCGCTGCAGGCCCCGGGCCACCAGCTCGCGCTCAGCCGAGGCTACCAGCTGTTGTGAAATCAGCGACTGGTAACCCGCGCGATCGGTGGCGAGCGGCTCGATGAAGCCGAACGTGCGGAAGGTCTTGAAGTCGACGCCTGGATCGACGTTGCTGCGAATCGTCGGACCGGAGGCACAGCCAGCGACCACGAGCAGGCTCAGCAGCGAGCAGGCGAGCAGCAGGCGTTGATGGAAATGTCGCTGTTTCACGAAGACTCTCCTGGTGCGGACATGATCAGGCATGTTAGACCCGCCGCACGCTCGCCCTCAAGCCGCCCGGCCTTGCCGGACGATGGCGTTGCCTCGACTGCGGGACCAGGCTGGGTTCAACCAGCCTCGCACCCGGCAGCCGCCGATCGGTCAGCGGCTCTTCGAGTGATATTCGAGGTTCGGCATCATGTCGACCGCGGTCGCCATCCGGTTCGACAGGTTGAAGAAAGCAGCCACCGCGGCGATGTCCCAGATCGAACGGTCGTCGAACCCCGCGTCACGCAGTGCGGCACGATCCTCGTCGACGATCGCAGCGGGTGTCTCGGTCAGCTTGTGCGCGAAGTCGAGCATCGCCCGCTGCCGCGGCGTCAGCGCCGCCGCGCGGTAGTTCATGACCAGCAATTCGCCGAGCGCCGGGTCGCCCGAAAGTTCGCGCACCGCCTGCCCGTGCGCCACCTGGCAGTAGTAGCAGCGATTGGCCGACGAGACGACCACCGCGATCATCTCGCGCTCGAGCTTGCTGAGCGGCGAGTCCTCGAGCATCAGCTCGTTGTAAAAGCCGATGAACGCGCGCAGCTTCTTCTCGTCGAAGGTGTAGGCGGCGAGCACGTGCGGCAGGAAGCCGATCTTCTCGTCGCAGATGCGGAAGTATTTCTGCAGGTCGGGCGGCAGCGACTCGCGCGGCGGCAACGGCAGGTCGAGCGCCGTCACGTGCGACGGCTGTGACGGGTAGCGGTCCGCTGGCGGTGCGTCGCTGCTCATCGGATTTCCTGCGGTGCCGACGACAACGGCTACTGGTCGACGCGGTCGACGGACGCCTGGCCCGATATGCGCGCACGGATGTGCGCCCACGACATGCCGATGCCGAGCAGCAGGCCGAGGCAGGTCAGCACCACCCACGCCATCGTCGACTTGTCGGCAGTGGAGAGCCAGCCCCGCGCGACCATCCACCACACGATCGCGGCGAACAGCGCCAGCAGCAGCACGACGCCGAGGGTGCCCATCGACGAGAACGTCGAACGGATGAAGAACAGCCAGGCGCCGAGCAAGAGGATGCCGGCGATCACCACCACCGGCTGCATCGGTGTCAGGTTCTGCTGCAACCAGTGGAAATAGGAGTGCCCGGTCGGGTTGAACGTCAGGAAGACGATCGCCAGTGAAAACACGACGCGCATGACCACGCTGCCGATATTGAATTCGTCGCTGTTCCCTTGCGCCATTTTCTGGTCCGACCCCCTGTGATCGAAACGACACCCCGTGAGGCCGGCATCTTACAAGGAAGGGCAGGAAGTACAGGAAGGCGAGGAAGGTGCGCGTGGCTGCTTCTTGGCCTTCCTGTCCTTCAGCTGGATATCCATACAGCCGCTGCCTATAGTGACTGCCAGCCATGTCCAGCACGAACTCCGCCTTCGACACGCTCAATGCTGCGCAGCGCGACGCGGTGATGCACGGCGAGCCCCGCAGCGGTGGTGGAATTCAAGCCTCGCCATTGCTGGTGATTGCCGGGGCGGGCACGGGCAAGACCAGCACGCTCGCGCACCGAGTCGCGCGCCTGCTGCTCGCCGGCGTGCCGCCGGAGCGCCTGCTGCTGCTCACGTTCACGCGGCGGGCCGCGCTCGAAATGACCCGGCGCGCGCAGAAAGTCATGGCCGAGGCGTTCGCGGCCCAGTCAAATTCGACAACCCGCGTCCCCGACCACCTGCGCCTGCCGTGGTCGGGCACCTTCCACTCGATCGGCAACCGCCTGATCCGTGAGTACGCGCCGCGACTCGGTCTCGATCCCGGCTTCAGCGTGCTCGACCGCGGGGACGCCGCGGACCTCATGGACGTCGTGCGTCACCGGCTCGGCTACTCGAAGACGGTGAAGCGATTCCCGCGCAAGGACACGTGCCTCGGCATCTACTCGCATCGCGTCAACACTCAGCGACCGCTGCGGCACACGCTTGAGACCGCGTACCCGTGGTGCCTCGACTGGGAAGAGCAACTGACGGCGTTGTGCCGCGCCTACGTCGAAGCCAAGCTCGAACAGCAGGCGCTCGACTACGATGACCTGCTGCTCTACTGGCACGTGATGACGGCCGAGCGGGCACTGGCGGCGGAACTCGGGTCGCGCTTCGATCACGTGCTGGTCGACGAGTATCAGGACACCAACGTCGTGCAGGCCGAGATCCTGCTGCGGATCAAGCCCGATGGCGCTGGCCTGACCGTGGTGGGCGACGACGCGCAGTCCATCTATTCGTTCCGGGCCGCCTCGATCGAGAATATCCTGCAGTTCCCGGAACGGTTCACGCCACACGCGCGGATCGTCACGCTCGAGGAAAACTACCGCTCGACGCAATCGGTGCTCGACGTTGCCAACGCGCTGATGGCAGAGGGCGGCCGACAGTACTGCAAGCACCTGCACAGCGTGCGTGGTCCCGGCGTGTTGCCGCAGTACGTGACGGTGCTCGACGAACAGGCACAGGCGACCTTCGTCGCCGATTGTGTGCTCGAGGCGCGCGAGCGCGGCGTCGACCTGCGTCGCCAGGCGGTGCTGTTCCGCAACGCGGATCACAGCGACGTGCTCGAACTCGAACTCATGCGGCGGAACATCCCGTACGTGAAGTACGGCGGCCTCAAGTTCCTCGAAGCTGCGCACGTAAAGGACCTGCTCGCGCTGCTGCGCTGGGCCGACAACCCGCGCAATCGCATCGCGGCCTTCCGCGTGCTGCAGTTGCTGCCAGGCATGGGCCCCGCCAATGCCCAGCGCGCGTGCGAAGCGTTTGCGGCCGCGGCGTTTTCGTGGCTGGCATTGGTGGCGCACCCCGTGCCTGCAGCGACGCGCGATACCTGGGGCCCGCTCACCCGGTTGCTGGCCGAGATCGGCGCGGAAAACGCGCCATGGGAAGGCCAGGTGGGACGCGTCCGGCAATGGTACGAGCCGCAGCTCGAGCGCCTGTACGAGGCAGCGCATGCGCGGCGCGGCGACCTCGATCAGCTCGAGCGCCTGAGCCAGCAGCACTCCACTCGCGAATCGTTCGTCACCGAACTCACGCTCGACCCGCCGCAGGCCACGGGCGACCTTGCGGGCGATCCGCTGCTCGACGAGGACTACCTCGTGCTGTCGACGGTGCATTCCGCAAAGGGGCAGGAATGGGAGTCGGTGCACGTGCTGAACGTCACCGACGGGACGTTCCCGTCGGAGTTCTCCGCCGGCCGGGCCGAATTACTGGAGGAAGAGCGCCGCCTGCTGTACGTGGCGATGACGCGGGCCCGTACCGAACTGCGCTTGATCGCTCCCGTGCGCTTCTACGTCACGCAACAGCAGGGCACGGGTGACCGCTACGTGCACGGTGCGCGCAGCCGGTTCCTGACCGAGCCGGTCATGCACAGATTCCAGCGGGTGACTGCCGGGGAAACGCAGGAGGGATTCGGCGCACACCAGGCGGCAGAGGGCCCGCGCATCGATGTCGCGAGCCGCTTGCGGGACATGTGGTAAGCAGGCGAATCGAAGATTCGCCGCGGGCGCGCGATCCCGCCGCACCCTGCAGGGGTGCTTCGAGCGCCAGGGAGAGAAGGCCGCAACCCGCAGGCTGCGGCCTTCATCAGGCTTGCTGGTTCGGCCGGGACCGGGCTTCAGGCCTCAGTCCCGAACGGGGTTACCAGCGGCGCTGACCGCCGCCGCCACCACCGCCGTAGCCGCCGCCACCGCCGCCGCCGCCGCCGTAGCCGCCGCCACCGCCCGGACGGCCACCGCCACCCGGACGTCCGCCGCCGCCGCCGGTGCGGGGACGATCCTGCGCCTCGTTGACGCGCAGGGGACGACCGCCCATGTTGAAGCCGTTGAGCGCCTGCATGGCGCGCTGGGCATCAGCCTGCGGCATTTCGACGAAGCCGAAGCCGCGCGGCCGGCCGGTCTCGCGGTCGGTCGGGAGGGCAACGGATTCGACGGTGCCGTGCTGGGCGAAAAGCTCGCGCACGTCAGGTTCCGTCGCTGTGAAAGGCAGGTTGCCCACGTAAATCTTGGTCATTCGAACATCCTCAGAAGTAACACATCAAACCGGAACACAGGCGTCATTGCCTGGCCGGCACTGCTCAACACTCATTCAAACAGGGGTTCGCAGCCGTGAGTCATTCTTGTCGCCTGGCTGATCCAGCCGGCGCTCCAGCGACGTTTCCTGTCACTGATCGAAGACGTTTCGGCTCGAAAGCTAGAGGCACCGACTGGCGCTCTGCAAGACACGTACGGGCAACGATCGCGACGCATGCTACCACACCCCCCCTGAAATCGATCCCAGGCGCTCCCGTGCCCGCCCGCTGACGCGCCCCAGGCACTTCTCTAGACCTGGTCTAACGGCCGCAAGCCGGACCGGGGTTGGGAGGGGCAGTGAGCCCATGGGCAGGGTGGTCATGGAATGGTCGGCACCAGGCGAAGCTAAGGATTGAATCCTCGGAACTCGGCTCGTTGTTCGATTGCGTCGCGGTGCCGTTTTCGCGCTGGGCGCTCGTTGGTCAAACTTTGACCGGGGCCGAATGTACTTGCAGATCGGGGACGCTGCAACCTAAATCGTTGATGCAACGCAAAAAAATGACGTCGGATGCCCCGCCGCGAGGCAGCAACCCGGCCGATCCGGTCAATACGCGGGCGAATTCGAGTGGCAGGGACGGTCGCGGATCGAGAGCTCCTTCGATCATCGTGGGTCACGTCGTGTGGTGCAAGGGGACGTCATTGCACCGCCGACCCATGACGGCCCGGTGAAATGCTCGTGAACGTTCAATGACATGCGATGGAAGTCACGCAGCGGCCCACCCCCCGGGGTCCCGTGCCGATGCGCATGGCGAAACCGTCTGCCACGGTGCTAAGGTCCGCCGCCGTCTTCAGCTTGAGCCCGGACCATGGAAGCCTTCCTCGTCTCGACCGGTGTCGTTGCTCTCGCTGAGATCGGTGACAAGACGCAGCTGCTCGCGCTCGTGCTTGCCGCGAAATTCCGCAAACCGATTCCCATCATTCTCGGCATCCTGGTCGCGACGGCGGTCAACCACGCGGTGGCCGGTGCGGCGGGTGCATGGATCTCCGCGCTGGTCGGACCGACGGCGATGCGCTGGATCCTCGGCCTGTCGTTCATTGCGATGGCGGCCTGGACGCTCGTGCCCGACAAATACGACGACGATGAGAGGAAAGACGCCGCTCCCCGGTTCGGCGTGTTCGTCACCACGTTGATCGCGTTCTTCCTGCTCGAGATGGGCGACAAGACGCAGATCGCGACTGTCGCGCTGGCCGCCAGGTACAGCTCGCTGCTGGCGGTCGTCGCGGGTACGACGCTCGGCATGATGCTGGCGAACGTCCCGGCGGTGCTGCTCGGCGAAGTCGCTGCGAAGAAACTGCCGATGCAGGTGGTGCACCGGATCGCCGCCGCGATCTTCCTCGCGCTCGGCGTCACGGTGCTCCTGGGCTATGGCCGGCTCGGCTGAAGGAAGTGATTAGTGATTGGTGAGTAGTGATTAGTAGGAGGTGCAATTATTCACCGATGCCGCAGCCGCTCCTCTGACTAATCACTAATCACTTCCTCAAGGCTCGAGGTAGGTGTAGCCGACGAGTTCGGCTTCGTAGAACCGCCGCATCGCCTGGCTCTCGGGCAGCGTGATACGGCCCTCGCGCACCGCGCGTTCGCAGTCGCGTGCGAACTGCGGCACCAGCCGCTCGACGTCGTACTGCATGTAGCGCAGCACCTCGGCTGCCGAATCGCCCTTCACCGTTTCCTCGATCCACCAGCCGCCCTCGTCGTGCAGCTTGATGTGCACGACGTGCGTGTCGCCGAAGAGGTTGTGCAGGTCGCCGAGCGTTTCCTGGTAGGCGCCCACGAGGAAGAACGCGATGTAGTACGGCTCCTCCGGCCTGAGGTCGTGCAGTTCGAGCGAGCGCTTGGTCTCGCGCAGGCTGACGAAATGATCGATCTTGCCGTCGGAATCGCAGGTGATGTCTGCCAGCACGCCGGTGCGGGTGGGGCGCTCGTCGAGGCGGTGCACCGGCATGATCGGGAACAGCTGGTCGATGGCCCAGCTGTCGGGCAGCGACTGGAAGATCGACAGGTTGCAGAAATAGATGTCGCTCAGGATGGTCTCGAGGCCTTCGAGTTCCTCCGGCACCGAGTCCAGCTTGCGACAGAGATCGCGGATCTTCGCGCAGGTCGCCCAGTACAGCCGCTCGACCAGGCCGCGGGCCTCGAGGCCGAGGTAACCGACGCTGAACATCTGCAGCGCCTGTTCGCGGGCCTGCAGCGCGTCGTGATAGCACTCGACCAGGCGACGCTCGGAGACCGAGCGGTAGGCATCCAGCAGGTCCTGCACCGGCTGCGGGATTTCCCTGCCGCGGACCAACTGCTCGTCGGTGTCGGTCACGCGGAAGCGGTCGAGTTGCGAGCTGCCGAGCACGTCGCAGATCAGCAGGCTGTGGTGCGCGGCGATCGCGCGGCCCGATTCGCTGACGATGATCGGATGCTCGATGCCGCGGGCATTGCACACGTTGGCGATGCGGTAGACCACGTCGCTCGCGTATTCGGCGAGCGTGTAGTTCATCGACGATTCGTAATTGGTGCGGCTGCCGTCGTAGTCGACGCCCAGCCCGCCGCCGATGTCGATGTACTGCAGGCCGGCGCCCATCTGCTTCAGCTCGGCGTAGACGTGCGCGAGCTCGGTCACCGCGTCCTTCACGCGGCGGATGTCCTGCAGCTGGCTGCCCGGGTGACAGTGCACGAGCTGCAGGCAGTCCTCCAGGCCGTGTTCCTTGAGCACGCCGACCAGATCGAGGATCTCGGTGACGAACAGGCCGAACTTGCTCTTTTCGCCGGACGATTCGCGCCAGCGTCCGGCGCCTTCGCTCGCGAGCTTCACGCGCACGCCGAGGCGCGGACGCACGTCGTACCTCTTCGCGTGCTTGAGGATCAGTGCCAGTTCGCTGAAATTCTCGACGACCGGAATGATCGTGCGGCCGAGCTTTGCGGCCAGGATCACGGTCTCGATGTAACTGTCGTCCTTGAAGCCGTTGCAGATGATCAGTCGTTCGGACTCACCTTCGGTCAGCGCCATCACGGCGAGCAGTTCGGGCTTCGAGCCCACTTCGAGGCCGAAGCCGAACTCGCGACCGTAGCCGTAGATCTCCTCGACCACCAGCCGCTGCTGGTTGACCTTGATCGGGAACACCGCGCAATAGCGGCTCTGGTATTCGTTCTCGGCGATCGCCGTGGCGAACGCGTCGCGCAGCCGTGTCAGGCGGTGCCGCAGGATGTCCGAGAAGCGGACGACCACGGGCGTGGACAGGTCACGTGCGGCCAGGCCGGTGACGACCTCGTGCAGGTCGATTTCCCTGCCCTCGGTCCAGTCGGGACGCACGATGGCGTGGCCAGCGGCATTGATGCCGAAGTAGCCATTGCCCCAGGCGTTGACGCCGTAGAGGTCGAGCGAGTCCTCGACGTTCCAGCGGCCGGTGTAGCCGGTCTTGCGTTCGGGATTTTCCACTTTCTTGGTCGTTCCACCCGTGTCCGGTGTTCAGGCCGGGAAAAAGAGGCGCGCACGATAGTCACTGTGGGGGCTGACGTAAATAGAAATCTAGGGGAGGAAGGGGAGGAAGGGGAGGAAGGGGAGGAAGGGAGGAAGGATAGGAAGGATAGGAAGGATAGGAAGGATAGGAAGGATAGGAAGGATAGGAAGGATAGGAAGGATAGGAAGGATAGGAAGGATAGGAGTAACTACTCACGCCCCAAGTCGTTTGCATCGGCGATCGGGGGCTTGACAATGTAGAGAACGGGTACTACGCTGCTTCCCAATCCTTCCAAGGGCACGGGTCAGGCAGCGATGGGCGCGTATT
>Ga0073899_10001338_pt1 | contig 22657 bp, 23 predicted proteins | sample KloWWTmetaKNB5Ph_FD_88975 | JGI IMG/M metagenome (GOLD analysis project Ga0073899, IMG submission 88975) | Active sludge microbial communities from Klosterneuburg, Austria, studying microevolution and ecology of nitrifiers - Klosterneuburg... | ecosystem: Engineered > WWTP > Aerobic digester >... | reverse complement strand
TTCGGGGGGCGCCCCGAGCGCCTGACCTTCACCAGTGAGCTCAGCGTGCCGAACGGCCCACCCCGGCGCTTCGCCCTGGTCGAGACGGGGCAAGACGTGTCGCTCATCGACCTCTCGGATCTCACTCGCGACGAGGTCACGCTGATCTTGCCCAAGACGCCCTCAGGTGCGACCGGCGCGCCCGCCGAGGTCGCGTTCCACGATGGCGATCCGGCCGACCCCGCCGACGCGCGCATCGCCGTGCGCCTGGCGAACGACCCCAACGTGATGGTGGTCGACCTGGCCACGCCGCCGGCTGGCGACAAGAAGCCGTTCAAGGCCACGGTGAACGTGGCCGACGTGGGCGGCGTGCCCAGCAGCATTGCCTTCGTGCAGACCGACGGCGGGCTGCGCTTGGCGGCGCTGGTGCCGTCGACCCAGAGCGCGACCTTGATCGACCCGGCGACCACCTTCCCCGAGACGGTGGACTTTCCCAAGCCGTATTCGCGCATCACCCGCGTCACCGACGACGTCTCGAACAAGCCGCAGAAGAGCGACGTGGCGCTGCTCTGGAGCGACTCGACCACCGGCATCGCGTTCTGGTCTCTGGGCAAGACCAGCGGCACGCCCTTCCGCAGCGTGGACGACTATGACATTGGCATCGCCGTCTCGAAGGTGAAGAGCGTGCCGGGTGACCAGTTCGCGCACCTCAAGATCCTCGAGAGCACCACCGCCAGCGAGTTCTACGTGCTCGACCTGGACAAGCGGCAGAGCTTTCCCATGCTGACCAACGCCGGCGGGTTCCAGCTGGGCGTGTCCCCCGACGGCCAGCGCGCCTGGGCGCTTCGGCCCGGGACACCCGATTTTGCCAGCATCGATCTTTCCAACCTGCACCCCACCTCGATCCAGGTCGAGCGCGACGTGGCAGCGGTCTACGACATCGAACGCCGCGACTCGGGGCGCGCCGCCATCGCACTCCACGCCAGCGAGCACGGCTCGGCCGTGTCGCTGGGCGCCACGGTGCTCGACGGGCTCGACCCCGACACGGCGAAGAGCCGGTTTCATCCCGGCCTGTTGCTCGGAGGGCTCCAGAAATGATCCGCCGTATCGTGCTTGCCGGTGCGCTGTGCTCGAGCGTCGCAGCAGCCCAGGGCGCGCCGCCCGCGGGTGGCGAGCAGCCGCCCGTCGACCAGAAGCCCGCGGTTGCCCCCCCGCCCAGCGCGGCACCCGCCCCGACGCCTGCCCCCGCGGCCGCGCCGGCGCCCGCCCCTGCGGCGGCCGCTCCGTACTCACCGTGGCTGTCGCCGCCGCGGGCCGAGCCCACGCCGCCGCCCGCCGCGCCGGACGCGCCGCCAGAGCCGCCTCTGCCCCCGCCCGCGCCGCCCGGCTGGCAAGTCTGGTTCGGTCTGCGCACCTCGTTCTTCGGCGATCGGGGCTTCGATCCCTTCTCGAGCAACGACGTGTACCCCACCGGCGGCATCGGCGCCTCGCGCAGCCTGTACCTGTCGGGCCCCCTGTCGTTCGCCGCCGCGCTCACCTACGACTTCGGCAACAAGGAAGGCGAAGCGCGGGGCGAGCCGACGTCGCTTGAGACCCATCGGCTGACGATCGGTCCCGAGGCGCGCTATCACCTGCTGCCGCAGCTCTACGCGTACGTGCGACCGGCCGCCGGCGTGCAACGTACCATTGCCAGCATCGACGACGGCTCGACCGGGGCGACCCTGGCCGCGAAGGACTGGCTCTTCGCCGCCGACGGCAGCGCCGGGGCCGCGTGGGCGTTCCTCGACGTGCGCAGCAAGCGTGTGCCGCTGATGTTCTGGCTGATCGCCGAGGGCGGCTACGGCTTCACCCAGTCCAGCGAGCTGAAGCTCGAAGCGGGCGAAGGCTCTGGCGCCCCAGAGCGCACCGCCGCGCTGGATCTGGGCGAGCTCTCCACCACCGGGCCGTTCTTCCGGGTCGCCGTCGCCGGCACGTTCTGAAAAAAAGGCGCAACTCGCCCGCACCCGCGGCCGAAGAGGGTCCCATCGGAGGACCCAATGAAGAGCGTGATGTTCGGTGTCGTGGCCTTGTTCGCGGTCGGGTGTGCGGGCTCGCAGCCTGCGGTGGCGTATCGTTCAGCCGAGGCTCCGGCCCGCCCGGCCCCCCAACCGGCCGTCGCGGCCGTCTCCAAGGTCGTCTCCGCCCAGCCCATCGCCCACGCCCCCTCCTCGGCGACCCCTCCGACCCCCGTTGCGCCGCCCGCCGCCGGGGCTCCCCTGGGCGCAGGGCCCGAGGCGGACGACTGCGCGCACATCCTCAAGCACCTGGGCGAAGAGTCACAGCTGCTCGCTGCGCGGACCGCCGACGGGTCCTCGCAGTCTCTGGTTCGGGCCACCAAGGCTTACCTGGAGGCCGTTGCCGTGGTCGACCCGCAGCACCCCAAGCTGCACCACGGACTGAAAGTGCGTGTTGCCACCATGTCCACCTGGGCCACGCGCGTGGGTAGCTTGATGCTCGAGCCGACCGTGGACGAAGACGAGGTCAAGAAGGACGTCGGAAGTTTCCAATCCTCGGTCGACGCCATCGGCGAGTACTGCGCACCGTTCGTGGTCGTCCAAGGTGAAAAGAGCTGACGGACGTTTGCGTCGACTCGCCGCGCAGCCTATATGGGACCAGGAAGGTATGTACGCATGAGGCAGGCCTGAGCCCATGAACGACCCGCGCTTCGTCCCGCCGCCGGTGCAGCCCGCGTATCAGCAACCCCCCACCGAGGGCCCCGGCGCCACCAAGAGCGACGCGACCACGGTCTTCATCCTGGGGCTGCTCGGCATCATCTTGTGTCAGATCCTGGCGCCCATCGCCTGGGTCAAGGGCAACACCTACGTGCAGTGCTGTGCAATCGCCGAGGTGCCGCCCGACGGCCTGGGCGTCGCCGGGCGCGTCATGGGGATCGTCGGGACGGTGCTGCTGGCGCTGACGGTGCTGTGGATGGTCTTCGTGTTCGGGATGATGGCCATCTCGCGCTGACCGCCCGCGGCCCACGGTTCACTCTTTCGAGCAGCCCGCGTTCACCTCGACCTCCGAGCCCTCGACCTTCAGCTTCGCAAGGTCGCCGTCGTTCGGGTGGACGACCAGCGCGCGTTCGCGCTTGCCCCCAGGCGGGATCACGAACGGCTTCTCCTCGATGGTCTTCCGGCCACCAGACCACACCAGCGTGTAGCTGGTGAAGGTGCACGGGCTGGTGGTTGGGTTGTCGAAACGGATCTTCACCCGGCGGTCATCTGGGCTGCTCTTGCCCGGCAAGACCTCGATGATCTGTGCCCTGGGAACGGCGGGCGCTGCCTCTTCGGCAGGCGCGGCCGGTGGCTCGGCCGCCGCCGGCGCTGCCCCGGCGGGCTCGGGCGGCTTGGCCGCTGTGGGCGGTGGCCCGCCACACGCGGCGAGCAACCCGAGAACGAGGCACGACCCCTGAATCAGCCGGTTCATCTTCCGCGTTTTACCACGCATCCAATTCGCTTGATGCCCCTGAGAAGGTGGCTAACGGTTCCGGGCCATGAGCACCCCGATTCGACGCGTCGGTGTCGTCGGCGCCGGCGTCATGGGCGCCGGCATCGCCGCCCACCTTGCCAACGCCAGCGTAGACGTCGTCCTCCTCGACATCGTTCCGCCGAACCTGAGCGACGCCGAGAAGAAGGACCCGCGCGCGCGCAACCGCTTCGCCGAAGGCGGCCTCGACAAGGCGACCAAGTCGAAGCCAGCGTCCTTCTTCCACAAGAGCCGTGCAGCGCTGGTTCGCACCGGTAACCTGGACGACGATTTCGCGCTGCTCGCCGGCTGTGATCTGGTGATCGAAGCGGTGGTCGAGCGCCTGGACGTGAAGCGTGCGCTGTTCGAGCGCCTCGAGAAGACGCTCGGCTCCGACGCCGTGATCGCCTCGAACACCTCGGGGCTTCGCATAAAGGACATGCTCGAAGGGCGCAGCGCGAGCTTCAAGCAGCGCTTCCTGGTGATGCACTTCTTCAACCCGGTGCGCTACATGAAGCTGCTCGAGCTGGTGGCCGGGCCCGAGACCAGCACCCAGGTCCGGGCGCGGGTCGAGCACTTCGGCCGCGAAACGCTGGGCAAGGGCATCGTCTGGGCGAAAGACACGCCGAACTTCGTCGGCAACCGAATCGGCACGCACGCCATGCTCTGGGGCATCCAGCAGATGCTGGCCGATGGCCTGGCGCCCGAAGATCTGGACGCCATCACCGGCGAGCCCATGGCGCACCCGAAGAGCGCCAGCTTCCGCACTGCCGATCTGGTCGGTCTCGACACCGTGGTCCACGTTGCGGACAACTGCCATCAGGCGTTGACCCAAGACCCCGAGCGCGAGGTGTTCCAGCTCCCCGAGTACATCCGCGAGATGGTCAAATCCGGGCTGCTCGGCAACAAGAGCAAGGCCGGCTTCTACAAGAAGACGGGCGACGACGTTCAGACCTTCGACCCCTACGAGAAGGCGTATCGCCCGCGGGGCGGGAACAAGGAAATCCGCGCCAAGTGCAAGGAGATCGCCGGGGAAGAAGACGCCCGCGCGCGGGTGAAGAAGCTGTACGACGATCAGGGCCCGGCCGGCGCCTTCGCCTGGAAGCTCACTCGTCGCGCGCTGCTCTACGCCGCCAAGATGATCGGCGAGATCACCGACGACGTGACCGCCATCGACGACGCCATGCGCTGGGGCTACGCCTGGGAGCTCGGGCCCTTCGAGACCTGGGACGCCATCGGGTTTCTGGCAGCGCTCGACCGCATGGAGAAGGACGGTCTGACCATCCCCGAGTGCGTGAAGAAGATGAAGGCCGCCGGCGCCAACGCGTTCTATCGCGGCGACCAGGTCTTCGATCTGGGCAAGGGGGCGTACGTCGCCCGGCAGTCCGACCCGAAGGCGGCGCCCATTGCGCTGCTTCGCAAGGGGGAAAAGCCCGTGCTCAGCACCTCGAGCGCCGAGGCGTGGGACGTGGGCGACGGCGTGCTCTCGATCACCTATCGCAGCAAAGCCAACAGCCTGGACCCCGACGTGATCGCCATGCTGCACCAGGCGGCAGACCGGGCAGAGCGCGACTTCCGCGCGCTGATCATCGCCAACGAAGGCGAGCACTTCAGCGTGGGTGCCAACCTGTTCGGCGTGGTCGTGGCGGCCCAGCAGCAGCAGTGGGCCGAGCTCGAGAAGATGGTGAACGCGCTGCAGCAGGGCGTGCAGCGGCTCAAGTACGCCAAGGTCCCGGTCGTTGCCGCGCCCTTCGGCATGGCGGTGGGCGGCGGGCTCGAGGTGTGCCTGGCCGCCGACGCGGTCCAGGCCGCGGCCGAGACCTACGCGGGCCTGGTCGAGGTCGGCGTGGGGCTCATCCCGGCGGGCGGCGGCTGCCTGAACCTGACCTGGCGCGCGCTCGAGGGCATCCCCGAGGGTGCCGACGTGATCGTGCAGTCGTTGATCGCGCAGGTGTTCAAGAACATCGCCACGGCCAACGTGGCCACCAGCGCGCTGATGGCGCAAGAGCTGGGCTACTTCCGCAAGACCGACGGCATCAGCTTCGACAAGGCACGGCTGGCGGGCGACGCCAAGGCGCGCGCCATCGGTCTGGCGGAAGCGGGCTATCACCCGCCGGCGCCCAGGAGCTACGTGCTCCCCGGCGAGAGCGGCATCGCCACCATCTCGATGCTGGTCGACACCATGGTCGCGGGCGGCTTCGCCACGGAATACGACGGCGTGATCGCGCGCAAGCTGGCGCGCATCTTGTGCGGCGGCCCGTCGGGCTCCGCGGGTCCGGTGCCCGAGCAGCGCATCCTCGATCTCGAGCGCGAGACGTTCCTCTCGCTGTGCGGTGAGCAGCGCACGCTCGACCGCATGCAGCACATGCTGATGCACAACAAGCCGCTTCGGAACTGAGCGGCGGCCGCCACCCGTGGCCGCGGCGATCGCCGCCCGCGTGCTCGGTAAGTCCGTGAAATCACGCCCTGTCCTCCTGGCCCGCGGCTTGCGAAGCGCGGGTTCGGAGGACACCCCATGTTCGAAGCCGATCCCGCGGAGCTCGACGTCTGCACTCTGGACCGCCTGGCGCGTGACGCACCCGCGCGTCGCGAGCTGATCTGGCTGCTTGCCAAGATCAAGGGCGATCACCCCCATGCGCGCGAGATCGAGCGCTTCGACTCGGGTATCCGCCGGCGCCTGGCGCCGCTGATGGCAACGACCTGGCACGCCCTGCACGGGGGCGGCGCGAGCCCCAAGACACCGACCAAGCTGTACGAGCTCGCGTTCGACCAGCGCTTCGCGCACCACGCTGCGCGCTATGCCGGCGGCGTGTGCCGTTGCATCGAGTGCGTGCCCAGGGCGGCGGGGTCGGGCTGATGGCGCATCGAGCAGTGGCAAGTATACTTGGATACGTGGCTCAGATCACATTCTACGTTCCGGACGGCATCGCGCGGCGCCTGCGGCGCGACGCCAAGCGTGCCGGGAAGAGTCTGTCCGCGTACCTGACTCAGCTGGTCAGCGACCAGCGTCCTGGCCCGGCCGTCTCGGACGAGTTCTTCACGCTCCAGGGCAGCTGCCGCGGGACGCTTCAGAAACCGGACGATCCGCCGCCTGAAGAGCTGGAGGCCCCGTGAGCCTCCTCTTGGACACGAACATCTGTATCGGGTTTCTCAACCAGAAAGACGCGAAGCTCAAGGCGCGGATTCAGCGCACCGCGCCCGGCGAGCTTCGGCTGTGCTCGGTGGTCAAGGCCGAGCTGCTGTTCGGAGCGCGCAACGGCTCCCGAGCCCCGGAGAACCTTCGCCGGCTGGATCGGTTCTTCGAGGCGTTCGAGTCGCTGCCATTCGATGACGACGCCGCCCACGAGTATGGTTTGCTGCGCACCGAGCTCCGACGTGCGGGCAAGCCCATCGGCGCCAACGACATGCTCATCGCGGCCATCGCGTTGGCGCATCGCGCCACGTTGGTGACCCGTGACGACGACGACTTCCTTCGCGTGCCGGGCTTACGCGTCGAGAGCTGGTAGGTCGGGAACTTCCCGCGCTCACCGCTGTCCCAACGCCTTCGGGTCATAGTTCGAACGCGGGAGAGTCGTGCATGCAGCCCAGAACGGGTGAAGGCAGTGGTTTGTCCAGCGAGCCCGGGCGCATCACCCGGGCGATGCGCGCGGCGTCGGTCTCTCTGCCCCGCTGTCTGCGGGTCGCCCTGGTGCGCGGGGGGCGCATCGAAGAAGAGCGCCTGTTCCGACGCGACAGCGAGATCACCATCGGGCAGAGCGAGCGTGCGACGTTCGTCCTCGACGAGCCGGCGCTTCCGGCAAGAACACCGGTCTTCTTGCGCCAGAACCTGCTGCTCGTCCCGCCTGGCGTCGCGGGCACCGTCCACGACGGTGGCGCGCTGCTCGAGCTGCCCGCCTCGGGGGCTCCGCGTCGCATCCCGCTCGGCCCCGACGCGCGCGGGTCGCTCCAGATCGGCGACGTTCGGCTGCTCTTCCAGCGGGTGGTGGCGCCGGTGCGGCTCACGCCGCAGCTGCCGCTGGCGCTGCTGCGCGATCCCGAGCGCGCCGACTGGATCACCACCCTGATCGCAGCGTTCTCGTTCGCGGCGCACTTCGCCGTGATCGGCACGCTCTATTCGGACTGGGTCGACCCGGTGCTCGACGAAGCCGTCACCATCTCGGGCGTGATCAGCGAGCTGGCGGCGCTGCCGGTGGCTCCGGACGTGGAGCAACCCCAGGCCTCGGCGGACAGCCCGCGTGCGGCGCAGCCGGACGCGCCCCGTCGCACCTTGGGCAAACCCGGCGGGGGCGGTCCGCCCGCGACGGCGAAACCGCAAGCGGCCGTCGGCCTGGGTGCCGAGCTCGAGAAGATCGAGCTCGCGACCCTGGGCGCGCTCGGGACGGGCCGTCCCGCGACCGACGGCGTGCTCTCGAAACGCGAGGTGGCGACCGCCGCCCTCGACGAAGCCGCGCGGAGCGAGCGCGGGGTCTCGGGGGGGCCGGCGCTGGCCTTCGGGGGCGGTCGCCCGCTCACTCCGGGGGCACCGCGCGAGCTCAGCTCGCTGGGGGACAGCCGCGCGTCGGTCCGGCTGGGCGACACCGGCGGCAAGGTCGCGGTGGCGGGCCCCCGCCCCGAGGCGATCGCTCAACCGCCGGTGGTGCAAGGCAGCACGGTGAGCGACGCCGCAAAGGTCGTGGCCGGCCTGCGCGCGGGCTTTCGCGCCTGCTACAAGCGTGGGCTCGAAGAGCGGCCCGATGCTGCGGGGGGCGTGCGGATCACCCTTCGGGTCGGGGCGGGCGGTGAGGTTCAGGGGGTGACCACGTCCGCAACCGGCTCGCTGCCCGCCAGCGTGGCCTCGTGCGTCGCCGCGCGGGCGAAGGGCGCGGCGTTCTCGCCGCCAGAAGGGGGCGCGGCCGTCGTGGTCGTCCCCGTGACCTTCGTCCTGCAGCCGTGAGTCAGCGCAAGCCGACGATCCGCCCGTCGACCACGTCGATGTTCTCGGACGCCGGGTGCTTGGGCAGCCCGGGCATGCGCATGATCTCGCCCGTCAGCACCACCAAGAAGCCGGCGCCGGCGTTGATCTGGATGTTGCGCACGGTCACGTCGAAGTTGGTCGGGCGGCCGCGCAGGTTCGGGTTGTCCGAGAGCGAGTTCTGGGTCTTGGCCATGCAGATCGGCAGGCCGGCATAGCCCAGGCGCTCCACGTCTTCTAGGTCGCGCTTGGCGGTGGCCGTGAGCTCCACGTCGTTGGCGCCGTAGATGCGCTGACAGATCGTGCGGATCTTGTCGACCACCGGCGCGTTCCAGTCGTAGAGCGGCTTGAACGGCTGTGGGCTGGCCTCGGCGTGCTCGATCAGCGCGCGCGCCAGCTCGAGGGCCCCGTCGCCCCCGCGGGCGTGATGATCGCTGAGCGCGAACGGCACGCCCAGCTTGGCGCAGCAGCGGCGCACCACGTCGATCTCTTCGTCCGTGTCGGCGCCGAAGCGGTTCAGCGCCACCACCGGTGACTCGCCGAAGCAGCGGATGTTCTCGACGTGCTTCTCGAGGTTGGGCAGCCCGGCCTCGACCGCGGTGGCCGAGGGCGCCGCGAGGTCGTCCTTCTTCACGCCCCCGTGCATCTTCAGCGCGCGAATGGTGGCCACCAGCACCACTGCCGCCGTGTCCAGCCCGGCGCCGGCGCACTTGATGTCGAAGAACTTCTCGGCGCCCAGATCGAAGCCAAAACCCGCCTCGGTCACCGTCCAGTCGGCGAAGTGCATGGCCATGCGCGTGGCCAGCACGCTGTTGCAGCCATGGGCAATGTTGGCGAAGGGCCCGCCGTGCACGAAACAGGGGGTGCCCTCCAGGGTTTGCACCAGGTTGGGCATCAGGGCGTCTTTCAGCAGCGCCAGCACCGCGCCGGTGGCCTTGAGCTCGCCGGCGGTCACCGGCTTGCCCTCGAAGGTGAACGCCACCAGCGTGCGCTCGATGCGGCGGCGCAGGTCGTCGTACCCCTCGGCCAGGCACAGCATGGCCATGATCTCGGAGGCCGCCGTGATGTCGAAGCCAGTCTCGCGCGGCACGCCCTGCATCACGCCGCCCAGGCCGATGATGATGTTGCGCAGCGCGCGCTCGTTCATGTCGATCACGCGGCGCCACAGCACGCGGCGCGGGTTGATCTGCACCCCCGAGCTATAGTGAATGTGGTTGTCCAGCACCGCCGCCAGCAGGTTGTGGGCGGCGGTGATGGCGTGGAAGTCTCCGGTGAAGTGCAGGTTGATGGCGTCCGCGGGCATCACCTGGCTGTAGCCCCCGCCGGTGGCGCCGCCCTTCACGCCCATGCACGGACCGAGCGAAGGCTCGCGCAGCGCGATGCACACCGACTCGCCCAGCTTGGCCAGCGCCTGACCCAGGCCGATGGTGGTGGTGGTCTTGCCTTCGCCGGCGGGCGTGGGCGTGATGGCCGAGACCAGGACCAGCTTCGACGGGCGCGGGCGCTTGCGCGGCTCGGAAAGGACCGAGAGCTCGACCTTGGCCTTGTCGCGCCCGTAGGGGATCAGTCGCTCGTGCGAGATCCCGAGCTTGTCGGCGATGTCCGAGATGGGTCGCGGCGTGACCGAGCGTGCAATCTCTGCGTCCGTCTTCATGCGCCGATGATACCCCGCTTGCTCGCCGCCAGATCCCAGCGTAAGCGTCGAAGCGAGAGGTTCTCATGAGCGAGATCGTGATCGTCGAAGCCGTTCGTTCAGCCGTGGGCCGCGCCCTGAAGGGCTCGCTCTCCCTCAAACGCCCCGACGAGCTGGCGGGCGACGTGATCCGCGGGCTCTTGGCGCGCGTGCCCGGGGTTCGCCCCGAGCAGGTCGACGACGTGGTCTTGGGCTGCGCCATGCCCGAGGGCGAGCAGGGGCTCAACGTGGCCCGTCTGGCCGCGATCTTGGGCGGGCTCCCGGTCGAGACCAGCGCCATGACCATCAATCGCTTCTGCTCGAGCGGGCTGCAGGCCATTGCCCTGGCTGCGGGCTCCGTCGCGCTCGGCCACCACGACATCGTGATCGCGGGTGGCGTCGAGAGCATGAGCACCGTGCCCATGACGGGCAACAAGATCAGCGCCAGCCCCGAGCTGATGGAAGCAATGCCCGGCGCTTACACCCCCATGGGCATCACCGCCGAGAACGTCGCCAAGCGCTTCGAGATCAGCCGCGCCCAGCAGGACGAGTTCGCGGTCCGAAGCCACGCGAAGGCGGCGGCGGCGCGCAAGGCCGGAAAGTTCGAGGACGAGATCGTCACCGTGCAAGCCATCGAGTTCAGCGGCGGCGAGCGCACCAAGCGCGACTTCCGCACCGACGAGCTGATCCGCGAGGGCACCACGCTGGAAGGGTTGAGCCAGCTCAAGCCCAGCTTCATGCTGGGTGGCAGCGTCACCCCCGGCAACTCGTCGCCGCTCTCGGACGGCGCGGCCGCGGCGATGGTGATGTCGAAGGCGAAGGCCGCCGAGCTCGGCCTGCGCCCCAAGGCCTACTTCCGCGCGTTCACCACCGCCGGCGTCGACCCGGCCATCATGGGCATCGGCCCCGTGCCGGCCATCAAGAAGCTGCTGCAGAAGACCGGCCTCGGCCTGGGCGACATCGACGTGATCGAGCTGAACGAAGCGTTCGCGGCGCAGGCCGTCTACGTGCAGCGCGAGCTGGGCATCCCGGACGACAAGCTGAATCCGAACGGCGGCGCCATCGCCCTTGGCCACCCGCTGGGCTGCACCGGCGCCAAGCTGGTGGCCACGCTGATCCGCGAGCTCGAGCGCCGCGGCAAGCGGCGCGGCATCGTCAGCATGTGCATCGGCGGGGGCATGGGCGCCGCCGGGCTGATCGAGCTGTGCTGAGCGGGCTCAGCACGAGCCGGCGCACTGCGTGCTCATGCAGGTCACATAGGCGCTGAAGCTCGGCTTGCCGCTGGAATAGGCCGGGCACGCCTTGTCGGCGCACGACAAGAGCTCGCTGAACGATGTGATCGATTGGCACTCGGGCGCTGACGCCAGGCAGTTCATCAGTGCGCCGCAGCTTGGGTCGTTGGCGCACCCCTCGGCCTGCGTGCAGCAGCTCTTGGCCACGCAAGCGTCGCAGGTCGGGTCGCCCACCGACACCGAGCAGGTGCCCGCCGAGCCGCCGGTCGCGCCAGTGCCGCCATAGCCGCCGCTGCCGCCGGTGCTACCCGTTGCGCCGGTGCCGCCAGCGCCACCCGTACTGGTGGTCGCGCCGCTGCCGCCCGTGCCACCGCTGCCGGTCTTGCCGCCGGTGCCCGTGGCGCAGACGCCCTGGCACTTGGCGAGCGGCGAGCCCGAGCACAGACACATCTCCATGCAGGTGCCGCAGGCGCTGCAGGTCGGCGGCTTGCACGCGCCCAGCGCGGCGCCGCCGGCTCCGAGCGAGTCCCCCTCGAGCTCCACGGGCTCGGCGCACGCGCCCAGAACACACAAACACAACGCGCCGCCGGCGCGCAGCAAACGCCACCCCATCACGAGAAGCTCCTTTCACCGGGCGCAAGACCGCCGCTTTCGCGCGTCGCGCTCCGAGTCGGTTTCGATTCGGCGCTCTCCGGTGCGGGTGCCCCGGGGTGCATTCACGACTCGAGAGCACATCGGCGACGGAACTGCGGGCCGCCGGGCCGGGCTCGCACGAATTGCCGGGGCCCTCCCGAGCTTCCTCCGTCTTCGAGCAGTGGCACGTCCGATGCAGCTTCGAAACCGGTCAGGAGGCCCGTCATGTACTCGATCGCAACCATCAAGGCCGCCGTGGCAGCCAGTTCGATGGTGCTCGGCGCGGGTGCTGTGGCCGTCACCGTGGGGATCCAGCAGAACCCCCTGTTGTTCACCAGTCCGCAGCCAACCGTCATCGAAGTGCCCTATGTGCCGCGCCAGGCGCCCGTGATGCCGTCGCCCGTGGCGGCGGTCGTCATTCCCGAGGTGCAAATCACGGCAGTGCCGCAGAAGTTCGTCGCAGAAGAGCCGATCCGTCGGCTGACGCCGCCGGCCCCCAAGAAGGCGGTCGAGGCGCCCGAGGTCATCGATCTCAGTCAAGACCGCGTGATCCCCGCACCGTGCAACGACGGGGAGTATCGCAAGCTCGACGAGCACCGCGGGGTGCGGCTGATGTGCCCCGGATCCTACTGAGCCGCCGGCTTCGCTAACCCGGCTGCCTTCCGGATCTTCTCCACGTCGACCTGCTCGACGTATTCGACCAGGTTCTTCCAGATCGAGTGAAACCCGAAATCGCCCTGGGTCATCTCCCGGATGGCCTCGTGTTTGCTCCACCCCTGAACGACGATTCGGTACATGGCGGTCATCGTTCCGGTGCGGTCTGCGCCGTGCTGGCAGTGGACGAACACCGGCTGTCGGGCGGGGTCGGTGACGATCTTCAGGAAGCGAATCACGTCTTCGTCCTCGCCGTGCCAGGCCTTGGCGCTGATGTGCTCGTAGGCCAGGGGCAGCGCGCCGATCTCGTCGCGGTCAGAGTGCACGGCGCGCAAGTTGACCACGGTGCGAACGCCCAGCCGGTGGAGTTCGGCCATGCCCTCGGCGGTGGGTTGGGCGCCGCGGTAGTAGACCGGGGTGACGCGGTGCAGGTTGGGCAGCCCGGGTCGCTCGAAGCGCTGGGCCCAGCTTGCCGGTCGCCCGGCAGGCCTCTCTGCGGGCGGCGAACGCGGCGGGGCTGCCGGCTCGGGCGGCGAGCTGCAGCCCAGAGCCGCCCCCAGCCCGAGCAAGAGCAGGCCGCGCTGCCGGCGCCCGAGCACGCTCAGACCGCCGGGGCCTCGGCCTTCCGCGTCTGGCCGATCTTCTTGCCCTTGCCGACCTTGGCGAAGAACGTGTGGTCCAGCCAGTCCGTGAAGGGCAACGCCACGTAGATCGACGAGTACGTGCCGAGCGTGATGCCCACGATCAGGGTCAGCGCGAAGTCTTTCAGCGTGCCGGTGCCGAAGAAGAACAGACCGGTCAAGCTGATGATGGTCGTGCCGCTGGCGAGCAGCGTGCGGTTCAGCATCTCCGAAACGCTCAGGTTCACCAGGCTCTGGAAGCTTCTGCCTCTGAGCCGCCCCAGGTTCTCGCGCACGCGGTCGTAGACGATCACCGTGTCGTTGATCGAGTAGCCGACGATGGTCAGGATGGCGGCGACCGTGGTCAGGTTCACCTCGCGCCGCACCAGCACCAGGAAGCCGAGCACGGTGACCGCGTCGTGCAACATCGCGAAGACCGCGCCCGGGGCAAAGCGGAGGTCGAAGCGGAAGGCGATGTACGCCATGATGAACACGATCGAGATCAAGACTGCCTTGAGCGCGGCGTCGCGGAGCTGAGCCCCTGCCTTCGGCCCGATCCACTCCGAGCGCAGAGGCTCGACCGGCACCTTGTCGGCGCCCAGCCTGTCGCGGAGCCCCGCCATGAGTTGATCGCCCTTGCTCATCAGCTGGATTTCGACCTTGTTGTCGCGCTCACTCTGCAACGCAGGGTTGTTGGCGCCCGCCCGGAGCCGCAGCCCGCTCACGCCGGCGATCCGCTCCTTGATGAACGCCATGTCCGGGGAGTCCCGGAAGCGCACCGTGATCTTGTCGCCACCGGGGCTGAACTTCACCTCGGTGGCGGTGCGGTTCGGCGTGCAGTCCGCCGGCTGCCCCTCGCCCACGCACAGGCTCTTCTCGACCTCGGCCTGTTTCTCCGGCGAGATCGTCGTCACTTCCTAGACGCGAACGATGTAGTGGCTGGGGTTGTTCGCGTCGTCGACCCGGATCACGTCCGGATGGGAGAAGCCCGAGGCTTTCACGGCGTCCTCGACCTCGGTCGAAGACACCTTCCCGGTGAACGCGACCTCGACCTCGGTGCCACCCTTGAAATCGGTGCCGAGCTTGAGACCCATGCCAGGGGCGAACAGGCCCACCAGCGCCGCGAAGAAGGCGGCGAGCGAGAGACCCATGAACAGGCGGCGAGCGCCCATGAAGTCGTACAGACGGCCTAGCGGAATCAGATTCATGGCGTCACCCGATGTCCAAGTGGGTCTTGCGCCCGAAGCCGCGCGCCCAGAGCTCGAAGAACATGCGGCTCACGACCACCGCAGTGAACAAGTTGATCAACACGCCGACGGTCAGCGTCACCGCGAAGCCCTTGATCGGGCCCGACCCGTACTGCGCGAGGACGATGCCCGAGATGAGGGTCGTCAAGTTGCCGTCGACGATGGCTGAGAGCGCGCGGTTGAAGCCGATTTCTATCGCTGCCCGAGCGCTCTTCCCCGCTCGCTGCTCTTCGCGTATGCGCTCGTTGATCAGCACGTTGGCGTCCACGCCCATGCCGACCGTCAGCGCGATACCCGCGATGCCGGGCAAGGTCATCGAGGCGCCGAAGGTGGCCAGCGTGGCGAGCTGCAGGAAGACGTTGACCGCCACCGAGACGTCCGCGATCAGGCCGCCGCGCTTGTAGTAGATGAACATGAACAGCAGCACCAGCCCGACGCCGATACCCGAGCCGCGCACCGCCAGCCCGATGGCCTCTTTGCCCAGCGACGGTCCGATGCGCTGCTCGTTCGAGGGTGAGATCGGCGCCGGCAGTGCGCCCGAGCGCAGCACCAGCTCGAGCTTGCGGGCGTCCCGCAGCTGAATCTCCGGATCCTGCGCGCCCATGGTGATCTGGGCGTGCCCGCCAGCGATGCGGTTCAAGATGACCGGCGTGCTCTCGACCCGCCCGTCGAGCATGATGGCGAAGCGCTTCTTCACGTTGGCGCCGGTGATCCGCTCGAAGGCCTTGCCGCCCGACTCGGTGAAGGTCAGGGCCACGTGCCAGCCGCCCACGCTGCGGCCGCCCTGCTGGTCGGCTGGGCCTGCGCCTCGGTGACCTGGGCGCCGGTGATCTCGGCGCGGGACTTGAGCAGGTACGTGCGCCAGCCCGCCTCGCTCTGCTTGAGCGTCTCGGGGTTGGTCTCGTACACGACCTCGAAGCCGAGCTCGCGGTCTTGCGGGGGGGTCAGCGTGCCCGCCCACTCCTTGAAGCGGTTGAGCGCGTCCTTGATCTTCTCTTCCGGCTTCTTCTTCAGATAGGCGTAGGTGATCTGCTTGTTCTTCTGGTCGCCGTTCTCGTCCAGACCGACCGGAGCCACCTCGCGGGCGAACTCGAGACCCTCGGGCAGGCTCTCTTTGGTGGCCGCCTTGGCCACCTCGCCCAGGTAGTCCGTCTCGTCGTCGAGCAGCTTGAACTCGAGGCGTGCGGTCTGGCTGATGATGTCGCGGATGGTGGCGAAGCTGGCCTCGTCTTCACCCGGAACCTCGACGATGATGTCCTCGTTGCGGGTCGAGACGCTGGCTTCACGCAGGCCCAGATCGTCGACCCGGCGCAAGATGATGTCCTTGGCTTGAGCCACGGCGCGGTCGCGGATCCCGCTCTCGGCGATCTCGCGCACCCGGAACACCCACTTCTTCTTGTCGTCGCTCTGGGTGTACGTCAGGTCGGTGCGGAACCGCTCCAGGAAGCGTTCGTCGATCTTGCTCGGGTCTTCTTTGACGTCGAAGCGGATTTCGTTGGCCGGTTTGCGCGGCGCCTCGACGGCGACCTTGTCGCGCAGCTTGACCAGCGCCTCTTCGCTCGGCAGCTCGTCCCCGGTGTGCAGGCCGTAGACCTTGGCCAGCTCAGCGCGCATCTGCTCGTAATAGCGGTCGCGCTTGTCCTTGACGGCCTCGTCCACGTCCACGGTGTAGACCAGGCGCAGGCCGCCGCGCAGATCCAGGCCGGCCACCAGCCGGAACTTGCTGTGCTGCTCGACGTAGCTGGGGCAAGGCAGTCTTCCGCCCGAAAGCCGCTCGAGCGAGGGCCACAGCACGAAAAACCCGGTGACCACCAGGCTGAACACCAGGCCGGCGCGCAGCCGCCAGGGCACGTCGATCAAGTCGACCGCCACGAAGCCGCTCCACAGCGCCAGGATGCCGAACATCACCATCGGCCAGAAGGCGTGGAAGTAGGCCGACGCGGCGCCAGAGGCCGCCAGCCCGGCCGCGAGCCAGAGCGAGACGCGGTGCGCACGCTTGACCCAGCCCAGGGCCAGGAACATCGCCGCGAAGGCGCCGTAGACGAAGGTGAGGGGGTTGATCTGTGCGAGCACGAGTCAGTCTTTCTTCGCGGCCGGCTGTTCTTCGCCGGTGTCTTTGCCCAGAAGGCCCGATTTGAGCAGCTCGACCTTCACGCCCGGAGCCAGCTCGACCTTGGCGTAGCGACCGCCCACTTCGACCAGCTTTCCGACCAGGCCCGACTGCGTAAGCACGCGATCGCCCTTTTTCAATTCCGCAATCGCCGCTGCCGCCTTCTTCTGCTGCTTCCGCGAGCTCCAGAACATGATGAACAGAAGCGGCGCCATCAGCAGGATCGGGAACAGCATCGACATGCCGCCGCCCGGGGGCTCGCCACCGCTCGGCGGCGGCGCCTGGGTCTGACCGGGGGCCGGCTGGGCCGGCGGTGGCGCGGGTGCGCCGGGCGCCTCGGGACGGCCCGGGGCGGGGGGGACTGCCTGGAAGAAAGAGGTCAACCTGATGTCTCCTGAAGCGCGGTGTAGAGTCCGGATGCGCGGCGAGCCGCGGGAGGCTTCTCGGGCGACCCCACGTCGAGCGCGAGACGCCTCCCCGGCGGAGCGGCGAAGCTCACAATGCGCCGAAGCCGCCGGCTCATACCCAGTTTGTGGGGGGTCCGCAAGGACGCGGCCGGGCACCTAAACGGGGGTGCAGGCTCGGCGCAGAAGCCGCTTTCCGTGCCTTGACACTGAAGGACCTGGAGGGTAGTTGGATTCCCCCTTGGTTTCTGAGGGTTTCACCTTCCAGGCGCGTAGCTCAGTGGTAGAGCACTACCTTGACACGGTAGGGGTCGTTGGTTCAATCCCAATCGCGCCTACGACTTTCTTCATGCTGACCAGGACCGTTTGAGCTGATGGCGGACGTGCAACGCACGCCGCGCGAGCTCTTGGAGGCCCGCGGGGAGCTCGCAGACGACATCGTCGCCGTCTTGATCGAAGGCGCGATCGTCGACCTGCACACGCCGGTGGCCGAGGGCGCGGCGTTCGAGCCGCTGCGCGCTTCCGACCCGCGCGCGCTCTCGGTCATTCGTCACTCGGCGGCGCACGTGATGGCCGACGCCGTGCAGCGGCTGTTCCCCGGCACGCAGGTGACCATCGGCCCCTCGGTGGACAGCGGCTTCTACTACGACTTCGACCGCCCCGACGGGCCGTTCACCGACAAAGATCTCGAGCGCATAGAGAAGGAGATGAGGAAGATCATCTCCGGCAAGAGGCCCTTCACTCGCGAAGAGATGACGCACGAGCAGGTGCGCGCGCTCTTCGACGGCATGGGCGAGAAGTACAAGTGCGAGATCATCGACAGCATTGCAGCGCGCGGTGAGCGCATCAGCGTGTACCGTCACGGCAGCCCGGGCCGCAAAGAGGGCACCTGGCTCGACGTCTGCGCCGGCCCGCACGTGCCGCACGCCGGCCACCTGGGCGCGGTGAAGCTCACCACTGTCGCCGGTGCGTACTGGCGTGGCGACGAGCGGAACCCGATGCTGCAGCGGATCTACGGCACGGCGTTCCCCTCGCAGGCCGAGCTGGACGCCCATCTGAAGCAGCTGGAAGAGGCCAAGGCTCGCGACCACCGAAAGCTCGGCAAAGAGCTCGAGCTGACCATGTTCCACGAGTACGCGCCGGCCATGCCGTTCTTCTTGCCGCGCGGCGCCAGCGTGTATCACCGGCTGATCCAGTACGTGCGCGAGCTGTACGTGGACTATGGCTACGACGAGGTGATAACCCCGCAGGTCTTCGACAAGAAGCTGTTCGAGACCAGCGGCCACTGGGAGAACTATCAGGACAACATGTTCCTGAGCGTCACGCGCGATGCCTATCAGGACATCGTGGCGGGCAATCCCGAGGCGCTGGCCGCCATGCAGGCCAAGGGCCAGAAAGAATGGTTCGAGTCGTGGGTCGAGAGCTCGATCCGCACCGGGCTCAAGCCGATGAACTGCCCGAGCCACTGCCTGATCTTCGGGCAGCGGCGGCGCAGCTATCGCGAGCTGCCGTGGCGAGTGGCCGATTTCGGGCGGCTGCACCGCTACGAGCGCGGCGGCGTGGTGCACGGCCTGGCGCGCGTTCGCACCTTCTGTCAGGACGACGCGCACATCTTCTGCACGCCCGAGCAAATGGTGGCAGAGATCAGCGCGTTCAACCGCCTCTTGTTCGAGGTGTACAACGCGTTCGCCTTCGACAAGGTGGCGATCAAGCTGGCGCTCCGCCCCGAGAAGCGTGTCGGCACCGACGAGATGTGGGACCGCGCCGAGGCGGCGCTCGAGCAGGTCTTGCTCGAGGCCCGGCTGCCCTTCGAGAAGCTCGAGGGTGAGGGCGCCTTCTACGGTCCGAAGCTCGAGTTCCACGTCACCGACGCCATCGGTCGCAGCTGGCAGCTGGGCACCATCCAGGTGGACTATGCGTTGCCCGAGCGGTTCGGCCTCGAATACATCGGCTCCGACGGCGCGGCGCACCGCCCGGTGATGTTGCACCGGGCCATCCTCGGCTCGCTCGAGCGCTTCTACGGCGTGTATCTCGAGCACTGCGCAGGCAAGTTCCCCGTGTGGCTGGCGCCCGAGCAGGTCATCTTGCTCACCGTGAGCGAGCGGCAGGCTGACTACGCCGCCAGCGTGGCGGCCGAGCTTCGGGCCCGCGGGCTCAGGGTGCTGGTCGACGCCGGCGCCGACAAGCTGGGCGCCAAGATCAGGAACGCGCGCATGATGCGCCACCCCTACATGGTCGTGCTGGGCGACGACGAAGCCGCCGCCCACACGGTGGCTCCACGCTCGCGCGACGCGGGTGAGCTCGGCAGCATGTCGGTCGGCGAGTTCGCCGAGCGCGTGCTCGGCGAAGCCAGCCCACCTCGACTTCAAAAGGCTCACGCGGCGGCGCCGCGAGAACAGGGACCGAACATCAGCACATGAGTAACGGGCGACGATTCAGCCGGGAGCCCCGGGCTCCTCAGATCCGCATCAACCACCGTATCCGCGTGCCCGAGGTGCGTGTCGTCGCAGAAGACGGCTCGAACCTCGGGGTGTTGCCGACCGGCGACGCGATCCGGCGTGCTCAAGAGGCCGGGCTCGACCTGGTCGAGGTCAACCCGAAGGGCACGCCCCCGGTCTGCAAGATCCTCGATTTCGGCAAGTACAAATACGAAGAGAAGAAGAAGCAGCGCGAGACCAAGCGCAAGCAGACCGTGGTCGAGATCAAGGAGATCAAGCTCCGCCCGAAGACCGACGACCACGACATGGAAGTGAAGGTCCGCGCCGCTCGCAAGTTCGCCGAGGCCGGCAACAAGGTGCGCTTCACGGTCCGCTTCCGCGGTCGCGAGATCACCCACCCCGAGGTCGCGCAGCGCCAGCTCTCTTACCTTCTGAAGCAGATGGAAGACCTCTGCAACATCGAGCAAAACCCTGCGATGGAGAACCGCGCCATGGCCGCGGTGGTGTCGCCGAAGCCGCAGGTCATGCAGCGGGTCGCTCAAGAGCGCGCGCAACGCGAGAAAGATCGCGAGAAGGCCCGCGCCGAAGGCAAGAGCGAGCCGTTCAACGCCGTGCCCGAGGAAGAAGAAGAAGCGCTTCACGAGCCGGACGACGACGACGACGACGACGACGACGGCGACGGCGACGGCGACGGCGACGGCGAAGCAGCGAACTGAGGTTCCGGGGCTGAGCACGGCTCCGTTCCGGCTGGGTGCTCTGCGGCACCCACGCCGGAGCCCGAGCGCGCTAGCGCTTCAGGAGCCCGGTGATGCTGGGCGGCAGCACGCCGGCGAAGTAAGCGCCGACCACGCCGCCAATCAGCACCAGCACCAGGAAGAAGGCGATCAGGCCGCCCTTGCCGCCTTGCTTGGGCGCCGGCGCGGGCCCAGGCGGCACCGAGGGCAGGTGCGCGCTGGGCGGCGAGGCCATCACCACCGCCGAGGGCGGGGCGGCCGAAGGGGACCGGGTTCGGCCCGAGAGGGTGTCGTCTTCGAGCGCGGCGAGGTTGCCCAGCTCGAACGAAACGGGCGACGACCCCGCCGCGGGCGCCGACGCCGGCCCCACGCCGATCTGGCTGCCCCAGTCTTGGGGTTCGTCGAACGAGCCGATGTTGAGCGGCGCGGCGCCCAGCTCGGCGCTGGACCGATCGCCGCTCTCGCCGCCCTGCAGTGAGGTGAACTCGAACAGCGCCTCTTCGATCAGCGAGCCGATGATCGAGCGCTTGTCCGCCTTCTCGCGGCGCTTCGAGTCCTCGCGGCCGCGGACGATGGGTTCGACCAGCGCCGCAATGTCGAACGAGCTGACCGGGTGACCGGCGTGGAACAGCAGCGTGTTCAGATCCCGGCCCAGGTCGCGCGCCGTCTGGTAACGCTGCACCGGATCGCGGGCCAGCGCCTTGGCCAGCACTCGGTCGAGCTCGGCCGTGGCGTGGGGGTGAAAGTCGCGGATCGACGGGATGCGTGCCGCCTGCACCTGGCGCACGGTGTCCAGGTCGCTGTCGCCGAGGAACAACCGGCGCCCCGCCAGCATCTCCCACAAGATGATGCCCACCGCGAAGATGTCGGTCCGCGCGTCGATCGGCTGGCCCAGGGCGGCCTCGGGCGAGAGGTAGCTGAACTTGCCCTTGATGATGCCCGGCTCGCTCTTCTCGAGCTGGCTGTTTGCCTTGGCGAGGCCGAAGTCCACGATCTTCACCTCGCCGTGGCGGGTGATCAGCACGTTGGGCGGCGACATGTCGCGGTGCACGATGCCCAACGTGTGGCCGCGACCGTCGGTGGCCTCGTGGGCGTATGACAGGCCCTCGCAAATCCGCAGACAGATCAGGGCCGCCAGCTCCAGAGGGAACGGCTGCCCACCCCGGCGAGACTGATCGATGATGGCCTTCAGGTCCGCGCCATCCACGAACTCCATCACGATGAAGTAGGTGTTGTCGCCGACGCCGATGTCGAAGACCTGCACGCAGTTCGAGTGCGAGAGGTGCGCCGAAAGGCGCGCCTCGTCCAAGAACATGCCGATGAACTGCTTCTTCTCGGACAGGTGCGGAAGGACGCGCTTGATGGCGACGGTCTTCTTGAAGCCCTCGAGGCCCGCGCTCTCTGCGCGGAACACCTCCGCCATGCCGCCGGAAGCGATCTTCTCGAGGACTCTGTACCGTTGTTGCTGTGCGGCCATCGCGATGAGCGGCGTCGAAGCAGAAAAGACGCGCAGGGTCCGAGCGCGAACGGCAGCCTAGGCGCCCGCGGGAGCGGGGGTCAAGAACGAGGATCTTCGCTGAATTTGCGCGAAACGCAAGTCGGGTCCCCAAACGCTCAGGCGCGGGTCTCTCGGAAGCGCGAAAGCCGGCGAAGCAGCTCCAGGTGCCCGTCGGGCACCGGGTCGAACTGGCTGGCCTCGAACAGGCTGCGGCGGGTGGCCTCTTCGCTCATGGTCACCAGTGCGGCGACCACGCGCCGTCGCACCGTGCCCTCGACGTGATGACCGATGGCGATCACGTCGCCCGGGATCGGACCCAGGAGCAAGAGCACGCGCACCGAGCTCGCGGGATACCCCATCGACAGCCAGGAGGCGGCCGCCAGCTTGCCGGTCACGGCGTCGAGCCCCACGTGGGTCGCGCCGACGTCCGCGCTGCCCTCGAGCACGGCCCGGGTGACCGCCTCGTGCGAGCCCAAGATCGTCTCGCTCGCGAAGCAGTCTTCCAGCCGGAGCCCCATCGACCGCAGGTGCCAGCGGGGGACGAAATAGCCCGAGGCACTGTCCTTGGAGACCCAGGCCGCGCGCGCCTGCGACAGCGCCTCGACCTTGGCGAAGCGCGAGTCGGCGCGGACGAACAGCGCGCCGTGGTACCCGGCCCGGGTCGACCGATGGACGACCACTGCGCTCTCGGCCGCTGCGGCGTCCTCCAGGTCGATGGCGATGAGCGGCGGCGCCCAGATCAGGTCCAGGGCCCCCGAAAGGGCGCCTGCCCGCAGCTCGGCATACGACTCGAGCACCTTGCCGCGGAACGCCATGCCCGTGGCCTGGCCGAGCTTCTCGCAGAAAAGCGCCAGGGCCTCGGCGGTGGCCGGCTCGGCGGAAACTGCGGCGAAAGTCAGCTCGGGCACGGTGCCCGCCGGTATGCCCCCGCTTCTGCCGGAAGTCACCCCACCGGGCTGCCCCCGCAGGAAGGTGTGCTAT
>Ga0073899_10001337_pt1 | contig 22663 bp, 18 predicted proteins | sample KloWWTmetaKNB5Ph_FD_88975 | JGI IMG/M metagenome (GOLD analysis project Ga0073899, IMG submission 88975) | Active sludge microbial communities from Klosterneuburg, Austria, studying microevolution and ecology of nitrifiers - Klosterneuburg... | ecosystem: Engineered > WWTP > Aerobic digester >... | reverse complement strand
TCCTCGATGTAGTGCGTGGTCAGGATCACGGTGACGCCGCTGTCGCGCAAGCGGCGCACGAGCTGCCACATGTCGCGGCGCAGCTCCACGTCCACCCCGGCGGTGGGCTCGTCGAGGAAGAGGATGCGCGGCTCGTGCGAGAGCGCCTTGGCGATCAGCACGCGGCGCTTCATGCCGCCCGAGAGCATCATCAGCCTGGCATCCTTCTTCGCCCACAGCGACAAGTCCTTCAGCAGCTGCTCGATGTAGGCCGGGTCGGGCGGCTTGCCGAACAGGCCGCGCGTGAAGCTCACCGTGTTCCACACCGTCTCGAAGGCGTCGGTGGTGAGTTCCTGCGGCACCAGGCCGACGAGGGCGCGCGCGGCGCGGTAGTCGCGCACGATGTCGTGACCATCCACCCGCACGCTGCCCGAGCTGGCATTGACCAGGCCGCACACGATGCTGATCAGCGTGGTCTTGCCCGCGCCGTTGGGCCCGAGCAGCGCGAAGATCTCGCCGCGGCGGATGTCGAGGTCGACACCCTTCAGCGCGGAGAAGCCGGAGGCGTAGGTCTTGGACAGAGCGGAGATCGAGATGATGGGGTCCATGGGATCGAAGATAACAGATCGACGAGGCGGCCCGCAGGATCGAGCGGCACCGGGCGCGATGAGCGGCAGCGGAGTGCCCCAAGGCCGCGATCGCGACTTGCGGCGCTCCAGCATGGGCGGCCCGTCCACCGCCCGGCGGCGGCTGGCGGCCAGCCGTCGGGCGCGCTTCCGCGGCAGGCTCGGCGCGCTTAAACTGCCTCGCACCCCCCAAGATCCTTCCCCGCCGCCAGATCCAGGAGCCGATCCGTCATGCTTCGTCGCTTGAGCCTGCATCGCCTCCCCTGGCTTGTGCTCGCGCTCGCACTCTCCGGCACGGCCTGCGCGACCGAGGTGTTGCGCGTGCTGAGCTGGCCGGGCTATGCCGACGCCGACGTGGTGCAGGCCTTCGAGGCCCGCACCGGCGCCCGGGTCGAAGTCACCCAGGTCGATTCCGACGAAACGCTGTGGCAGAAGCTCAGCACGAACGACGCGACCGACTACGACGTGTTCGCGGTCAATACCGCCGAGCTGCAGCGCTACATCGACCGCGGCGTGGCCGTGGCGATCGATCCGGCCGCGCTACCCAACCTCGGTGCGCAATTGCCGCGCTTCCGCGACCCGGCCACGCTGCCCGGCACGACTCGCGATGGCAAGCTGTACGCCATCCCCTATGCCTGGGCCGAAATGGGCCTAATCTACGATCGGCGCCAGTTCGACGCGCCACCCCAGTCCATCGCCGCGCTGTGGGACGCCCGCTACCGCGGCAAGGTGCTGGTGTACAACAGCGGCTCGCACAACTTCTCGCTCGCCGCACAGATGCTGGGCAAGGCATCGCCCTTCCGCCTCGACGCCGCCGACTGGGCGCCGGCGGTCGAGCGTCTGGTCGAGTTGCGCCGCAACCTGCTGACCTTCTACGCCCAGCCGGAAGAATCCGCGCATCTGTTCGTCAGCCGCGGTGCGGCGCTGATGTACGCCAATTACGGCACCCAGCAGCTGCAGCTCCTGCGCGCAGCGGGGGCGGACGTGGGCTATGCGATCCCGCGCGAAGGCGCGCTCGCCTGGCTCGACTGCTGGGTGGTGACGCGCGGCGCGCGTAACCAGGCGCTCGCGCTGGCGTGGATCGACCACCTGCTCGGCACCGGCCCGGCGCACGTGCTGAGCGCGCGCCACGGCCTCGACAACACCCGCGACCCGGCGCCGCACCAGGCCGAAACCGACCGCCTGATCTGGCTCGAACCGGTCGAGGACGTCGAACGCCGCAACCTGCTGTGGGAGCGCATCCTCTCCGGCGACCGCGGCGCACGGGTGCTCGCGCCATGAGATTCGGCATCGCCGCCCGTCTTGGCATCGTACTCGCCCTGTCCGGCATGCTCTCCGCCGGCATCACCGCCTTCCAGGCCCAGCGCGCCAGCGAGACCGTGCTGGTGGACAGCGCGCGTGCCGAGCTGCTCACCTCCACCCGGGTGCTCGCGCAGCGCATCACGCAGGTGCGCGAGGACATCTCGCGCACCCTGCTCGCGCTCGCCCGCCACCCGGCCGCGCTCGCGGCGCTGGAGAGCGACGACCCGCAGGCTGCGACGCAGCTCGCGACCCTGCTCGCCCTGCCGATGGCGGCCAACCGCGCCTACTTCCAGCTCCGCCTGATCGGCGCCGCCGACCACGGCCTCGAGCGCGTGCGGATCGACCGCGACGGCGACGCACTGCTACGCGTGGACGGCGACGCGCTGCAGGAAAAGGGCCACTACCCCTACGTCTTCGACGCCCTCGCGCTGGCCGCGGGCGAGGTTTACATGTCGCGCGTGAGCATCAATCGCGAGCGTGGCTCGCACGCCGCCCTCGGCCGGCCCGCGGTGCAGCTCGCCACCCCGGTCGTCGACGAATCGGGCCGGCCACGCGGGGTGATCGTGGGCAGCATCGACCTCAACGGCGTGTTCGCCCTGCTCGCCGCCGACCTGCCTGCCGACTTCCTGCTCTACCTCGCCAACAGCGCGGGCGACTACCTGATCCACCCCGACCCCGCGCGCACCTTCGGCTTCGACAAGGGACGCCGGGTACGGGTGCAGGACGAGTTCCCCGCCACGCAGGCCGTGATCGACGGCCGCAGCAGCGAGTCGATGATCGACAGCGATGCCGGCGAGCACGCGCAGGCGCCGCTGGTCGCCGCCTTCATCGCCGCGCGGGTGCAGCTGCGCACCGAAGAGGGCGCCTTCATCCTCGGCCTCGCGCGCCCACGCGCCGCCGTGCTCGCCGAGCTCGATCCGCTGCGCGGGATCATGCTGCAGATCGTCATCGGCATGAGCCTCACCGGCATCCTGCTCGCGGCCATCCTCGCCCGCGCGATCACCCATCCGATCGAGGTGCTGGGCGCCGCGGTGCAGAACTTCTACGACAACGGCCAGGCCCCGGCGCTGCCGGTCGAGCGTCAGGACGAGATCGGCGCCCTCGCCCGCCGCTTCGCCGAGCTGCGCACCCAGATCGGGCAGCAGTTGGCCGAGCTCGAACACCGCCGCCGCGAGCTCGAGCACCTCGCCCGCCACGACGCGCTCACCGGGCTGCCCAACCGCGCGCTCTTCGACGACCGCATGGCGGTGGCGCTCGCGTCCGCCCGCCGCGACGACGGCGGACTGGCCTTGCTGTTCGTCGATATCGATGATTTCAAGCCGATCAACGACCGCCTCGGCCACGTCGTCGGCGACCGCGTGCTCGAAGGCGTGGCGGCGCGCATCCGCCAGAGCATCCGCGAGTCCGACACCGCGGCGCGCATCGGCGGCGACGAGTTCGTCGTGCTGCTGCCCGGGATCGCTTCGGCCGAAGACGCCAGAGTGGTCGCGGACAAGATCCGCGCGGCGATCGACCGCCCGTTCATGATCGACGGTGAAGAGCTCGCGGTTTCGGTGAGCATGGGCCTCGCCCACTACCCGCAGGACGGCAGCGACTCCACCACCCTCGCCCGCCACGCCGATGCCGCGATGTACCGCGACAAGGCCGAAGGCAAGGCACGGCGGCACAGCTGAAACCGGCCGCTGGCCGGCATGGAAGTGTCGGAATTTTTTACACCCGGTGCCGAACCTTCAAAAATAGGCGCAGATAATCAATGGCCTGATCGTCGGGCACGGCGAATGCTTCACCCCAAGGGAGGGCAGTACCCGACACTCCGGAGCAAGGAGGCCAGCATGATCGCGCGCATCCTCTGCAGCCTGCTGTTGTGCTGCATCCCGTTCGCCGCGCACGCCGGCGCGGTGTTCCAGGAACGCGGCGACGCCGGTGATTTCGCCTCGCCGCAGGACGTGGTCGGAACCTCCATCGAACGCATCCAGGGCAGCATCGGCGGCGACGACAGCATCGACGTGTTCCGCTTCCACTTCGCCGGCGGCCCGCTTGCGATCCTCGCCCGCCTCGACGGCTTCGACGACGAAGCCCTGCCGATCCGCCTGGTGCGAGAGAGCGGCCTGCCCGACGAGGCCTGCTTTGTGGGCAGCGCCGAGTATCCGCCCAACCCGTGCATCTCCGAGGGCTGGCTGGACTTCTCCGTCGACATGCTGGCGCCGGGCAACTACCTGCTGGGTGTTTGTGCGTCCGCACAAGGCTGCGTGGCGGACGATCCGCCCTTCACGATCGGCTTCGTGACCCACCCCGATGCGAGCGCACCGGCGGCCACCGTCGGCAGGCCCGTGCCGGAGCCCGGCGTGCTCGCGCTCCTCGGCCTCGCCTTGCTGGGCCTGTGGGGACTGCGCATGGCGATCGCCGCACCGCCCAAGGGACCGCCCCCTTCCGGCGGGTAAAGACCGGTTTCGTCCGGCCGATCGCGCCTGCCGGCGCGCCTACAGAGGGCGTGCGCGGACGACGTCGGCGGCGCGGGCGAAGTTGCCGGCGCCGAGGTGGTGGAGCGTATGCAGCTCGGCGTTGTCGGCGCGCAGGTCCCAACGCCCGGACGAGAACACCCGCGCGTCGGCGGCCGCGGCCACGACCTCGGCGAAGCAGGTGTCGTAGGCGTCCTCGGTGTGGCGCTCGGGGATCAGGCGGCACTCCATCCACGCCGCGCAGCCGGCCCCGATCAGCGGCACGCCCAGCACGGGCCCCGCGAGCGCCGCGATGCCGAAGCGCGCGAACTTGTCGCCCTCGCGGCCACTGCAACTGCCCACCGCAAACGTCAGGTCGGCGAGCGCCGCGCCCGGGATGCACACTCCGAAACAGCCACTGGCGGCGATCAGTTCGCGGGTGAAGGTGCGCTTGTCGATCACGATGGCGATGCGCGGCGGAGAGAACTCGACCGGCATCGACCACGCCGCCGCCATCACGTTGCGCCGACCCCCCTGGGCGCTGGTGACGAGCACCGTGGGTCCGTGGTTGAGGAGCCGGCTGGCGTGTTCGAGGACGACGGGGGTGAAGGTGGGGGTCATGGTGGCTTCCGCGGAGAATCGAAGAGGCCGCCATTTTCCATGAATCGCGGACCGCGCCGTGCGTGTCCCGCTCGCATGCCGGGCGGATTTGCGTCGCCCGTCGTGACATAGTGCAGTGACCTGTCTGCTGCTGTCCGGATAATTGCGGCTTGTTCCCTGTCCGATTGCTCCCCATGTCCGATTCCGCGCGCCGCTTCCTCGTCCCGCACCGGGCGCCGACGCGCAGCACGCGTGCGCAGGGGGTCCGATGAGCGCCCCACGCGGCGGCGTCTTCGAGCGTCCGCTGGTCCAGGCGGCGGTGGCGGTGCTGCTGGTGTTCGGGCTGCTCGCCGCCTTCCTGCTGTTCTCCCACCGCTCGGCCGAGACGATCACCACCACCGCCTTGCGCAACGAGGTGCGCGTGCTAGCCACGCAGATCGAGGGCGCGCTGCGCCGCATCGAGATGAGCATCGGGTTCATGCGCGACAAGTACATCCGCATCGGCCTGCACGAGAACGCGGGCACCCCCGCGTGGGAGGCCTCGCTGGTGCAGCTGCAGCTGGAGCTGCAGCATCTGGCGCGCGGCTTTCCGGAAGCCGTCGCCATCCTGGTGACCGACGCGCAGGGCAAGATCCTGGCCAGCACCCTCGACACGCCGCCGCAATGGGACATCGGCGACCGCGAATATTTCCGCCACGCCCGCGAACACCGCCAGGACGCGCTCGCCCTCTCCGAGCCCGTGATCTACAAGGCCGGCCCGCGCAAGGTCGTGGTGGCCTACGAAGCGATCCGCAGCCCGGCGGGCGATTTCGTCGGCGTGGTCGCGGTCGCGCTCGACCTGCAGCGCCTGCAGGACCTGCTGCTCGGGGTGGACGCCGGTCGCCAGGGCATGGTCAGCATCCGGCGCAGCGACGACGGCCGCCTGGTGCTGCGCTTGCCGGACCACGGCGCCAGCCGGGTCGCCGACATCACCAGCACCGAGCCTTTCCTGGCCATCCGCCGCGGCGAGACGTCCGGCAGCGCGCGCTACGTCGGCATCGCGGACGAAGTCGAGCGCAGCTTCGCCTTCCAGGCGCTGCGCGACTACCCCTTCTACGTGGTGATCGGCCGCGCGATCTCCGAGCAATTCGCGCCCTGGCGGCAGACCGCGACCGTCGCCACGATCATCGCCTTGGCCACCCTGGGCCTGCTGCTGGCGCTGCAGGCCGCCCTGCACCGCAGCCGCCGCCAGCTCGCGCGCAGCAAGCGCAGCTTCGACGCCCTCATCGACAGCCGCCGGGAGGCGACCTGCGCCTGGCGGCCCGATACCACGCTGCTGACCTGCAACGAGCGCTACGCCGAACTGCTCGGCACCGAGGCCGCGTCCCTGCCGGGCACGCGCTGGATCGACAACGTGCCGGAGGCGAAGCGCGCGGAGGTCCACGCCACCATCGCGCGGATGCTGCAGGGCGCCGGCACGCTCACCACCGATCGCCGCCTCCGCAAGGCCGACGGCCGCACGCGCTGGCTGCGCTGGCTCGACCTGCCGGTGCTCGACGAGGAGGGGCGCTGCGTCGAAGTGCACTCGATCGGCCAGGACATCACCGCGCAGAAGGAGGTCGAGCTGCGCCTGCGCCAGCTCGCACTGGCCGTCGAGCAGAGCCCGAACACGATCGTGATCACCGACACCGATGGTCGCATCGAGTATGTCAACGAGGCCTTCGTGCGCACCACCGGCTACACCGCCGCAGAGGCGATCGGCCAGAACCCGCGCCTGCTCAACGCCGGCAAGACCTCCGCCGCCACCTATGCCGACCTGTGGGCCACGCTCGGCCGCGGCGAGGTGTGGCGCGGCGAGTTCATCAACACCCGCAAGGACGGCGGCACCTACACCGAGCTCGCCACGATCGCGCCGATCAAGCAGGCCGACGGCAGCGTCAGCCACTATGTGGCGATCAAGGAGGACATCACCGGGCGCCGCGAGGCCGAGGCGCGCATCCGCCAGCTCGCCTACTACGACACCCTCACCGGCCTGCCCAACCGCAGCCTGATGTGGGACCGCCTGCGCCACGCCATCGCGGCGAGCGCGCGCAGCGGCGCGAGCGGCATGCTGATGCTGCTCGACATCGACCACTTCAAGCTGCTCAACGACACCCAGGGCCACGAGGTGGGCGATGCCCTGCTGCGCGAGGTGGCGCAGCGCCTGCGCGGCGCGCTGCGCGAGGAGGACACGGTGGCGCGGGTGGGCGACGACGACTTCGCGATCGTGGTCGAGAACCTGGGCGCGGACCGCGACGAAGCGATCGGCCGCGCCGAGAAGATCGCCGAGCACCTGCACCGCTGCGTGACCGCGCCCTGCGAGCTCGGCCTCGCGAGCGGCCCCTACCACGTCGGCGCGAGCCTGGGCCTGACCCTGTTCCGCGGCCGCAACGCGGCGGCCGACGCGGTGCTCAAGCAGGCCGAGGTGGCGGTGGCGCGCGCCAAGGACGACGGCCGCAACCTGATCCGCTTCTTCAGCGAGGCGATGCAGGCGGTGGTGGCCGCGCGCGCCGAGCTGGAGCTGAAGCTGCGCGCGGCGCTGGCCTGCAACGGCTTCCGCCTGTACTACCAGCCGCAGCTCGACCGCAACGGCCGCGTGATCGGCGCCGAGGCGCTGATCCGCTGCTTCGACGCCGAGGGCGAGATGATCTCGCCCGCCGCCTTCATCCCGCTCGCCGAGGAGACCGGCCTCATCGTGCCGATCGGCGAGTGGGTGCTGGAGACCGCCTGTGCGCAACTGCGTGCATGGCAGCGCACGCCCTCCACGGCCGGGCTGAGCCTGTCGATCAACGTCAGCGCGCGCCAGTTCCACCAGCCCGACTTCGTCGGCAAGGTGGCGGCGGCGATCGAGCGCCACCGCATCCGCCCCGGCGGCCTCGAGATCGAGCTCACCGAGAGCGTGGTGATCGGCGACATCGAGACCACGGTGCTGCGCATGCGCCAGATCAAGGCCCTGGGGGTGAGGTTCGCACTCGACGACTTCGGCACCGGCTATTCCTCGCTGTCCTATCTCAAGCGCCTGCCCTTCGACCAGCTCAAGATCGACCAGATGTTCGTGCGCGACATGGAGAAGGACACCAGCAGCGAGGCGATCGTGCGCGCGATCCTCGCGCTCAGCCGCTCGCTCGACCTGAAGGTGGTGGCCGAGGGTGTCGAGACCGCCGCCCAGCACGAGCTGCTGCTGACGCGCGGCTGCGAGCTGTTCCAGGGCTATCTGTTCGGCCGGCCGGTTCCGATCGAGGACTGGAAGGCAGGCTGAGATGGCGTACGTCCACCCGACCCACGCCCGCGCCGCGCAGCGCAGCCTCGGCGTGCTCGGCGTCGGCCTCGCCGGCGTGCTCGCGCTGTGGTGGCTGCCCACGCGCTGGGCCGCCGGGCTGGCGCACTACCTGCCGCTGCACCTGGCGCTGGAGACCGCCTCGATCGTCGCCGCCGTGCTGGTGTTCGCGGTCGCATGGCTGACGCCCGAGCGCAGCGCGGCGGCCAACACGCGCATCCTGGGGTGCTGCTTCCTCGGCGTGGCGGTGCTGGATTTCACCCACATGCTGTCCTACCTCGGCATGCCGGACTTCATCACGCCGAGCAGCCCCGAGAAGGCGATCGATTTCTGGATCGCCGCGCGCCTGCTGGCCGCGCTCGGCATGCTGACGGCGGTGCTGCTGCCGTGGCGGGTGCACCCCGGCCTGTCTCCCGGCCTGCTGCTTCTCGCAGTGGGCGCCTACGTGGGCCTGGCGCACGCGCTCTTCCTGCCGCGGCCCGAGTGGGCGCCGCGCACCTTCATCCCGGGCCAGGGGCTGACGGGGCTGAAGATCGGCATCGAGATCGGCCTGGTGCTGCTGTTCGCCGCATCCGCCGCCTTGCTGCTGCGCCGCATGCGCGCGCCCTGCGGCTTCGACGCCCCCGCCCTGTTCGGTGCGGCCGGGCTGATGGCGCTGAGCGAGCTCTTCTTCACGATGTACGCGCAGGTCACCGACCTGTACAACCTCGCCGGCCATCTCTACAAGATCGCCGCGCACGCCCTCCTCTTCCGCGCGCTGGTGGTGGACGGTATCCGCCGCCCCTATGCCGCGCTCGAACGCTCGCGGCACGAACTCGCGGACAACTCCGCGCGCCTCGCCGACGAACGCCAGCGCCTGGAGTCCATCCTCGCGGGCACGCGCGCGGGCACCTGGGAATGGAACGTGCAGACCGGGGCGGCCATCTTCAACGCGCGCTGGGCGGAGATGCTCGGCTATCGCCTCGACGAGCTCGAACCGCTGTCGATCGACACCTGGCGGCGCTTCGCCCACCCGGACGACCTCGCCGACTCGGATGCCGCGGTGCGCCGTCACCTGCGCGGCGAGACGCCGTATTACGAGCACGAGACCCGCATGCGCCACCGCGCCGGGCACTGGATCCACGTGCAGGATCGCGGCGTGCTGCGCACCCACACCGCCGACGGCGCGCCGGAATGGATGTTCGGCACGCATATCGACATCACCGACCGCTACCGCGCCGAGCAGGAGCGCGCCGGGGCGCTGAAGCGCCTGCGTCAACTCTCGGAGAGCGTGCCCGGCGTGCTCTTCGAGTGTCGCGTGGAAGACGACGGCAAGGTGAGCTTCCCCTACGTCGGCCGCCAGATCGAGGCGCTGATCGGCTGCCGCGCAGAAGAGGCGGAGCATGACGCCGCAGCCTTCTACGCCCGCCTGCATCCCGACGACGGCGCACGGGTGCGGGACGAGATCCGCCATGCGCGCCACGGCATGCACGACTGGAACGCCTCCTTCCGCGTGGTGCACCCGCTGTACGGCGAACGCCGGATCCGCGGCGAGGCGCGCTGCCAGCCGCGGACCGACGGCGTCGGCGAGTGGTTCGGCTATCTCCAGGACGAGACCGGGACGCACCGCGACCAGGAGCGCCTGCGCCTGGGCGCACGCGTCTTCGACGCCAGCCAGGAGGGCATCCTTGTCACCGACGCCGCGGTGCGCATCGTGGATATGAATCCGGCGATGGAGGCGCTCAGCGGGCATGCCAAGGCGTCCCTGCTCGGGCGCAACCCGCGCGAGCTCGGCTCGGGCCGACACGACGCGGCCTTCTTCGCCGAGATGTACGCCAGCCTGGCGCGCGACGGGCGCTGGCAGGGCGAGATCTGGAACCGCCATGCATCGGGCGAGATCTACGTGGTGAAGGCGTCGATGTCCACCGTGCTCGACGAGTCCGGCCGCATCGAGCATTACGTCGGCGTGTTCACCGACATCAGCGCGCTGACGGCGCAGCGCGACCACTTCAGCTCGCTCGCCAACTTCGACGCCCTCACCGGCCTGCCCAACCGCCGCCTGCTCGACGACCGCCTGCAGCAAGCGGTGGGCAACGCGCGCCGCGGCAAGCCACTGGTGGTGTGCATGCTCGACCTCGACGGCTTCAAGCCGGTCAACGACAGCGTCGGCCACGCCGAGGGCGACCGCCTGCTGGTCGAGCTCGCGCAGCGCATGCAGCACATCCTGCGCGCGGGCGAGACCTTGGCCCGCCTCGGCGGCGACGAGTTCGTCCTGCTGCTGGTGGACGGCGACTTCCGCCCGGCACTCGAGCGCGTGCTCGAGGTGACGCGCGCGCCGGTGGCGCTCTCCGGCGGGCGCTTCGCCCGCGTCACCGCGAGCATCGGCGCGAGCGCGTACCGGCACGGCGTCGAGGATGGCGCACAGCTGCTGCGCGAGGCCGACCAGGCGCTCTACCGCGCCAAGCGCGCCGGGCGCAACCGCTGGGTGATGTTCGCGCCGGAAGCTGCAGCCGGGGTGGAGACCCCGCCGGCCTAGCCCAGCGTCGCGGTCGCGAGCTTGGCGCCGAAGCCGATGAAGACCCCGCCCACCCCCGCGGTCGCCCCCGCAGCCATGCGGCGGTGGCGGCGGAACTGCGCAGCCAGGCGCGCACCGGCGAAGATCAGCGTGGACAGGTAGAGCACGCTGCACACCTGCACGATCACACCCAGGATCACGAAGGACAGCGCCGGGTGTTCGTAGGCCGGATCGACGAACTGGATGAAGAAGGACACGAAGAACAGGATCGCCTTCGGGTTCATCAGGCTGATCAGCAGCGCGGTGCGGAAGGGGTGCGGCGTGCTGCGCAGCGGCGGATAGTCGGGCTTGCCGTCGCCGACCGCGTCCGCCGTCTCGTCCCCGCGCCGCCAGGTCGCCAGCGCGCCGCGCAGCAGCGCGAGCCCCACCCAGGCCAGGTAGGCCGCGCCCGCGTACTTGATCACCATGAACAGCTCGGGCGTGGCCCGCAGCACCGAGGCCATGCCGGTCACCGCGAGCAGCATCAGGACGGTGTCGCCGACGAAGATCCCCGCCGCGCCCTGGTAGCCGGCGCGCACCCCCCAGCGCGAGGCCGCCGCCATCACGTAGAGCGAGTTGGGGCCGGGCAGCAGGACGATGAAGATGGTGCCGAGGACGAAGGTGAAGAGGTCGGTGATGCCGTACATGTTGGCGCGCGCGGGGTCGGGTTGGGAGTCGGAGCCGGCCCTTACTTTGCCACGCCCGGCCGGTCACGGCCAGCAAGCAGCGCATTCGCACCGACCGACGTCCAGCCGCGCCGCCCGATCGCGACTCGCGTCGCTCCTACAGCACGCCTCCGGAAGCGCGGCGCCTGGCGTGGGAGCGACGCGAGTCGCGATCGGCTGCAGCCCCGCAGGCGCGGTGCTTACCGTGGGAGCGACGCAAGTCGCGATCGGATGCGGCCCCGAACGCGCGGTGCTTGGCGTGGGAGCGACGCGAGTCGCGATCGCGTGCGGCTCCGGACGCGCGGTGCTTGCCGTGGGAGCGACGCGAGTCGCGATCGGATGCGGCTCCGGACGCGCGGTGCTTGCCGTGGGAGCGACGCGAGTCGCGATCGGGCCGTGCAGCCCAGTGCTGAGCCGGCCTCATTGGCGCTGCGCGGTGAACTCCAGCGCTGCATCGACCGAATGGCTGCGGCGGATCTGCAGGCGCACGCGCAGCGTCTCGCCCTCGCGCCAGACCTCGTAGAGCTGGCCCATCTCGCGCGGCGGCTCGTTGCCGGACACGGTCTCGCTGCGGGTGAGGAAGCGCAGCCGCCCGTCCCCCCACGCCACCGCCTCCAGCGCGCGCGGCACGCCGAGGAAGCTCGCGCTGCCGCCGATGCGGCCGTCCTCCAGCGTGAACACGTAATGCTCGCGCAGCGTCAGGTTCCACGGATAGGCGACCTCGGCGCTCCATGCGCCGACGATCGCCTGCAGCCCGCCGTCGCCATCCCGCAGCCACCACCAGCCGCCGCCGAGTGCGAGGACCAGCGCCGCGATCGCGGCCGCGAGCGCCCGCCGTCCACGCACCGGTGCGGGCGACACGGGCGGCGCCACCCACTGCACAAGCGCCGCCTCCAGGCGGGCGAGATCCGCAACCCAGCCGGCATCGTCGAGCGCGAGCGCGTTGCGGTTGGCCAGCCCGCGCAGGGTCGCCGGCAGCGCCTCGGCCGCGGGCATCGTCGCCCCGCCGACCAGCACCGGAATCAAGGGTTTCCCCGAGGCGAGCGCGAGCTCGACCTCGCGGCGCACGTAGTCGCCGGGATCGTCGAGCCGACGCCCGCGCCCGTCGCGCGCGTCGAGCCAGCGCGTACCGATCACCACCAGCACCGCCTGCACCTGCTGCAGGGCCTGCTCGATGACCACACCGAAATCGGCCCCTGCGGCGATGTCGTCGACATCGCGGAACACGCTGTCGGCGCCGAAGCGGCGTTCGAGCGCGTCGGCGAGCCGCCCGGCGAAGCCGGCGCTGTCGTCGCGGCGGTAGGAGATGAAGACCTTGGACATGGGGCGGCAAAGCGCGGAGAGATCCTGCATTCAAGCACGCCCCCCGCCCCCCCGCCAGCACCGCCACCGAACCACACGACCGCGACTCGCGTCGCTCCCACAGAAACCAGCGTACCCGCAGCCGCACCGTAGGAGCGACGCAAGTCGCGATCGCGGCCTTCGAGCCACCACCGCCCACCGCCGCCGAACCGCCCGATCGCGACTCGCGTCGCTCCCACAGAAACCAGCGCGCACCCGCAGCCGCACCGTAGGAGCGACGCGAGTCGCGATTGCGGCCTTCGAGCCGCCGCCGCCCACCGCCACCGAACCGCCCAATCGCGACTCGCGTCGCTCCCACGGAAACCAGCGCGCACCCGCAGCCGCACTGTAGGAGCGACGCGAGTCGCGATCGCGGCCTTCGAACCACCACCGCCGCCCGCCGCCGCCGAACCGCCCGATCGCGACTCGCGTCGCTCCCACAGAAACCAGCGCGCACCCGCAGCCGCACCGTAGGAGCGACGCAAGTCGCGATCGCTGCGTGCGGGACGGCGAGGACGCGCGGCGGGGGGTCGCCGTCCCGCGTCGCTCCTGCGGAAACGTCGCACCGCGGGGCGGGGGCTCAGCTGGCGCGGGTGTATTGCTCGATGGCGGGGCCGATGGCCTGGAGCGCGAGGATGCGGGTGGCCGCACCGAGGCGGATGGCTTCCTTGGGCATGCCGAAGACCACGGAGCTGGCCTCGTCCTGGGCGATGGTCTGGGCGCCGGCGTCGAACATCTCGCGCAGGCCGCGGGCGCCGTCGTCGCCCATGCCGGTCATGATCACGCCAAGCGCGTTGCGCCCGGCGCAGCGGGCGACCGAGCGGAAGAGCACGTCGACCGAGGGGCGGTGGCGGTTCACCGGCGGGCCGTCGCGCACCTCGACGAGGTATTGCGCGCCGCTGCGCCGCACCGTCATGTGGCGCCCGCCGGGTGCGATGAGCACCCGTCCGGGGAGGACGCGCTGTCCGTCCCGGGCCTCGAGCACCTCGAGGGCGCACACCTGGTCGAGGCGCTGGGCGAACATCGCGGTGAACTTCTCCGGCATGTGCTGCACCACGACGATGCCGGGCACGGTGCGCGGCAGGCCGCGCAGCACCGCCTCGAGGGCCTGGGTGCCGCCGGTGGAGGTGCCGAGCGCGATGATGCGGTCGGTGGTCTCGGCCATGGCCTCGGCGCGCGCGGGCGCCACGGCGGCGGGCACGATCGCGGTCGCCGCGGCCGGGCGCGCGAGCGCGCCGCCGGGCGCGCCGTTCGATCCGCCGCGCGCGCCCGACCCGGCCGGTCCGGCGCCCGCTGCACCGCGCGCGGCCGCCACGCCGACGCCCGGAGCGGCAGCCACGCCCGCTCCGCCAGGCCCCGTTGCGGAGCCGATTTCCGCTCCGGACCCTGCTCGACCACCAACGCCGGGACCACCCCCGCCGACGCCCGCCCCCGCCCGTAGCGCGCGCAGGTTCGCACGCGCCGCGGCGCGCACGGCGGCGACGAGTTCCTGGGCGGAGTCGGTGAGGAAGCCCTTCAGGCCGAGCGTGGGCTTGGCGATGATGGAGACGGCGCCGGCGGCGAGCGCCTGCATGGTGGTCTCGGCGCCGCGCGAGGTGAGCGTGGAGCACACGATGACCGGGGTCGGGCGCTCGGCCATGAGCTGGCGCAGGAAGCTGATGCCGTCCATGCGCGGCATCTCCACGTCCAGGGTGATCACGTCGGGCCAGTCGCGGCGCATCTTGGCCATGGCGAAGAGCGGATCGGAGGCGGTGCCGACGACCTCGATGCCGGGTGCGGCGGAGAGGATCTCGCTCACCACCTGGCGCACCACGGCGGAGTCGTCGACGACGAGGACACGGATGGGGGCGTTCATGCGGCCTCGCTCGCGGATTCCGGGTGAACTCCGGGGTGGGCTTGGGAGGGGACTTCGGTGTGGATCACCGCGGCGCTCGCCGCCGCCGGAGCGACGTGGCGCAGCCAGACCTCGCCGCTGCCGATGTCGAAGATCAGATTGCGGTGGCCCTCGCCCTCGACGTGGGCGGCGCGCACGCGAAAGCCGTGCGTGCGCAGCAGCATGCGCGCGGCCTCGACGTTGCGCGTGCCGACGTCGAGCGCGGCGGGAGCGCCCGCGGCGTGGCGGCTGCGGAACATGCGTCCGCCGCCGAAGAGCTTGACCTGGTAATCCTGCGGCCGAGTGTGGGCGGCGCGCAGCTCGCGCAGGAAGAGCGCGATCGCGTCCCCGGCATAGCGCCCGTCCAGGCCATCGGCGCACGCACGCACGCCGCGCTCGGGGAGCATAAAGTGGCACATGCCGCCGATGCGCAGGCGCGGATGCCACATCGTGATCGACACGCAGGAGCCGAGCAGGGTGCGGATGCGCGTGTCGCGGTCGCCGAACCAGAACTCGCCGGGCTGCAGGAAGATCTCGATCGTGTTGCGCGAAGCCGGCCGCATGCTCACATTCGCCGGTAGATGGTGGGCCGCTCCTGGCGCAGGCCGAGGTCGAGGCCGTTGAGGCTCTCCGAGTGGCCGATGAACAGCCAGCCACCCGGCCGCATCTGGCGCACGATGCGCTCGACGATACGGCGCTTGGTCGGCAGGTCGAAGTAGATCAGCACATTGCGCAGGAAGACGACATCGAAGTCGCCGACACCGGCGAGGTTGCCGTTGAGATTGACCTGGGCGAAGCGCACCCGTCGGCGCAGCGCCGCGTCGACCTGCAGCGTACCGTCGCGGCTGCCTACGCCGCGCAGGCAGTAGCGCCGCAGGTAGTCGGGCGGGATGCCGTCGATGCGGTTCATCGCATAGACGCCGCCGCGCGCCTTCTCCACCACCTCGCGGCTGATGTCCGAGCCGAACACCTCCCAGGGCGCATCGCCGCCGAGGCGGTCGGCGAGCACCATCGCCAGGCTGTAGGCCTCCTCGCCGGACGAGCTCGCCGCGCTCCAGAAGCGCGGCGTGCGCGTGCGCCCGAGCGCGGGCAGCACGCTTTCGGCGAGGAAGTCGAAGTGCTTGGGTTCGCGGAAGAAATAGGTCTCGTGGGTGGTGAGCAGGTCGACCATGCGCTCGAACTCGTCGTGCGCGCCGGCGCTCGACACCAGGCGATGGTAGTCGCCGAAGCTGGCGAGCCCGAGCGCGCGCAGCCGCCGCGCCAGGCGGCCGCTAACCAGGCTGATCTTCTGCGGCGGCAGGTCGACGCCGGCGGCCCGATGCATGAGCGCGCGGAACTGCTCGAACTCGGCCTGGGTGATGCTGATCTCGGACATGCGTGGCCTCCCGGAGGACCGGCTCAGTGCTCGGCGGCGCCGGCGAGCGCGCCGATGCCGGCGAGTTCGTCGATCGAGAACACCCGCCCGACCTCGAGCAGGATCACGAAGCGCCCTTCGCGGCGCGCCATGCCGGCGATGAAGTCGGTGCGGATGCGGGCCCCGAAGGACGGCGCCGGCTCGATGTCGGCGGCGGCGATGTCGATGACCTCGCTGACGCCGTCGACCATCACGCCCAGCGTCTGCGTGCCGGCCTCGCCACCCACCTCGACGATGACGATGCAGCTGCGCCGCCCGCTGCGAATGCGCTCGCGGCCGAAGCGCGCGGCAAGATCGATCACCGGCACCACCGCGCCACGCAGGTTGATCACTCCGCGCACGGTGGGCGGCGTCATCGGCACCTCGGTGAGCTCGCCGAATTCGATGATCTCACGGATCTGCAGGATGTCGATGGCGAAGACCTCGCCGCCGAGCGTGAACACCAGGTACTGGCCGCCCGCGGCCGCGGCGGCACGCAGGCTGGCAGTGGCGGGGACGACCGGCTGAAGACTGGATTGCGACATGGCGCTCCCCGCTCAGAAGCGCACGTATTCCGGGTCCGCGGCGGCGGACGCGAAAGCCGGCTGCGCGTTGCCGAGGCCGATGCGGCGCGGCTCGCGCGTGCTGCGCGCAGGCGCCGGCTGGCCGCGGGTGGTGCGCGCGGCGCCGCCATCGCCGCCGGCGAGCTGCGCCTGCGGGTCGAGGCGGAACTGCGCCACCAGGCGCTGCAGCTGCTCGGCCTGGCTGTTCATCTCCTCGGCGGTCGCCGACAGCTCCTCCGAAGCCGAGGCGTTCTGCTGCGTGGTCTGGCTGATCTGGCTCATGGCGATGTTGATCTGCCCTGCGCCGGCCGACTGCTCCTCGGACGAGGCGGTGATCTCCTGCACCAGCTCGGCGGTCTTGCGGATCGAGGGCACGATCTGCTCGAGCAGCGCACCCGCGCGCTCGGCGGTCTTCACGCTGGAGCCGGCCAGTTCGCCGATCTCCTGCGCCGCGACCTGGCTGCGCTCGGCGAGCTTGCGCACCTCGGCCGCCACCACCGCGAAACCCTTGCCGTGCTCGCCGGCACGCGCCGCCTCGATCGCGGCGTTGAGCGCGAGCAGGTTGGTCTGGTAGGCGATGTCGTCGACGATGCCGATCTTGTCGGCGATCGAACGCATCGCTTCCACCGTCGCGCGCACCGCATCGCCGCCCTCGTCGGCGTCGGCGGCGGACTTGCTCGCCATGCCGTCGGTGACGCGGGCGTTCTCGGTGTTCTGGCCGATCGAGGCCGACATCTGCTCGATCGAGGCCGAGGTCTCCTCCAGACTGGCGGCCTGCTCGGACGAGCCCTGCGCCAGCGACTGCGAGGTCGCGCTCACCTGCTCGGAGGCCGCCGACAGGGCGTCGGCCGCGCCGCGCACCTCGCCCAGGGTGTGCGACAGGCTGCCCACCATGCGTTGCATGGCCGCCAGCACGCTGGCGCTGTCGCCGGCGCGCAACTGCACGTCCACCGTGAGGTCGCCGGCGGCGACCTTGCGCGCGATCTCCGCGGCGTAGTCGGGCTCGCCGCCGAGCTGGCGCAGCAGGCCGCGGGTGATCAGGATCGCCACCGCCACGCCCACCAGCAGGGCGATGCCGCCCAGCACCGACATGGTCAGCGTGGCCGCGGCGACGGTCGCGGCGGTCGCGCTGCCGGTACCGGAGAGCAGTTCGCCCTGGTAGGCGGTGAGCGCGTTCACGCGCTGGCGGTACTGCACCGCGATGGCGTCGTAGTCGCCGCGCAGGAAGGCGCGCGCCTCGTCGGCACGGCCCTGCTCGACGAGCTCGATGAGGCGGTTCTGCGCCGGGATGAAGCGCTGGCGGCTGTCGAGCACCTCGGCGAAGAGCTCCTTGCCGCGCGGCTGCACCAGCATCGGCGCGAGCGCGTCCCAGGCCTTGCCGATGCGCTCGCGCCCGCCGAGCATGCGGTCCTTGGCACGGCCGATCTGCTCGCCGTTCTCGGCGATGACCAGCTCGCGCCCGCCGAGGGCGATCTCGTTGACCCCGACCAGTCCGTCCTGCAGCAGCTGCGTCTTGGGCCACAGCTCGTCCACCACCACGTCGACATCGTGCTTGATGTCGGTCAGGCGCAGGATGCCCACCGCGAGCAGCGTCCCCAGCAGCACCAGCACGAGGCCGAAGCCCAGCCCCAGCTTCATACCCACCTTCATGTTCCTGAACATTCGCTTTCCCCTGTTTCCGGTTTCTTCTGCAGCATTCATGCAGCAAGGAAGCGCGCCCGCGGCGCACCCCCGGTGTCGCGGCCCTCGTGCGCGATCGCACGCTGGACCAGTTGTGGCACGTCCAGGATCAGCGCCACCTCGCCGCTGCCCAGGATGGTGGAGCCGGCGATGCCGGCGACGCGCTCAAGAGCGGCCCGAGCGGCTTGATCACCGCCTGGCATTCGCCGAGCAGATGGTCCACCGCGATCCCCGCCTGGCGCCCGCCGAAGCGCACCACGACCACGTTCTGCCGCGGCGGCGGTGCGCCCTCGAGCGCGAACAGGGCGCGCAGGCGCAGGAAGGGCAGGACCTGGCCGCGCAGGTCGAGGTAGCCGGCGGCGCCGGCGTCGGCCGGCAGCTCGATGCACTCGACCACCGCGTCGAGCGGCAGGATGAAGGTGGCGCCGGCGACACCGACCTGGAAGCCGTCGATGATCGCCAGCGTGAGCGGCAGGCACAGCCGCATCGTGGTGCCGCAGCCCGGCGCGCTGTGGATGTCGAGGGTGCCGCGCAGCGCATCGACGCTGCTCTTGACCACGTCCATGCCGACGCCGCGGCCGGACAGGCTGGTGAGTTCGGCCGCGGTGGAGAAGCCCGGCGCCAGGACGAGGCGGTGGATCTCGGCCTCGGAGAGCACGGCGTCCGCCGCGACCAGGCCGCGCTCGACGGCCTTGGCGAGGATGCGCCGCGCGTCCAGCCCGCCGCCGTCGTCGGCGACCTCGATGACGATGCTGCCCGACTCGTGGAAGGCGCGCAGCTCGACCCGGCCGCGCGCCGGCTTGCCCGCCGCGGCGCGGCGTTCGGGCGATTCGATGCCGTGGTCGAGGGCGTTGCGCACGAGGTGCATGAGCGGGTCGCCGATCTTCTCGACCATGGACTTGTCGAGCTCGGCCTCGGCGCCGCGGATCACCAGCTCGATGTCCTTGCCGAGCTCGCGCGCGAGGTCGCGCACCACGCGCGGGAAGCGGTTGAAGACCTCGCCGATCGGGGTCATGCGCAGGCGCAGCGCGGCGTCGCGCACGTCCTCGACCAGGCGCAGCAGGTTGGCGGCGGTCTCCTGCAGCGCGCGGCTGCCGGCCTGCTGCGCCTGCAGCTGGGTGGCGGCGCCGGCGATGACGAGCTCGCCGACCTGGTCGATGAGCGCGTCGAGCCGGTCGGCGGGCACCTTGACGCTGCGCGTCTCGCTGGCGCGGCGCTCCTCGGCGGCCTTCTGCTTGCCGAGCGCGGCCTGCACCACCTGGGCGGGCACACCGGCGTGCTCGACCAGCAGCTCGCCCACGCGCGGCGCCTCGGCCTGCACGTGCTGGGCGGCGAGCGCGGCCTCGAGCTCGCGCGCGGTGACCGAGCCGCAGGTCACGAGGATCTCGCCGAGTCGGCGCGGGTCCTCGTCGAGCGCCTCGATGAGGGCGAGGTACTCCTCGACGCGCGCCGCCGGCGGCACCAGCACGATGCGCGCGCTGTCCTGCACGAACTCGAACACCGCCTCGATCTCGGCGCGGGGGGCCGTGCTGCGCAGCGCGATCTCGAAGCCGAGGTAGCAGTTTTCCGGGTCGCCGGCGGCGAGCTCGGGCAGGGTGTCGGCGATGGTCTCGACGTGCACGAGCTCGCCGAGGGTGCGCAGGTAGTGGATGAAGGCGAGCGGGTCCATGCCGTTCCTGAGCACCTCGGGCGCGAAGCGCAGCGACAGGTGCCAGTGCTCGGCGCCGAGCGCCACGCTGCCGCCGACCTCGAGCGCGGGCGCGGCCTCGGTCGCGGAGCAGACGACCGGGTCCCCCCCCGCCACGGTCGCCGGCAGTGCGGCAGGGGTGGCGGGCGTCGTGGCGCAGAAGGCTTCGAGGCGGGCGCGCAGCGGCGCGCCCTCGAACTCGGGCGGAGGAAGTTCGGCGGCGACCGCGGCGACGAGGCTGGCGATGTGGTCCTGCGACTCGAGCAGCAGGTTGATCAGGGCGTCGGAGAGTTCGAGCTCGCCGTTGCGCATGCGGTCGAGCACGCTCTCGACGGCGTGGGTGAAGTGCACCACCGCGTCCAGCCCGAACAGGCCGGCCGAGCCCTTGATGGTGTGGGCACAACGGAACAGCGCGTGCAGCTCGTCGGTCGGCAGCGCGGCGGTCTCGGCGCGCAGGAGGATCTCCTCCATCTGCGCGAGCAGCTCGCGGCTCTCGTCGAGGAAGGTGGCCAGGGCCTGGGAGAGGTCCATCAGCGTGCCTCCTGCGTGGCCGGCGCGGCGTCCTCGAGCAGCGGGTCGCCGAGCGCGCCGCCGAGGCGGGCGAGGTCGAGCAGGCGCAGCACCGCGGCGGAGTGGTTGACGAAGCGAACGCTGCGCCCGACGCTGCGCTTGGCCATCAGCATGAGCTGCAGGCCGGCGGTGTCGATCTCGTCGATGCGGCCGAGGTCGATCTCTAGCGCTTCGTGGGTGGCGAGCGCCTGCAGCCAGGCCTCGCGCAGCGCGGCCACGGTGTAGATGCCGAGTTCGCCCTCGGGGGCGAGGCGGGCGACGCCGGCCGCGGGGGTGTCGAGTGCAGGGGTGTCCATGGTCGGCGCGCTCACATCACCAGCTTGGACACCGCCGCCAGCATCTGCTGCGGCTGGAAGGGCTTGACCACCCAGGCGCGCGCGCCGGCTTCCTGGCCGAGGCGCTTCTTCTCCTCGGCGGCCTCGGTGGTGAGCATGATCACCGGGGTGAACTTGTAGCTCGGGTTCTTCTTGACCTCGCGCACGAAGGCGATGCCGTCCATGTTGGGCATGTTCACGTCGGAGATGATGAGATGAACCTTCTGGCCGCCGAGCTTGCCGAGGGCGTCGCGGCCGTCGCAGGCCTCGATCACCTGGTAGCCGGCGCCCTTGAGCGACAGGCTCACCACCTGGCGCAGCGAGGCGGAGTCGTCGACGATCAGCACGGTCTTGGACATGGGGGAGTACTCCTGCTCAAAAGAAGGTGATGTCGCCGCCAGCCGGGGCGGGGTTCGCGTCGGCGCGGCAGGCGTGTTGTTCGAGGGTGGTGTAGGTGCGCTCGAGCGCGGCGATCCAGGCGGCGACGTCGATCGGCGCCGGCACCCGCCCGCCGGCGAGGCGGGCCTCGTCTTCGGCGACCTGGGCGGCGAGGCGCGCCATGTCGGCGCGCACCGCCTCGAGGATCTGGCTGACACGGTCCTGGAACTGGAGCTGCACCAGCACGCCCTCGATGCGGGACTGCACCGCGGTGCTGTCTTCCTCGAGCGCGCGCGCGGCCTGCGCCATGGCGTTGCCGACCTGGTCGAAGCGGCCGACCACGCTGCCGATCGCCGCCTCGGAGTCGCGCACCAGGACGGCGTCGCCGCGGGCCATGTGCTCGGCCGCTGCGAGCGCCTCGGCCATCGCGGCGTGGGCGCTCTCGACCTTGGCGCGGATACGCTCGCCGGTGGCGCCGGAGAGGTCGGAGAGCTTGCGCACCTCGTCGGCGACCACCGCGAAGCCGCGCCCCAACTCGCCGGCGCGGGCGGCCTCGATCGCCGCGTTGAGCGCGAGCAGGTTGGTCTGCTTGGCGATCTCGCCGACCTCGCTCGCCATGCGCATCAGCTCCTCGGTGACCTGGGCGAGGCGGGCGACCGCCTGCGACAGGCTCTGCTTCTCGGCGAGCGCGGCGTTGAGCCCGGCGAGCACGCGGTCGAGCTCGCCGCGGGCATGGCCGATCACCCCGACCACGCTGTCCTCGCCGCGGTCGGCGGTGGACTGGCGCGAGCGCAGCAGCGCGTCCTGCAGGCGCTCGAGGATGTGCGCGAACTCGCCGGCGAGCGCGCCCACGGCGGTCTCGGTCTGGCTGCGCGAGATGCCCACGTGGTCGTGCCAGCGCGCCAGCGCGGCCTGCGCCAACTGCTGCAGGCTGGCGAGGTAGGCCTCGCGCTCGGCCAGGCGCGCACGCTCCGCCGTGGCCACGCGCGCCGCGACGTCAGCCTGGCGGGCGCGCTCGCGACGCAGTATCCACCATGGCAGGGCGAGGCCGGCGACGCCGACGACGCCCGCCGCGACGACGCCCGCCGCGCCCGGCACGAGCGCGCCGAGCAGCAGCGCCCCCGCCAACCCGGGCGCGGCGAGCGCAGCCAGGGGCAGGAGCTGCGAATCCTTCGAGGCGGGAGCCTGGGGGGCTTGGGACACTTGAGGCTTCTCCACTTGTGCCGCACCCGCCTTGTGGCGCTGCGACGATTCCTGTTCCGTGCGGACTTCGCTCACGGAGCGCTCCGCGCGAAGATGGAACCCATCCGGGGAGTGCCGTTAAACTCCGCATCCGCCCGGGGTTTGCCGGCGGCATGCATTTCCGTCGCCTGCATGTTCCCGCTCCGGGGCGTCTAGGGACAATCGGTAAAATTCCGTGCATGCC
>Ga0073899_10001336_pt1 | contig 22671 bp, 18 predicted proteins | sample KloWWTmetaKNB5Ph_FD_88975 | JGI IMG/M metagenome (GOLD analysis project Ga0073899, IMG submission 88975) | Active sludge microbial communities from Klosterneuburg, Austria, studying microevolution and ecology of nitrifiers - Klosterneuburg... | ecosystem: Engineered > WWTP > Aerobic digester >... | reverse complement strand
TAATGTGGGCTGTCAGGCGCGCCCAAACCCGCAAGGGTCTGGGCAACGCTCGCAGGCAATCCTGGGTACGAGTGGTCGGCAGCGGGTCAACTTAGCGATCGCGGTCCAAAGTGCCATCAAAAATTCGACCAACCTCTACCCGCGCTGGCCCGCACACCCGCCAGTGTCTTCCATCATCCAGGGTGACCCGCCTGGGTCATGAGACTTAGGGTGAGGCCCCAGAACAGGCCCACCCGTCGTTGCAAGGCATCGCCGGGTCACCAACCCGGCTGCGCCTTGCGCCTAGATTGGGCCGGTTCTGGGGCCTCACGCGGGCACGATGCATAGGTTCACAAGCTCTCAGCCGCCTGGCAGGCTCAATTCGACGCGCAGCCCACCCAACGCCGCGCTGCCCAGAACCACACTGCCGCCGTAAAGGCCGACCAGCTCGTGCACGATCGCCAGGCCCAGGCCGCTGCCGGGCACCGACTCGTCGAGCCGCGCACCACGCGCGATCACGGCCGCGCGCTGGCCGACGTCGATGCCGGGGCCGTCGTCGTCGATCACGATCTGCAGCCGACTGCCGCCGTCATCCTGACGCGCCGACGCCGCCACATGAACCTGCCGCCGCGCCCACTTGCTGGCGTTGTCCAGCAGGTTGCCCAGGATCTCCTGCAGGTCCTGGGCCTCACCCGCAAAGGCCAGCTCGGGCGCCACCGGCTCGCAGACGAAGACCAGGCCACGCGCGGCATGCACACGTTCCATCACCCGCAGCAAGCCATCCAGCACGCCGGCCACCGGCACCCGGAACGACGGCAGGCCGTGCGCGGCCGCGGCGCGCGCGCGTGCCAGGTGCCAGTCGACCTGTCGGCGCGCCAGGCCCACCTGCTCCAGCACCAGCGGCGCCAGAGCTGCGGCCGCCTGCGGGTTGCGATCGGCGCTGGCCGCGGCCTGCGACATCGCCGCCAGCGGCGTCTTGATGGCATGCGCCAGGTTGCCGGCCTGCGTGCGCGCACGCTCGACAACCTCGGCGTTGCGATCGAGCACACGGTTGAAATCGTCCACCAGTGGCTGCAGCTCGTCGGGAAAGCGGCCGACCAGTCGCTGCGCCCGTGCGTCGTTGACGGCCGCCAGCGCACGCTGCAAGGCACGCAGGGGCGCCAGGCCCACGGTCAGCTGCGCGACGGCAGACGCGCCCAGCAGCAGCAGCTGCAACGCCAGCGATGCCGCCAGCACACCATTGAAGCGCGTCACGGCGGAATCGGTCGCTTGCAGGTCTTGCGCCACCAGCAATCGCCACGGCGCGGCCGGACCGTCGTCGCGCCTGACGGTGCGTTCGACCAGCAGCAGCCTTGATCCGCCCGGGCCGACCACCTCGTGCGTGTGCACCACGCCATTGGCCAGCGCATCGGCAGGCGCGACCAGGGCCACGTCCCAGAGCGAGCGCGACCTGAGCACGCCACGCTGCGCTAGGCTGTGGCCGCCGTCCAGCTGCCAGTACAGACCCGAATAGGGGCGCGACCAGCGTGGGTCGGTCAGGCTGGCGGGGTCGATCTGCGGCTGCCCCTGATCGTCGAATTCGAGCCGTGCCGTGAGCTGATCGAGCTGGGCCGTCAAGGCGACGCCGAACTGTCGCATCACGTGGTCTCTGAACAGGCCGGCCAGCAGCACGCCGGCCAGCAACAGCGCCAGCGCCAGGCCCACCAGCGTGGCCACCAGCAGCCGAAAGCGCAGCGATCGCGCCCAGCGGCTGCCTGGTTTCAGGGACATGCGGCACCGACCAGGCGGTAGCCCATGCCGCGCACGGTCTCGATGGTGTCGGGTGGCAGCTTCTTGCGCAGGCGGCCGATGAAGACCTCGATCGTGTTCGAGTCGCGGTCGAAGTCCTGCGCGTAGAGGTGTTCGGTCAGCTCGGTGCGCGACACCACGTGGCCGGGCCGGTGCATCAGGTACGACAGCAGCCGGTATTCATGGCTGGTCACGGTGACCGGTTGCCCGTTCGACGTGACACGGCCGCTGCGGGTGTCCAGGCTGAGCGCGCCACACTGCAGCACCGGCGCCGCCAGGCCCTGCGCGCGCCGGATCAAGGCACGCACGCGGGCCAGCAACTCTTCCAGGTGAAACGGCTTGGCCAGGTAGTCGTCAGCGCCGGCATCGATGCCGGTCACCTTGTCGTGCCAGGCATCGCGTGCAGTCAGGATGAGCACGGGCATGCTGTGACCCTCGGCGCGCCAGCGTCGCAGCACCGACAGACCGTCCAGCACCGGCAGGCCCAGGTCGAGCACCACGGCGTCGAAGGGCTCGGTCTGGCCGAGATGAAGCGCATCCTGGCCGTTGGCGGCTTCATCGACCGCGTAGCCGGCCTCGACCAGGCCAGCGCGCAGTTGCGCGCGCAAGGTGGGTTCGTCCTCGACCAGCAGCAATCTCATGGGTTGGGTGGTTCGCGGCGCTGCATCAACGGGCCGGGTCGACGGGCGGTGGGGTCTTGCTTGGCGTCTTGCGCTGGACCTTGCGCTGGTCTTTGCGCTTGAGCTCAAGCACCTGGCCGGTGGCCGCGTCGACCTCCAGCTTGAGCAACTGCCCGTCGGTCTGCAGCAGCTTCAGATCGTAGATCCAGCGGCCGTCTTCGCGCTCGAGTTCGAGTTCGAGCACCTGGCCCGGGTGTGTGCGCTGCAGGCGTTCGAGCAGCGTCGCCAGCGGCAGCACCTCACCCGCCTGCACGGCCGCACGCGCACGCTCGTGGTCGACCTTGTCGCCGGCCGCTGCCGGCAGTGGCAGTACCGGCGCCCACGCCAGAAGCAGCAGGGCGCCACGCACGATGCGGGCAGCAAGGCGGTTTCGGATGCGGTGCAGACTCACACCCGGATTGTCCATGCGCGCAACTGAACCGCAGATGAACATCTCGCGCCCCGGTTCCGGCTCAACGGCTCGCCGGCGTCGTGCGATCCTGATCGGCACGACGCGCGCGCTTGAGCTCGGTCTTCGTCACTTCTCCGGTCAGCGCACTGACATCGAGCTCGACACGGCGGCCTTCGCGGTCGACTGCCTTCACCTCGTAGCCCTTGCGCTTGCGCTCGACCGATTCAATGCCGGTGTAGCCGGCTGCTTCCAGGCGCTGCACGATCTGCAGCATGCTCAGGCTGGGCGCCGGGGTGGCGGTGGCCGGTTGTGCACTGCCTTGGGCCAGCACGGTGGGGACAGCCGCCACGCCGGCAGTCAGGGCTGCGGCAACGGCGAGGACGGCAAAGACAGCTTGCTTGCGCATGGGGGTACTCCTTGAGTCTTGGGGTTGCAGTCGTTTCTTCGACCGTGCCCACATGCTGCAGGGCGTCGCCTGAACCGCATCTGAAGCCGGCGTTCAGGCTGCGTTCAGGGGCACCGGCTCCCAGGCGCCACCCGGCCGGTAGCGCCAGACCCCTGCGTCTTCCCTTGCGTCGTCCTCCAGTCGGAACAGATGCAGCCAGCCGTTGTCGACCAGCTGGCGCACCGTCTCCTGCCGCGCGATGACCTCATCGATCGGCGCCTGCGGGGCCTGGATGTACACGCTCAGCCGCAGCGGCGTATGGCGAAAGCCCTGGCCGTCGTGCAGCGACTGCATCGGCAGCCCGATGCGCAGGTCACCACCATTGCCTTCGAACACGCCGACGTTGCCGCCGACGACGTTGTGCAGCAGCTTGTTGCCACTGCCATAACGCAGGTTGTCGACGGTGGACGCGTGGTACTGCAGGTTGATCCAGTTCGTCACCACCATCGGCGCCGTCATGATCAGCTCCAGCAGCTTGAAGCCAGCGTCGCGCTGCCAGGCGTAGTCGTGCAGGAAGCTTCGACCCGCCAGGTTCAGGTGCCGGCTGCGGCTGCGCGGCGCGACGATGAAGGCGGCGCAATCGGCCAGGCCCCATTCGGGCCGCACCTGGGCCCAGTCGCTGCCGCGTGAGGCCACGGCAGCGTGCAGCGCATCGGCGTCATCGACCCGGGCCGACAAGCCCAGCGAAGGCGCACGCTCGGCACGTGCACGCTGCCCGGCATCGGCCAACCAGCCCTGCAACCGCACCAGGTCAGGGGCGTGGCTGGCCGGCAGCAGGTCGACATCGAACAGCTGCAGATCGTCGGTGGTGGTGTTGTGCAGGCCGGCGACAAAGCAGCTGCTGTCGGGCACCGTCAGGCCGCGCGGGAGCAGGCCCCGGCGCACCGCGGCGTCGTTCAGCAGCAGGGCCAGCACACGTGCGTTGACCTCGCCGGTCTGGCCCCCGCAGGCGCCGCAATCCAGCCCGGCGGCATGCGGGTTGTTGCTGCTGCTGCTGCCATGGCCCGCGATCAATACCAGGCGTGCCAGGCCCGAAGTCAGGCCCATGGCACCCAGTGCGGTGGCCGCCAGGTCGACGCGTGCATCGAGATCGAGGGTCGGCAGGGTCGGCAGGCGTGGGCGCAAGGGGCTGCGCGGATGCGCCGGCAGGCCGGACTGCTCGACCGGGACCGGCATCGGCCCGCCGCTGCCGATGCGCTGCAGCAGCTTGCCGGCAAACAGCCATCCGCAAGACTCGACGAAGGAAAAGCCCGACCCCGCGCCGCTGCGAAAACCCTGCCAAATCTGCCGCCATTGCAGCTTGCGCCGCCGCTGCAGGGCCAGCACCTCGCCCAGGCCCGGCGCGTCGCACTCGTCGGTGACGCACAGGGTGGGCGCCAGCAGGCCGGGCAGTTGCGGGCGCGACATCTCGCTGCCCAGCGGGCGGTAGGCCACGGCCATGGCAAAGAAGCCGGCGAAGCCCAGCGTCTGCAGCGCCGGGCTGCAGGCTTCCAGAGCACGGCGGTAGACCTCGGACCGCACATCGATGCAGAACACCGCCTGCACCGCGGGCGGCGCGGCCGCGTGCTCAGCCGCAGCCGGTGCCCGTGCCAGACCACGGCACAGCGGCTCCTGGTCGCTGCGTTCGAGCGCCGCCTGCCACAGCCAGTCGATCTCTTGCGCACGCTGGGCGCTTGCAATCACGCGGTCGCAGCCGCTCCAGACCTTGGCCAGCCGGTCGGCCACGCCGAGCGCGGGATGGCCGTCGTGCAGCAGCCATTCCCAGGCCAGACGCACGGCCAGCAGCTGCACGATCTGCGCGTCGTCGTGTTGCACCAGCCGCGCCTGCCAGCGCAGGTAGGCGCACCACGAGGCCCAGCCGTTGATGCTCATCAGCAAGGCACTGAAGTAGGACTCGGTGGCGGCCGCAGGCAGCTGCAGTGCCTGCCGGGCGGCGGCAATCAGTGCCAGCGCATCGGCCGGCAGCGCGGCCACGCGGGCGCTGAAGCCCGGGTAGGCCATCAACATGGCCGGGCCCAGGTCGTGCACCGCCTGCTGCCGCCAACTGGCGTACAGGCCCTCGCTGCGGTCGGGGCCCAAGGCGGCCTGGCCCTGGTCGAAATAGGCCGCACAGTGCTGACTGACATGCTGCGTGATGTAGTCGCGCCAGGCCACCGCATGCCCGACGTCGCGCTGCTCGTCCACCAGGTTGGTGGCCAGGGGCAGGCGCGGCGGCAGCATTGGCTGGCCGTCGAGCCCGGCCAGCAGTTCGTCCACCGTGCAGCGGGCGCCGGCTGCAGCGATGGCGGCCTGCAGATGTTCAGGCCGCACGCGGCCCGACTGCCACTGCGCGCGGTAGCCGTCGCGCGGCATCAGCATCGGGCTGCCTGACAGTGCGGCCAGTTGCGCGGCCGCTGCAGGAATCAGCCGGTCGCGCAGGCCCCAGTACGGGTTGACCGCGATGAAACGGTCCAGCGGCCAGGTCGGTGCGATGCGCGCACACGCGCGCTCGATGGCCGTCTGCAGCGCGGTGTCGGGTGGCGGCAAAGACGCGGTGTGCGCGGTATCGGCAAGGGTTTGCATCGGCGGGCTCCGAGAAGGGTTTCGTGCGTTCAGAGTGCGTTCAGATTTCGGTCGCGACGCCGGTGGTCGACGTCTGCGACTGCGTCCGTGCGGCAGGCGGGGCCGGCAGGCGCGCCGGCCACACGCGAAAGGTCAGTCGAGTGAACAGTTCGTCGAGATACAGACCGGCGAACAGCGCCGGGTAGAGCCGTCGTGCCAGCGCCCCCTGCGGCCGGGCGCGCAGCGTGCCTTGCACGACGAACAGCGCCAGGAAGCAGACCATCACCGAGCCCGCCAAGGCCCATCCCGCTGGCGCAACATCGCTCGCGTTGCCCAGGATGTGGCCGAATGCGGCATGCAGCCCGAAGTAGGCCAGCGCGAGCGCAAACGCCGCAGCGGGGCCGGCCAACGGCCAGAGCCCCTCGGCACGTTGCACCGTGCCCGTGAGCAGCGGCACCAGCGCCAGCGCCAGGATGAACATCAGCGCCCACAACCCCGGCGCTGCGGCCGCGGTCAGCCCCCAGGCCAGGGCAGCCAATGCCACCAGCGCCAGGCCGGCCAGCGCGCCGAGCAGCCAGGTCCGCAGGCCCGGCACCGGTTCTGCCGGCGTCATCTGGTGCAAACGATTGTGTTCGACCGCCGTACCGGCAGCGAGAAAGGCGTGCGCCTTGTAGAGCGAATGCGCCACCAGATGCAGCAGCGCCAGCTCGTGCAGGCCCAGCCCGCATTGCATCAGCATGAAGCCCATCTGTGCGCAGGTCGACCAGGCCAGGGCAACCTTGATACTGATGCGCGTCATGGCCACCAACGCCGCCACCACGGCCGTCAGGCTGCCGACCACCACCAGCAAGGCCTGTGCGGCCGGCACGTCGGCCACCAGGGCACCGACGCGGATCAGCACGAAGCCACCCAGGTTCACCACCCCCGCATGCAACAGCGCCGACACCGGCGTCGGCGCCTCCATCACCTGGATCAGCCAGCCGTGCACCGGCAGCTGCGCACATTTGAGCAGTGCACTGGCCGCCAGCAGCAGCGCCGCTGCCTGCAGCGCTGCGGGCAGCTGGGGCAGCGCGCGCGCAGCGGCTGTCGCGCGGTCGATCTCCAGCGTGCCGAGCTGATGGTGGATCAGCGCCACGGCCGCCAGCAGGCACAGGTCGGCGACGCGGCTGGCCAGAAACTTCTTGTGCGCCGCGATCAGCGCCTGCGGCCGTGTGCGAAAGAAGGTCAGCAGCCCGTGCAGCGCCAGGCTGGTGGCCGTCCAGGCCAAAGCCAGCACCAGCAGGTTGTTCGTGATCACCAGCAGCGTCACCGACGCCAGCGTCAGACCCAGGCCGCGCAGGTAGCGCGGCTGCTCCGGCTCACCGTCCAGGCAGGTCCGCGAAAAGCCGACGATGACCCAGCCGATGAAGCTGACCAACAGCAGCATCAGGCCGCCCAGGGCATCGCTGCGCAGGCTGAAATGCAGCGCACCGGTCGGGCCGCGCAGCCCGACGGCGGCGCCTTCGACCAGCAGCCAGCCCAGTGACAGCAGCGCCGCGGCCACAGCCAGGGCGGCACCCGCGCGCATGAGGCGCCAGCCGATGGCCGGCCGCATCCCACAGGCCGCCACGGCTGCACCGACATACAGTAGCGGCACCAGCGCCAGCAGCGCAGCGCGCCAGGGCGAGAGTTCGAACAGGGTTGTGTCCATCGTTGCGATCTCGTGGGCGTGGAATTGGGGGCCACTGTGCCGCCGACACCGAGTTCCGTAAAATTCATTGTTTGCGAGGGTTCGTTTCAAAAAACAGATGCTTTGAGAGATGGCGCGACTTAACTTTCACCACCTGCACTACTTCTGGGCCGTGGCCAAGGACGGCAATCTGACACGCGCGGCGGCGCGGCTGCATGTGTCGCAGTCGGTGCTGTCGACCCAGATCAGGCGGCTCGAGGAACAACTCGGGCACGCGCTGTTCAACCGCGTGGGCCGGACGTTGCAGATCACCGAGGCCGGCCGCATGACGCTGACCTATGCCGAGTCGATCTTCAGCTCGGGCAACGAACTGCTGGCCATGCTGCGCGACGGCTCGCGACCCGAGCGCCAGGTGCTGCGCATCGGTTCGGTGGCCACGCTGTCGCGCAACTTCCAGGAAAACTTCGTCAGGCCACTGATGACACGATCCGACGTCGAGCTGGTGCTGCAGTCGGGCGGTCTGGACGAACTGCTGCGGCGCCTGCGCGTGCACACGCTGGACGTCGTGCTGTCCAACCGTCGCGTGCATGGCGACGCCGATCACCCCTGGCGATGCCGCAGCATCGCGCGCCAGCCGGTCAGCCTGGTCGGCCGGCCGCGCCGCAAGCGCAGCGCCTTTCGATTCCCCCAGGACCTGGCCGGACTGCCCCTGCTGCTGCCCAGCCGCGAGAGCGACATCCGCGCCGGCTTCGACCTGCTGTGCGAGCAGCACGGGCTGCGCTGCCATGTGCTGGCCGAGGTCGACGACATGGCCTTGCTGCGACTGCTGGCGCGCGACTCGGGCGCCGTGGCGCTGCTGCCGTCGGTGGTGGTGCGCGACGAACTGCGCAGCCGGCAGCTGGTCGAATACTGCGTGGTGCCCGACCTGATCGAAACCTTCTACGCCGTCACGGTGAAGCGCCATTTCGAACCCCCGCTGCTGAAGCAACTGCTGCAGCGCGACGAGATCGACGTGCTGGGCATGGGCGGCCCGCGCTGACGCTGCAGCCCAGCGAGTCCAACCTGTCAGACTGACGGCGTCACCATCACCGACCTTGATCCCATGAAGCGTTTGACCATGTCGCTGGACGACGGCCTGGCCGAGGCCTTCGACGCACTGGTGCGTTCGCGCGGCTATCAAAACCGGTCCGAAGCCTTTCGCGACCTGTTGCGGCAGGACCTGGGCAATGCCCGGCTTCGCGATCACCCCGATGAGCCCTGCGTCGCCACGCTGAGCTACGTCTACAACCACCACCAGCGGCAGCTGAGCCTGCGGCTGACCGACCTGCAACACGAGCACCACGAGCTGACGGTGTCGACCACGCACGCCCACCTCGACCACGACCATTGCATCGAGACCGTGATCCTGCGCGGCAAGACCGCCGCCGTGCGTGCCTTTGCCGAGTCGGTGATCGCCCAGCCCGGCGTCAGCCACGGCAGCCTGCACCTTGTGCCCATGGCCACGCGGCTTTCACACGGGCACGAACACCTCGGGCCGGTCACGGCCGCTGCGGCAGCGCAGGGCAAGCCGGCGAAACAGGCCAAACAGACCAAACGCACGAAGGCACGGCGCCCGCATGGGTGACGCGCTGCCGTCGGCCCGGGGGCCCGCACGCAGCCTGTGTGATACTTTCCAGATCCGTCATACCGCCTGCTGAATCGTTTCATGCACGATCTGCCCGCCGACTGGGGCGCCCTGTGCGCCCTGGTGTTCCTGCTCGGCATGCGCCATGGTCTGGACGCCGACCATCTGGCCGCCATCGATGGGCTGACCCGCATCAGCGCGCGACGACATCAGCGGCATGCCCGCTACTGCGGCGCCTTGTTCTCGCTGGGCCATGGCGCCATCGTGCTGACGATCGCGCTGCTGGCGGGCACCCTGGGCGCACGATGGGTGCCGCCAGGCTGGTTCGAGCTGCTCGGCGGTGGCGTCTCGATCGCCTTCCTGCTGCTGATTGGCCTGGTCAACCTGCGCGCCGTGCTCAAGGCCCCGGCCGGCGCGCCGGTGCCCTTGGTGGGTGTACGTGGCCGGCTGGTGGACCGGCTGCTGGGCCGCACCACCAAGTCATCCAGCCCGACCGCGGTGATGGGCGTGGGCGCGCTGTTCGCGCTGTCTTTCGACACCCTCAGCCAGTCGGCGCTGTTCGCAGTGATGGCGGTGCAGTTCGGTGGCGTCGCGCATGCGCTGACACTGGGGCTGCTGTTCGTGCTGGGCATGGTCATCAGCGACGGCGCCAACGGCTGGTGGATCTCGCGGCTGATCGGCCGCACCGACCGTCTGGCCGCGGTGGCGTCGCGAACCATGACCTTGGCCGTGGCCTGCGTGAGCCTGCTGGTGGCCGCGATCGGCGCCGCGCGCATGGCCTCGCGCTGGGTCGATGGCTGGCTGCAGGGCTCGGAGCTGACCATCGGCCTGTCGGTCGTGGCCCTGGTCGGCCTGAGCTATCTGCTGGCCTGCCGCAGGGCACCACCCCGCCCCGCCGACGCCGCAGGCTCCGTCGCTCGAACCTGAGCGCATGGCATCCGATTCAAGCGCCGACGCGTATGACATCGGTATTCGATGTTGCTCGACCGGGCAACGACCATCCCGTTCAGGCCCGACATGTCCCCAACCTTCCGAAACCTTCGCCCTTCGCTGGCCGTTGCGGCATCGCTGTTGCTGCTGATGCAAGGCGCCCGCGGCCAGCAGGCTGATCGCGTCGAGATTTCCGGCCGCCACTACGACAACGCCGTCGGCAGTTCGGACGCCGCCTCGCAGGGCACGATCCGCGCCGAACTGCTCAACAGCCGGCCGGCGCTGCGCCCGGGCGAGGTGCTCGAGTTCGTGCCCGGCATGATCGTCACGCAGCACTCGGGCGACGGCAAGGCCAACCAGTACTTCCTGCGCGGCTTCAACCTCGACCACGGCACCGACTTCACCACCTCCATCAACGGCATGCCGGTCAACATGCCCACACACGGCCATGGCCAGGGCTACTCGGATCTCAACTTCCTGATCCCCGAACTGGTCGACCGCATCGCGTACCGCAAGGGCCCCTACTTCGCGCAGACGGGTGACTTCTCGGCAGCCGGCTCGGCCGACATCGTCTACCGCACCGCGCTGGACCAGCCCTTTGCCGCGCTGACGCTCGGCCAGCGCGGCTTCCAGCGCCTGGTGGGTGGCGGCTCAGCGGACCTGGGCCTGGGCCTGAAGCTGCTGGGTGCGCTGGAACTGCAGCACAACGACGGCCCCTGGCTGGTGCCCGAGAACCTGCGCAAGGCGAACGCGGCACTGACGCTGAGCGGCGGCACCCGCGCCCAAGGCTGGAGCGCCAGCCTGATGGCCTACGACGCCAAATGGGACTCGACCGACCAGATTCCGCAGCGCGCGATCGACGCCGGGCTGGACCGCTTCGGCTCGCTGGACCCGACCGATGGCGGCCAGACGCAGCGCAGCAGCCTGTCGGGCGCGTGGCATCGCAACAGCGACGCCGGCACCACCAAGCTGCAGGCCTACGCGATCGACTATCGGCTCAAGCTGTTCTCGAACTTCACCTACGCGCTCGAACGGCCGAACCAGGGCGACCAGTTCTCGCAGCAGGACCGGCGCTTCATCGTCGGGCTGACGGCCAGCCATGCGATCGATCACCCTCTGGGTGGTCTGCCGGCACGCAGCGAGTTCGGCGTCACGCTGAGGCACGACCGCATTCGTGTCGGCCTGTTCGACACCGTCGGCCGCGACGTCACCGGCACCACGCGCGACGACAAGGTGCGCGAGACGCTGCTGGGCGTCTACGGCCAGACCTCGGTCGAGTGGACACCCTGGCTGCGCAGCATCGTGGGTCTGCGCGCCGACCAGGCGCGCTTCAATGTCGACAGCCTGAGCAACGCGGCCAATTCCGGTTCGGCATCCGACCACCTGGTGTCACCCAAGCTGTCGCTGATCCTGGGCCCCTGGCGCCGCACCGAGTTCTTCTTCAACGCCGGCCGCGGCTTCCACAGCAACGACGCACGCGGCACCACCGCGACGCTGGACCCGAAGACCGGCGATGCGGTCGACCGCGTCCCCGGCCTGGTGGCCGCACGAGGCTTCGAGATCGGCGCGCGCACCGAATGGCTGCCGGGCCTGCAGAGCTCGCTGGCACTGTGGACGCTCGACTTCGATTCGGAACTCGTCTACGTGGGGGATGCCGGCGCAACCGAGCCCAACCGTCCCAGCAAGCGGCGCGGTGTCGAGTGGAACAACCGCTACATCCCGCTGCCCTGGCTGCTGGTCGACGCCGATCTGGCCTGGACCCACGCCCGCTTCTCGGACGCCGACGCTGCCGGCAACCGAATCCCGAATGCCGTCGACAAGGTGGCGTCGATCGCCTTCACCGCGCGCGGCGTGGGCCCGTGGTCGGCCAGCCTGCAGTGGCGCTACCTGGGGTCCGGCGCGCTGATCGAAGACAACAGCCAGCGCTCGCGCTCGTCGCTGACGAGCAACCTGCGCGTCAGCCGCAACTTCGGCAAAGGCACCGAGCTGACGCTGGACGTCTTCAACCTGTTCGGCCGCAAGGTCAACGACATCGAGTACTTCTACGAGTCACAGCTGCCCGGCGAGACGGCGCCCGTGGCGGACCGTCACCTGCACCCTGCAGAACCCCGCACCCTGCGCCTGACCTTGCGCCATTCGTTCTGATCGCACCGACCCGCGACGGGGCGGGCTCAGGTTCGGACCGAATGCGTGGCGCCGGCCCCGTCGGCGCTGTCGCCGAGCACCGTGCGCCTGAAGGCCTGCAAGGCCGGCAGGTCGCGCTCGGGTGACCACACGCAGCGCAGCTGCGAGGTCGCATCGCAGTCGGCCAGTGGTCTGAACGCCGCGCCGGCCAGGCCGGAACGCTGCAGCGGCGCCGGCACCACCGCCACGCCCATGCCTTGCGAGACCAATGCCACCACCGACAGCCAATGTCGCAGTTCATGCCGCACGCGCGGGTAGAAACCGGCTTCGGCACACAGCTCGATGATCTGCGCGTGATAGTCGGGTGAGACACTGCGCGAAAAGAGGATGAAGGGCTCGTCGCGCAGCTCGGCCAGGTGCAGCTTGCGTCGGCGCGCCACCGCGTGATCGGCCGGGACGCAGGCCATGAACGGCTCGGCAAAGACCGGCCGCGCCTGCAGCGAGGGCGGCGCGCGTCGCCCGTGCACGAAGGCAAGATCGAGCTCGCCGCGCGACAGCGCGTCAAGCTGCTGCTGCGAGTTCAGTTCGACCAGTGCCAGCTCGATGCCAGGGTGGGTCTTGGCAAAGGCCTGCATCCACTGCGGCAGACCGCGGTACAGCAAGGTGCCGACCAGCCCGATGCGCAGGCGCCCGACGGCGCCGGCGGCCACTTCGCGCGCCGTCACGCAGGCCTCGTCGGCACGCGCCAGCATGGCCGTGGCGTGGCCGCGAAAGGCCTGGCCCGCCGCCGTCAGCCGCACACCGCGGCTGTCGCGCTCGAACAGCCGCGTGCCCACGGCGTCTTCCAGCTGTCGGATGTTGACCGACAGCGGCGGCTGCGTCATGGCCAGCCGCTGCGCAGCGCGGCCGAAGTGCAACTCGTCGGCCAGCATCAGGAAACAACGCAGATGCCGGAACTCGAAACGTGAATCGATGACCATTCGCAGCAAGTATCGGCGGATCCAGAAGTCGAATTGGACACGAATCGACCGCCCCTCGATACTGCGACCGACCCCAAGGAGCCCCCGCATGACCCAGGCTGCAGAACATCCGGTGCCCGACCAGCGCGGCGCCAACCTCTACACCAGTGATGCCACGCTCGGTGAGCTGTTGTCGCTGTACCTGCCGGCCGACCTGCGGGCGCACCTCGAGCCGCACCTGGTGCAGCTCGGCGCGCTGGCCGGTGGCCCGCTGGACGATCTGGCGCTGACCGCCGACAAATGCCCGCCGACGCTGGAACACCGCACGCGCAGCGGCGTCGACGGCCAGCGCATCGTCAAGCACCCGGCCTATGTCGAGCTCGAGCGCGTGGCCTTTGCCCAGTACGGCCTGGCCGCGCTGTCGCACCGCGGCGGCGTGCTGGGCTGGCCGCAGGCCATGCCCGCGGCCGCCAAATACGCGCTGAGCTACCTCTTCGTACAGGCCGAGTTCGGCCTGTGCTGCCCGCTGTCGATGACCGATTCACTGACCCGCACGCTGCGCAAGTACGGCAGCGCGCAACTCATCGAGCGCTACCTTCAGCAACTGACCACGCAGGATTTCGACCAGCTGTCGCAGGGCGCGATGTTCATGACCGAGCAGGGTGCCGGCTCGGACATCGGCGCCACCACGGTGCGTGCCGAACCCGACGGCGACGCCTTCCGTCTGTGGGGCGACAAGTGGTTCTGCACCAACCCCGACGCCGGGCTGGCGATGGTGCTGGCGCGCATCGACGGTGCGCCGTCGGGCCTGAAGGGCGTGTCGCTGTTCCTGCTGCCGCGCCAGCTGCCCGATGGCAGCATCAACGCCTACCGCACCATCCGGCTGAAGGACAAGATGGGCACACGGTCGATGGCCAGCGGCGAGGTCCGGCTGGAAGGTGCACGCGCCTGGCTGATCGGTGAAGCTGGCCGCGGCTTTCAGCAGATGGCCGACATGATCAACAACTCTCGCCTGTCCAACGGCATGCGTGCGGCCGGGCTGATGCGCCGTGCCTGCAGCGAGGCCTTTTTCGTCGCCACGCACCGCCGCGCCTTCGGCCAGCGCCTGATCGATCTGCCGCTGATGCGTCGGCAGCTGCTGAAGATCCTGCTGCCCGCCGAGCAGGCACGCACGATGGTGTTCCAGGCTGCCGACGCGCTGCGCCGCGCCGATGCCGGTGAAGCCGACGCCTACGCGCTGGTGCGCATCCTCACGCCGATGATCAAGTTCCGCGCCTGCCGCGACGCGCGCCGCGTCACCGGCGACGCAATGGAAGTTCGCGGCGGCTGTGGCTACATCGAGGAATGGAGCGACCCGCGCCTGGTGCGCGACGCCCACCTGGGGTCGATCTGGGAAGGCACCAGCAACATCGTGGCGCTGGACGTGATCCGCGCGATCCGCCGCGAAGGCTCGCTGCCCGTGCTGGACCGGCACCTGCGCGGGCTGCTGGCCGCGACGCCGATGCAAGAGGGTGTGCGCCAGCGCTTCGAGCACGCGCTGACCAGCGCCGGCGCAGCCGCCACCCGCGTGGCCGAAGGCCATGGCCGCGACGACCATGCGGCGCGCCAGGTGGCGTCGGCGCTGTACCACTTGAGCACCGCCTGCGCGATGGCCTGGGAAGCCGGCCGCCTGGGCAGCGCACGCCGCATGCAGCTGGCGCAACTGGTGCTGCGCCACCGCGTGCTGCCGCAAGACCCGCTGGCCGTCGACGACGTGCCGACCTGGCTGCCCGCTCTGCTCGAGCCGGGGCACGGCCCGGCGCCGCAAGCCGTCGACGCCATCGATCTGCTCTGAACACGTTTGCCCTCACAACAACGGAGACAAGACCATGACCACCCGCCGCACCCTGATCGGCCATGCCGCCCTGGCGCTGACGACCTTGATGACCCTGACGACCCTGACGCCGCTGGCGCAGGCCGCCGACTTCCCCAGCAAGACCGTGACCCTGATCGTGCCCTTCGCGCCCGGCGGCCCGACCGACGCCATGGCGCGCATCCTGGCTGCCTCCTTGCGTGGACCCCTGGGGCAGACGGTGATCGTCGAGAACAAGGCCGGCGCCGGGGGCAACCTGGGCGCCGAGGCGGTGGCACGCGCGCCGGCCGACGGCTACACGCTGCTGTTCGGCACCTCGGGGCCGCTGGCCATCAACCAGTACCTGTACAGCAAGGTCGGCTACGACCCGCTGAAGAGCTTTGCGCCGGTGATCCAGGTCGGCTATCTGCCCAACGTGCTGGTGGTCAACCCGAAGGTGCCGGTGCACAACCTGAAGGAACTGGTGGCGCTGGCCAAGACACCGAACAGCTCGCTGAGCTATGCCTCGTCCGGCAACGGCGCGTCGTCGCACCTGGCCGGCGTGATGTTCAACCGCCGTGCCGGCACCGACATCCAGCACGTGCCGTACAAGGGCACGGGCCCGGCGCTGAACGACCTGCTCGGCGGCCAGGTCACGATGACCTTCACCGACGTGCTGACCGCGTTGCCGCACATCCAGGCCGGCAAGCTGCGCGCGCTGGGCGTGACCACGGCGCAGCGCTCGAAGGCGCTGCCGAACGTGCCCACGCTGGCCGAACAGGGCATGAAGGACTTCGATGTCAGCGTCTTCTTCGGCATCGTGGCGCCCGCCGGCACGCCGCCCGATGTGGTGGCGAAACTGAACGCCGCCTTCATCAAGGTGCTGGCCGACCCCGAGGTGCGCGGCCGGTTGTCGGCGCAGGGGCTCGAGCCGCCGGCCGACACCACGCCGGCGCAGTTGTCGGCCTACATGCGCAGCGAGTCAGACAAGTGGCGCGACGTGGTCAAGGCCTCGGGCGCAAAAGCCGACTAGACCCGGCGCGCAGCGACATGAACCAAGCAAGCACTGGCGCCGGCGCGCTCGCCGGCATCCGCGTCGTCGACGCGTCGCGCATCCTGGGCGGCCCGTTCTGCGGCCAGGTGCTGGGTGACCATGGTGCCGACGTGCTGAAGGTCGAGCCGCCCCAGGGCGACGACACCCGCGCCTGGGGCCCGCCCTTCGACGAGCGCGGCGTGGCGTCGTACTACCTGGGCCTGAACCGCAACAAGCGGCTGCTGACACTCGACCTGGCCTCGCCGGCCGGCCGCGAGCAGCTGCTGGCGCTGCTGGCCGGCGCCGATGTGCTGATCGAGAACTTCAAGACCGGCACGCTGGAGAAATGGGGCATCGGCCACGAGGTGCTGGCGCAGCGCTTTCCGCGCCTGGTGCACTGCCGTGTGTCCGGCTTTGGCGCCGACGGCCCGCTGGGCGGGCTGCCGGGCTACGACGCCGCGCTGCAGGCCCTGTGCGGCCTGATGAGCGTGAACGGCGAAGCCACGGGCGAGCCGCTGCGCGTGGGCGTGCCAGTGGTCGACATGGTGGCCGGCTTGAATGCCGCGCTGGGCGTGATGCTGGCGCTGCACGAACGGGCGCGCAGCGGGCGCGGCCAGTTCGTCGAGTCGGCGCTGTACGACGCCGGGCTGTCGCTGCTGCACCCGCATGCGGCCAACTGGTTCATGGACGGCCGCACGCCGCAGCGCACCGGCAACGCGCACCCCAACATCTACCCCTACGACACGCTGGCCACCGGCAGCGACCCGGTGTTCTTCGCGGTCGGCAACGACCGCCAGTTCGCCATCCTGTGCCGGCACCTGGGCGCGCCCGCAATGGCCGATGACGCCCGCTTTGCCCGTGCCGGCGCGCGCTCGCAGAACCGCTTGGCGCTGAAGGCCGAGCTCGAAGCCCTGCTGGCCGCGCACGATGGCCCGGCGCTGGCGCAGACCCTGGTGCAACTGGGCGTGCCCTGCGCGCCGGTGCTCAGCGTGCCGCAGGCGCTGCAGCACCCGCACACGCAGCACCGCGGCATGGTCGTCGAACTGCCCGGCGGCTACCGCGGCCTGGGCTCGCCGATCAAGCTCAGCCGCACGCCCGCCAGTTACCGTTTCGCGCCACTGGCCGAAGGCGACTCCTTCCTGCCGCAACAGGCCGCCAACGACGGCTGAAAACGATGCGGCCCGATGCGGCTCCACCGTGCGCTCAAAGGCGAAACCGGTAGCCGATGCCCGCCTCGGTCAGCAGGTGCCTGGGTCGGGCGGGATCGTCCTCGACCTTCTTTCGCAGGTTGGCCATGTGCACCCTCACGTAGTGGGTGTCTTCGGCATGGCCCGGCCCCCAGACGGCCTTCAGCAGCTGGCGGTGCACGATCACCCGGTCGGGCTGCGATGCCAGATGCGTCAGCAGCCGGTACTCGATCGGCGTCAGGCGCAGCGGCGCGCCGTTGCGCTCGACCACACGGCGGACAAGGTCGACGGTCACCGTGCCGAAACGAAGCACCGTGTCTGCCGACGACGAGGTCAGCGACTGCCGGCGCAGCTGCGCGCGCACGCGCGCCAGAAGCTCGCCGGCACCGAAGGGTTTGACCAGGTAGTCATCGGCACCGGCGTCCAGTGCGTCGATCTTGTCGGCTTCACCACTGCGCGCCGAAAGCACGATCACGGCAGCCGATGACCAGGTCCGCAAGTTGCGGATCAGGTCGATGCCGTCGCCGTCGGGCAGCCCGAGGTCGAAGATGGCCAGATCGGGGCGCCGGCTGCCGGCCTCGATCAAACCGCGTTCCAAGGTGGCTGCCTCGAAGACCTCGTGGCCCTGCGACTCCAGCGTCATGCGCACGAAGCGTCGGATGTCGGGCTCGTCTTCGACCACCAGCATGCGGGCACGCAGTTCCATCGGTTCATCCTAGGGCAAGCACGCTCGAGCTGCCGTCGTCCAAGGGTGGTTCGCCGCGCGGAAGCGTGATCGTGAAGCGGGCACCTTCGACGCCGTTCGCTTGCTGCCGGTTCTCGGCACGGATGGCGCCCTGGTGCGCCAGCACGATGGCGCGCGCGATCGCCAGCCCCAGCCCGACGCCGGACGTCGCGCTCTCCTTGCTGCCACGCTCGAACTTGTCGAACACCGCGGCCTCGCGTCCGGCAGGCAGGCCGGGCCCAAAATCGTCGACATGAACCGTCACCGCCGACGACGAGGCCGACGCGCTCAACACGATGGCGCTGCCGGCGGGCGTGTACTTGGCCGCGTTCTCCAGCAGGTTGACCAGCACCCGCTCGAACAGCGCCGCGTCCAGGTGCAGCAGCGGCAACCCGTCGGCCAGTTGCACACGCACCGGCCGGCCCCGCAGCGCTGGCGCGCAGGCCGCCAGCGCACTGCCGACCACCTCTTCCAGCGGCTGCCACTCGCGGCGCAGCGGCAGCGCGCCGGCCTCCAGGCGCGCCATGTCCAGCAGGTTGTTGACCATCGCATTCATGCGCAGCGCCGACGCCCGGATCGACGTGACCACCTCGCTTTGCACCGGCGCCAGCGCAGGTGGCGTCATCACCAGCGTGTCGGCCAGGCCGACCAGCCCCGCCAAGGGCGTGCGCAGGTCGTGCGAGATCGCCGACAGCAGCGAGTTGCGCAGGCGCTCAGATTCGATCTGCACGGTGCTCTTCTGCGCCACCTCGACGTAATGGATGCGCTCGAGCGAGATCGCCAGCAGCGACGCGCAGGTGTCCAGCAGCCGGCGCTGGTCCGGGCCCAGGGTGCGGCGGTCGAGCGGCTGCACCGCCAGCACGCCGCGCAAGCGCATCGGCGCCTTCAGGGGCAGCACCAGGCAGGCACTGGCGGCCAGGGTATCGGTGCCGAAACCGGCCGGCTCACCGCGGTCGAACGCCCATTGCGCCACCGCCTCGTCGACCGCCGCCGTGCCGCCCTGCAGCGCCAGCAGTCGGTCGTTGTCGTCGGCAGCGAGCAAGGTCGACTTTGCGCGGAACTCCGACGCCAGGAAGCGCGCGCCGATCTGTGCCACCTGCTGGGGCATCAATGCGGCCGACAGATCGCGCGACATGTCGTACAGACCCCGCATGCGGTGCTCGCGCTGCGTGGCGGCCTCGGCCTGCACCTTCAGGCCAGCGGTGAGCTGACCGATCGCCAGCGCCACCACCAGCATCACGGCGAAGGTCACCAGGTACTGCACGTCGCTGACGGCAAAAGAGAAGCGCGGCGGCGCGAAGAAGAAGTCGAACAGCGCCACGCCGAGAAAGGCGGCCAGCACCGCCGGCCCCCGGCCGTAGATCCAGCCCACGCCGACCACGGCGAGCAGGAAGATCATCACGATGTTGGTCAGTTCCAGCACGCCCAGCAGCGGCGTGGCCAGCAGCGCAGTCAGCGCGCAGGCCGCCATGGCCGCGGCGTAGCCGCGCCAGGGGAACTCACCGGCCAGGACCCTGGACGCCTGCGGCGTGTCTCGTTGCCGCGCAGCTGCCGGCATGGCCACTTGCACCACATCGAGGTCATCGGCCAGTTCGGCGATTCGATCGGCCGACGAAATCTGCCAGGGCCAGCGACGCCGCGTTCTGCCGATCACCAGGCGCGACAGGTTGTGCTCGCGCGCATGGCGCACGAGCGCCGCCACGGCCCCCGGTGCCGCTGGCGTGGCGACCGTGGCGCCGAGCTCCTGGGCCAGCTTCAACACCCGCATCGCCTGTTCGCGCCGACCCTGCGGCAAACGGTGGACCGCAGGTGTCTCGACATGCACGGCGTGCCAGGGCACGTCGAGCTGCGCCGCCAGGCGCGCGCAGGCCCGCACGACCTTCTCGCCACCTTCGCCCGGGCCGACACAGGCCAGCAGCGCCTCGCGGTTGGGCCAGACCGACTGCACCGAGCTGCGCCGCCGGTAGGCCTGGATCTCGTCGTCGACACGGTCGGCCGTGCGGCGCAGCGCCAGTTCGCGCAGCGCCAGCAGGTTGCCCTTGCGGAAGAAGTTCGACGCGGCCCGCTCGGCCTGCGGCGGAAGATAGACCTTGCCGGCCTTCAGTCGCTGCAGCAGTTCATCCGGTGGCAGGTCGACCACCACCACCTCGTCGGCCTCGTCGAACAAGCGGTCGGGCACGGTCTCCCAGACACGGATGCCGGTAATGCCGCTGACGATGTCGTTCAGGCTTTCCAGATGCTGCACGTTCATCGTCGACCAGACATCGATGCCGGCGTCGAGCAGCTCTTCCACATCCTGCCAGCGCTTGGGATGGCGCGAACCCGGCGCGTTGCTGTGCGCCAGTTCGTCCAGCAGAACCAAGGGTTCGGCGTGGTCCTTGGCCCAGGCCAGCGCCGCGTCGAGATCGAACTCATGCAGCACCCGTTCGCGGTACGCAACGGCCTTCAGCGGCAGCCGCGGCAGGTCGCGCGCCATGGCCTCTGTGTCGGCGCGGCCGTGCGTCTCGACCAGCCCGACCGCCAGCGCCGTGCCCTGCGCCCTGGCCGCGAGGGCCGCGCTCAGCATCGCGCAGGTCTTGCCCACGCCGGCGCAGGCCCCGAAGAAGATCTTCAGCTTGCCCCGGCGCTCGCGCGCCGCGTCCCGCTGCAGCTGCTGCAGCAGCCGGTCGGGGTCGGGGCGCCCGGTGGCTTCCGGCGTCACAGCCAGCCGGCGCGGCGGAAGCGCCAGAACAACAGGCCGGCCGAGGTGGCGATCGCACCCAGCGCCATCGGGTAGCCCCAGGCCCACTTGAGCTCGGGCATGTGTTCGAAGTTCATGCCCCAGATCCCAGCCAGAGCCGTGGACACCGCAAAGATCGCCGCCCAGGCGGCCAGCCGCTTGGTCGTCTCCGACTCCTCGATGGTGACCATCGACAGGTTGACCTGGATCGCCGTGCCGATGGTGTCGCGAATCGCATCGATGGCGCCGTTGATGCGGGCCAGGTGGTCGTGCACGTCGCGAAAGTATTCCTGCGTCTGCGCACAAACGGCGGGCACGCGCCCGCCGTGGAACTTGCCGGCCACTTCCAGCAAGGGCGCAACGGCATGGCGCAGCATCATGGCGCGCCGCTTGAGGGCGTACAGCCGCTCGATGTTCCAGCGCGCCGCACCGCGCTCGAAGATCTGGCCCTCGATGTCGTCGAGCTCGGTCTCGATGTCATCGAGGAACGGAAAGTAGTGGTCGACCGCGGCATCCATCAGTGCGTAGAACACGAACCCAGCGCCGTGCTTGAGCAGTTCGGGCTCGCGCTCGCAACGCTCGCGCACGGCCAGAAAACTCTGCTGTCTGCGGTTGCGCACCGAGAGCACGAAGTTCGGGCCGACGAAGATCGCCAACTCGCCCTGCTCCACCTCACCGCTCTCGGTGCCCAGCAGGTGCATCACCACGAAGATGGTGTCGCCGTACTCCTCGACCTTTGGCCGCTGGTGGCCGTGCCGCGCATCCTCGACCGCCAGGTCGTGCAGACCGAACTGCTGCTGCATGCGATGCAGTTCATCGTCGGTGGTATCGCGCAGTGCGACCCAGACGAAGCAGCCGGGCCGGTGCACCCAGTTGCCGATGTCCTCCACCGCGATGTCCGCCAGCTTGCGCCCGTCTTCGTAGGCCACGCAATTGATCAGCATGGGTCATGCCTCCGTCGTTGCGTGGCATCTTCCCATGCGCTCAGGGGCGGGCGGCATCGAGCGCCAGGTTCAGGCGCAGCACCTGCACCCGCGGCTCGCCGATGAAGCCGAACAGGGCTTGCTCGGTGTGCTGTTCGACCCGGTCGCGAACAAGGCGCTCAGGCAGGCCGCGCGCACGCGCCACGCGGGCCACCTGGTAGTCGGCCGCCGCGCGGCTGATGTGCGGATCCAGCCCGCTGGCCGATGCCGTGACCAGATCCACCGGCACCGGCGCGGTGTTGCCCGGGTCGACGGCGCGCAGGGCCTCGATCCGCGCCTTCACGGCCTCGGCCAGCGCCGGGTTGCTCGGGCCCTGGTTCGACCCCGACGAGTTGGCCGCGTTGTAGGGCATCGGCGAGGTCGCGGACGGCCGGCTCCAGAAATGCCCGGGATCGCTGAACGCCTGGCCGATCAGATCGGATCCCACGGCCTTGCCGTCGCGAACGATCAGGCTGCCGTTGGCACGTTCGGCAAACACAAGCTGCGCGATGCCCGTCACCGCCAGCGGAAAGGCCAGGCCGGTGACCAGGGACAGCGCGACGAACAGCGTGAGCGCGGGGCGAAGTTGAAAGTTCATGGGGTTCCCCCTTGTGCCGGGCGTCAGGCCAGCCCGATGGCGGCCAGGCCCAGGTCGATGAGCTTGATGCCGATGAAGGGCACGATCACGCCGCCCAGGCCGTACACCAGCAGATTGCGCCGCAGCAGCGCGGCCGCACCCACCGCCCGATAGGCCACGCCCTTGAGCGCCAGCGGGATCAGCACGACGATGATCAGCGCGTTGAAGATCACCGCCGACAGGATGGCCGAGTTCGGGCTGGCCAGGTGCATCAGGTTCAGCGCGCCCAGCTGCGGGTAGGTGGTGACGAAGGCCGCCGGGATGATGGCGAAGTACTTGGCCAGGTCGTTGGCGATGCTGAAGGTGGTGAGCGAGCCGCGTGTCATCAGCATCTGCTTGCCGGTCTCGACGATCTCGATCAGCTTGGTCGGGTTGCTGTCGAGGTCGACCATGTTGCCGGCCTCCTTGGCGGCCTGGGTGCCGGTGTTCATGGCCACGGCCACGTCGG
>Ga0073899_10001335_pt1 | contig 22686 bp, 20 predicted proteins | sample KloWWTmetaKNB5Ph_FD_88975 | JGI IMG/M metagenome (GOLD analysis project Ga0073899, IMG submission 88975) | Active sludge microbial communities from Klosterneuburg, Austria, studying microevolution and ecology of nitrifiers - Klosterneuburg... | ecosystem: Engineered > WWTP > Aerobic digester >... | reverse complement strand
GCCGGAGACCACGCCGATCCAGTCCAGTGCATCCAGTCGATCCACGCGTCCGCCAACCACCAGTCCGTGCGCGGGCGGTGCCTCGGCATCGCCTCCCCCGAGTTGCACGCGCACGCCGGTCTGTTGCGACGTACTGCGGCTGCGCAACGACAACAGGTCACCGAGCCGCACCACCACCTCGCCACGCTCCATCGGCAGGTTCACGTCCACCGTCGCCGACAACGATTGCGACGCTGCCTTGCGCACCGGTTCCGGCAGGTCGATCGCGGTACCTGCCAGGTTCGAGCGCAACTGCAGCCGCGTCGGCGGCGCGCTCTGCGCCGCGCCCTGCGGAATCGCCACCGCCACCGTCCAGGGCGAGCGCCCGTCCATGTGCGGCTTCAGCCATTCGAGGGTGCCGGCCTTGTCGAGCAGATCGTCGATGCCGATGTTCGCCTGCAGTTCGGCTTCGAACGCGTGCTTCGCATCGCGCACATGCGGCGCACCGGCGCGCAGCGACAGCAGTCCGGGCGCGCCATCGTGGATGACCTGCAGGTTCTCGGCGCGGAAACCGTCGTGGTCGTACTGCGCCTTGCCGCGCACATCGGAGAAGGCGAGCTTCCAGCGCTGCTCGCGCATCGTCGCGCCGGCAAGGTCGATCGCGCCCTGCATGCGCATTTTCGGCGCGCCTTCGTGATGGAACGGCAACAGCAGGTGGAAGTCGGACCTGGCCGCGCCCGCCACCTGCAGGTTGTCCATCACCTCGCCATGCTGCTTGTGCAGCGGGCTTTGCCGCAGCATTGCCAGGAACTCCTTCGCGTCGCCGGCGGCAGTCGCGTCGACGCTCAACTCCGCGCGGCCGAAACGCGGGATGCCGGCCTTGAACGCGGTGACCGGCACGCCCGCCAGCCTGCCCTTGCCTGCGATGGTGAAGCCATCGGCTTCGAAGCGGATGTCGCCTTCGATCTGCTCCATCGCCGGCCAGTCCGGCTGGAACTTGAGCTTGCCGGCCTGCATGCGCGCGTCGATGCGGAACCTGCCGGCACCTGCCTGGCCGGGTTCGCTGCGGAACGGCCAGTCGTCGAGATCGCCGGCGACCACCGCGTGGATGTCGCGCAGGTGGCCGCCCTGCAATGCGGCATCCAGCCAATCGACGGTCGATTTCGGCATCAGGTGATGGATCCAGAAGCCATGCGCGGCCGCGACCTGCGCATCGCCGATATCGGCGGCGATATCCAGGTGCGGACGGCCGCCATCGTTCGGAAAGCCGATGCCGCCGCGTGCATTCACGCGCAGGTCCTTGCCGGCGATGGCCAGGCCCGGCGTGCGCACGGTCCAGCCCGCACCGTCGCGCCAGAGCACGGCTTCGCCATCGAAGCCGAATTCGTGCACCACCCCGAATCCCGCCGGCCAGTCGAACGCGACCTTGGCCCGCGGATCGAAACGCAGGCGCAATCCATCCGCATCGCCGAGCAGGTCGGCATCGATGCCGCGCATGCCGGGAGCCGTCCCTACCGGCGCGAAATGCAGGCCACGCACCCGCGCACTGGCATGCATCGACCCGCCGCGCGTACCGTGCAGGTCGACATCCTCCAGCACCGCGCCTGCTGCGGAATCATGCAACCAGCGACGCAATCCGGCGGCAGGCATGTCGGTCAACGCCAGCAACGACAGCAGCGGCGCGGCATCGATGCGTTGCGCGCGCAGGCCGTAATTCCGGCCACCGACCACGGCAAGGCCGTCCAGCACCTGCTCGTCATCGCCCTCGCCGATGCGCAGGCGCGCGGCATCGGCGCGCCATTGGCGCAGGCTGCCGCGCCAGCGCGCGTCCAGTACCAGTTGCGCGAGTGTCTGCGTCGGTGCCGCCTGCCCGGCCTGCAAGGGCGTGCCGCGCAGGGTCACGTCGCGCAGGGCGGCATCGGTGTGCACCGCCACCACGCGCCCGTCGTCGAGCTCGCCCCAGGTCTGCACGCGCCCGCGCCCGGACATCGGCGTGATGCCGGCCAGCGCCAGCGTGCCGGTCAATTCGCGCAGATCGGCCTTGCGGGTACCCACGTAGGCGCGGCCATCGCCGGCAACCCGATCGAAATCCAGCGCGATGGTGAACGGCATGCTGCCCTCGCGCAGCCACGCATTCGCGCCGCCACGAATGCGCGCGCCATCCACGCGCATGCGCAGGTCGATGCGCGGCAAGCGGGTATCGATACCCAGCTCAGGTGCCAAGACGTGCAGGCGCGCATGCGAGACCTGCAACTCGCCGAGCCGCTCCAGGGTGGCGAACGGATCCCCTTCCTGCTGTTGCTGGCCTGGCAGGCCGCGCACGCTCCAGCGGCCTGCGGCATCGCGCTGCAGGGTCAGGTCGAGCCCGCGCACGCGCAACTCGGTGAAGCTGCGCCCCGGCAACAGGCCCGCGTACTGGGCAATCAGGATTTCGGCATCACCGACGCGCAGCGGGTTGGCAGCATCGCCGACGCGCAGGTTGTCCAGCCGCAGCAGCGGACCGCGCCGGGTCCATTCGGTTTCGACATGATCGAACGCGACCTTGCGCTGGGCGCGCGCGCTCAACCAGTCGGCGATCTTCTGCGGATGCCGCTCCGCCAGCGGCAGCAGCTGGCTGGCGATCCCGCTGCCCACGGCAAGCAGCACCAGCACGGCGGCGAGTGCGTACCAGGCACCACGCTTGAGCAGACGCCAGCGCCGACGCGGAGGCGTGGTCATGCGCTTGCTCCCTCCCCGCGAAGGCAGGGGAGGGTTGGGGAGGGGTGCTTCCGACCGGGAAGAGCAACCCCTCCCCAGCCCTCCCCTGCCTTCGCAGGGGAGGGGACGAAACGCTCAAAGCAGCACCACATCGAACTGCTCCTGCAGGTACTGCGCATCGGCCTGGAAGCGGATCGACTTGCCGAGGAATTCCTCAAGCTCGGCGACCGCGTTCGACTCCTCGTCGGTGATCCGCGCCACCACCTTCGGCGAGGCGATCACCAGCAGCCGCGCGGCATCGAACTGGCGCACCGCGCGCACGATCTCGCGGAAGATCTCGTAGGTCACGGTTTCCGCAGTCTTGATCGTGCCGCGCCCGCTGCACTCGTGGCAGGGCTCGCTGAGCTGGCGCTGCAGCGATTCCACCGTGCGCTTGCGGGTCATTTCCACCAGGCCCAGCGGCGAGAAATCGTAGACCGTGGTCTTGGCATGGTCGCGCGCCAGCGACTTCTCCAGCGTGCGCAGCACCTGGCGGCGATGCTCGGCATCGAGCATGTCGATGAAGTCGATGATGATGATCCCGCCGAGGTTGCGCAGGCGCAGCTGGCGCGCCACCGACTGCGCCGCCTCGAGGTTGGTGCGATAGACGGTTTCCTCCAGGTTGCGCTGGCCGAGGAAACTGCCGGTGTTGACGTCGACCGTGGTCATCGCCTCGGTCTGGTCGATGACCAGGTAGCCGCCGGACTTCAGCGGCACTTCCTTTTCCAGCGCACGGCCGATCTCGTCCTCGACCCCGTACAGGTCGAAGATCGGGCGCGCACCGCTGTAATGCTCGATCTTCTCGGCCAGCTCGGGCATGTACTGCGCGGCGAACTCGCGCAGGCGCTCGCAGGTCTCGCGCGAATCGACCTTGACCTTCTCCACGTCGCGGCGGATCAGGTCGCGCACCGCGCGCAGCGGCAGGCTGAGATCCTCGTACACGCAACTGCCGACCTTCGCCGACGCCGAATTCTCCTCCACCAATTTCCAGACACGACCGAGGTAGGCGATGTCCTCGGCCAGTGCCTCGGCCGGCTGTCCTTCCGCATTGGTGCGCACGATGTAGCCGAACATGCCGCCGGCAGGTGCCAGCGCGGTCATCAGCGATTTCAGCCGCGCGCGTTCGTCCTCGTCCTCGATCCGCGCGGAGATGCCCAGCACCTTCGAGCGCGGCAGCAGCACCATGTAGCGCGAGGGAATGCTGATCTGGGTGGTCAGCCGCGCGCCCTTGCTGCCGATCGGGTCCTTGACCACCTGCACCACGATCTCGGCACCATCGCGCAGCAGTTCGGTGATCGGAATCTGCACCTGCATCGGCGGTGCCTGCGGTGCCTCGTCGCCTTCGCCGGCATCCAGCTGCGAACTGCGGAAGATGTCGTTGGCGTGCAGGAAGGCCGCACGCTCCAGGCCGATGTCCACGAATGCGGCCTGCATCCCCGGCATCACCCGCTGCACCTTGCCCTTGTAGATGTTGCCGACCACCCCGCGCTGGCTGCCGCGCTCGATGTGCAGCTCCTGCAGCATGCCGTTCTCGACCACCGCCACGCGGGTTTCGCGCGGGGTCACGTTGACCAGCAGTTCTTCACTCATGACGGCAGGCGCTCATTGCAGCACCCCGAACTGCTTCAGCAGTCGCGCGGTCTCGAACAACGGCAGGCCCATCACACCGGAGTAACTGCCGGACAGATGTTCGATGTACTGCTGGAAACCGCCCTGGATCGCATAGGCGCCGGCCTTGCCTTGCCACTCGCCACTGGCGATGTAGCGCTCGATGTCGGCATCCGACAGCGCCGCGACCCGCACCTGCGATTCCGACACCGCCTGCAGCTCGCGTCCGGCCGACACCAGCGAAACCGCGGTGATCACCGCGTGGCTGCGGCAGGACAGCGAGCGCAGCATGGCGGCGGCATCGTCGGCATCGGCCGGCTTGCCGAACACGCGGCCATCGAGGATCACTTCGGTGTCCGCGCCCAGCACCACCGCGTTCGCCACCGCGACCACCTCCAGCAGCCCGGCACCGGCCTTCTCCCGCGCCACCCGGCGCACGTAGTCGGCGGCGGCTTCGTCCGCACCCTGGCATTCGGGGATGTCGAGGTCGATGACGCCGAAATCGAGGCCCAGGCGGGCCAGCAGGTCGGCGCGGCGCGGCGAGCGCGAGGCAAGATGCAGCATCCGCGAAGTCTAACCCGCGGCTGACTGCAGGCCGCGCCGCGAGATGCTTGCAACCCCGCGACGGCTCACCGTGCGTTCACTCCGCCAAGCTTCACCCACCTCGAACAGTGACGCAGTACCCTCGACGCAACAAACAGGAGCCCCACATGCCGTTTCGCCCGCTGATCCTCGCCCTCGCCCTTGCCACCTCCCTGTCCGGAACGCCCATGACCGCCAATGCCCAGTCCGTTGCCGAACCCGGCACCGCCTCGCCGCAGGGCACCCTGCTGTCGGTTTCGGCCGAAGCCAGCGCCCACCGCGTCCCCGACGTGGCCACCCTCTCCACCGGCGTGGTCACCCAGGCCGCCGACGCCAACGCCGCCATGCGCACGAATGCCCAGCAGATGGACAAGGTGATGGCCGCGATCCGCGCCGCCGGCATCGCCGAACGCGACGTGCAGACCAGCGGCATCAATCTCAACCCGCAGTACAAGTACGTGGAGAACGCGCCGCCGAGCATCGTCGGCTACCAGGCCAGCAATACCGTCAATGTGAAAGTGCGCGACCTGTCGAAGCTGGGCAAGGTGCTGGACGCGTTCGTCGAACAGGGTGCCAACCAGATCAATGGCCCCAGCTTCGAGGTCGACAAGCCGGACGAGGCCTACGACGAAGCCCGCGTCGCCGCGATCAGGAAGGCACAGGCGCGCGCGCAGACCTATGCCGATGCGCTGGGCCTGAAGGTGCGCCGGATCATCAGCATCGGCGAGGGTGGCGCAAGCTTCCCGCGGCCGATGCCGATGCTGCGGGCGATGGCCGCGGATGCCGGCTTCGCCAAGGAAACCGCGATCTCGCCGGGCGAAAGCACGCTGTCGGTGAACATCGAGGTGGTGTTCGAACTCGGTCGCTGAGCCCCGGGCTTGTCATCCCCGCGCAGGCGGGAATGACGAGAGTTGAAGAGACGCCCGCCTTGCGCGGGCGTCTTTGCATGCACGTGGGGCCGATGGCCGTCCATCGGTTGCCGCTCGCCGGCCATCGCCCGTGCATTGCGATCCAGGGCCGCGCGGGCGCAGCGTCGACATGTGCAATCGGCCGATGCCCAACCCCATCGCCGCCGCCTGCACGTTGCAAGGTTCGTGTTGTCCCGCATCGCACCCTGACGGAGGTCGACCATGGTTCGCGCACCTGCCCACGCCCTGACACGTTCGAACGGCTTTGCCCTGCTCCAACCTGCTGAAAAACCGCAACTGGATTCCGCCCGGATCCTGACCATGAGCGGGACCATCGCGGTCAACCTGCTGGCGCTCGGCCTGCTGATGCTGCCGCTGTCGCTGCCGCCGGCGGCAATCGTGGAGACACCCGACCGCGACCCGGACATCGTCTGGCACAAGCGCGAACTGCCCAAGCCCGAGCCTGTCGAGATCGTCAAGAAGACCACGCCGACGCCCGCCGACATCAGGCCCGTTGCGCAGCGCCCGGTCGCGCAAATGCCGATCGAGTCGGCATCGACCGAGATCGTCACCGATGCCGGCAGCGAATTCGTTGCGGTCACCGGCACCAGCACCGGCCCGACCGATGCCATCACGCCTGTCTCGACCGGCCCTGCACCGATGCAGCTCGAATACCGGCTGGCACCGGCACCGGCCTACCCGCGGCGTGCGCTGCAACAGCGCCTGACCGGCACGGTGATGCTGGAAGTGCTGGTCGGCCTTGACGGCCAGCCGCTGGCGGTGACGGTTGCGCGCAGCAGCGGCCATCGCGAGCTGGATGAAGCCGCACGCGCGCAGGTGCTCAAGCGCTGGCGCTTCCAGCCGGCGACTCGGAACGGCCTGGCGGTGCAGGCCATCGGCATGGTCCCGATCGAGTTCGCGCTGAAGGATTGATCGGCACGAGCGAACGGAACGCCCGCATCGACATCGATGCGGGCGTGTTCGTTCAGGCCCGATGGTAGGGATGATTCGCCAGCAGGGTGGCGGCACGATAGACCTGCTCCACCAGCAGCAACCGCACCAGCATGTGCGGCAGGGTCAGCGGGCCGAGCGACCAGGACTCGTCGGCACGCTGCAGCACGTCGGCGGCGTGCCCCTCCGGTCCGCCGATCAGGAACGCGAGGTCGCGGCCTTGCCCGCGCCAGTGTTCCAGCCGCTGCGCGAGCTGCTCGGAGCTATGCAGCCGGCCGCGGCCGTCCAGCGCGACCACATGCGCCTGTTTCGGCAGAGCCGCGAGCACGCGCGCGCCTTCATCAGCCATCGCCTTCACGGTATCGCGGCCCTTGCCGCGCACGCCGGGCTCGATCTCGACAAGCTCCAGCGGCAGCCAGTGCGACAGGCGTTTCTGGTATTCGGAAAAGCCCTGCGCCACCCACGCGGGTGCGCGTTCGCCGACCGCGACCAGGCGCGCCTTCATCGGAAGAATGAGCGGTCGTCGAATGCCTGTTCGAAGCGATCCCGTTCCCACTCCAGTTGCCGCTGCGCCTTGAGCCAGCACTTGAAGGCTTGCGGCTGTTCGAACATGCGCAGGTCGCGCCGCATCGCCGCCAGCTCGCCTTCGAGCTGGCGCTTGAGCCGCGCCAGCAACTTGTCCAGATGCTGCGGCCGCAGGCGCGTCGCCGGTTCCAGGCCGTAGTCCTCGCAGAACGCCATTTCGGCACGCAGCAGTTCCCGCTCGATGTCCTTGCATTGCTGCGTCAGTTCGCGGCTGTACTGTGCCAGGCGCGCATCGCTCCATGCGTCCACGCCCGCGGCATCCAGCAGGCCGATCTCGGCTTGCAATTCGAGCAGGCCGATCAGGTCGTTGGCTTTGTATGCGGCGTTGAGGCACTGCATCAGGCGCGTGCGACGCTCGACATCCGAGCTGTCTTGCGCCCGGTCAGGATGCAGATAGGCAGCCAGTTTGCGGTACAGCTCGCGCAATGGCGGCGGTTCGAAGGCTGCCTGTTTGCCGCGCGCGCGGCGGCGTGCGTCGCGTTGCCGCGCATGCTCGTCTTGCTGCCGAAGGCGCTCCTGGGCCTTCTCGAACAAGGCTTCCTGCGAATCCAGCTCGTCGATTTCGCCGAAGTCCAGCCCGCAGGCGGCACCAAGGGCGTACTTGAGCATCTCTTCGGCTGCTAGCGCTTCCTCGTCGTAACCCAGCTCGCTGTGTCGATCGAAGATCGGCTTGAGCTGGTCGCGACCGGAAGCGATCAAGGGTTCCGCCAGATCGCACACCAATTCGGACAGGTAGGCGCGATCGGCCTTGCCCAGCTTGATGCGTGCGGCATTGCCATCCAGCAGCTCGATCATGGCCAGGTCCAGCGCCTTCCGCTGCTCCAGCAAGGGCTGCAGTTGTTCGTGATGGCGCTGCTGCCAGCGCGGGATCGCCTCGGCCCAGGCATGCAGTTCGGCACGCCGTTGTTCCAGTTGCCGCAGCAGCTTGTCGAAACGCCTGCGCGCCGGACTTGCGAGGACCTGCGCCGACGCCTGCGCGTCCGCGCGCAGGCGCTGCAACGCGCCGGTCACCGCACTACCCGCCGCTGCGCTCTTGCTGCGGACTCAGGCATTGTCGGCATCGGGATGCTGGTCGCCCACCGTCCACAGGCGTTCGAGCGCGTAGAACTCGCGTACCCGCGGCAGCATGACGTGCACGACCACGTCGCCGAGATCGACCAGCACCCATTCGGCTTCGCGCTCGCCTTCCACGCCCAGCGGCATCACGTCCAGCTGCTTGGCGAAACGCACCACTTCGTCGGCGACCGACTTCACGTGCCGGGTCGAGGTACCCGAGGCGATCACCATGAAATCGCAGACGCTGCTCTTGCCGCGTACGTCGATCTGCACCACGTCCTTGGCCTTGAGCTCGTCCAGCGCGGCATGCACCGTCTTGAGGAGCGATTCCACCGAGGGCGGCGGCGTGGGCAGGCTGGTCTTGATGACGTGGGCAGTGGAGGTCAAGGCGACGGGCTCAGCGCGGAGCAGATGGTGGAGACGCCGCCAGTATAGCGCCCGGGTCGCGATACAACCCCTGCCGGACGATGTAGTCCGCCACCGCCGGAGCCACCCAGCCGCGCCAATCCCCACCCGCGTGGATGCGGCGGCGCAACTCGGTGGAGGATTCAGGACGCAGTTCCGGCATCGGCAGCAGGGCGAAACCGCCGCTGGCGGTTCCGGCCAGGTCGCCGGGCGGCAGCCAGCGGCCGGCGATCTCGGCCAGCACCTCCGGTGCCTGTGCGCGCAGGCTTGCGGCATCGACCAGTGCGCCGGGACGCTGCACCGCGACCATGTGGGCACACTCGAACAATTCGCGCCAGCGATGCCAGGTGTGCAGTTGCAGCAGCGAATCGGCACCGATCAGCCAGGCGATGGGGACGTCCTCGCCGAGTTCCACGCGCAGTTCGTCGAGCGTATCGACGGTGTACGAGGGCCCCGCACGCAGCAGTTCGCGCCGATCCACCGACAGTCCGCTTTCATCGGCAAGTGCAAGGTCCAGCATCGCCGCACGCTGCGCGGCATCGGCGCGGGTTCGGCCCTTGTGCGGCGGATCATGCGCCGGAACCAGCGCGACATCCGCATCGAGGACGTCGCGCGCCGCGCACGCCACCGCCAGATGGCCGTTGTGTACCGGATCGAAGGTGCCGCCGTAGCAGACCAGCAGCCTTCGCTCCTGCTCGTCTTTTCCGGGAAAGCGGGAATCCATGGACTTCGGTTCCGTGTTCATGTTTTCGGAAAACAACAGCAACGCCCCTGGATTCCCGCGTTCGCGGGAATGACGACTTCAAACGACGAGCAGCCGCGCGGCACCCTTGTCTGCCATCGCCAGCAACAGACGTTCCAGCTGCAGCCAGGCGTCCGGCGATTCTTCACCGATGCGCACGCGCCCCTTGGCGATGCGATCCACACGCCCGGCTTCGACCAGGAAGCGCTGCCAGCGCTCCGGCGGATGCTTGCCGAGCGCGCGCTTGTACACCGCCTGTTTCGAATCCCAGACCCGCAGCGCCTTGCATTCGGCGGCGAAATTGCGCGCACGCGCCAACGCCGCGACGGTCTGCAGTTCCTTCACCACCATGCCCATCAACGCCGGCACTGCCTCGCCTTCGGCGCGCAGGCCGGCAAGCATGCGCGAGACCTGCGCCGCCTGTCCGTTGAGCGCGGCATCGAGCAGGCGGAACACGTCGAAGCGGGCGGAATCGGCGACCAGCGCATCCATCGCCTCCGCATCGAGCAGGATCTGCTCGCCTGCAGCGTTCTTCGCCAGCAGGGCAAGCTTGTCGATCTCCTGGGCCGCGGCCAGCAGATTGCCTTCGATGCGCTGACTCAGGCGTGTCACTGCGTCAGGCGTGGCCTTGATCCCTCGACTGCGCAGGCGGCGATCGATCCAGCCGCCAAGCTCGTGCGGCTTGACCTGCCAGGCGATGCAGGCATGGCCGGCGCGACCGATCGCCTCGCTCCACTTGCCCGGATGCTGGCGCGACCAGTCATTGGCGATCACCAGCAACACCACGTCCTGCGGTGGTTGCGCGCAGAAGCTGCAGATCAGCTTGCTGCCGTCGTTGCCGGGCTTGCCGGTGGGCAGCCGCACTTCGATCAGGCGCCGGCTGGCGAACAGACTGGGCGCATGGATCGATGCCTCCAGCGCATCCCAGTCGGCGTCGCGGCCGTCCATGTCGTGGATCTCGCGTTCCTCGATGCCCTGCGCACGTGCGGCCGCACGCACGGCGTCGGCGGCCTCCAGCACCAGCAAGGTTTCCGGCCCCGCGACCAGATACACCGGACGCAGAGGCTGGCCGGCCAGTTGCGATGCGATGCGATCGACGCTCAGTTCCATCGCGTCAAACGCGAACCGCCGTCACTGCGCAGCGGCAGCGGGCTTGGAAGCCGCATCGACCCGGCGCAGGATCGCCATCGCCATGTCGCGCCGCAATTCGCGCACCAGCATTTCACGCTCACTGGCCTTGCCGATCGAATCGACGGCCGGCGCCAGGTAATCGCGACCCAGCTCCACCGCCTGCTGCGGCACCACGATGCTGCCGTCGCCGCGGCGCATCGAGAAGATCACCGCGTAGCGCAGGGTGAATTCCTGCGCACGGCCGAACTGATCGTGGCTGATCGGGGTATCCGCCCATTGCTCGGAGATGACCTGCAAGGTGGCCACGCCGTCGATCGCATCGGTGGCAGCCGGTTGTGCACCGGCGCGGCGCAGGCCATCGGCCAGGTTCTCGGCCAGCGGGCTGTACGGGTCGGAGGCCAGCACCCGCACCGGACCGAGGTTCTCCGGCAGGTTCAGGGCATTGCGCAGATGGAAGCCGCAGCCGGACAGCAGGCCGGCAGCGAGGACGAGGGCGAGGAGGCGGGATTTCATGGGGCAAGTCTAGGCGATTTTTGCCGTCATTCCCGCCTGCGCGGGGATGACGGATCGGCTCACACCACGATGTTGACGATCTTGCCCGGCACCACGATCACCTTCTTCGGCGCCTGCCCGGCCACGAATGCGGCGACGTTCGGTTCCGCCATTGCCGCCGCCTCGATCGCCTCGCGCGCGGTATCCGGCGCAACCTCGATGGTGCCGCGCAGCTTGCCGTTGACCTGCACCGCCAGGGTCAGCGCATCGCGCACCAGCGCGGCGGGATCCGCCTGCGGGAACGGGATGTCCTCCAGCAGGGTTTCCGCATGTCCCAGCGCCTGCCACAACGCATGGCAGACGTGCGGGGTGATCGGGTTGAGCAGCAGGACGATGGCCTCGAACGCCTCGTGGCGCACCGCGCGGCCCTGGTCGCTCATGTCGGCGAACTTGCCGACATGGTTCAGCAGTTCCATCAGCGCGGCGATCGCGGTGTTGAAGCTGTGCCGGCGGCCGTAGTCGTCGCCGACCTTCTGGATCGCCTCGTGGACCTGCCGACGCAGGGTCCTCGAAGCGGCGTCGAGCGCGCCTGCATCCACTTCGGGATGATCCGGCTGGGCCACATGCGCATGCACGTCGCGCCACAGCCGGCGCAGGAAGCGCGCCATGCCCTCGACCCCGGCATCGCTCCATTCCAGCGACTGTTCCGGCGGCGCGGCGAACATCGAGAACAGGCGCACGGTGTCGGCACCGTACCTGTCCACCAGCAGCTGCGGATCGACGCCGTTGTTCTTCGACTTCGACATCTTCTCGGTGCCGCCGATCAACACCGGCAGGCCATCGACCCGCGAGGTGGCACCGGTCACGCGCATGCGCTCGTCGTGCTGCAGCTCGACATCGGCGGGATTGATCCATTCCTTCGCGCCGTGTTCGTCCTCGCGATAGAAGGTGTCGGCGATGACCATGCCCTGGGTCAGCAAACGCGTGGCCGGTTCGTCGCTGGCCACCAGGCCCGCGTCGCGCAGCAGCTTGTGATAGAAACGGAAGTACATCAGGTGCAGGATCGCGTGCTCGATGCCGCCGATGTACTGGTCGACCGGCAGCCAGTAGTTGGCGCGCTTGTCGACCATGTCGGAAGCACCCGGCGAGGTGTAGCGCGCGTAGTACCAGCTCGACTCCATGAAGGTGTCGAAAGTGTCGGTTTCGCGCTCGGCCGGTTTGCCGCATTGCGGGCAGATGGTCTTGCGCCATTCGGGATCCGACTTGATCGGCGAATGCACGTCGCCACTGGCAAAGGCATCGGCCACGTCTTCCGGCAGCAGCACCGGCAGCTGGTCTTCCGGCACCGGCACCGCACCGCAGCTTGCGCAATGGATCACCGGGATCGGGCAGCCCCAGTAACGCTGGCGGCTCACGCCCCAGTCGCGCAGGCGGAAGTTGACCCGGCGCGCGCCGGTGCCTTCGGCTTCGAACTTCGCAGCCAGCGCGTCGAACGCGGCATCGAACTCCATGCCGTTGAAGTCGCCGGAATTGATCAGCCAGCCGCGTTCGGTCTGCGCGCCGTCCTCGTCGATGCGACGCAGGTACTCGCGCACCACCGCGACCGCGGCATCGATCTCGACCACGTCGATCGCCGCATGACCGCCCAGCGCCACCGCCATCGGGTCGTCGTGCTCGGCGATGTGCGAGGCCATTTCCTCCAGCGCGTCGCGCGTCGCCGCATCGGCGATCACCGGCTTGACCGGCAGGCCGTAGGCCCTGGCGAATTCCCAGTCGCGCTGGTCGTGCGCCGGCACCGCCATCACCGCGCCAGTGCCATAACCCATCAGCACGAAGTTGGCGACATAGATCGGCACGTCCTCGCCGGTGACCGGGTGGATCGCCCACTGACCGGTGGCCATGCCGCGCTTTTCCTGGGTTTCCAGTTCGGCCTCGGAGACGCCGCCCTGCTTGAGGTCGGCGAGGAACGCAGCCAGTTCCGGATTGTCGGCCGCCGCCTTCAACGCCAGCGGGTGCTCGCCGGCGATGCTGATGAAGGTCACGCCCATCAGGGTATCCGGGCGAGTGGTGAAGACCGTCAACGGTTCGGATTCGCCATCGACCTTGAACTGGATCTCCAGGCCTTCGCTGCGGCCGATCCAGTTGCGCTGCATGGTCTTGACCGAATCCGGCCAACCATCGAGCGTGCTCAATTCGTCCAGCAGTTCCTGCGCGTAGTCGGTGATGCGCAGGAACCACTGGGGGATCTCGCGCTTCTCCACCAGCGCGCCGGTGCGCCAGCCGCGGCCGTCGATCACCTGCTCGTTGGCCAGCACGGTCTGGTCCACCGGATCCCAGTTCACCACCGAGTTCTTGCGGTAGGCCACGCCCTTCTTCAGCAGGCGCACGAACATGCGCTGCTCGTGGACGTAGTAATCCGGCCTGCAGGTGGCGAACTCGCGGCTCCAGTCGATCGCGTAACCCAGCGACTGCAACTGCGCGCGCATGTGCTCGATGTTGGCGTAGGTCCACTTGGCCGGCGCGGTCTTGTTCTTGATCGCGGCGTTCTCGGCGGGCAGGCCGAACGCGTCCCAGCCCATCGGCTGCAGCACGTTGTGGCCGGTCATGCGCTTGTGGCGGCTGATCACGTCGCCGATCGTGTAGTTGCGCACATGGCCGACGTGCAGCGCGCCGGACGGGTACGGCAGCATCGACAGGCAGTAGTACTTCGGCTTGTCGGACTGCTCATTGACCTCGAAGGCACGCGTGTTCGCCCAGAACGACTGGGCGGCGGCTTCGACGGAACGGGGATCGTAGGCGGCGGCTTCGGACACGGCGGAATACTGCGAAAACGGGCCGCAAAGCCTACCGCAGCGCAGCATCCACCGCCATTGCATGGCACCATGCGCCGGCCCTGCAACAGCCAACCCACGCATCCCGCAAGGAAACGGCATGTCGATGAAATCCCTGGCAACCCTGCTGCTCGTCCTCGTGGCGGGATTGGCCGGCGCGGCGGAACGAACGCGCGAACAGACCTTCACCTACACCATGCTGACCAACGACCAGTTGCCCTACGTGATCATGGCGGCGAAGGCGGTCACGCGCGCTCCAACGCTCGCCCCCGACGCCCTGGACGTGACCGCAGCCCTGCTTGCGGAGCGTGCCGCGACCCGGAACACCTCCGGGCAGGACATCGACGCCTCCGCCTGGCTGATCCGCGCCCTTGGTGCGGGCAAGCAGGCCCGCCATCGCAACGCCATCGAGCAAGCGGTGGCCGCCTACCAGAACGATAAGATCGGCAAATACGCCGAACTGGCGCTGGCCGGAATGACCCAAGGCGATGCCACGCCGTCGCCCGCGATCGACCTGGCCGCCCTGCGCGCGCAGTTGCAGGCCGAACGCGAGGCGATGCCGGGCAGCAACCCCTCCTCGGCGCGCGGCGTCGATTTCGGCGCACCACTGGAATCGGTGCTGGCGCAACTTGGCTATCCGGACAGCATGGCCCAGACCACGCGCAGCGCCGGCTACCGCTACGTGAAGATCACCTCGCATGCGATGCGCTTCGACTACGACACGCTCGGCATGCTCGAGATCGGCGATGGCAGCGCCACCGGCCATGTCTGGGTCGTGACCCGCTTCTGGCCGAAGATCGCCGACTACACCGGCGACTACCCGTTCGAGGCCACCGCGGTGGCCAACGGCTCCGGCCGCGAGATGCTGGATGTGGCGATGGGCCTGGAAAGCGCCGGCGTTCGCGACCCGCAGCTGATGGAGATCGTGGCGAACCGCATCCGCAGGTCGATGGGCAGCCGAGATGCTGCCGAAGTCAAGGCGCTGGCCTACCTGTGCCGGCTGCTGGGCGAGAGCCAGAACCGCAAGTACGTCCCGCTGTTGCAGGAAGTCGCCGACAAGGGCGGCGATGGTGCCCTGCGCAGGCACGCCAAGCGCGGATTGGATCAGCTGTTCGAACAGTAGGCCTGAGCGACGGAAACCTCGCGCGATGCCCTTGCGCAGGCATGCCATGATGCGGCCTCACTCAACGGGAACCGCCATGCACCACCGCCTGCTTGCCGTCGCCGTGCTGTCTTCGCTCGCCCTGCCCGCCTTCGCCGCTGACACCCCGGCGCAAGCCAACGCCCTGCACTGCGGCAAGCTGTTCGACAGCCGCAGCGGCAAGCTGCTCGGCGCGCATACCGTGGTCGTGCGCGCGGGCAAGATCACGGAAGTGCTGGCCGGCCGCGTCGAAGCGTTGGCGAACGCGACCGCGATCGACCTTTCCGATCGCACCTGCATGGCCGGCTGGACCGACCTGCATGTGCACCTGGGCAGCCAGTCGAACCCGCAGAGCTATTCCGAAGGGTTTCGCCTGGATCCGGTCGATTTCGCCTTCCGCAGCGTGGGCTATGCCGAGAAGACCCTGCTGGCCGGCTTCACCAGCGTGCGCGACCTCGGCGGCGAAGTGAGCCCGCATCTGCGCGATGCGATCAACCAGGGCCTGGTCAAGGGGCCGCGGATCTGGGCCGCCGGCAAGTCGATCGCCACCACCGGCGGCCATGCTGACCCCAGCAATGGCGTCAACGACCGCCTGGCCCACCTGATCGGCCCACCCGGCCCCACCGAGGGCGTGATCAATTCGATCGACGATGCCCGCCAGGCGGTGCGCCAGCGCTACAAGGACGGCAGCGACCTGATCAAGATCACCGCCACCGGCGGCGTGCTGAGCTATGCCAAGTCCGGTGACGCGCCGCAGTTCACCGTCGACGAGGTCAAGGCCATCGTCGATACCGCGAAGGACTACGGCTACCGGGTGGCCGCGCATGCGCATGGCGAGGAAGGCATGTACCGCGCGGTCGCCGGCGGTGTCACCAGCATCGAGCACGGCAGTTACATGAGCGAGCGGGTGATGGCGTTGATGAAGCAGAAAGGCACCTGGTATGTGCCCACCATCTACGCCGGCCGCTTCGTCGCCGACAAGGCCAAGATCGACGGCTACTTCCCGGAGATCGTGCGACCGAAGGCCGCACGGATCGGCGCACAGATCCAGGACACCGCGGCCCGCGCGTACCGCAGCGGGGTGAAGATCGCGTTCGGCACCGACCAGGGCGTGGGCCCGCACGGCGACAACGCACGCGAGTTCCAGTACATGGTCGAAGCCGGCATCCCCGCTGCCTATGCGCTGCAGGCGGCGACGCTGCACGCGGCCGAGGTGCTCGGCGTCGACGACCAGGGCGTGGTCGAAGCCGGCAAGCGTGCCGACATCATCGCCATGCCCGGCGATCCGCTGGCCGACATCGGCAACACGATGAAAGTCGACTTCGTGATGAAGGACGGCGTGGTCCATCGGGAACCGGTGCGATGAATCTCGAATGGATGGGCTACATCGCCGCGACCTGCACCACCCTGTCGTTCGTGCCGCAGGCGCTGAAGACGATCAGGACACGCGACACCTCCGGCATCTCGCTGTGGATGTACGTGGTGTTCACCGTCGGGATCGGCTTCTGGTTCGGCTATGGCGTGTTCCTGAAATCGTGGCCGATGATCGTGTCGAACGCGGTCACCTTCGGGCTGTCGTCGACGATCCTGGGGCTGAAGCTGAAACATGGTTAACGAGATCCGCGGCTAACCACCAGCCACCAGCCGAACCAGATCGCAAACGCAGCGCGCTGGGCGTAACCGACCCACAGGCCGATCGGCGCGAACACCGCGATCAGCGGCACCAGCACGCCGGCCGCAAGGCAGGCCAGCGCGAACGCGATGCCGCGCCGCGCACCGAACGCCAGCAACAGCACGCCGGGCACGAAGGCGATCCACCACAGCATCCACGCCAGTGCATGCAGGCGGCTGGCACCGGATCCTGCGTCGTTCGGATCCAGCGGCAGCAGGCCCTGCGCGGCATAGGCCAGCGCCGACAACTGCACCAGCACGATGCCGATCCGCGCGAGCCAACCGGCGTCGTCCAGTGCAGCGCGCAACCGCTGCCCGGCCCACAGCAACAAGGCCCCTGGCAGCACGAACGCGATCAGGTTGAAGCCGAACGCCCACGGCAACCCCGCCGTGCCACGCAACGCCAGCGGATGGATGCGCTGCGAGTATTCGGGCACGTCGATGCCGGCGAGCAGCAACGCCAAGGCAAACAGGATCACCGCAGCGAGGCCCGGCTTGAACGTGGCTTTCATGCCCCCATGCTAGCGTGAGCCCGACATCCAGATCCGCCCGCCATGAACGACGCCCTCACGCCGCACGTATTCGACGCCACCGCCGCGACCTTCGAGGACACGGTGATCCGCAAGTCGCTGGACACCCCGGTGCTGGTGGATTTCTGGGCGACCTGGTGCGGACCGTGCAAGACCCTGGGCCCGCTGCTGGAGAAGCTCGCTGCGGACTTCAACGGTGCCTTCGTGCTGGCCAAGGTCGACGTGGACAAGGAACAGGAGCTGGCCGCCGCGTTCCAGATTCGTTCGGTGCCCACGGTGATGCTGGTCAAGGGCGGGCAACTGGTGGATGGCTTTCCCGGCGCGCTGCCGGAAGGCCAGTTGCGCGAATTCCTCAAGCACCACGGCATCGAGCCCGCGCCCGCGGTCGAAGAAGCCGCCGAAGTCGCCGCACCGCCGGTTGATCCGCATGCCGAGGTGATGCGCCTGCGCAAGATCGCCGAGGCGGAGCCGGACAACGCCGAGCACAAGCTCGATCTGGCACTGGCGCTGCTGCAGACCGGCGCCGCCAGCGAAGCCGAACACCTGCTCGATGCCCTGCCCGCCAACCTTGCCACCGACGAGCGCACGGTGAAGGCGCGGGCGCGGCTCGGTTTCGCCGCCCTGCTCAAGGACGCGCCACCGGCCGAAGTGCTGGAAGCGGCAATCGCCAGCGATCCGACCGACCTTCGTGCGCGCCACCTGCTCGGAGTGCGCAGGTTGGTCGCGGGCGATGCAGAGGCCGGCTTGCAGCAATTCATCGAAATGCTGCAGCGCGACCGCGTCTGGAGCGACAACCTCGCAAAGAAGTCGTTGATCGACGCCTTCCGGGTGATCGAGGACGAGGATCTGGTCGGCCGCTACCGCAGGAAGATGTCGGCGCTGCTGCTGGTCTGAAACACCATACGATTGCGTATGTTAGGCTGCGACACCCGCCCCGCCCGCCTCGCCCCGCATGAAGCCCAACACGCTGCGCCACGGCCTGAACCTGTGGCCTCCGTTCCTGTTTGCCGGCATCCACGTCAGCGAGATCTCGTCGGACTGGCGGCGGATCCGGGTCGAACTGCGCATGCGTCCGTGGAATCGCAACTACGTGCGCACCCATTTCGGTGGCAGCCTGTTCGCGATGACCGATCCGTTCCGGATGCTGCCGGTGCTGAAATGCCTCGGGCCGGACTACTTCGTGTGGGACAAGGCCGGCGAGATCGAGTTCGTGAAGCCGGGCCGAGGCACCATGCATGCGACCTTCGAGCTGGGGGACGCAGTGCTCGACGAACTGCGTGCCGCCGCCGCCAGTGGCGAGAAAGTCCTGCGCTGGTTCGATGCCGATGTCGTCGACGAACAGGGTGACGTCGTTGCGCGCACGCGCAAACAGTTGTACGTGCGTCGCAAACCGGAGCGTTGACCGGTTCCACCACGCGGCGACCGCGGCGTATCCTTCTGCCCACATGCTCCTCTGAGCCGGGCCCAGGAAACGCGCCTTGTCCAGCAATGACCATCCACAGATCGACGACTACCGCATCCTGCGGGTGATCGGCCATGGCGGCATGTCCACCGTGTACCTGGCCGAGCAGGTCTCGCTGGGGCGCAAGGTCGCCTTGAAGGTGATGCTGCCGGAAGTGCTGGCCGACGAAGTCAGCCGTGGCCGCTTCGAGAACGAGGCGCGCACCATCGCCCGCATGGAGCATCCGAACATCGTCGGCATCCATGAAGTCGGGCGCACCGCCGATGGCCTGCCGTTCTATTCGATGCCGTACCTGTCGCGCGGACACCTCGCCCAGCGCGACCTGCGCGGCGACCAGCGCAAGGCCGCGGCCGTGCTGCGCGCACTGCTGCCTGCACTCGACTATGCGCACGTGCGCGGCGTGGTGCATCGCGACGTCAAGGCGGAAAACGTGCTGTTCGACGACGCCGACCGCCCGATGCTGGCCGACTTCGGCATCGCCCTGCGCCGCGGCAGCAATCCGCGCCTGACCTCGACCGGGCTCGCCGTCGGCAGCACCGCCTACATGCCGCCGGAACAGGCCCGCGGCGGCGACGTGGATCGGCGTGCCGATATCTACAGCATCGGCGTGCTGACCTGGGAGATGCTGGTCGGCCGCCTGCCCTACAACGCCGGCGATGCACTGTCGATGGCGCTCAAGCACGTGCAGGAGCCGATCCCGCGCCTGCCGGCCACCCTCAAGCACTGGCAGGGCTTCATCGACACGGCGATGGCCAAGCAACCCGCCGCGCGCTACGCCAGCGCGCACGAGATGCTGGATGCACTGAACGCGCTGGAAGCACGCGCAAGCAGGAACTTCGGCATCGTCGAGGTGCCGATGCCGGCGATCGACACACCAGCCGCAGCACCCGGTCGTGGCTGGGTCGGATGGGCGCTCGGTGCCGTCGCGATCGCCGCGATCGCGTTCGGGCTGTTCCGGTTCGCCGGCGGCAGTCGCGATGAAGCACCGCCCGCGACCGCACAGACCGCTGCGGATCCGCAGGCATCCGCACCCGGCGACAGCCTTCCCGTGCCCAGTGCCGATGCGCAGACCGGCCTGTTCGATACTGCCGCACCTGTCGACGGCAGCGGCATCGCCGCCTATCTCGCCAATGCCGACCAGCAATTGCGCGAAGGCCGTGTGCTGGCACCGCCGAACGCCAATGCATGGGACAGCCTAGATGCGGCCTGGCGCGTCGATCCCACCCACGCGCAGACGCAGGTGCTGACCGCGCGCCTGTTCGACGCGCTGGCCGGGTTGAGCGAGCAAGGCCTGCGCACTGGCGACAACGCTGCCGCGCGGATGGCATTCGAGCGCGCACGCGAACTCGACGCCCGGCGTGGTGGCGATGGCAGCGCGATCGCGTTGCTGCGCAAGCGCCTGGACGTCACCCTCGGCACGCGCATCGATGGTTTGCTCGCCAAGCAAGACTCTGCGGGTGCCGCGGCACTGCTGGCCGGCAGCCGCTGGCTGGGGCTGGACGCCACGCGCATGCAGGCATTGCAGACGCGAGTACAGGCGAACCCGCGCCCATCGAAATCCGCCAGCGCCACGGCCAGCACCGTCGCCACCACCACGGTCGAGGCTCCAGTGCGGATCACCACGCTGACCGTCAGCCGTGCCGAGTACGCGCGCTTCGCGCAAGCGACCGGGCGCGCGGCGGCCGACTGCGGCAAGGGCGTGTTCGGTCGCAAGCTGAGCTGGAACAACACCGGCAGCGAGCGCAAGCCGGTGACTTGCGTCTCCGCAGCCGATGCCCAGGCGTATGCCGCGTGGATGAGCGCCAGCGAACAACGCCGCTATCGCCTGCCCACCGCCGGTGAACTGCGCGCGCAACCCAGCAACCCGATCGCCGGCTGGCTGACCCTGTGTGCCAATGCCGACTGCACGCAACGCATGGCCAGCGGCAAACCGCGTGCGCTGGACGCGGCACGCGGCTACAACGACGTCGGCATCCGGCTGGCGCGCCAGGACTGAACACCCGGCACGCGCCGACACGTGCATCGCCCCTACAATCACCGCATGCCAGATTCCGCCCCCTCTTTCGGACAGCGCCTGCAGCGCCTGTTCCTGACCGGCCTGCTCACCCTGTTGCCGTTGTGGCTGACCTGGGTGGTGGTGAAGTTCGTGTTCGTGCTGCTCAGCGGCATCAGCACGCCGACCATCGAGCCATCGCTGAAGTCGATCGCCGCGCGCAATCCGCAGACGTTCGGCTGGCTGGTCGAACCGTGGGTGTTGGGTGCGATCGGCCTCATGGCCACCGTCGCCACCATCCTGCTGGTCGGCTGGCTGGCGCGACGCGTGATCGGCCAGCGCTTGCTGCGCTGGTTCGAAGCGCTGGTCGCACGCATCCCGCTGGCAAGCACCATCTATGGCAGCGCGCGCAAGCTGCTCGACATCCTGCAGACCAAGCCGGACGGCACCCAGCGGGTGGTGTTGATCGATTTCCCGCACGCGGAGATGAAGACGCTCGGCTTCGTCACCCGGGTCATGCGCGAACAGGGCACCGGCCGCGAGCTTGCGGCGGTCTACGTGCCGACCACGCCGAACCCGACATCGGGATACCTCGAGATCGTGCCGATGGAGAAAATCACCCCCACCGACTGGAACGTGGATCAGGCGATGAGCTTCATCATCAGCGGCGGTGCAGTGGCCCCGGACGCGATCCCGTTCTCGCCGCCTGCCCGTCCGCCTTCGCAACAGGCATGACCCGCCTGCTCGACGACCGCGTCATCCGGCTGTTCATCGGCCTGGCCGCGTTCTTCTGCGTCAACGCGGTGCTGGCGGAATTCATCGGGGTCAAGATCTTCGCGCTGGAGGACAGCCTCGGCATCGCGCCGCTGCACTGGAACCTGTTCGGCCAGAGCGGTTCGCTCAACTTCACCGCCGGCACCCTGCTGTGGCCGATCGTGTTCATCATGACCGACACGGTCAACGAGTACTTCGGCAAGCGCGGCGTACGCATGATCAGTTGGCTGGCGGCGGGACTGATCGTGTACGGCTTCGTGTTCGCCTACGTCGCGATCCACCTGGCGCCGGCCTCGTGGTGGGTCGGGGTAATGCAGGACGATGGCGTCCCCGACTACCAGAAAGCGTTCGCCGCGGTATTCGGCCAAGGCCTGTGGACGATCTGCGGTTCGCTGGTCGCCTTCATCATCGGCCAGCTGATCGATGTGCGCGTGTTCCATCGCATCCGCCGCCGCACCGGGGAGCGTCACGCCTGGCTGCGCGCCACCGGCTCCACTGCGGTCTCGCAACTGGTGGACAGCTACGTGGTGCTGTACATCGCCTTCGTGATCGGCCCGCAGCAGTGGCCGACCTCGCTGTTCCTGGCGGTCGGCACACTCAACTACGCGTACAAGATGCTGGCCGCGATCGCACTGATCCCGCTGCTGTACCTGGCGCGCGCGGGGATCCATCGTTACCTGGGTAAGGAGCGCGCGGCGGAATTGCGCGAACACGCCGCCGAAGGCTGAACGCTTGCTCGTCATCCCGGCGAAAGCCGGGATCCAGCATTTGCTGCTTCCTCAGGAACCAGGATCTGGATCCCGGCTTTCGCCGGGATGACGACTTGAAGGCCGCTGATTCAACGCAAACAAAAGGGCCGGCAATGCCGGCCCTTCCTGCAACACGATACGTCGGCGATCAGGCGCGCGTGCCGCGCGGTGCGTTGCGCTTGCCGGCATACGCCGCCTGGCCGGTGCGATGCTGCTTCGGGCCGGCGTGGGTGGTCGGCCGCGCCGAGGGGCGAGCATGCGGACGCGAGGCCGGACGGCTCGGCGGACGCTGGCCACCGCCTCCGCCGTTCTTCGGGATCGGCGCATCCAGGCGGATCGGCTTGCTCGGCGCGAAACCGG
>Ga0073899_10001332_pt1 | contig 22731 bp, 17 predicted proteins | sample KloWWTmetaKNB5Ph_FD_88975 | JGI IMG/M metagenome (GOLD analysis project Ga0073899, IMG submission 88975) | Active sludge microbial communities from Klosterneuburg, Austria, studying microevolution and ecology of nitrifiers - Klosterneuburg... | ecosystem: Engineered > WWTP > Aerobic digester >... | reverse complement strand
TGGCCACCATTCCCCCCGCGCTTCGCCTCGCCCCCTATTGCGAGCAACGCGCCCGCTGGCCCGCTGCGGGGCGGCATATCCTGGCGCAGTTCGACGACGACGCGGTCGTCGTCTATCAGGCCTATCGCCCCGAGATCGGGCGCGACGCCGCGAAGCATGGGCGCTTCGGGCCGGCCTGGAGCCGCAGCCGCATGAGCTGGATCAAGCCCAACTTCCTGTGGATGATGTATCGCTGCGGCTGGGCCGCCAAGGACGGTCAAGAGATCGTGCTGGCGCTGTGGCTGGCGCGCGCCGGCTTCGACGAGATCCTCGCGGCGGCCGTGCCCTCGTCCCATGACACCCGCCTCCATCCGACCCGAGCCGAGTGGCAGACCGCCCTGACCGGCTCCGACGTGCGCCTGCAATGGGACCCCGACCACGGCCCCGGCGGCGCCCCCGAGCAGCGGCGGGCCATCCAGCTCGGCCTGCGCGGCGAGACCCTGCGCCGCTTCGCCGACGAATGGCTGCTCGGCATCCAGGACATCACGCCGCTCGTGCGCGCCCAGCAGCCCCACGCCGAGAGCCCCTGGCACTCGCTGCAGACGCCCGAGGAGCACGTCTACCGGCCCACCGACGAGCGCACGGCGCTGCGGGTGGGCCTCGCGCACTGACGCGGCGCAGCTGATAGGCTCGGCCTCCGATGGCGCCCCCTCCCGTCCCGTTCTTTCGCGGTCGCACCGTCTCGGCGTCCGAGAAGGACGGCCTCATCGCCGTCCGCCCGCTGGCCGGCCACGCCTTCGCGTCGCCGCCCGGGACGCGCGAGCTGTACCTGCCGACTGTCACGATGATCAGCGTCGTCGCCGAGCCGCTCGACGAGGACGGCCAGGCGGCGCTGCGGTTTCACGGCGGCTTCAACCGGGTGGACCGCCCGGACGAGGTCGTCCTCGCGCCGCTCGACGCGCACGACGCCGACGGCCTCGCCGCCGCGCTGTCGGCCCGCCTCGGCCTCCCGCGCGCGCCGAGGCCGATCCACCGCGACGAGCTCGCCAACCTCCAGCAAAAAGCACTCGGGCGCGACGCCTACGTGACCGTGGTCGGCACCCAGTCGCAATCACACTTCGAGGCCCCCGACTTCCACGGCTGTATGCTCTGGGGGGACGCCACACGCCTGGCCGGACGGACCGCCGGCAAGCGCTACCAGGTGAGCGGATTCTATTCGCCGCCGCTCCCGATCGACTCGCGGGTGATCGGCTACCGCGGGGCCCGGCTGCAGGTCATGGCGATCACGCCCGAGCCCGACGGCCCGCTCCGCCCGCACGGTCGTCAGTGGTCGCCGCCGCCCTCGCCCTCGCTCCGCGGCGCGGTGCAGGCGTTCATCGAGGCGACCGCGGAGCACGGCCACGACAAGCTCGAGTTCAGCACCAGGCTCGACCCCTCGACGCTGGTGGTCGCGCTCATCGACGGCCAGGGCGGCCAGCGCACCGGCAACGAGGCGGCGCGGGTCATCCAGCTGGTGCTGGCGACGCTGCTCGCCGAGCCCGCCTACGAGCCGCTGCTCGGCGCGCCCATCGAGCCGCCCGCGTCGCTGTACGACGACCTCGCCGCCTGGACCGCGTGGCTCGTCGACCGCGCGCCGCTGCCCCACGAGCCGGCCGCGCTGCTCACCGCGCTCGACGCCCGGATCGGCGCGGTGCTCGAGGCGCTGAACCTGCGCGGTCACGCCCTCGGCGGCGGAGGGATCCTCGCCGTCGTCCGCGCGGGTCGGGCGACGATCCTGCGCCGCGGCATCGCGCGGGCCTACCTGCTGCGCGCGGGCCAGCTCCGCCCCCTCCTGCACGAGGACACCATGGGCCGCGCGCCCGGCTTCGCCGACCACCTCGCGCAGAGCCCCGAGCTCGCCGCGTACCAGTGGATCGCGACCTCGATGTTCCAGGCCACCGATCCGGCCGCGAGCCCACCGCCGCTCGAGATCGAGGTCTCGCCGGGTGATCGACTGATCTTCGTCGTCGGGGAGGAGGTCCTGCGCGCGCTCGAGGATCCGGCGCGCGAGGCCCTGCTCGCCGCCGCGGCCCCGGACCTGATCGCGGGCATGCCACCCACCGATGCGATGATCGCGGAGGGCTGGGGCGTCGTCGTCGTGCACCCCGACGACGCGCTCCCGCCATGATCCCCGCATCGACCTCCCCCAAAGACCCCGCGCCCCGACGGCGCGTTGCAGGCCCGATGTCGGCCCTCCTGCTCGCCCTCACCGGCGCCCTGCTCCAGCCGCGGCTCACTGCTCCCCCGATCGCCGCGCTCGACGTCGAGGTCGGTGAGTTCGCGGCCCGGCAGCTGCGACTGTCGCGGGTCAAGTCCGCGGCGCAGCGGCGACTGCCCGCCGTCGCGGCCAGCTTCACCGCGGTCGGGGCCGCCTGGCCGCCGCGCGGCGTGTTCATCCGCGGCTTCAAGACCGAGGGTCAGGTCGAGCTGTGGGCCGCGACGAAGGACCGCGACGCGGCGTGGGTGCTGGTGCGAAGCTTCCCGGTCTGCGCCGCGAGCGGCGAGCTCGGGCCGAAGCGTCGCATGGGCGACCTGCAGGTGCCCGAGGGCTTCTACACGCTCAGCCTCTTCAACCCGCACAGTGACTTTCACCTCTCGCTCGGGGTCAGCTATCCGAACGGGGCCGACCGCTTTCACAGCCGCGGCGGTCCGCCCGGCAACGCGATCATGGTCCACGGCAACTGCGTGACGATCGGCTGCCTGCCGCTGCAGGACGGCCCGATCGAGGACCTCTACCTCGCCGCCGTCATGGCCCGCGACGCCGGCCAGAAGACGATCCCCATCCATCTGTTCCCCTGTCGCCTCGACGAGGCCGACTGTCAGGATCGCCTCGCCGCCGCCGCCACCGACCGCCCCGACCTCTCCGCCTTCTGGGCCGGCCCGCGCCCCGGCTACGACGCCTTCGCGGCCACCGGCGCCCCGCCGGTCGTCCGCGCCAATCGCGACGGCACCTACACCCTCGTCGCGCCGACGCGCTCGCGAGGACGCGCGACCCGACGCGCGACCCGACGCGCGACCTGACGCGCGACCCGACGCGCGACCCGACGCGATAACCAACGCGAAGCCGCCTGCACGCCGTCGCCCCGGTGGTCGCCGGCTGCGCGCTCCGATATCCTGCGCGGGCGTCATGCATCGCCCCGCCCTGTCCCTCTCCCTCGCGCTCGTCGTCGGTGGGTCCCTGACCGCCTGCCTCAACCCCAACATCGGCGCCACCGGCACGGAGACCGACGGCAGCAGCTCGAGCAGCAGCAGCAGCGGCGACACGGGCGAGCCGACCGCCGGCACGACCACCGATGGTGTCATCGAGCCGCCGCCCGCCGCCGAGTGGCCGACCCTCGACTGCGATCCGCTGGTGCCGAGTTATTGCGGCTTCCCGTTCCCGAACAACGTCTTCACGACGGCGGACGCCGCCTCGAAGACCGGGCGTCGGCTGGCGCTCAGCCCGGAGCTGATGCCGGACGGCAGCAAGAACCTGAGCGGGCCCCCCGACATCTGGAACCGCGCGGACGGCTTCTCGGCGGGCCTCGGGCTGATGGCGCACCTCCCGGGCGCGACGATCACCGGCCTGCCGGACCCGCTGACGATCGCCCGCTCGCTCGAGCCGGACTCGCCGACCGTCGTGATCGACGCCGCGACCGGTGAGCGCGTGCCGCACTTCACCGAGCTCGACCGGACCCACGACGACGACGAGCGCCGCACCTTCATCATCCGCCCGGTCGTGCGGCTCAAGGACGGCGCCCGCTACATCGTCGCCATCCGCGACGTCGTCGACGCGCAGGGCGCCCCGCTCGCGCCCTCCCCCGTGTTCAAGGCGCTGCGCGACCTCGAGCGCCTCGACGAGGAGCCCTCCGTCGAGCAGCGCCGGGCGCTCTACGCCGACATCTTCGAGCGCCTCGGCCAGCAGGACATCGGCCGCGGCGACCTCCAGCTCGCCTGGGACTTCACCACCGCCACCCGCGAGCACAACACCGCCGGCATGCTCAAGATGCGCGACGAGGCGCTCGCGCTGGTCGGCGCCGACGGCCCGGCCTACGTGCTCGACACGATCACGCCCGACCCCACCGAGGAGATCGCGTTCATCCTCGAGGGCCGCATGACGGTGCCGATGTACCTCGACCAGCCCGGGCCCGGCGCTCGCCTGATGCGCGGCCCCGACGGCCTGCCGCAGCAGAACGGCACCGCCGAGTTCAAGTTCACGGTGCTCGTGCCGAACAGCAGCTACTTCTCGGCCAGCGCGCCGCTGCAGTACGGGCACGGCCTGCTCGGCTCGGGCGGCGAGGAGATCCAGTACCCGTATCGGGTCACCTTCGCCAACAAGTACAACTACGTGCTCTTCGCGGTCGACTGGATCGGCATGTCCGCCGACGACGAGACCCACATCGGCAGCCTCGTCAACGACGGGCGCATGAACGACTTCGCCAGCGTGGTCGAGCGCGGCCAGCAGGGGATCTTGAACTCGCTGCTGGCGATGCGCATGGTCAGCGGCGGCCTCGCCAAGGACCCGCTGCTGCAATACAAGCACGGCCCGATGATCAAGGCCGACGAGCGCTACTACCACGGCAACAGCCAGGGCGGGATCTTCGGCGCGACCTACATGGCGCTGACCACCGATGTCACGCGCGGCATGCTCGGGGTCCCGGGTCAGCCCTACAGCCTGCTGCTCGACCGCAGCAAGGACTTCGCGCCCTTCTTCGAGCTGCTGATCTTCGCCTTCCCCGACCCGATCGACCGGCAGATGGTCCTCGGCATGTTCCAGATGCTGTGGGACAGCGCCGAGCCGAGCGGCTACAGCGCCTACATCCGCGGCAATCTGCTGCCGGGCAGCCCCAAGCACGAGGTCCTGCTGCCGGTGGCGATCGGCGATCATCAGGTCACCACGATCGGCGCCCACATCATGGCCCGCGCGATCGGCGGCGTCGTCAACCTCGCGCCCACCAACCGCACGATCTTCGGCCTCAAGGAGGTCACCGGCCCGCACCAGGGCTCGGCGATGATCGAGTACGACTTCGGCCTCGCCCCCGAGCCGACCACCAACATCCCCCCCACCGACGGCGAGGACCCCCACGGCAAGGTCCGCAAGCTGCTCTCCGCCGAGAAGTCCCTCGACCAATTCCTCCGCACCGGCACGATCGAGTCGTTCTGCAACGGGCGATGCGACCCCGAATGAGCCGCAGCCGCGCGCCCGCCGACCGCTCGCGGCCCTGGCACGGCCAAGCGGCCGCGGGTATAGTCAGCTCCACTATGCTTACGCCCGCGCTGTCCCACCCTGCTCGCCCCGTGCGTGCGCTTGCGAGCCTGCCCCTCGCGCTGGGCGTCATCATGATCATAACGGTGATCGGCGGCGCCTCGCCGAGCGCCGCCGCTGCCGACGAGACGCGGGTCACGACGCGCATCACCGCCGAGGGCCTGGTCATCGCCCAGGTCCACGTCGCCGCCAACCCCGCCGCCGTGCGCGAGCAGCTCGCCGGCGCCGAGCGGGCCCACCGCCTCGCCCCGACCACCTTCTCCGTCAAGGCCACCCCCGACGGCGCCTGCGAGAAGCTGCACCTCTCGGTGCGCGGCCTGTTCTCCCCCTTCCAGCTCGAGACCCGCCGCTGCCCGACGAGCACCGGCTGGCGCGAGACCCTGATCCGCTCGAGCGACTTCAAAGAGTACTGGAACGAGTGGACGATCAAGGCCGACGGCGACGGCACGCTCGTCACCTTCACGACCCGCACCGTGCCCGACGTCGCCGTGCCGCTGTCCATCATCCAGTCGCAGACCCGCGGCGTCCTCGCCAAGGTGATGCGCGGCCTGCTCGGCGCGCTCGGCGAGCGCTGAGCGGCCTGCTCGGCGCGCTCGGCGAGCGCTGAGCCGCCTGCGTCTCGCGCGCCCCGCGGGCGCTGAGCCGCCCGCGTCTCGCGCGCCCGCGGGCGCGGGCCTTGTGGCATGCTCACGGCATGTTCAGCGGCTCGGCCCTGGTCGCCTCGGTCCTGCCCGTGCTCTACGTGGGCGGGCTGCTGGCCCTCGGCCTCGCGGTCAGCCTGCTGCTGCGTCGGGTCCAGCGCATCGCCGCGTTTCGCCAGCTCCATCCGTGGATCCCCGTCCTCCACATCGCCGTGTGGGGGCCGATCATCTTCGTGCTCGAGGGCCGCCTGGTCCCCGACTTCGACGGCCCCCGCGCGCTGGGCCGCAGCATCGGCCTCCTCGTCCTCGCCCTCGCCGCCCTGCCCTGGCTGCGCAGCGTCTTCCACGGCCTCGTCTTCGCCCTCGAGCTGCGCTACCGCATCGGCGACGACCTCCAGATCGGCGCCTCCACACCGCTCGCACAGCCCATCAAGGGCCGCGTCGTCGCGGTCGGCGTCCGCGCCATCACCCTCCGCGCCCCCGACGGCACCGACGCCGTCGTCCCCTACGAGCGACTCGCCAGCGAGACCGTCATCCGCCTCAACCTCGACGCCCGCGACACCCCCTGCGAGCTCGAGCTCGAGGTCCCCTCACACATCCCCCCCGCCAAGGCAGTCGAGCTCGCCAGGCAGGCCGCGGCCCTCAGCCGCTTCGCCTCCCCGCGCTGCTCCCCAGAGGTCTTCCTCGGCCCCAGACAGGGCCGCGTCACCGAGCTCGTCCTGCGCATCCGCGGCTACCTCTTCGACCGCGAGCACGAGGAGCGCTACCGCAGCGACGTCGTCGAGCGCCTGCACAGCGCCTTCGCGGCCGAGCGCGCCCGCGTCGCCACCTCCGTCGCCCCTGGCACCGCCGCCGCGCCTTGACCTGACCTTTCGGCCATGCGCATCGCCGCCCTCTCCGACTTCCACATCGGCGCGCGCGCCTACATGGACGAGTTTCGCCACGACGAGGGCCGCTTCCTCGCCTACCTCGACCGCCTCGAAGCCGGGCACGACCGCATCGTCCTGGTCGGCGACATCTACCAGACGGAGCACGCGCTGCGCCCCGGTCACGGCGCCGCCGCCGGCGAGCTGGCGCGAGCCCGCCGGCGCCTGCCCGCGCTCGCCGAGCGCCTTTGCGGCGGCCAGTACCTGTACCTGCACGGCAACCACGACGCCGTCGCCGCCCACGAGCTCCACGCGCCCGAGCGCGTGCGCCTCGCCGCCGACGGCTTCGCGGTGGTCTTCATCCACGGCCACCAGTTCGACCCGATCTTCAGCCGCGCCTATGCGGCCGCGCGCGCCGCCACATGGTTCACCGGGCGCCTGCGTCGGCTCGGCCTGCGCCCGCTGGCGCAGTGGTTCGAGGGCCGGGACATCGCCCTCAAGCACCGCCGCTTCGGCCACGCGGGCGGCCCCTACGCCGAGGCCGCCCGCGCGCTGCTCCGCGAGCACGCGGCCGATCTGGTGGTCATGGGCCACACCCACGTCCCGCACCTGCACGTGCTCCCGGAGGGCCGGGTCGTCAACACCGGCTCCTGCTCGCGCGGCCGGACCATGCACGTCACGATCGACACCGCCGCCCGCAGCGTCGCGCTCCACCGCGGAGACATGGAGATCCACCCGCGCTCCTGATAGCTTCGCCGCATGCGCCCGCGGCCCGTGATCCCCCTCCCGCAGGCGGTCCTCGGCCTGACGATCTTCGCCAGCATCGCCCTGCCGCTGACCCCCAGCGGCCTCAGCCTGCTCGACATCTTCCTGCGCCTGCTCGTCGCGGGCCCGATGGGCGCCCTGGTGTTCTTGATCATGTTCGCCTCGCCGCAGCTGTTCGGCCTCGGCGTCGCGCTCGCCGGCCTGCTGCGCAGCCGCCCCGCCGCCGAGGCCTGCGTCCAGGCCCCGCTGATCGTCATGCAGGGCATGACCTTCCTCGCCGGCGTAAGCGTGATCTCGGCGCCGCGAGCGGTCGCCCCGCTCGCCTTCGCCGGCTTCGCCCTCGTCACCAGCATCTACTATCTCCACGCCTCGGCGGCGGCCAGCGGCCCCGGCCGCGGCGGCCTCGGCCTGCGCTGGCAGCTCCGCTGGGGCGCCCTGCTGATCGCCGGCTTCGGCCTGTGGCTGCGCCTGCAGTCGCTGCGCGGCGCGGACCTCGGCGTCGCCGTCGACGTGGCGACCGCCGCGGCCGTCCTGCTGCTCGCCAGCCTCGCCCGTGAACCAGCCTCTGCGCCTGGCCGAGCGCCCTGATCGCCGAGCCGGCTCGATCGCGGGCCGCCCCGCTCCCCGTCAGCATATCTTCGCTACGGACACAACCGTCTTGCGATCGGGGCGCGTCGGCGCGCCGCCCTCGACGACCCACGACACCTCGGCGAGCGCGCCTATCCGCGATTGAGAACCCCGTACGCGCCAGTCAAACCTTGTTCAACCGGCATCTGCTGATGTCCTCGCGCGCGCGCGCGCGATACCGTGACGCGCTGCGTGCTCCGTCACCCCCCGTGGATTAAAAAATCGTGCACTGGGAAATTTACCAGTTCAGGGACAATCTCTGGAATGTTTCAATACAACGGCTCCCAGACTATGCGCCGCCCGCGCAAGTCGGCGGGCGGCCCGGCCACCACCTCCCCGGCGATTTTTTTTTCGGATAATTCGCCGCCGACTGGATGAGCGAATCTGTCAGCTTTGAAGGTTCTTCACCCACACGAATTGGGGGCAGCAGACCCAAAATCTGCCAAACGCGCCACAGACAGAGGTCCGCAGCCCCCGCAAATTCGGCTGCTGAGTCGCCCCTGCGAGGCGCGGAAACAATGTCGCCCGGGGCAGTGCTTTGACAGAGGCATGTGGGCCTAACAGCCTCAATCCGAGTCGCGCCGTCGGTCCTCGGCGTCGCAATTCGACCACGCACTTTCGGAGTCGGCCCAGATGAACGCAACAAACTTGACCAACGATCCCTCTGCGGCGTCGGCGGAGCCGACCATGGATGACGGCGCGTCGCACTCCGGCGCCGAGACTCACGCGGACACGTCCGGCGGCGGCGACAACGAGGTCGCGGGACCGCTGGCGGTGTACTTCCGTGACATCGCCCGCGCCGAGGTGATGAGCCGCGAGAAGGAGTGTCTGCTCGCGGGTCGCATCGACGAGCTTCGCCGGACGCTCTGGCGCGCCGCGCTCAGCTACCCGCCCTTCGTCGCCGGCATCTGCGAGCTCGGCCGCGAGGTGCTGCCCGCCGCCAGCTGCCCGAGCGCCGCCCTGGACGCGATGATCGTCGCCGCTCGCAAGCTGCGGGACCGCGACCTCCTCATCCACCGCGAGCAGTACGAGAGCTGCCGCGAGGCCCTGACCAACGCGCTCGCCGAGGTTGACATCGACAACCTCGTCGCCGACCGCATGCTCGCCGACCTGATCAGCATCGAGGCCGGCGAGCACCGCGGCCTCAGCATGAAGGTCAAGCTCCCGCCGCGCGGCAGCCTGCCCTTCCTGACCTACGTGCACGCCGTGCGTCGCGAGTACCAGGCCTTCTGGGGCGCCCGCGCCGAGTTCGTGCAGGCCAACCTGCGCCTGGTCGTCACCATCGCCCGCCGCTACAGCCGCGGCCGCATGTCGCTGCAGGACCTGATCCAGGAGGGCAACCTCGGCCTGATGAAGGCGGTCAACCGCTTCGACCCGCGCAAGGGCTGTCGCTTCTCGACCTACGGCAGCTGGTGGATCCGTCACGCCGTGACCCGGGCGATCGCCGACAAGGGCCGCACCGTCCGGCTCCCCGTCCACATGATCGACGCCTACAGCAAGGTCCTCCGCGCCCGGCGCCAGTTCGAGGCCCGCCACGGCCGCCCCGCCACCGAGACCGAGCTCGCCGAGACCTGCGGCGTCAGCCCCGAGCGCCTCGCCCGCATGCGCGTCTCGCTGATCGAGGCCCCCGTCAGCTTCGACCAGCGCCTCAACGGCGACACCGACCTCACCCTCCTCGACGCCATGGAGGACACCAGCACCCCGCCCGCGCCCGAGGCGATGGACCACGAGCTGCTGATGGACAACCTCCACGAGCTGTTCGACAAGCTGCTCCCCTTCGAGGCCGACATCCTGCGCAAGCGCATGGGCATGGGCGACTGCGCCGAGATGACGCTCAAGGAGATCGGTCGCCACTACGGCCTCTCGCGCGAGCGCATCCGTCAGCTGCAGGAGCAGGCCCTCGCCAAGCTGCGGGCGGAGTTCGACCGACGCGGCCTGCTGTGAGCCCCATGACCCTCCGCCACGCCGCCAAGGTCCTGCTGGGCAAGGCCCTGCGCCCGCTCCACGCCGGCGAGGGCAAGCTGATCGCCCTGCAGCGCGAGGTCTTGCCCGCGCGGGAGCTGGTCCTCCACAGCGACGCCTTCGAGCTGGGCGGGTGGATCCCGCGGCGGCACGCCGGCCCGGGCGAGGGTGATAATTTGTCGCCGCCGATGCACTGGTCGACCCCGCCGAAGCAGACCCGCGAGCTGCTGCTGCTCTGCGAGGACCCCGACGCGCCGGCCCTGCATCCCCTCATCCACTGGATGCTGCGGATCCCACCGACGGTCACGCGGCTGCCCGAGGGCCTGCCCGCGCAGGTCGAGCCCGACGCCGTGCCAGGCGTCGTCCAGGGGCCGAACGGCGCCAACAGCTACGGCTACTTCGGCATGCTCCCCCCGCCCGGCCACGGGCCGCACCATTACTACTTCGAGCTCTTCGCGCTCGACCAGCCGATCGAGCTCCCGGCCCGCGGCGACCACGGCCACCTGCTCGCCGCGCTCGCCGGGCACGTGCTCGCTGAGGGCCACCACATCGGCCTCTACGAGCGCAGCTGAGCCGCGCTCGCGGCTCGCCTGCTGGCCCCGCCGCGGCGCCTGTCTAGCGGCGCAGGCCGCGGTACTTGAAGTGGACCTCGAGGGCCTCGTCGAGCGCGAGCAGGCGCTCGAAGTTGATCTCGCGGCCCTGCAGCGGCAGGCTGACCTGCACCGGCACCGCGCCGTCGCCGAGCGAGCCGACGTTGGCCTGCTGGTTGGCCTGCTGCGCGACCTCCGGGTTGGCGGCCTGCACGTAGTTCATGTCCTCGGCGGGGATCGGGTTCGACAGGTACTTCACGCGGCGCAGCGTGCCGTCGACCGTCAAGCGCCGCACCTTGGCCTCGTTCGGCGCGTAGACCGTCCAGGCGACGTAGGTGCTCGGCGCGTCGGGGCGCGGCAGCTCGGCCTTGAACTCGCCGCGACCGCGGCTGTTCGGGGCGGCGCCCGCCTCGACGTACACGATCTCGACCTCGAACGCGGCCAGCTCGCCGCCCGCCGCCTGCGAGCGGACCAGCGGCACCATCACCCGCGCGTCGCTCGCCTTGGCCGGCTGCACCGCGCGGCCGCCGACCGAGGCGCTCCACAGCTCGGCGCCCTTGGGCAGCGCGAGGCGGAGGAACTGGCGCCGGTTGTTGCGGATCCGGTACTTCACCGAGGTCAGGCGCCGGCCCTCGGGGGTCCACATCGTGCGCGCGCGGGTCTCGTCGAGCAGCGTCACCAGCACGTCGACGTCCTCGTGCTGCGCCGCCGTCAGCGGGATGTCGACGTCGCCGCCGAGGTACTTGAAGCCGAGCAGCACCGGCTGGCTGGTGATCCCGAGGATCGCCGCCGGCAGCGCGCGCACGTCGACCGGCGTCGCGTTGGCGACGGTGCCGGCCTTGATCTCGAGGTTGCCGCGCGACTCGACGCCGACGAAGCCCTTGGTGCGGTCGACCCCGACCGGCACGGCGATCGGCGCGTCGAGGTCGGTCGCCTGCGGCCCGATCACCCGCTCCATCTCGAAGCGCAGCGGGTACACCCCCTTGGCCGCGTAGTTGAGCGTGACGTTGAGGGCGCCGGTCTCGTCGAGCTTCCAGTCGCGCACGCCGTTGCCGACGACATCGAGCATCTGCATGCCCTTCGGGACCTTGAGCTGCAGGCGCTCGACGCCCGCGAACAGGATCGTGTACTGCACCGTCGTCGTCGCCCGCATCAGGCCGTCGCCGAGGCCGACCAGCGTGTGCACCTCGGCGAACACCCGCGCGGCCTGCTGCGCCGCCTTCGGGATCTCCCGCTGCCACTGGATCGCCAGCGAGCCGGTCGAGGGCAGCGTCGCCTCGACCACCCGCTTGTCGCCGACGACCTTGTCCGACTGCAGCTTCGCGCTGGTGACCGTGAAGTCGAGGTCCTCGCGGGCCGGCACCGACAGCTGGGCCGTGGTCGCGCCCGCGGGCACCAGCTGGAAGGACAGGCCGCTCGCCCCCTCCGCCGAGGCGATGCCGACGCCGAAGGTCAGGTCCAGGATCAGCGCCCCGCGCTGGGCCGTGACCAGCGTATAAAACCCGTTCTCGATCACGACGTCGGCCTCGACCGCGCCGATCTTCGCCGACTCGAGCGCGACGGTCGCCGGCAGCACCGGCACCTTCACGAAGCCCTTGCTGCGCAGCACGTCGATGCGCAGCCGGGCCGTGAACACCGCCGCGTAGGGCTCGCCGTCGCGCAGCTGGACCTCGCCCTGGTAGCGCGCCGACGAGATCGCGAAGTCGATCGGGGCCTGGGTCTCCTCGGCCCGGTTCTTCTCGTAGAGCTTCAAGAACTCGTCGAGCTTCATGATCACGCGCTCGGGCTCCTGAGCGTGCGCGACGGGGCTGGCGAGCGAGACGGCGAGCGAGACGGCGAGGGCGAGGATGGGGCTGCGCATGCGGGTCCTTGAGGGGTCGATCGATGACGTGTCAGTCGCGGGAGATCAGGGGTTCGCGCGCCGAGAGCTCGACGGTGTGGACCGCGTCGGCCGGCAGCAACAGGCGCTGGTAGAGCACGGCCGCGCCGACCGTCGGCACCACCACCGACACCGCCGAGGCGGTCACCTTCGGCGCGGGCAGACCCGGCGCCGGCGCGCGCGGCTTGTCCGGAGGCGGCGCCTCGGGCTTGGTGTCGAGCTGGTCGGCGCTCGGGCCCCGCACGCCGCTGCGGAGGTTCTTCACGGGGGGCGCGGGTGGTGGAGTCGCGGGCGACGCGAGCGCCTGCTGCCGGCTCGCGCGACGCCGCCTCTGCGCGCCGAAGGCCGACCTGCTCGCGCTCTGGCCGTCGACGACATACCGCGATTCGACGCCGGTGCTGCCCGACAGCCGGACGCCTGCGGCGTCGCTCGTGGCCGCCGGGGACGCGTCGATCACCGCCGTGAAGTCGCGAGTGGCGCCGCCGATCGGCGCGTTGCGGATCTGGTCCATGGGATCCATCGGCGTCGACGGGCGCGCCTCCAGCGAATCCTTCTCCACGATGAACTCCTGCACGATCGTCGCCTGCACCCCGCCGAACGCGCGCTGGGCGTCCTCGACCGGGGCCGGCGGCTCGTCGGCGGCCGCCGCCGGCATGGGCACGATCACTGGCTTGTCGGCCTCGGCCTCGATCTCGCGCTTACCGGCGTCGCCGTCCGGCCGGACCGCGGCGCCGTCGATCACGAACTCGTACATGGGCTCGCCCTCGCCCTCGCTCGGCGCGGGCGCGGGCGCGTCCTTGCTATCGGCGAGGCCGTCCGCGTCGTCGTACGCGGTCCCGGTGCTGCTCGCGTAGGTCGACTTCGACTTCGACCCGAAGCCGAGCTTGCCGCTCCTCTTCAGGTCGACGCGCCGCGGGGCCCGGTAGCGCCCGGCCTTCTTGCTGACCACCGATCGCTCGGCCTCCTCGGCCGTCGACTTGAGCTCGCTGCGCAGCGCGTCGTTGCGCGACTGCTGCTCGACCGACTCCTTCTGCTCGAGCTGGGCGAGGCGGTCACCCACCTCGAGCGCCGCCTGGTACTGCCGCGCGGCCGCGCCATAGTCACCCGACTTGCGGCTCTCCTCGGCTTGCTTCTGCAGCTGCTCGAGCGCCACCTGCTCGTCGACCGCGCGGGCCTTCGCCTGCTCGCGGATGCGCCGCTGCGTCGTCGCGTCCTGCTGCCCGCCGCGCCCGGAGATCAGGTCGAGGTTGCCCTGCAGGCGGGCGATGTTCTCGTTGCTCGCGCCCATGCCCTTGAGCTGGTCGAGCTCGGCCTGGGCGCCCTTGAAGTCGTTGGCCAGCCAGCGCTTGACCGCGCCCTGGAACAGCGCGTCGGCCTGGCTCGCCCCGACCTCGCCGACGCCGAGCCCGTAAGTGATGCCCTCGCCCTTGGTGAACGCGTCGACCACTTCACCGTCGCCGGGGCGCAGGCGCGAGCGATAGCCGGGCGGCAGGTGCACGGTCACCCGCGTCACCGCCACCGGCGCGTCGAGGCGCGGCAGCGGCAGTTCGCGCCGCTCTCGTCGCGCCCAGGGCTTCGCCTCGCCGAGCAGCGCGACCTCGACCGGGAACGACAGCAGCCCCGAGACCGTGTCGACCGATCGTTGCAGCGGCACCCGCCAGGCCCCCTCGCGGTCGCGGGCGATCACCGCGGTCTCACCGGCGACCCGCACCCCGAGGATCTCGAAGCCCGGCGGCGGGCGGATGCGCAGCGACGCGGCGCGCTCGTTGCGGACCTCGTAGTGGGCCCGGATCAGCGCCCGGCCCTCGCGGCTCGTGGCGATCGTGTACGCCGCGACATCGACCACCACCGGCGGACCCTCGAGCGGCACGAAGCGCAGCAGCGTCAGCGAGCCGCTCGCGGCGCTGCTGGCCGTGAACGCCGCGCTCGGCGTGCCCTCGACCAGGCCCTGCGCCCAGCCCGGCAGCGCCGCGGCGCTCACCGGCGTCCAGCCGCTCGCCTCGGGCACCACCTCGACCTCCCCGTCGCGCGCCAGCTGCAGCGCCGACTCGCCGCGAAACACGCCCTCGAACACGATCTGCGGCAGGGCGGCGCGCGACTCGGCCGCGGCCCCGATCGGCGCGCTCCAGCGCAGGTCGAGCTCGACCCGGCCGCTGACCGGCGCCTGCAGCTCGACGCGCACGCCGCCGCCGCTGCGCTGCACCGCCCGCACGCCCACGCCCGTCACCTCGAGGTCCGCGCCCACGCCCTCGGCGCGAAAGCTGACCGCGTCGATCGAGCCGCGCCGCAGCTCCCACACCAACCGCGCCCGCCCGCGCAGCTCCGCGTCCCCGACCGTCACGCCGATGCCCGCCCGCGCGACCACCACCGCCGTCGCCGCGCTCGCCGGCGTCGGCGCGCTAACATACGCCAGCTCGAGCGCCCCGGCCCCGCTCCAGAACGCACCGTCCCGCTGCAGCACTGGCCCCGCCACGGGCCCCACCGACTCGTCCGCGGCCTCCGCCTCCGCGGCCCCGCCCGGCACCTGCAGCGCCGCCACCAGGCCCTCCGGCGCGCCGGCCTCGGTGCGCCCGCGCGTCGCCGGCATCACCCGCAGCGTCAGCGGCCCCTGCAGCGGATCGCCGGGCACGAAGGCCACCAGCTCGATCGTCGCGCGCCCCGAGACCTTGCCCGCGACCGTCACCCCGTCGCCGCCGACCGCGACCGCCGCCGGCTTGCCGTCCCAGCGCAGCTCCTCGAGCCGTAGTCCTGGCATGTCCCCGAGGACCTGTCCCGAGAACCATGCCCCTTGAGACAGCGAGCGCAGGGTCCAGCGCGCGCGCAGCAGCACCCCGCCCGCGACCGGGGTCAGCGTGATCGCGCGGTTCGCCGCCCACGCCGGGACCACCTGCTCGGCCGGGCTCGCCGCGCGCAGCCCCTCCCACGTCGCCCGCTCGAGCTCGACCAAGCCCGGCGCAGGGGCCAGCACGAGCGCGAGGAGCAGCGGGAGCGGCACGCGGCCGAAGCTCCCACAAACCCGCCCCCACCGCCACCCTCCTCGATCGTCCAGAACCCCGGTCAGCGCGCCCGTCCACGACGAACATCCGCTGCCAGCTCGCCGACCTGCGCGAGGTCTACCCGCAGGCCTGCATCCTCACGCTCGCGCCGAGCCTGTTCAGCGGCGAGGCGACGCAGGTCGCCGACGACCCGCATAAGGGCGCGGTTTCGTTGTATGATGCGCGCGCAATGGACAGCTACGCCGGCATCGTCGAGCAGTGGGTCCGTCGGATCGGCGACGAGTACGGCGCACGCCTCGCGGCCCGCGGCGTCGACACCGAGGCCCGCCGCAAGTCCAACGCCTTCTGCGCGCTCTGTGTGGCGAGCCTGCTCGACCTCGACGAGGCGAAGGCCGTCGACTGCCTGACCGACGGTGGCGAGGACGGCGGCATCGATGCGATCCACGTCGGCGAGACACTTCACGACAGCTTCACGGTGTGGCTGTTTCAGTCCAAGTACTACGCCAGCCTGGAGGGCACCAAGGCGTTCCCGGCGGGCGAACTGCCGAAGATCCTCCAGACGGTCGGCACGATCTTCGACCCCGAGAAGCCGCTCACCGGCATGCGAGACATCGCCCACGCGGTCGAGGATGTACGCTCGCGGATCCGCGACGGCGCGATCCCGCAGGTGCAGGTCGTGCTGTGCAGCAACGGCGTGCGCTGGCAGCAGGACGGCGACGCGCGCATCGCCCAGGCGGGCTTCGACCCGCGACAAGTGCAGTGGGAGTTCGTCAACCACCGCCGACTGGTCGAGCTCAAGACGCCGCGAGAGATCAACACGAGCCTGGTCTTCGCCGGCGCGGCCGCGTCCGAGTCGCTCAGCTTCCGCGACGTCTTCATCGGCCGCGTCGCGGTCACCCAGATCGCCAGATTGATGCACGAGTACGGCGATCTCCTGCTCGAGCGCAACATCCGTCGCTTCCTCGGCCAGACCAATCGCGTCAACCAGGACATGATCGCTACGCTGCAGGATCCCGCGGCGCGATCGAACTTCTATTTCTATAACAACGGCATCACGATGGTATGCCAGCAGTTTCGCCACAACGAGCTGCAGGCGCGAAACTTCGCGGTTCAGGTGAAGAACCTGCAGATCATCAACGGCGGGCAGACCTGCAAGACGATCCAGCACGCCCTGGAGGCGCGCCCGGACGACGATTACAGCGAGGCGCACGTGCTGGTCCGACTCTACGCGCTCGACGACAACGATCAGAGCATCGTCGACCGCATCACCTACGCGACCAACAGCCAGACGCCGATCGAGCTCCAGGACCTGCGCGCCAACGACGAGGTCCAGCGCCGGCTCGTGTTGGACGTGCAAGCGCTCGGCTACGCGTACGCGCCGCGACGTGGCGGCGCCCGCCGCATGGCCGGCTCCATCGGCTCCGCCGAGGCCGCCGAGGCGATCATGGCGGTGTGGCGCCAGAAGCCCCATGTCGCGCGCACTGCAGGGATGAAGCTCTTCGATCAGTACTACGACCAGGTCTTCACGCCGGCCCTGACCGGCGCCGAGCTGGTCGCCGCCGTGATGGTGCTGCGCGACGTGGAGACCCGCCGCCGTGAGCGCGCCTATCCCGCCTGGGCCGAGCTCTTCATGCCCTACGCCTCGCACCACCTGGCGATGATGATCTGGAAGCAGATGCTCGCCGGGCGCCGCGCCGGATGGTCGCTCGATTACGCGGACTTCGCCGAGACTCTTGAGCGCTGGCGAAGCAACGCGGATCAGGTCTACCAGGCGATGGTCGAGGACCTGACGGTGGTCCTCACGGTCGCCTCGTTTGTGCGGTTCGACCAGCCCCATGTGCTCCGGGACATAGCGACGGCGTTTCGCGGCGGGCGCCTGATCGAGGGGATGGCCCTGTGGTTCGAACCGAACTCGGAGCGTCGCCGCCACATCATGCGCGAAGTGGCGAAGCCCGAGCTGACCGCCTGGAAGCAGCGCCACGCGGGGCGCGGGCACCAGCTCGACCTCGCAGGCGCCGAGACCGGCGACGACTGACACTGCGCGCATATCCGCCCGACAGCAGGGCCGCGCATATCCGCCCAATCACATGATCGCGCATATCTGCTGACCCGTCGCGGAATCACGCATGCGAGGCTGGCGGCCCTTTACAGGCCCGGGGGCCTGTGTTGACGTCACACTCCCGATGACGACGCCTGGACGACACGGACGCGCGGATGAATCCCCGCACGCTCCGGAGCAGCCATCCGTGCCCGAGGCGGCCGCGGACGGCCTCCTGCACACATTGCTCGCCAGCGCCGAGGCCCCGTCCGGGTGGCAGCGCCGGACCAGCGCCGGCTTCATCATCCGGGTGCGCCCCGCCGATCACGCGGATCAGACCTCCGACGAGGTGCTCGAGCTGGTCACCCCGGACGGCCCGCTGTGCCTGACGATCCGGCTGGCGAAGGACGGCCCCCAGGTCGAGATCCACGGCGCCGAGCTCCACCTGCACGCACAACGGCGGCTGCGCCTCGAGAGCGAGCACGTCGAGATATCGGCGCACAAGCGCCTCGAGCTGCGCTCCGACGGGCAGATCCAGCAGACCGCGGCCGGCGCCGTCACCAGCGCGGCCTTCGAGCACCACATCGAGTCGACGCACGGCGAGATCCGGCTGATCGCCAACGACGACGTCGCCCTCGACGGCGAGCGGATCCGCCTCAATTCGCCGATGGCGCCGCTGCCCCAGCACGTCAAGACCCGGGCTAACCCCACCCCTGGCGACCCCGCGGGAAACGCCTGACGCGATGAAGCTCGCCAACGAGACGCTCCACCCGGCCGCGCTCTATCGCGGCGAGCTGCGGCCCGGGCTGATGCACGCCGCCGTCTTGACGCGCGTCCGCTACCGCTGCGATCGCCACGGCAAGCTCGCGCCCGTCCTCGTCGGCGAGCCAGACGCCCTGACCGAGCTGCGCAGCAAGAGCGTCGAGGACGATTATGGGGTGCTCGAGGCCGACATCCCGTTCCCCCGCGCCGCCACCGACGTCATCATCTTCGCCGACGCCGCCGCCCCGCGCCCGACCCAATCCATGACCGTCGGGGTCCGCGTCGGCCCCTATCAACAATCGCTGCTGGTCACCGGCGACCGCACCTGGCAACGCGGCCCGCGCGGCCTGGTCCCCTCGGCGCCGCAGCCCTTCGAGCGCATGCCGCTGACCTACTCGCGGGCATATGGTGGCAAGGCCCGCAGCAGCCACGGCGAGCTGGCGAACCCCTCGAACCCGCTCGGCAAGGGCTATTACCTCGACGAGGCCAGCGCGGTCGACAATCCCCTGCCCAACATCGAGGACCCGCGCCACCCGATCAAGCGCTGGGAGGACCGCCCGGATCCCTTCGGCGTCGCGCCTTACCCCCCGGAGTGGTTCCTGCGCCAGCGCCACGTCGTCGAACTGCACGGCGAGCAGGGCAAGCTCGAGATCCACCCCGAGCGCGGCATGTTCGACCGGGCCCATCCCAGCCTCTCCGGCCAGCTCGTGCGCGCCGGCGACCCGGTCGAGATCACCGGCACCGCCTTCGCGCCGCGGCTCGCGCTGACCCTCCCGGCCTGCCCGGTGGAGATGGTGCTGCGCATCGGCGACCGCGTCCACGTCCGCGGCCTCGAGCTCGAGGAGGTGCTGCTCGACCTCCGCGTCGGCCTCGTCGACCTCAGCTATCGCAAGCTCTGCAGCTACGACTTCGTCGCCCACCAGCCGCGGTCGATGATCCTGCGCGCGCGCACCGGAGGCTCGCCATGAACACCTGGCCGCATCAGAAGTGGAACCCGTTCTTCCAGCTCGATTACCACAACGGGATCTTCCTGACCGGCCCGATCCCGGTCCCGGGCGGCGCCTGGCACATCGGCTTCGGCGCGCTCATCCTGCCGTGGATCTACATGGGCACCCAGAAGTACAACGAATGCAAGCTGTTCGCCGACGGCTGGGAGGTCGTCGCCCGCGGCCACGAGCCCAAGTATCTCATCATCCCGCACTGGAACCTCTACCCGTTCACGCCCGGTCAGCCCAACGTGCTGATCCCGCTGCTCCTGCTGACCTCGGCCAACAAGTGCCAGTTCGCGGTCGGCAGCGTGCGCGCGAAGGACGGCCCGGTCGCCGTCTCGATCTTCAAGGTCGTCGGCATCAACCAGGCCTGCAATGAATGGTGCAGCGCGCCCACCTCGTTGTGCGTCAATTGGTCCTCGGTCGAGCTCGGCTTCACCTGGGGCGACCTGGTCGCCGGCCTGCTCTGCTTCGCCTTCGACTCGCTCAAGAGCTACCTCGAGAACCTCGCCTTCGGCTGGCTCACCGGCAAGCTCCCCAAGGGCCTGTTCAAGGGCCAGATGAAGGGCCTGCTCGGCGCCCTCGGCCTGCCCAAGATCTTCCGCGGCGCCGGGGGCAAGTTCGCCAGCCTCAGCGAGGAGCTGGTGGCGAAGACCATCGGCTCGGCCGGGGCGGCCATCTACGGCGAGCTGTTCGGCGGCGGCACGGCCGGCACCGCGGTCGGCCTCGACAAGATCGACCCGATCAACATGATCTCCAACGGCGCCAGCGACGGCGCGGACCGCGTCGGCGCGTGGATCGACGGCCGCTCCGAGCGCTTCAATTGAGGCCCGACATGGACGATCGCACGATCATCGCGTGGACCGCCCAGAACGACCAACCGGCGGTCAGCGTCCTGTTCGGGCGCCGCTTCGCCATCACGGCCAACGGCGCCTGCGTCGACGCCGAGCCCTTCGTGCTGCAGCAGGACCTCGAGTATTACCCGGAGGCGCGGCTCGGGCCGCGCACCGGCTACATCCGGCCCTCGCTGCTGCAACGCGACCTCGACCTCTATCCGTTTCGCGAGCGCACCGACCTCGTGATCCAGGGCTGCGCCCGCAACCCGCGCAAGCTCCGCGACCTGCAGGTCGATCTGGTCGTCCGCGGCTCCGCGGTGCGCTTCAACCAGACCCTGCACGTCACCGGCGACCGCTGGATCGAGCGCGGGCCCGCGGGGCTGCGCCTCAGCGAGCCCGAGCCCTTCGAGGAGATGCCGCTGCGCTACGACAAGGCCTACGGCGGCACCGACGAGATGGCCCTCGCCGCCGACCCGGACCGCGACGAGGCGCGCCTTATCTACGACACCGTCGGCGAGGACGAGGACCGCGAGATCAGCGAATACTCGTACCCGCGTAACCCCGCCGGCAAGGGCTACGTGATCGACCCGGAGTCCGCCTCCGGCACGCCGTGGCCCAACCTCGAGTTCTCCGACGAATCGCTGCGACTCTCGAGGATCGCCGCGCCGCTGACCGAGTGGGGCGCGAGGCCCTACCCGGCCGGCTTCGACTGGTTCCCGCACGCATGGTTCCCGCGCTCCGCGTTCTTCGGCGAGATGCCCGCGACCGCCGATCGCCAGGTCCCGAAGGCCGAGCTCAGGCTCGGCATCCTCCCCGCCGACCTGCACCGAAAGTCCCTGTTCGCCCGCCCCAAGCTGCCGTTCGCGCAGGGCGCACATCCGCGCCTGTGGCAGCACCGCCTCCGCGGCGACGAGCAGATCCAGGTCTCGGCGATCGGCAAGAGTGGCGCCCCGCTCGAGCTCACCCTGCCCAGGCTGGCCCCGCAGGTCGACCTGCGCCTCCCCGGTCAGCGGGGCGTCCGCTTGCCCGCCGAGCTCGACCTCGTGCTGATCACCGGCGACGACCAGCGGGTCACCCTGCTGTGGCGGGCCACCCATCTGCTGGAGCGCAATACGCTCGGTTCCGACTGGAAGACGCAGACCTCGTATACAATCGGCTGGCGCAGCCAATGACCAGCCGAGGATCCGAAGAACTCCAGCAGCAGCTCGACTCCTTGCGCGCGCAGCAGGCCCGCGTCGCCGCGTCCGGCCAGGGTGACGGCGCCCAGGCGCGGGCCCTCGCGCGCGACATCGCGGCGATCGCCGCTCAGCTCGGCCTCGACGCCGACGAGGCCGCCGCGCTCGCGGGCCAGGTCGACGCCCCGGCCGGGCCCGGTCACCCAATGGCCGGCGAATACAAGGTCCTGCGCGGCTCGGCCGAGCCGATCCTCTCCGCCTTCATGATCGCGATGGGCGCCGCCGTCATCGGCCTCGGCCAGCCGACCGCGGGCGCCGGCCTCATCATCGCGGCGCTGACCATGTGGATCCTCCGCAGCGTGCGACGGGTCGCCCGCCTGCGCATCGATGCATCCGGCGCGCTCTCCCTTCCCGGGCACATCGAGCGCATCGAGCCATCCGAGCTCGTCGGCGTCGACTTCGCCTATCGCTACCCGCCCGGGATCCCCGAGCACAAGAAGGCCGCCAACGAGACCATCGAGCTGCGGCTGCGGCTGCCCCGGGACCGGGTCATCGAGCTCGCGCGCGGCCCCCTGTGGCGGACCCGGCCCCGACGCGAGCCGATCGCGTACGCGCAGCTCGAGCGCCATCTGCTGGCGCTGGCGCGCGACGCCGGGCTGAAGGTCGAGCGCGGCGGCGGCGGGTGGACGGCGCGCCGCTGAGGCGCCGCCGCCCTTGTGTCACTATCGCCGTCATTGATGTCACTATCGCCGTCTTGATGTCACGATCGCGGACGTGACGGCCCCGCGCGCCGGCCAGCGGGGCCGGACGCGCCGGGGCGGCCGCTCAGGAGTTGAGCTTGATGGTGGAGCCCTCGACCGTGACCACGCCGTCGCCGTGGACCTTGACGGTGGCGCCGCTCTTGAGCTCGGCCGCGGCGTCGAGCTTGAGCGAGCTGGCCGCGGCGGTCGCGACGATGGCGGGGCTGGCGACGTCGATCTTCGCGGGCACGAGGGTGATCTTGCTGCCGCCGACCGTGAGCGTCATGCTGGCGCTGGTCTCGAGCGAGATGGAGGTGGTGTCCATGATCAGCTTCGAGGCGCCGACGGTGATCGTCAGCTTCTTCGAGGCGGTGATGTTGTACTCGCCGGTGACCGCCACGCCGGCCCCGAGCTGGGCCGGGTCGGGGCCGCGGCCCTTGTTGGCGCCGCCGTCGATCGTCATGATCAGGCTGCCCTTGATGTGCAGGCTGTCCGTGCCGTCGATGGTGGTGTTGCGGTCCTTGTGGACGGTCTGGCCCTCGAAGCCGGTGACCGTCTTGGTGCGGTCGTTCTTGACCGACAGCGTCTGGTCGTGGCCGACC